>WUUC01207984.1_pt1 | contig 16518 bp, 8 predicted proteins | sample 6278441 | NCBI WGS metagenome assembly WUUC01 (sample SAMN13675441, study PRJNA597444) | soil metagenome | isolation source: soil | place: USA: Washington | collected 2017-10
CGGAACAGGCGGGCGGACGTTTGTATCGCACGGGCGACCTGGCGCGATACCTTGCGGGCGGAGAGTTGGAGTATCTGGGGCGTGCGGACCAGCAGGTGAAGGTGCGCGGGTTCCGCATTGAGTTGGGAGAAATAGAAGCCGTGCTCGGCGAGCACCCGTATGTGCGCGAGGCGGTGGTCCTGGCGCGTGAAGAGAAGGGAGGCGAGCGGCGTCTGACGGCATACGTGGTGGCGAGAGAGGGTGCGGCGTTGAGCGTGGCCGACCTGCGCGCGCACGCGAAGGGGCGGCTCCCCGATTACATGACGCCTGTTCTCTATACAACGCTCGAAGAGTTGCCGCTGCTGCCGAACGGTAAAGTTGACAGGCGCGCTCTTGAGTCAATTGCAGACGATAAGTTCGAGCGGGCGCAAACGTTCATCGCGCCGCGCGAAACTCTGGAATTGCAACTCGCGCGAATCTGGGAAGAAGTGCTCGGCGTGCGCTCCGTCGGCGTCAGAGACAACTTCTTCGAACTCGGAGGCCATTCGCTCCTCGCCGTGCGGCTCGTGGTGCAGATTCAAAAGAAACTCGGATACGACTTGCCGCTCGCCGCTCTCTTCAAGGTGCAGACCGTGGAAGAGATCGCGATGCTGCTCAGACAGCAGGCGGGCGCGATACTCTGGTCGCCTCTGGTTGCTATTCAACCTCAAGGCGAGAGGCCGCCGTTTTTCTGCGTCCATCCAATCGGCGGCAACGTCCTTTGTTACTCTTCGCTCGCGCGCCGACTCGGAAGCGAACAGCCGTTCTACGGTCTGCAAACGCCCGGTCTGGACGGCTTGAGCGAACCGCACGAAAGTATTGAAAGTTTGGCCGCCGCCTACATTGAAGCCCTGCGCGAAGTTCAAACGGAAGGACCTTATCATCTCGGCGGCTGGTCAATGGGAGGTCTCGTCGCCTACGAGATGGCGCAGCAGTTAGGCAGGCAAGGAGAGCGCGTCGCGTCTCTCACGCTTCTCGACACGCATCTGCCTGCCGCCGCCGCGAAGAGATCAATACAAGCAGACGAACGACAGTTGTTCATCCGGTTCGTTAGAGACTTCGAACAGGTTTTAGGCGTCGCGCTCGCGCTCGACGAGGGACAACTGCCGGAGGGCGATGAGGAAGAGCAGGTGCGTTACGTGTTGCAACAGGCGGCACAGGCTAATTGCGTGCCGCCTGATACTGCGCCGTCGCAAATGCTCGGGCTGTATCGAGTTTTCAAAGCCAACATGAAAGCTATGATGAACTACGAGCCGCGAGTTTATGCAGGCCGCGTCACGCTCGTGCGCCCGCTTGAACGACCCGCCGACGAGCAACAGAAAATCTGGCAAAAGTTGGCCGCCGGGGGCATCGAACTGCGCGAGACGCCCGGCACGCACTACACTATGTTGAAAGAACCGCACGTGCACGAGCTGGCCGAACACCTGAGAGAATCGCTCCGGCAAAGCTGAGCGAAAGTTTCAGCGCAACGCTCGATCACTCGGGTTCGCCTCGCGCGGTCGAAATAAATTTGAGCGCAGACGTGAACGCGACGCTTCTCCGTTAAAGAGAAGCGTCGCGTTTTCGTCGTCCGCGCTTTGGAAGCGCGTCGCGGTTTAGAAACTGAAGCGAACTTGAAATTGAATGCGGCGATTGCCAGCCGCCGAATTGCCGCCGACGCCGAAGCCGCCGACGGTCGTGGTGGACTGACCGAAGAAAGGCGAACTGAGGTTGCCAACCGGAAAGTTGAGATTCGCGCGATTGAATATGTTCAGAATGTTGACGCCAAGCATCAGTTTGTAAGGCTGCTCGGGCGCGGGCGCGGCAGGGCGCGGACCCGCCGCCGCCGCCGTCGTCGTACCGCTTGCGCCCGCACCGGCGGGTCGTGCGCCTCCGCCTTGCGCGGCGGCGGGCGCGGCTGTCTTTGCGGGGCGCGGCGCGGAGCCTAATCCGAACGTACGGCTGAGGTTGAGGTTGACGGAAAAGAAGTTTGGACCTTCGCCGAAGTTGCGCGGGATGATCGTCTGGCCGGGCTTCGGGTTGATGTCGAAGTCGCCGTAGGGCGTGCTGCGTAAGTCCTGCGGCGCGGTGGCAGAGTCCGCGAACGCGGGGCGTTCCATGAACAACTTATCGCCGTTGGTATCGCGCCCCGTGACGATGTTGAAGAAGCGTCCGGTGGAAGCGACGACGAAAGGATTCAAGGTCAACTTCAAGGCGGGGAGGATGAACGTGCCTCCCATGATGACGCGATGGCGCGGGAGAAAAGAGATGCGCCCGTACTCGCCGCTCAAATCGTAAGAGTTCGCGGGGAAACAGTTCGCCAGTATGCCGAAGGCGCACTCGGAATCGGTCTTGCCGACGCCCGTGCTGTAGTTGGCGAAGAAGGTGAAATCTCTTCTGAATTGATTCCTCATGCCGAGCAGCATACGCGTGTCGTTATAAGTGCCGCTGGATTCATATTGATAGATGTCTCCGGCGTTCTGGATGGGACGCTGCGCGCTGTCGGGATTGAGCGGATCGAACGTGCCGGGGAGCGGCGCATTGATGTTGCGCAGGCGCAGGACGTGGCGCGTGCGGAAATTTGTGAAGAGGCCGAAGAAGGTGAACTTGTAAGGCAGTTGACGCTCGATTTGAAGGCCGTAAAGAATCGTATAGGGCGCGCGAAAGTTGCTCGCCACGCGCGTGATGAGTTGCGGCGAATTGATTCCGGCGAGGTCGGCCACCGCCGGTGCGTTCGAGACGCTGTCGGCGTTGAAGACGGCGGTGTCAATGATGGCCGGGTCTGTGATGTTGAAGCGCAACTGGTTGACGCCGTTGAAGCGATTGGCTTGCAGCGTGCCGTTCTCGTTGAAGCGTTCGTAGAAGATGCCTGTGCCGAAGCGTATGACGGTCTTCGGCTGGGCCGGACCGCTCCCTGCGCTCGTGCCTGTGCTCGTCGCGCCCGGAGCCCACGCGATGAAGAAGCGCGGGCCGAAATTAAAGTTGCTGTCAATGTTGCTCTGCGTCTCGTAGCGCAGGCCGAGAGTCATGGTGAAATTCGGTCGCAACTTCCATTCGTCCTGCACGTAGGCGCTGAGGTCCGTCTGGTTGACCTTCGCCTCGGGGTTGCCGCCGGAGATGGAGAACTGCGTCGCGCCGCCGCCGAGTTCGCGCAGACGCGCGGGCGTAAACCCGAGACGCTGGAAGAGCACCGTGCGGCGGAAACGCTCGATGCTCGTAATCACTTCGTTGACGACCTGCCCGTTCGAGTCGCGCACCGGCTCATTGTTCGGATCGAGCCTGGGCGCAACTCCGCCCGCGAAGATGAAAGTGCCGCCGAAATTCTGCGGCGAGAAATCGTCGAGGCGCACATGCCGGAGCCGCGCGCCGAACCTCAAGACGTGAAAGCCGCGCGTCAGCGTTGTGTAGTTTTCGATGTCCCAGCGGTTTTCGTTGTTGCTGGCTAGACCGACCTGCGTGCCCCCGCCCGTGAATGCTTCCAGCACGGCGATGGCGGGCGAGGTGGTGTCGCCCTCCTGTTCGCGTCTGCGGTGTAGATACTGAAAGCGCGTCTCGTTGATCGCGGTCGCGCCGAGCACGGCAGTTTCAGTTATCTGAACGTTATGATCCGTGTTGGCGATATTGAAAGCCTGCGATAGCAGAGAGAAGCTGCCGATGCCCGTATTATCTGTGGTGGTGCGCGTGTAGGTATAACGCGCGATGAGCGTGTTGTTCGGGTTGAACGCGTAGTCGAAGCGCGGGCTGAAGTTGGTGAAACGGCGTGGCGAGAGGGCGGACAGTCTCAGACCTTCGACCTGGAGGGTCGCAGGATCGAGAATGGTCGCGTTGATGATTTCGTTGTCGTCCTCCTCGCGCTTTTGAAAGTCCACGAAGAAGGATGCCTTCTTGGCGATGACCGGGCCGCTCAAGGTCAGACCGTAGAGGCGCGTCTGAAAATCAATGCGGCGCGGCGCAAACGGGTTGCGGGAGTTCAGGCTCTCGTCGTTGAAGTTGAAGGAAGCGCTGCCGTGAAATTTGTCGAGTCCGGGTCGCGTGAGGATGTCAATGCGCCCGAAGCCGGGCTGATCGTTCTCCGCGTTGAAGGGGTTGTTGCTAACGCGCACTTCTCGAATGGAAGACTTCGGCGGAAGCCGCCCGCCCGTGAACCCGTCAACAAAAACCTGCCCGCCGTTAGGCCCCGCCGAAGGTCCGGCCATGGCCTGCAAAGATGCCACGAGGTCGTCCGGGTCTTCCGGTAAAGTTTCGAGGTCTCTGCCGCGTAGCACGATCGCGTTCGCGTTATTCTCCGAATCGGTGCTCAACCTGCCTTCGGGCGAGACGGTCACTTCCTCCTGTTCGAGCGTGACGGTCAGAGGGATGTCGAGCGTGGTGCGGCGTCCGGCAGCGATGACCACGTCGGTCTTCTCGTAGACGGCGAAGCCGGATGCGGAAGCGTTGACGGTGTAAGTGCCCGGCGCAACATCGTTGAAGAGATAGACGCCCTGCGCATCGGTCACGGCGGTCTTCTCCCTGCCGCCGGAGTCCACGAGTTTCACCGTCGCGCCCACGATCAAGGCGTCGAAGGCATCCTTGATCTGGCCGCGCAGCGAGCCGTCCGCCTGTTGTGCGAAGGTCGTGGAGACACTGGCGGCTATCATGAGCGTAAAGAGGAAGCCGCGAAGGGATTTCATGAGGAGCACTCCCGATTGAGAAGATGACATGCCAAGTTGTAGAACAATGCGGGGTCGCCCCCATGAACTTTCCGTCAGGACGCTAAGATGACTCTCGATACTTGTCGAACTTGATACTTGTCGAAGCCGCGCGTTACTGCACCCCCATGGACATCGAGCCGAGATTGGGAATGTTGCGGCGTCCCTGCGTCCCGCTCTGCAAAGAGGCGAAGAGCGGTTCGACGCCGGAAATAACTATGATGGCCTTGACCTTCGAAGGGTCCGTCGAAGCGGTGCTTGAGACGAGCAGCATCGCTCCCGGTTTCAATTCGCCGAGACTGATGGCGGGCATGCTTGCCATCAACTCTTCGATCCCGTCGCCGCCCTTTGCGCTCGACGCTGCGCCCGCCCCGGTCGAGGTCTGAGCGCCGCCGCCCTGCGGCGTTTGCCCGCCGGAAGAAGCGGAGGCGGCGCCGGCCTTGATCATACGGTTCAACAGCGCGGAGACCTCGGGCGAGATACGACGCAGCAGCGAATCCTCGCCGATGCGTATGGTGAGAGGCTGGCGCGTCTGTATGTCGCTGATCTGTATTTCACCGGCCTGCGGATTGACGTTCGTGATCGTGCCGCCAATCGTGCGGAACGATCCGGACATAACCTTCTCTGGAATAAAACGCGCTCCCGTAGCATTTCTTTCACCGAGCACGCGAATTTGATCGCCCACTTTCAACTCCGCGAAAGAACTCGGCTTGGCGTCGCTGAACTTCACGGAGTCCGGAGCGTAGCGTAGAAACTGCACACGCTCGCCCGCCGCCTCAACGATGACGGGGCGGCTGCCTTCGCCGAGGCGGGCCTGCACAGTGACTTCCTTAGTGGCCGGATTGAGGGCCGCGATGGTGCCCGCGATGCTGCGTCGCTGCCAATCGGCGCGCTCGCGCTCCTGCTTCTCCGTGATGTCGGCTTTGCTCAGCGCGACGATTGATTGCGCGGGAACCGAGCGACGGTCTTCGGCCACGCGCCCGCGAGCATAGACTTGGTCTCCGAGCGCGATGTCCGTCAAAGCGATCTTGACGGCCTTGTCCAGTGCCGTCACGCCGACGGGCATGCGTTGATAGACGGTCTGCTCGCTGAGTTGAACGGTGAGCACGTTTCCGGCCTTGGTGCGAATGGTCAATTGTTTGGAGGCCGGGTCAATGGCCGTGACCTCGCCGAAGACGCGCGTCGGCGTGATGGCCGGGTCTGTCGTGGCATTGGCCGAGACCTGCGCGCCTTGTGTCGGCGCAGCGTTCGGCGTCTGGCCTTGCGCGGACAGCGTCGAGACGCAGCTCAAGCCTGCGAGCGCGCAGATGATGAGAGCTTTTTTCATTAGTTCAGCCTCCTCGCTGCTCCAACTTTCGAGAAAAGCGGGGTTGAGTTATTGCCTATTTCAGAGGTGGGGTTCGAGGAGCGCATAGTCGGATAAGTTTACAGTCAGGCACGCAAAGTTAGCGGAAGTCTCTCCTTCAACACACGCATACAGCGTCGAGACAGAAGCTTATTCACTCAATAAAAGTGCGTTAAATTTAGGACTGACTGGTCTCTCGGTCCCGCCTCACCACGGTGAGAATTAAGTTTGCTAACGGTCAGCCGGGCTCAAGATTCGCCCCAAATATAACACCCGCAATTTTGGGGCGCAAGGTTTTTATCACCCGCCACAACGGCTAAAATCCGACCCCCTCGACACCGGACTTGCACGCCAACCGGCAGACAATTTCAACCAAAACGGCTTCTTCAATAACACCATCACGTTCATTTCGTCACGGCTAAACAAGCCCCTCTGTCACTTTATCCATGCCCCGTTGGTAGAGTCCGATAACGACATGATTTTCAACGTCGGAACCACGCTCCACATGATCAAAAATAAGGAATCCTAATCTATCTTTTTCTTGCTTTTTCGGGGGGATGGTCATATCGTATGCGCCGACCCGATGACACGACTGTTCCGCAGTCCTCTCACATTTTCCATTTAGCGCCTCATCATTCCCTGATCGTTGATCGAGACGCAAAGCCTGCGGTGAACGCATCCGCGCACCCTGCCTCGCGTGAGCTATTAAGCGGAAGTCCGTGTGCCGGACGACCGGCAGCAGAACGCCCTGGGTCTATTTCCAAAAGCATAAGGCTCTGAGGCGCAGCTTAACGTCGAGGTCAGAGTGCCGCGCGTATTCCGGCTGCCCCGGCCCGAAGTCCCGAGGCCCGTCCCCAACCTTCACGTTTGGGGGACTGGTATACCCTGACGCTTTGGGTGCGGACCTGCAATGCGCGTCCGAAATCTTCTCTTTCTTTACCAACCACCCGGCCCGGCGCCTTACACATAACTACGCCGGGTCGTGACAACGGACGGCGCGGCCGGACCACCCCGGTGCGCCCACGAAGGAGACCCACAATGTCATACACCATTGACTACGATATAACGGTGGGGGTCAGCCAGGCGGCGCTCAACCGCACTTCCGCCGAGCTTTACAGGACAAACCCTTCACTCTTCTCCGGCGTCGAGAAGACGGAAGAGTACACGATCTACTGGGAGGTGGTCGGCGCTCCGGTCTTCGATCTCAGCCAGCCGCCGCCCAGGACGGCTGCGGCGATGGCGGACCCTTCGGCGCGCGCCGAACTAGACGCGGAGCCGGATCGCGAGGTCATCGCGCGTTCGCTTGTGGCGGCCTCCAACATCTTCAACATCAACAGCCAGAACACGGCTGTACGGCTTCAGATAGGCGACGGCCCCATCGGCGAGACCATGAACCTCCCGGTCGCGGCCGAATGCAGCGTCGAGACAACCTCGGGCACGGCCAAAATCGTCTTCCAGGTCGAATCGCTGACGGTCGGCCTGACCGACGACCCCTTCACAGACGAGATATTTCAGAAGTACCTCGTCCCGGCTTTGAAGGATAGTATCAACGAACTGCTGCAAGGGGTGAACGTCGAGATTCCGGACATCACAGGCGGCAGCCTCTCGCCCCCGATAGTCGTCGTCTTCGACAAGTACATCGTCGCGGCGATGTTTCTTGAATCCAGGGGAGGCGGCTCGCCGAGCACTCTCATCAACATTCCGTCGGGCGGCACAGACTTTTTCGCGCTGATGAGCCAGCGTTGCGTAGAGGCCGCCGCCGACTATGGGATCGAGCAGGCGAGCAGGAAAACCCTGAGCGGCACCGGCAAGAAGTCTTCGAAAGGCTTTTCCGCCAGCTACTCTTACCAGGCCAAGCTGGGCGACCCGGACGTTGACATGCGCGGCAGGTCTATCAACGCGACTTTCGATGTGAGCGGTAAGGCTTCGGCAAAGGTCGGCAAGAAGATCAACCTGGGGTTCACGAAGCAGACCATCAGCGTCGGTATTTCCTACTCCATCTATGCCAAGCCGAACCCGAGCGGTAGGTTCTCGCTCAAGGTCATGGGCGGAGTCCTCTCAATCAAGATCGAATCGCTGGAAGCGTTCACGATTCTCCTCAAGCCGGGCGGCAATCCTGTCAACTGGGCGCTCAGCTCCGCGACGTGGCTGGTAGTGCAGCCCATCGTGGCGGTCCTCACGCCTGCCGCCACGGCCCTCATCAGGGACATAGCCTTCGATGTGTGGACTTTGCCCGAGTACACCGTCACGGCCGGGGGCATGACGATGGTGTGCGAGATGTTGGACGCGCGTTTCTTCGAGTACAGCACAGACCTCTGCATGCAGGGAGGCATCGCCATCAGCTTCGAGACGGCGTTCGCAGCGGACGAAGCGGCGGACGAAGCGGCGGAGCGTCCATCGTTGCCGGAGCAGTTGCCGGAGCAGTTGGCGGAGGCCGGGTCGGTCGCGCCTTGCGCGCTCGACAAGTGCCTCTACAACGGCGTCGCCGTGGGCCAGAAGTTGACTGGCGGACTTTACTTCGCGGGCGTCTATCAGGAGATGGGGCGGGGTGAGATTACAGAATACACTGCGAACTCGCTGGCGGCGGAAGGGGTCTTCGACTTCGACGTGTTGCTGATGGGCCAGCGCATCGCGGGCGCGGGCACGTTCTCCGCGCGCATCTGGTTCGAAGAGGGGCCGCTCTGGAACGTACACCTACTCGTCGCGGGCAGTTGGAACTACGACTACACGGGGAAACTCGGGTGCGCGCTGGTGAACGGCGCGTGCGTCTTCCAGGGAACGATTGACATCGGGTATCCGGTCGAGATCAGGGTGAAAGTCGTGCCGTCGAGCGGCGTGGGGCGGCTCCCCTCATACGTCAGGGTCTACTCGGAGGTCGTCTCGCCCGACCCGGAACTGCTCCCGACGGCTTACGCTAAATACACCCCGCAGGCCACCGGCGCGACGAGGGAGGACGCGCCGGGCGCGTCTGCCGGAAAGGAGTTGCCATGACAGACGAAAAGTACATAGAGATCAAACGTGCGGCGCAGGGCGCACTGCTGAAACTCCCCGGCGTACACGCCGTGGGCGTCGGCTTGAGGCATGTCGGCGGGCGTTTGACGGAAGAAGTCGTCATCGCGGTCTTCGTGGACAAGAAGAAGCCGCTGGAGGAGCTATCGCCCGAAGAGATCGTCCCCGCAGAGATTGACGGCGTTAAGACGGACGTGGTCGAGACGCAGAGGCCCGTCCGCCAGGCCGACACCAAAGAGTACCGCCCACTGAAAGGCGGGATTCAGATAGAGGTTGAGAGCGGGCTGGGCTACGGGGACGGCACGCTCGGCTGCATGGCTAAGACGGTGGACAACGAAACGACCGTGCTGCTGACCAACGCGCATGTGCTGGATTCGATAAACAAAGGGGGGAAGGTTTACCAGCCGTACACCGTCTGTCACTGTAGCGATTGCTGCCCCACGGCGGTCGCCAAGAAGCTGAAGGCGGTTGACAACGAGAAAGTAGACGCCGCCATCGCCGACATCGTTGACGGCGTGAAGATAAAACCGAACATCGTCGAAATTGGAGACGTGGCCGGAACCAACGTCGCCGTGCTCGGCGAGGACGTGAGGAAGAGAGGCCGCACCACGAGATTGACGTACGGCATCGTCGCGGCGGTGGACGTGATAGGCGTAACCGAGGCCGGGAGCCCTACTGAACAGCAGATACGCATCGAGCCGACCACCTCGCCCAGATTCTCTAACAAAGGGGATTCCGGCTCCGTCGTCGTGAACGAAGCCAACGAGGTCATCGGCCTGCTCTGGGGCGGCGCGGAAGACGGCACTTACTCCGTCGCCAACCTGATTCAGAACGTCATGTCGGAGTTGGACATCACGATTGTGGCCGCAGACTCTACGGACGAGGCCGCGGAGGAGGAAGATGTGACGACGGAGCGGCAACTGGTCGCCGCCGCCGTCCTGAGCGACCTGCAACAGTCCGAGCAGGGTCGCCGGTACGTGGAATATTACTTCCGCCACCACGCCGAAATCAGGGCGCTCGTCAACACGAACCGGCGCGTGGCGACCGCCTGGCACCGCAACCACGGCCCGCATCTCTTCCGCAGCGTGCTCAGGCTGGCGCAGGACAGGGCGAGCGCCCTGCCGCAAGAGATAGAGGGCCGACCGCTCGCCCTCTGCCTCGACGGGATTCTCGGTACGTTCCTGAAGTACGGCAGCCCCGCATTGAAGAAGGACATCATCATGGAGTCGCCCGATGCGTCCGCACTCGGCGGCCTCTCCTACGAGCAACTGCTCGAACGCCTCAGCACGGCGGACCGCGTGTAGAACGTCAGCGTATGTTGGCCCTGCTGCGAAAAGGAAGGCGCGCTCGAATCCAAGTAGGGTTCGAGCGCGCCTTCCTTTTCGTACGTTCGTGAGGCGGCGGCTTCGCCAGCGTGACGTGTATAGCCTCGCGCATTTGCGTCGCGCATTTTTAACCTACATAACGGACATTATCGGACTCGGTGTCAATGGGCTTAGTACGAGCGCAACTTGCCTGCGCGGTTAATTGTGAGCTACTTCGTCGCTATAACCATCGAGTCGGGGCCGACAAGATGTTCGACGCGTGTGTGGCTGAATCCGGCTTCGCGCATCCACGTTTCGCATTCGGCGCCCGTGTAGACGAATCCGCCAGTAGTCACGAGCAGCATGTTGAGGCTCATCAAAAGGCCGAAGGCGTTGCGGCGGCGTTCGTCGTCTATGAGAGCTTCGTAGACGAGCAGCACGCCTCCTTCCGGCAGCGATTCGAACGCCTTGCGTATGAGCACGCGTTTCTCTTCGAGGTTCCAGTTGTGCAGTATGTGCCCCATGATTAAAACGTCGGCTTGCGGGAGCGGGTCTTTGAAGAAGTCGCCGGGATAGAAGCGCAGGCGCCGGTCTAAGCCGAACGAGGCGATGTATTCGTTGAAGAATTGTCCGATCGGCTCCAGATCGAAAGAGCCGCCGGAGAGGTGCCGGTGCGCCGTGGCGAGTTGCATCGAGAGCACGCCCTGTGCACCGCCTACGTCAACGAACGTGCGATAATGTTCCCAGGGAAACTTTTGCGCGATGACCTGCGACGTTTCCATCCCCAGGCCGGTCATGCCGAACAGAAAACTACGCAGGCGCGCAGGGTCTTTGCACAGGTTGGCGTAATAGTCCGCTTCCTCTTTCGCTTCATTTTGCGGCTGACCGCTGCGCAGCGCTTCGGTCAACTCTCCCCAGACCGGATAGAGCCTGCCGTTCGCCATCTCAAGCAGCCCTCCGATGTAAGAGGATTTATCGCGGTCCAAAAGCATGTCCGTCTCAGGCGCATTCGCATACTTCCCGTCATGCCGTCGCAGCATTCCCAGAGCCACCAACGTATCGAAGAAGTCGCGCGCCCCACGCGTGTGGAGTCCGAGTTGACGCGCCAGCGTCTCTGCATCCTGTGGACCGCCGCGCGCCAGTTCTGTAAACAGACCAAGCTCGACGGCGCTGAGCAATGCTTTCGCCTTCCAGAAACTTAACCCCAGAGACAGGATTGCCTGCGGATCAATGCGCTCTTCCATGTTCATTCAACACCCGTTGACTTAAGTTTCCATGCCCTGACTTTTTCGCAGCCAATCGCCGAGCAGGCTCTCTATGTCTGGATCGTCCAACTTGTCTTCGATCCCTTCGATGTTCATAATTTTATCCACCAGAACGCTCTGCTCGCGGTCTATGCGGCGCGCCTCCGTGTAAGGCAGACAAGTAAAAGTGATCATAGAATAGAGAGAGGCATAACGTTCGGGCGAGAGTTGATTGAGCTTCCTTTCGATCTGTTTGCGCAGTAGGAATTGCGGGTCGCCAACCAAGTCTCGTATCTCTATAAAGTGCTCTATGCATAAATCCGCGATGGCGTCGGTGTTTGGTTTACGCACTTTCTCATATTCTCGAAAGACGGCTTGCCAATCCTGTCCGTACTTTTCGATGCAGCGGTCGAGCGTCGCGCAATCCTCGAAACCGGCGTTCGCGCCTTGTCCATACGAAGGGTAAATGGCATGCGCCGCATCCCCTATCAATATGACGCGGTCGTTGAATGACCAGGGGTTGCAACGCACTGTGACCATAGAGTTCAGCGTGCGTGAAAAGAAATCTTCGACCAGGTTGGGAATCCGTTCGACCACATCCGGAAACGCCTCTTCGAAGAAACTGCGCAGGTCGGCCTCCGTCTTGATGGATTCGTAAGACAGTTCGCCCTCGAAAGGAATATGCAGGGCGCACGTAAAACTGCCGTCGCGATTAGGGAAGCCGATCAGCATGTAGTTGCCTCTCGGCCAGATATGGAGCACGTTCTTCTCCAAAGCCCACTTGCCGTCGGCGGTCGGCGGAATCTTCAATTCCTTATAGCCCTGTTCCCAGTACTGCTGCGAGAAATTAAAGCGGTTCGTTTTTTGCAGTTGAAAACGAATGGCCGAATATGCACCGTCCGCGCCGAAAACAATATCGGCTTGCTCGGAAGAGACGCGCTTGTCCATCGTATCTTCAAACTGCGCGGTCAGCGTGTTGAGGTTCAAGCCCACGCATTTTTTATTGAAGTGGAAATTGATATCGAAATGGCGTTCGGCGAAATCTATCAAGGCGATATTAAGGTCGGAGCGCGAGATCGAATAGATGGCCTCCTGATTATTGCCGTAAGGTTGATAGGTGAGTTCGCCCTCCTGCGAGTGAATCAACCTGCCGTAGGCGGGGATGGCGAGATCATAAATTTCCCTGCCCAGCCCCACGCCCGCCAGAGACTTCAGACCTCTCTCACACAAAGTTAAATTGATCGAACTGCTGCTTCGAATACTCGCTTGCCGGAGGTCCGGATGCCGCTCGAAGACATCCACTTCGTTGCCCCTCTTACTGAGGTACATGGCGAGCAGGGTCCCGACCAGTCCCCCTCCCGTGATCAATATTTTGCTCATGATGTTTTCCCGTTCGTTAACCGAAAGCGTATGTTAAGAGAGTTTATCGGGTAGATGACGGGGATGTGCCTTGAGATGCCGCGCTCTTCTACGAGCGGGCAACGGCGCTGCACGGACACGACGGCTCAAACAGCACACACGTATCCATAACAGCGCCGCCTACGCCTGCACGCCGGTTCATTTTGTTGCCAGAATGATGCCGTGCGGAGTCCAGAAATCACACTCGATCCGCCGGATGTCTGAAAATCCCGCGTCTCTCAAGCATTGCTCATACTCTTTCCACGCGTAGATCATCCCGCCCTCTGCCGGGATCGAAACGAAGTAAACGGAATCGAGCGCGCTCATCACCGGGCCGTCTTCCTCGTCAGAAGAGATCGAGTTGAAGATGAGGACGCGACCGCCGGGCGGGAGCGCCTCATAAGCTCTCTTCAAGAGCGAGGTGTTCACGTCCAGAGGCCAGATCACCAATTGATGAATGAACATGAAACAGTCGTGGCCCTGCGGGAAAGCGTCTATGAACATGTCGCCTTCGACGACGCTGATCCGCTCCGACAGTCCGCACGCAGCGATCCGCTGGCGAGCCAGTTCGCAGTTGGCCTGAATATCAAGGAGAGTGATCTTCACTTCCGGGTAAGCCTCCGCGATGGCGATGGCGTTCGTCGCGTCGCCGCCGCCGACATCAACCGCGCTCTTCATGCTGCTGAAGTCCACATGTTCGAGCAGAAGCGGATTCGCCAGTTTCGACCACGAACTCATGTATTCGTAGAACACGTTCTGGAGTTCGCGGTTCTCGCCGAGCCGCTCGTAAAGGTTCTTCGAATTGCCGGGAATATGACGCAAGCCGATATTCGTATTGCGTCGCAGCGACTCGACAAAATCCGATTGCCCCAGGTAAACGATGCGCGCCTCGAAGCGCACCGTGTCGTGAAACTCTTTCCACTTGCGCTCCTCGAAAAACTTTTCGATGGCGGCGCTGTTCCGGTACGTGTCGCCGGATTTAACGACGAGTTTCAAAGCCGCGAGACCGAACATTAGACATCTGGCGGGTTGCGATTGGAGTTCCAAACGATCCGCCAGCTCTTTTTTGGTGAGTCCCGGACTACGCGAAAGAAGTTCGAACACGCCCAACTCGCAGCCCGCGTTCAGATACTGAAAGGCAGCGTGTCCGAACAACACAAGGCTCAGATCGGCCATGGTAAGAGAGTCTCCGTCTTTGGTTTGCAGTGCTCCCCATTCACTGACGTTCGCTGTGCTCATACTAGCCCCCTATTAATTTTATGGTTTAAGGTTACGATGCGACATTTGTAGAGTTGGCCTTACGTCGAAGACCAGGTGAGAACTTTTAGGTTCAGGCCGCTTCAGCGCGCGAGAGTCACATTTCCTCGTGCGTGTGCGTGTGGGTTCAAGTCGAATACCGGTTCGGGATTCAGGCAGCGATAACTAAGAGACAGGATCGAACCGGGTTAAGTAAGGCCACAACTTTTGCTTTACGCCGGTTGATAACAGTATGTTGCGACGAAGCAAAATATGTGTGCGCAGGCTCTCCGTCCGGCTGTTTTTGTCATCTATCTTGACTAATATCCTTGAGGTTAATATATTGTGGCTGGCCTCGAATGGCGACGATAGTTAAGCCGGTGTTGTTTAGCTGATATCTCATCCGTACAGCGTCATCTTAAGCACTCTCACTTGCCATCAGGTAATCCCCCTTCTACCTATAACTTCCTGTTCTGGAAGGAGATGCGGCGTCCGTGCGAATCGGCTTTCGGGAAAACTTTCCTGCGGCTACATAATGCTATGCAACTTTCTCAAGTTCCTTCACGTCTCACCGACGAACCGCCGCGACGAAGCTCTTTCGTGAGTTTAACGATCCAAAAATCCGGATGCTTTCATCCATTCTCTGCTGACACTCAGGACCTCTCTGGCGAAATAAATCTATGCTGCAAATCAATGGGATAGCCTACATCGAACTTTACGTCGGGAACGCGCCGCAGACGGCGTACTTCTATCGCACGGCCTTCGGCTTCACGCCGGTCGCCGTCGCTTCGCTGGAGACCGGCGAACGCGAACGTATGTCTCTCGTGCTCCGGCAAAACGACATCACGATGGTCCTGACCAGCGCGCTCTCGCCCGACTCGCCCATCGCCCGACACGTCAATTTACACGGCGACAGCATCAAGGACATGGCCTTCTCGGTTGACGATGCGGCGGCTGCTTTTGCCGAAGCGACCAGACGCGGCGCGCGCCCCGTATTGGAGCCGACGGTCTTCGAACAAGACGGCGCGCGCACGGTTAAGGCGACGGTCGCAGCTTACAGCGGCGATCATGTCCACTCGTTCATACAGCGCGAAGCGGGCGCTCCGTTCCTGCCCAACTCCGCTCCCTACCCGCACCCGCAGCACGCCACCGATTCCATCGGGCTCGTCGCCTTCGACCACGCGGCCATCTGCGTCGAGGCCGACATGATGCAACCGTGGGTTGATTATTACGTTGACGTGATGGGCTTTCATGTGGCGCATCAGGAAGACGTGACGACCGAGTACACGGGCATGAACTCCAAGCAGGTGGAGAATGAATCGGGAAACGTGAAGTTTCCCATCTCGGAGCCTGCGCCCAGCAAGCGTAAGTCGCAGATTGACGAATATCTCAGTTTCCATCACGGCCCCGGCGTGCAGCATGTGGCGTTGTTGTCGGATCGAATCTGCGACACGGTTCGCTCGTTGCGTGATTGCGGCATCGAATTTCTCAAGACCCCCGGCGCTTACTATGACAATCTTGAGGAACGCGTCGGCAAAGTCAGCGAAGATGTCGGCTTGTTGCGCGAGTTGAACGTGCTGGTTGATCGCGACGAATGGGGTCATCTCTTTCAGGTTTTCACGAAACCACTGCAAGGGCGTCCGACCGTCTTTATGGAGATCATCCAGCGACAGGGCGCGCGCGGTTTCGGCGGCGGCAACATCAAGCGGCTCTTCGAAGCGATCGAGAGCGAACAGGCTTTACGCGGCACGCTATGAGGACGCAGGTGATTCATACGAAAACCGATTCCCACACGCAACTACGCCTCGCGAGTTGGGCGCGAGACATTCAACCTTCCCCGCTCCAGACGATGCTGATGTCGGCCTCGCGTCCGGGCATCATCTCTCTGGCTCTCGGGATGCCCGACGATAAACTCTTTCCCACCGCCGCCTTCGCAGAAGCCGCTCAAAATTTGCTGGCGACAGACCCGCATGCCCTTCAATACGGTCCGCATTTTCAGCCCTTGAAGGCGCACGTCGTCGAGTTGATGAAGCGGCGCGGCGTGGTCTGTCGTGAAGAACAGATTTTCCTCACGGCGGGCGCGCAGCAAGGGATGTGCCTGCTGGCGCGTCTCCTGCTCGAACCCGGCAGCGAAGTTATCGCGGAAGAGTTGATCTACACGGGCTTTCAACAGGTGATCGAACCTTTCCAACCGAAAGTGCTCACCGTGCCGACGTGCATGGAGACGGGCATGGACGTGGACGCCGTCGAGGCGCACTTGAAAGGCGGCGCGCGTCCGGCCTTCATCTATGCCATCA
>WUUC01040040.1_pt1 | contig 16515 bp, 16 predicted proteins | sample 6278441 | NCBI WGS metagenome assembly WUUC01 (sample SAMN13675441, study PRJNA597444) | soil metagenome | isolation source: soil | place: USA: Washington | collected 2017-10
GCCGCCCGATCCGAGCGCGTTCAAGATCCACCACACCACGAGCCACGACCCCGACTCGCCCGACATGCTCGAGTTCCTGACGCGCGTCGAAGAGTGGTACGCGCAGCGCGTCTCGGGCTTCTTGACCGAGCTCGCGATGACGCAAGATCTCTCGGGCGCGTCGTTGCTCGACAGCACGCTCGTGCCGTACGTGACCGAGGTCGGCGCGCGCTATCACAACTGGGACAACGTGCCGTTCGTGCTGTTCGGCGGCGCGGGCACTGGGCTCATCGGCAATCAGGTGTGGACCTCACCCGGCGGCCAGCGCTCGACCAACGATATGTGGATGGCCTGTGCGCGCGCGTTCGGCTTGCCCGACTTCACGCTCGGCGACAGCGATTTGCACACCACGGCGCTCACCGGCCTCTTCGGCTGATTGGCGCAGCAAGCACGAGCTTTGGCTGCGCCGGCTGGCGCTGCGCCATCTTTTCGCTCTCCGCGATTCGTCGCCTAGCGACTCCGTGGACAACTGCGCGGACGCCGGGTTAGTGGAGCTTCGGCGACACGGGACGGTGTCGCGAAGGGTGTCCATCCATGGTGCGAATCGACGATCTCACTTCCGCGTCGCGCTGCGTCGCGATCCTGTTGGCGTGCCTCTTGGCGTGCGCTTCGTTGAGCAGCGGCGGCTGCGGCGACGACGATGACAAGCCCGCGCCGAGCGGCGACGGCGATGGTGACGGCGACGGCGACGGCGACAGCGGCGTCGATGCGGGCGCGGATGCCGGTGATGGTGACGGCGACGGTGACGGCGATGCGGGCGTTCGCGATCCGTTGAACATCTGGACGCACGTCGGCTTCGACCAGAGCAACACCTTCTTCAACCCGCACGAGAAGACGCTGAGCGTCGACAACGCGGCGAGGCTCGAAGAGAAGTGGTCGCTCGACGTGGGCACGCCGCACGGCGGCGCGGTGATCGTCGAGGGCATCGTGTACATCACGAGCGCTACCGGCGTGCATGCGCTCACCCTCGACGAGGGCGAGGTCGTCTGGCAGCGGCCGGAGCTCCACAGCGACGGTACGGTCGCGTATGCGGATGGCGCGCTCTACGTGCACACGCAACTGGCCGAGCTCTGGAAGCTCGATGCCGAAAACGGCGAGCTGCTCTGGGGACCGATCAAGACCTACGACCTCGCGGGCTCGGATGGCACGTCGTCGCCGGTCGTCGGCAACGGCAAGGTCGTCGTCGGTCACTCGGCGGGTCGCAACGAGGTCTCGGGCGCCGCTGCAACGAGCTTTGGCGGCGTCGAAGCCTTCGACATCGAAGATGGCGACCGCGCGTGGACGTACAGCACGTGCACCGACGACGAGAACGGCGCGATGGTCTGGTCGACCGTCACGATCGACCTCGAAGCCAATGTCGTGTTCGCCGCGACCGGCAACAACTACACGATCGGCGGCTTGGGCTCGGACGCGATTCACGCGATCGATCTGTCGAACGGCGATCAGCTCTGGCAGATGCAAGTGCGCGCGGGCGACACGTGGTCGCTGCTCGGCGGGGGCAACACGCCCGACGGCGAGCAAGACACCGACTTCGGCGCCAACCCGATCCTCGCCAGCATCGGCGATCGCAAGGTCGTCGCTGCAGGCGACAAGGGCTCGGCGTTCTGGGTGCTCGATCGCGAGACCGGCGAGATCCTCGACAGCAAGGACGACCTGTCGGCCTCGAACGCAGCGAACACGGGCGGCGTGCTCAACAACGGCGCGTACGACGGCGAGACGTTCTACGTCGCCTCGAACGAGCCGAGCACGGGCGGCTCGCAGCTGCACGCGCTCAGCGCAGATGGGCTGAGCGCGAAGTGGGAGGCCAAGCCGCTCGCCAGCACGGTGTGGGGCATGCTCAGCTTGGCCAACGGCCTCTTGCTCGTGCCGGTCAACACCGAGCTTCAGATCTACGACGCCGACAGCGGCGAGCTGCTCAAGATGTTCGAGACGGGCGGCACGATGGCCGCCGGTGCGCCCGCCATCGCCGACGGACACATCGTGGTGAAGAGCGGCCTCGACTACGGCTTCGCGCGCGACGCTGTCCCGGGTACGAAGGTGATCTGCTACGGCCTTCCGGACTAACGCCGGACGGCGCTTACAGCTCCAGCACGAAGGCGTTCTCGTCGTCGCTTAGCTCTTCATCGAGCGACGGCGAGTACGTCCGTACGCTCAGCTCGCTGCGATCCTCCGAGAGCGTGAACACGCGCAAGTAGCCGTTGCCGCCGTTCACGCTCTCGCACGGGCAGCTGTCGCACATCTGGTAGTTGGTCAGCACCTCGTGCACGCGCGAGCCGTCTTCGCGCTCGCTCACGGCGCGCGCCGTGCCGTCCGGGATCACGTGGCCCGAGAGCACGAGCTTCACGCTGCGGTTGGGCTCGACGAGCTTCTCCCAGATGTCCTGCCCGTCGTTGATGCCAGCGCCCGGCGTCACGCCGTACTGGTCCGGGTGGTACGGCTGAAGCGGCTCGACGCTGCGGTCGTAGCGCGTGCCGTCCGAATACAAATACGCGTGCGTGAAGATCACCGCTGGCACGCTCGCGTGCTCGCGCAGCACTTCGTCCGCCCACTCGAGCTCCGCGTCGCGCGGCCCGAACTCGAGGCTCAGAAACAGCCAGCGCTGCTCGCGCAGCTCGACCAGCGCATACGAGCCGTTCACGCGATCTTCATAGCGAAAGCACATCGCGACGCCCGGCAGCTCGCCGCCGAGGTCTTCTTGGCTGAAGTAGTCGCTCAGGTAGTCTCTGCGCGCGCCGTCGATCTCGTGATTGCCGAGCGCCATCAAGTACGGCACTTCGCCGTCGAGCGCGTGCATGGCCTCGGCCGCTACCGCCCACTCGTCTCGATCGAACGGCTGGTCGACGATGTCGCCGGTGTGCACTGCGATCGCGATGCCCTCGTTCGTGCGCTCGCGCACGACCCAATCGGTCTGCGCTTCGAAGATCTCCGGATACATGCAGGCGTAGAACTGCGTGTCCGGCAGCAACACGAACGACGAGCGAGCGGGCGGCGCGTCCGCCGCGTCGTCTGAACCCTCGAGGCACCCGCCCGACGCAGGCTCGGGCGGCTCGTGCTCGTGCTCGCGCTCGCTCGCGCACGCAGTCAGACACAGAACGATGACGGCCCAGCGCAGCAGCATGAGCGCATTCATACCGCACGCTGCTTCGTGCAGCTCCACGGTGGGTCTGCAAACCGCTCCGCGATGAAGTCCGCGAACGCCCGCACGCGGGCCAGCACGTGCCGCCGCGGCGGGAACACCAAGTGCATCGCGAAGTCGTCGATGCGCCAGTTGGGCAAGAGCGGCACGAGCGATCCGCTGCGGATGTCGCCTGCGACCTCGAAGTCCGGAACGGCCAAGACGCCGATGCCGTCGATGCAGCCCGCGAGGTTGCTCGGCCCGTCGTTGCACGCGACGCGCCCGCGCATCTGCACCGTCACGCTGCGCTTGCCGCGCCGAAACGTGACCTTGCCCGGGTGCATCGCCTGCCCGTGCACGATCCACTCGTGTTGCGCCAGCTGCTCGGGCGTGCGCGGCGCGGGGTGCTTTTCGAGGTAGCTCGGCGCTGCGACCACCAGCAGCTCGACGCGCGCGATGCGCCGCGTGATGAGGCTCGGCTCGCTGCGCCCGCCGACGCGCAGCGCGAGGTCGACGCGCTCCGCCATCAAGTCGACGAACGAATCGCCGATGAGCAGCTCGATCGCGACCTCCGGGTGCAGCAGCATGAAGTCGCGCACGACGGGCATCAGGTAGTTGCGGCCGAGCGCCGACGGTGCGGCGATGCGCAGCGAGCCCGCGATGCGCGAGCTGTGCGCGAGCGCTGCGTCCTGCGCGGCTTCGACGTCGCTCGCCATGCGCTCGGTCGACGCCTGCACGCGCTGGCCGGCTTCGGTCAGCACCAAGCGCCGCGTCGTGCGCACGATCAGCTGCACGCCGAGCTGCGCCTCGAGCTGCGCGACGTGCTTACTGACCGCGCTCTTGGTGATGTTGAGCTGCTCGGCGGCGCGCGAAAAGCTCAGCGTTTGCGCGACGTGAGCGAACACGTACAGGCCGCGCAGCGAGTCCAAGCCGGGCTTCTGCATTGTCTACGCAAGCTACACACTGACTTTCCAACTGACAACCTACCGGAAACTCTCGGGCGGCCGCATGTTGTCTCGTACGCAGACGCCGCGTGCTCGCAGCGCTGCAACCATCCAAGGAATTTCGCCATGAAAACCCGCCTTCTGCTCGCGCTCGCGCTGTCGCTCTTCACCGCCTCGGCGTCGGCCTCCGATCCTGCTGGCAAGTCCGCGTCGAACCAGACCGAGTGGACGCTCGACGCAGCCCACGCCCACGTCGGCTTCAGTGTTGCGCACATGGTCGTCGCGGAGACCGAGGGCGAGTTCAAAGCCTTCTCGGGCAAGGTGCTGCTCGACGAAAAGGACGTCACCAAGAGCTCGGTCGAGCTCACGATCGAAGCCAAGTCGATCGATACGGGCAACGCCGATCGCGATGCGCACCTGCGCAACGGCGACTTCCTCGACGTCGACAAGCACCCGCGTATCACCTTCAAATCGACGCAGATCACGAAGGCCGGCAAGGGCTACAAGATCAAAGGCGATATGACGATCCGCGGCGTCACCAAGCAGGTCGTGCTCGACGCGACGCTCAGTGAGGCGGTCGTAAACCCGTGGGGCAAGCAGGTCCGCGCGGCGCGCATCACGGGCAAGATCAACCGCCAGGACTTCGGCGTGTCGTGGAACAAGGGCCTCGACAAGGGCGGCTTGGCGGTCGGCAACGAGGTGACCTTCGACGTGAAGGTCGAGCTCAACAAGTGAGCCCAGCAGACTGAGCGCGCAGCACGTGGATCACGCGTGCTGCGCGCACACGTTACGCCCCAAGTTAGAAGCGCACGTCCGTGTAGTATCGGTAATGTTTCCGTCGGCACTTGCCATAGGAATTTCCGAGTCCAGGTATCGAACATGGACCTGGGTCAGTCCGCACCCAAGCGACCTATCGAGCCTGATCCTGAGGCGGCCGATAAGCGTCAAGTCTCCGATATCGAAGAGCTTCGCGTGCTGCGCGACGACCTGCGCGTGCAGGAAGCCAAGACAGGTCGCGTGCAGGTCCAGCTCGTCGAGCTGCGTCGCAAGTTCGCGGAGGCGCTCGGGCTACGCCGGCGCTGAGTCTTTAGAACTCGATGCCGCGCTGGGCGCGCACGCCGTTTTGATAGGCGTGTTTGACCACGTCCATGCGCGTGACGGTGTCGGCGATGGCGATCAGCCCGTCGCTGGCGCCACGACCAGTCACCAAGACGTGCAGCTTCGGTGGCCGGTCTTGCAACGTGGCGACGACCTCAGCGACAGGCAGGTAGCCGTAGCCTGTGATGATGTTGAGCTCGTCGAGCACGATCAGGTCGTACTTGGGCTTGGGGTTTTCCTCCGTCACCCGGCTCGCCTCGATGCACGCCTTCACGACCGCGAAGCCTTGGGTCGCGGCCTCGATGTCAGCCGCGCGGTTCTGCGTGTCCCACGTGAAGCCGTCGCCCACGATGAAGTGCTCGATCTCGGGAAAGCGCTTGAACGCAGCGGCTTCGCCCGTCTTCCACTTGCCCTTCGTGAACTGAATGACGGCGACGTGAAAGCCGTGGCCTGCAGCGCGCATCGCGAGGCCAAAGCCGGACGTGCTCTTGCCCTTGCCGTCGCCGGTGTTCACGAGCAGAAGGCCCTTGTCGATCTTGTGCAGCTTGCGCTGCTCGTCTTGCTGCTTCTTGACCTCGACCATGCGCTGGCGGTGGGCTTCGTTGAGGTCCTGCTCATTGGCGTCGGTCATCGGGATTTCTTTCTCAAGGTGCGAGCGCGATCTCGACGAGCTTGTCGAAGTCGAGGTGGCTGCGGACGTGCTGGGCGAGTCTGTCGTAGGCATCCGCGCGCGGCTCGAGCGGCGGCGGGGGAGGCAGACTCTTGCGCGCGAACAAGTGACTGACAAGCGCGTCGCGCGCGCTGCCGTGATCGAAGAGGCGGTGCACCATGCTGGCGAGGATCGCGCCGTGTGCGCAGCCCTCGTCGCGAGCTTCGCTCGAGCGCAACGCGGGCATCGCGCCGCTGCTCGCGAAGCGCGCGCTCGGCTCGATGCGACCGAAGTGCAGCTCGAAACCGCTCACGCGTGCACCCGCGAGCGGCGCTGCGCACAGCGTTCCGTCGAAGCGCCGCGTGGTCTTCTCGGCTTCGAAGCGCGTGACGATCGGGAGCAGGCCGAGCGCTTCGGTCGTCGCGACTCGAGACTCGATGCCGGTCGGGTCTTCGATGCGCTCCGAGAGCAGCTGCGCGCCGCCGCAGATGGCGATGATCGGCTCGCCGCGGGCCGCGCGCTGGGCGAGCGCGCGGTCGATGCCTTGCGCGCGCAAGAACGATAGATCGTGCACGGTGGCCTTCGAGCCGAGCATCAGCACGAGATCCGCTTCGAGCAGCTCGCGCGGCGCCGCGGTCAGCCGCAAGTGCACGCCCGGCGCGTGGGCGAGCGGCAGCGCGTCTTCGAAGTTCGCGAGCGCGGGCGTATCGACGACTGCGACCTCGATCGCATCGAGCCGCGCGCGCGGGCGCTTGCGGTAGCGATCGAGCGCGACGCTGTCTTCGTCCGGCAGCTCGAGATCGCCTGCGTGCGGGACGACGCCCAAGACCGGCACGCCCGTGCGCTGCTGCAGGAACGCGATGCCTTCCGCAAGCAAGCTCGCATCGCCGCGCAACTTGTTGATCACGAGCCCGCGCACACGCGCGCGCAGGTCGGGCGGCAAGAGCTCGAGCGTGCCGACGAGCGAAGCGAACACGCCGCCGCGATCGATGTCGCCGACCAGCACGATCGGGCCGTCCGACATGCGCGCGGTGGCGATGTTCGGTAGATCGTGCGCTTGCAGGTTGATCTCGGCGGGGCTGCCCGCGCCTTCGATCAAGATCAGCTCGTGCGCCGAGCGCAGCCGCTCGAGCGAGACGCGTACGGCTTCGTGCAGCCGCGGGCGCTCATCCCAAAGCTGCCGAAAGTGCCGCACGCCGAGCGGCTTACCGTGCACGATCACGTGCGAGCGCAAGCCTGGCTCGGGCTTGAGCAGGATCGGGTTGTGGTCGAAGCAAGGCGCCTTGCGCGCGGCGATCGCCTGCACCGCTTGCGCGACGCCGATCTCCGCGCCGTCGGCGCACACGTACGCGTTGCGCGCCATGTTCTGCGCCTTGAACGGCGCGACGTCGGTGCCGCGATCCGCGAACGCGCGGCACAAAGCCGTCACGAGCGTGCTCTTGCCGACGTCCGAGGCCGTCCCGAGCACCATCAGCGTTCGCGCGCGGCCAGCGAGGGTCATGAAGGGCACGCACCATAGGCGGCCGATCGGTGCGCCGCAAACCTGACAAAAATGCGCGGCTCTGGCACGTCTCGCGCTGAAGCTCGTGCTCGGCTTGCCTGCCACCGCTACCCGCAACGCCGCGCGGCTGATCGCGGCGCGCATGGTGCGCGCGTTCGCCGACGGCCTCGTGAGCGTGCTGCTCCCCGTGTACCTAACGCTGCTCGGCTACGACGCCGTGCAGATCGGCGGCATCGCGACCGCGACGCTGCTCGGCTCGGCAGCGTGCACGCTCTTGATCGGGCTGTACGCGCATCGCTTCAGCACCCGCGCGCTGCTGTTCTCCGCGTGCGCGTTGATGGCGGCGACGGGCGTAGCGTTTGCTTCGGTGCATGCGCTGGTGCCGCTCGTCGCGATCGCGATCGCTGGCACGCTCAACCCGACCGCGGGCGACGTCAGCGTGTTCTTGCCGCTCGAGCAATCGTTGCTTGCGAACGAAGTCGATGGCAGCGAGCTGGCTTCGCTCTATGCGCGCTCGAACGTGGCGGCGGGCGCGGCGAGCGGGCTCGGCGCGCTGTCGAGCGTGTTTCCCGCGCCGCTCGCGCAGTGGCTGCAGATCTCGCTCGCCGATGCGATGCGCTGGGCATTCGTCTTGTACGCGCTGGCGGCTGTGATCGCGGCGCTGTTGTACGCGCGCTTGCGCGCCGGCGGCAGCTCGCGCGCGGGCAGCGACAGCCCTGCAAGTACGACAGCCGCAGCGCCCGCTTCGCTTGCGCCGCGCGGCAGCCGCAAGCCGCTCAAGCAATCGCGCCGCATCGTGCTGCAGCTCTCGGCGCTCTTCACGCTGGACTCGTTCGCGGGCGGCTTCGTCGTGCAGAGCCTGCTCGGGCTGTGGCTCTTGCAGCGGTTTCAGTTTTCGTTGAGCGACGCCGCCACGTTCTTCTTCTTCGCGTCGATCCTCTCGGGCGGCTCGCAGCTGCTCTCACCGTGGCTCGCGCGCCGCATCGGCCTCATCCCGACCATGGTTTACACGCACTTGCCTGCGAACGGCTTTCTGATCCTCGCGGCGCTGATGCCGAGCGCGGAGCTCGCGGTGATGTTCCTGCTCTTGCGCTCGTCGCTCTCGTCGATGGACGTGCCGGCGCGTCAGGCGTTCGTGATGTCGGTCGTGCCGCCGGAAGAGCGCGCAGCCGCTGCCTCGGTGACGAACGTCCCGCGCAGCTTGGGCACCGGCCTTGCGCCGCTGCTGTCGGGGATGTTGCTCGCGGCCAGTAGCTTCGGTTGGCCGTTGGTCGTCGCGGGCTCGCTCAAGGTCGTCTACGACGTGCTGCTCTTGCGCGGCTATCGCGATCACATGGCGTCGCGGCCCGCATAGCGTTCAGTTCAACCGCCGCGTTCAGCCGCCGTCGCCGACCGCGCCGTCGCCTGCATCGGCGCCGCTGTCGCTGCCGGCATCGACCGGCGGCGGCTCGATGCCGACGTGCACGGTGAGCGGCACGGTGACCGCGCAGTAGTTGCGGCCGATGAAGGTCAGCGAAGTCTCGTACGTGCCGCTGACGAGGTCGCCCTTCACGCGCACTTCCATCGTGCCCATGCCGCCTGCGTCGATCCACTGCGGGAACGGCTCGAGCGGAGCCGGTAAGTCGAGGCAGCCGCCGAAGATGCACTCGAACACATCGATCACGAACACGACCGAGATGGTCGGGATCGCGGCGATCGCGACGATCGGCGCAGCCCAGCCGGTTTCGCCGACGGCGCCGATCAACTGCGCGGTGAGCGTGTCTTCGAGGAAGCCGGTCTGCAGCTCGATCAGATCGTTCGCGGCGCCGCCGGCTTGGATCTCGGCGAGCACCGCGTCGCCCGTGTACGAGCGCTCGCGGTAGTGAAAGCGCACGATGCGCTCTTCGTTCACCGGCACCCAGACCTCGCGCGCCTCCGCGACGATCTCGACCTGCGCCGGCACGACGAGCCCCACTTCGTTGATCGCTTGCGTGAGTCGAAAGCCGTCGACCGCTTCGACCAAGCCCGCTTCAGCGCGCAGCTCGGCTTGGAGGCCGAACACCGCGCTCGGCGTGCCTTGCACACGCTCGCCGTCGATCTCGAGCGTACCGGCCGCGAAGTCGCCGCCGACGCCGAACGCCGCGTAGCTCGCTTCGAGCGGCGTGCTCGGCGGCATGCGCACCGAACCGCCGGTCTCGTCGTAGAACGTCAGGCCCGAGGCCTCGTGGATCACGACCGGCCCGGTCGGCATCCACTCGATGCGCGAGTCCGGCTCGTACGTGCCTTCCGGCAAGAGCGACGCTTGATAGAGGTCGTTCAGCTCGAGCTCGGTGACGCTCGCGCTCGCGCGGTAGAAATCGGTGTTGCCGATACGCTCGGTTACAACGTCGACCGTGCCTTCGAGCGTGCCCTCTGCGAGCACGACCGTCTTGAGCCCGAGCGCTTCGATCGCGCCCGCGCTTGCAAGGGTCTCCTTGGGCGTGCTCGCGCTCAGGTCACCGGTGTAGATCGCCAGCTCGCCGCGCTCTTCGACGTCGTCGACGCTGGCACCGGCGAAGACGACGATGCCGCCGACCCTGCCGCCACCGACGACCAGCGTGAACGGTGCTTCGAGATCCGCGACGCCCGTACCTTCGATGCGATACGCCGAGCCTTGCAGCGAGAGCGTCGCCGCCCGACCGAGCGCGCCGTGCGCCTCGCGCTCCGCAGCCCAAGCCGCGAGCGGATCGCCGTCGGGTGCATCGCCAACATCATCACTGCACTCGAGCGTGAAGTTCGGCGGCAGCATCGGCTCGACCACCGCGCCGTCGCCCGCGTCGCTCTCGATCTGCATGCCGCTGTCCGGCATCGGCTGCATCGGCTGCATCGGCTGCACGGGCTGATAGCCGGCGTCCGGCGCGATCCCGCCATCCATCGATTCGTTCGAGCGTTTGCAGCCGAGCGCTGCGCAGAGCGCGATGAAGAGAAGCAACTTCCGAACGCGCATCGACACCCCAATCCAGTTAATCGCGACCCCAACTCAGGGTCACGGATCGCGTTCGGCGCGACAAGGCGTGGGATTCGTTGCACCGCTGTCGGATGACGAAGGACGCGCGTTTCTAGAGCGCGGCCAGCAAACGCGCGCGTGCCGCGGGCGTACACGCCGGTAAGCGAATGTGCTCCGGCAAGCCGAACGACCGGCCACTGCGCACGAGCACTCGGTGAACGCGCAAGAGCCTCGAGCGCAACGCGTCGGCATCTTCGCCGCCGGCAGTGCGCATCAAGAAGAACGAGGCCTGGCTCGGCAGCGTCTCGAAGCCGCGCGCGTGAAGCGCGTGCTCGAGCTCAGCCCTGAGCGTAAGCAGCGTCTCGCGCATGGCGTGCACGTGCTCGGGGTGCGCGAGCGACGCGATGATCGCGGCTTGCGAAGGGCTGCTCACCATCCACGGCGGGCGGCTCGCCTCGAGCGCGCGCGCCAGCTGCGGCCGGCACAGCGCGTAGCCCAGGCGCAAGCCGGCGAGGCAGTGATCCTTGGTCAGTGAGCGCACGCGGATCGCGTTCTCGGGGAGCGGCCGTTGCGCATCGGAATGCAGCGGCGAGAGTGAAAGGAATGCTTCGTCCACGATGAAGGGCACCTGCGCGTGGCTGCCGATCAAGTCGCTCAGCGCCGCGTGCTCGAGCGCGCTGCCAGTCGGGTTGTTCGGCTGGCACAGGTACACCGCAAAGGGACGCTCGGCGGCGATCGCCTCGCCGATCGCGCGCGCGTCGAGCGCAAAGCCGCCCGCTTCGGGCATCGATACGTACGCGACAGGAAAGCTGTGCGCGCGCGCGGCGTCTTCTGCTTCGCTGAACGTCGGCGCGACCATCAAGAGCGGGCGCTCGGCGCTGCCCAAGACGCGCACCAGCGACCAGAGCAGCTCGACCGAGCCGTGCCCGATCACGACGCGCGCTTCGTCGCACGCCGCTGCAGTCGCGATCGCGCGCCTCGCTTCGCCGCAATGCGGGTCGGGGTACTCGCTCAGGTTGCACGCCTGCACCGCGCGCAGCACCTCGGGGTGTGCGCCGAAGGGGCTTAGGCTGGTCGACAGATCGAGCACATCGCGCGCGTCGATCCCGAGCTGCGCGAGCTCCGCGAGCGGCAAACCGCCGTGCCTTGGAATTTCAGTGAGTGCCATACAAGCCGGCGCAGCCTAGAAGACCCACGTGCACGACGCACGCGAGCGCGAGCGCAAACGCAAAGAGCCCTGCGCGGCGCACCAGCGCGATCGCGCGCGGGATATCGCTCGGCTCGGGGCGCGCGAGCCCAGCGCCGAGCACGTACGCGCCGGGTTTATCGAGCGTGAGGCCGAGCAAGCCAGCCGCCATCGCCATCGCATGACCGCCGTTCGGGCTCTCTGTGAGCGCTCGATCGCGCCGCCAAACGCGCACGCCGCGCGCGACCGACATCGAGCGCAGCGTCGCGCCCGCGAGCAGGAGCAAGAGCGCGGTGAGCCGCGCGGGCACGAGGTTCGCGATGTCATCGATGCGCGCTGCAGCTTTGCCGAGCCACTCGTACTCACCGCGGTAGCCGATCATCGCGTCGAGCGTGTTGATCGCGCGGTACGCGAGCGCGCCCTCGACGCCGAACAGCGCGAGCGCGAAAAGCGGCGCAACGACTGCATCCGAGAGGTTCTCGGCCAGCGACTCAATCGTGCCGTTGGCGAGGCCGCTCGCGTCGAGCGCGCTCGGGTCGCGGCTGCAAAGGGCAGAGAGCCCGGCGCGCGCCGCCATGAGATCGTCCGGCAGCGCGCGCTGCATCACGCGCGCGGCGTCGAGCAACCCGAACAAGCTGATGCTGGTGTAGAGCGCGAGCGTCTGCAGCACGGCCTGCGCGAAGGGCCACGGCGCGAGCGCGCGAAAGGCGAGATGCGCAGCGACGTACACCGCGCTCGGCACGAGCACCGCGATCGCGAGCCCCGCCTCGAACGCCGCAGCCTTGGGCGCGCGCGGCGCACGCCGGATCAGCGCGCCCGCGAGCGTGCCGAGCCAAGCGACAGGGTGCAGCGCGTTGGAGAGCCGCAAGCGCGTCTCCAAGACGAGCGCGCCTGCCAGCACGAACGCTGCGGTCATCGAGCGCCCGCAGCCCCGCGCGCGGCGCTCACTTGAGCACCTGCAGCTTCCAGCGCGCGATCGCCGTGGTCGTGGCGCGGAACGTCGCCTCGCCGATCACATGTCCAAGCGCGGTGTGCTTGCCGGCGTAGAGCTCGGGCGCGCTGCCTTCGGGCGCGAGCACGGCGACGCAGTCGGTGCCGGTGCCGGTCGCGATGCCTTGGCTGCGCCGCGAGCGCACCGAGGCCTCCATTACCGCGGCCGTGCGCGCCTCGACGATGAGCGAGAGCGCTTCGATCGAAGCTGTAGTGCTGAGCGGCGCGCTCACATGACACGCGATGTTGATCGTACCCCAGCCCTCGAGCGGCCCGGGCGCATCGCCGATGCGCACCGCGTTCGAGAGCCCCGCGGTGACGAGCGCGACCGCTCGCACACGCTGCTCGGGCAGTGCGCAGTCGCTCGTCACCACCACCGCCGAAGCGATGTGGCGGCTGGTGAGCATGCCGACGCCGTGCTCGTCGATCCCGCGCATGCGCAGCGCGAGCAGCGCGAGCGGGTCGACATCGCGCGCGAGCTCGTCGTTGGTCGTCTGCAAGATCGCGATCGTGCGCGTGGCGCGCAGGCCGCCGTGGTACGGCGCGAACGAAGCGCACAGGTGTGGCGAGCGCACCGTCATCGCCACGTGCTGCGGGAAGAGCGCGACGCGCAGCGCCGCATCCTCGTACAGGAGCTGTGGCTCGTCGCCCTGCATGAAGCGCGCACCATGGTCGCGCGGCGCCAGGCCGTCAAGCGCTTGCTGGCACGTGCGCGCTGGGCATAGAAGGGCGGCAACGACGCATCCGATGACGAGCTCACCCCGCGCGCGCTTGCCCTTTCGCATCGGCACGACTTCGTTCGTGTATCGCGGCGGCTGGCTGCATAACGTCCAACGCCTCGCGGGCGTGATGGGCGACATCGAGCTGCTCTTCTTCGAGGACACCGAGCTTCCGAGTCGCGTCGAGCTGGAGGCGATCGCCGCGCTGCGCCGCGCGCACGGCTTCTCGCTCTCGGTGCACACGCCGCTCGCCGCGAGCCTCGCGAGCGAGCGCGAAGACGAGCGTGAAGAAGGCGTCGCGCGCGTCCTGCGCATCGTGGAGCTGTGCGCGTGGCTCGAGCCGGAGGCGTACGTGGTGCACGTCTATCAAGGCGATCGCGAGGGCGATGCGCCGCCGAATGATCTCGATGCGTGGCGCGTGCGCGCGGATCGCTCGCTGCGCGCGCTCCTCGCTGCGGGTGTTGCGCCGCGCGCGCTGTGCGTCGAGCAGCTCGACTACGACCTGCGCGCGCTCGAGCCAGTGATCGCCGCGCTCGATCTCTCGGTCGCGCTCGACATCGGCCACTTGCAACGCGATGGTCGCGACGTGCACGGCTTGCTCGATCACTGGCTGGAGCGGACGCGGCTCATCCAGTGGCACGGCACCGACGACACCGGCCGCGACCACCGTTCGCTCACGTTTTTTCCGGAGACGGACGCGCTGCGGCTCTTGGAGACGCTGTTGCGCGCGCGCTGGGACGGAGTGCTCACGCTCGAGGTGTTCCGCGAAGAAGACTTCGTGAGCTCGCAAGCGCAGCTCGAGCGTTGGCTGCAGACGGCGCTGCAGAAGGTGCAGGCATGAACAAGCGCGTGATTCTGATCGGCGGCGGCGTGCGCACGGGCAAGAGCGCGCTCGCGCTGGCGCGGGCGCAAGAGCTCGGCACGCGCCGCGTGTTCATCGCTACGGCGCAAGCGTTCGACCCAGAAATGCACGCGCGCATCGACGCGCACAAAGCCGAGCGCGGCGCTGCCTTCACCACGCTCGAAGCGCCCTTCGCGCTGACCGAAGCGCTCGAGCAAGCCGCGCGAGAAGGCGATGTGGTCGTCGTCGACTGCCTGACGTTTTGGATCTCGAACCTCTTGATGCGCGGCGACTCGCAATCGCACGTGCTCGAAGAGGTCGAGCACTTCGCGTGCGCGCTCGAGCGGCGCGCGCTCCACGCCATCGTCGTCACCAATGAAGTCGGCATGGGCGTCGTGCCCGAGAGCGCGCTCGGCCGCGCCTTTCGCGACGTGATGGGCCGCGCGCACCAGCGCCTCGCCGCCTGCGCCGACGAAGTGTTCTTTTCAGCGCTCGGCCTCATGCTGCGCCTCAAGCCCGAGCCGCTCGCGGTCCACGCAACGAAACAAGAAAAGCCATGAAGACCTTCACTCGCTCTGACCTCGAAGCCCTTTGCGCGCGCATCGCGCCCGTCGATCAAGAGAGCGCGCGTGAAGCGCAGCGCCTGCTCGATGGCAAGACCAAGCCACGCCGCAGCCTCGGCATGTTGGAAGATTTGGCCTGTGCGTACGCTGCGATTCGCCGCGTGCCCGCGCCGCCGATGCCGAGCAAGGCGCTGATCGTGATGGGCGCCGACCACGGCGTCGCGGCCGAAGGCGTGAGCGCGTACCCGCAAGAGGTCACCGCGCAGATGCTGCTCAACTTCGCGTCCGGCGGCGCTGCGATCAACGTGCTCGCGCGCCACGCCGGCGCGCTGGTGCGCGTTGTCGACATCGGCGTGAAGACGCCGGTCGTTCATCCTTCGATCGTCTCAGCGCGCGTCGCTGCGGGCACCGCGAGCTTTCTGCACGGCCCCGCGATGAGCGAAGCCCAAGCGCTCGCCGCGCTGTTCGTCGGCGTCGAGCAAGCGCAGGCGCTCGCGCGCGAAGGCGTGAGTGCGATCGGCCTCGGCGAAATGGGCATCGGCAACACCACCGCATCGACCGCGCTGACCGCGGTGCTGACCGGCGCGCCGGTGCCCGAGATCACGGGCTTTGGCACCGGCATCACGGATGGCGTCAAGCGGCGCAAGGTCGAGGTGATCGAAGCCGCCATCAAGCTCAACGCGCCCAACGCGCGCGACGCTCTTGATGTGTTGCAGAAGCTCGGCGGCCTCGAGATCGCAGGCCTCGCGGGCGTCGTGCTCGGCGCCGCGTCGAGCGGCGTCGCGGTCGTGCTCGACGGCTTCATCGCCAGCACCGCCGCGCTCGTCGCAGCGCGCATCGCGCCCGCCTCGCGCGACTACATGATCGCTTCACACCGCTCCGCCGAGCCCGGCCACCGCGCGGTGCTGCGCGCGCTCGAAAAGCAACCGCTGCTCGAGCTCGACATGCGCTTGGGCGAAGGCACCGGCGCCGCACTTGCGTTTACGCTGCTCGACGCCACGCTCAAGGTCCTGCACGAGATGGCGACGTTCGAGAGCGCGGGGGTGAGTGATAGCGGGGCGTGAAGAAAGTTAATGCGTGGCTAGCGCGAGGCTGAGTTGCGAGAACTGTTGTGCGCTGCAGCTTCTCGCTTCCGCTTATAGAGACGAGGCAGCCGGATGGCGTGTCAGCGCTCGAACGCACAACCTCCGACCGCGACGATTCCTCAGTACTCCTGTGCAATTCCACGATCGCGCGCGAGCACGAGGGTTAGACAGGTCTGTATAAGACAGATAGATCGAATGCGAAGAAGTCGTTAAAGTAGAAGTTAGCCAGACCAACGGGAATGAAAGTCTTCATCAGCCACAACATCGCGAACAAGGCGTTTGCCCGCGAAATGGGCGCGCTGCTTGTTCTCGACGGAATCGACGTTTGGTTCGATGAATGGGCCATCTCGGCGGGCGATTCGATCGTCGGCGGAGTCGAAAGGGGGCTTCAAGGCTCCTCGCACTTATTGCTGCTGTGGTCGCGGCATGCAAAGCGCTCTCGATGGGTGACCAGCGAATTGAGATCCGCACTCGTACGCTCGATGAGCAAGGGCAAGCCAAAGATTGTACCGATGTTGCTCGATAGTACGCCGTTGCCGCCATTGCTCCGTGACCTCAAGTACATCAGAAGGAATCGGGACCTCGAAGCAAATCATCGCACGCTGATTCTCGAACTGACCGGCCGTGCACCGCAGGACTCATACCTGAGAAATTGCCATTGCCGGCCGCGATGCTGATTACGATCCGACGCATCTCCGTCATCTCAAGGGACGAAACTGGGGACAGGTCGCCTTCCTGACGTATGACGATCTAGAGTGCATTTCATAAATGCCGATGTCTAAGGCTGCGTAAGTTAAGAGGAATCTCGCGACGATCGACC
>WUUC01183140.1_pt1 | contig 16508 bp, 21 predicted proteins | sample 6278441 | NCBI WGS metagenome assembly WUUC01 (sample SAMN13675441, study PRJNA597444) | soil metagenome | isolation source: soil | place: USA: Washington | collected 2017-10
AGCAGGTAGAGCAAGCGGCTGTTAACCGCTGGGTCGCTGGTTCGAATCCGGCCCGGGGAGCCAAATTTCCAAAGGCACTTAACGTCGGGATTAGTCCGCCGGCTGGGGTTTATCGCCGCCCGCCCACTTCGGCTCGGCGCCCTTACCTTTCAGCATCTTAGCAGAGCTGTGGTAGACTGGCGCTGTCGCTGGCCGCGACTCGGGGATCCAATGTGATTCGGGTAACCGCTTGGCCGGAGCCACGAGCGTGGCTTGCCTGGCCGGCTGCTCGGGACGGTAGCGAAAAGGCCCGCTGGCGGTGACTACAATCGCAGCGCCAGAGCGAGCAACAACTGTTCAGCGCATTCGCAATTAAACATTGCGGCGGGGAGTTCGGTGCGATGAGCGATCAAGACGACATTGCAGGTTTGGTTCGAGCGGTTCGCGCGCGCGTGCCCATGGACGCGGCACAAATGCTGGTCAAGGAAACGCCCGAGCGTATCGCTGCGGTTTTTGCCGAGCTGCCGCAGAAACTGGTCGACCGGATCAAAGCCTATCTGCCTTCGGAAGCGCAGTTGCAGGCCTCGCAGGCTCCGGCGGCGGTCATCGAGAATACCGTGGGCGAAATGATGGACCCGGCGCTGGCCGTGCTTCCGCAGACGACGACCGTAGAGGAAGCGATCGCCTTTCTGAGAAATCACGAGACCCCTCAGCAGATCACCTATCTCTACGTCACCGGTGCAAAGGACAAGCTCGTCGGTCTGACCGTCATTCGCGACCTGATCCTGGCGAAGCCGAACCAGACCTTGGCGGAGGTGATGTTGCCCGAGCCTTTTGCGCTGACGGCGGACATGAACCTCCCCGCGGCCATCAAAGCGGCGGTTCATCGGCACTACCCTGTCTATCCGGTCGTGGATGCCGACGGACACGTGATCGGCGTGGTCCGCGGCTGGCGCCTGTTCGAGCGTCAGGCGATCGAGATCAGCGCGCAATCTGGTCAGATGGTCGGTGTGGACAAAGAGGAGCGACTCTACACGGGGATCTGGACGGCGTTCAGGATGCGTCACCCCTGGCTGCAGGTGAACCTGTTGACCGCCTTCGCGGCCGGTTTCGTGGTCAGCCTTTTCGAGGGCACCATCACGCAGATCGTGGCGCTCGCGGCTTTCCTGCCCATCCTTGCGGGCCAAAGCGGCAATACGGGATGCCAGGCGCTTGCGATCACGCTTCGCGGAATCACGCTTGGGGACTTGACGAGCCATCCCGTGCGCAAGTTGATCGGGAAGGAGCTGACCCTTGGCGCAATGAATGGTTTGCTGACGGGTGCGGTCGCAGGCTTGGCCATGTGGTGGAGCGCCGGAGGAAGCGGCAACGATCAGGCGCTGGGACTCGGCTTCGTCATCCTGCTCGCTATGACCGGTGCCTGCATGGCTTCGGGCCTATTCGGCGTGCTAGTGCCGCTGACGCTGCAACGATTCGGTGCGGATCCTTGCACTGCATCCAGCATCTTCCTCACCACCGGCACCGATATCGCCGGCATGGGACTCATGCTGGTCTTGGCGACCACGCTCGTGCTTTAGGCCGGATGTGGATCGGTAAGGCGCTTGATGCGCGCCGCCCGGTTAAACGCCGGGCCGGTGCCGTCTTGCGATAGCGCTGACAGAAGCACGATGCTTCTCCGCCGGCGGCGCGTCACCTTCTGGCGTTAGCCCCTTGTCCTGAGTAGCAGCGGTTTCACGCTCGCTGCTCAGCCTAAGCTCATCCAAATTGTAAGTATGTGGATTCGGGTCGTGCGGCAGCTGACGGTAACGCCTGCGTGCCTGAAGCCGGTCGCCAATCTCGAGGAAGATCCCGCAAATCACAAAGCACGCAACTCCAAGCGCGGCATACAACCAAAGCACCGAGTGCGAAATGGCCCAAACAGCTGCGCGTCGAATGCCGAGCCATTTGAGCCCCGCCACAATCTCAGCGCTTACCGGGAACGCTTCCGCGATTGTCTTACTGTTCGTCCAGGAACCGGCTCTCAGCCATCTTAGACCTTCGGCCCCAAGATCGAGTGCAACAATGCCGAACGCAACGACGGCGGCCAACGCGAACGCTAAAGCGGTCCATTGCGCGGCGAGGATCTTAATTCCAAGCCATAACTCATCGAGCTTTCGGAACAGCATATGCAATTTCATGCCGACACCCTACGGCACGACACCCAATCACCGGTCGAAGCACTCACCTCGCAAGTCAATAGAGGTACGGCATCAACCCGAAATCGCAAAGGCACCGAAGCCGCCGATCGCACGCCCGGCAGGGTCCGGTCCCTTTCCTACGCGCTCAGCGCGAACGATTCACCGCCTGTTAGCGGTTGCCGCCGATAGTTTTCCCTTCAAGGGGAATAGCTATGAAGTTGGTGTTCGCAATTGTTGCATCGCTCGCGATCGGCGGCTGCGCCGCTTTGACTGGCGCGGGCATTGGGGGCGCCGGTGGCTTTCTGGTGGCCGGCCCGCCCGGCGCGGTTATCGGTGCTGGCGCAGGCGCGGTTGGAGGCGCCGTCGGCTCGTCGATGAGGCGATAGCGGCGCTGGGATATGTCCGCGCGGCCCGCTGCTCGGCGTGGCGACGACCGACCCGGCGGCTGATCGCTCTCGACCAGGAACTCCTGGAACGCCTGGAGATCGGAAGAGTCATCCAGAACCTCGTGTCATGGATGGGGGCTCATAGAGCCCAGATACCGCGAGGTTTTGCTGCAAATGAACGCCACAAAATCCGAGATCGAAGATCGTCTCCTCGGCGCGTGGACGCTGGTCGAGTGGTCGGAGCAACGGCCTAGCGGATCCAAGGCGTTTCCGCTTGGCGAAGACGCCATCGGTCAGATCGTCTACACTGCAGACGGGCACGTCGCCGCACAACTCGCTCGCCGCGGCCGTCGCTCATTCCCATCAGCAGATTGGCGTGACGCAGGCGAGGAGGACGCCGCGCGGGCGTTCAAGGAGTATTTCGGGTATTTCGGCACCTTCTCGATCAATGCCGAGCAGCACGTGGTCACGCACCACATTGACGGTTCCTGGTTTCCGAATCTCGAAGGCGGTGACCAGTCTGGCGCAAAGCAGACGCGAGGCCCAAATTGTCGAAAGTTGAGGAGGGCAGAGCGGCCCGCCCTGCCCTCCTCTCAGAACGTTAGCCCGCGCAGACGTTGCCACTCTCGTCCCAGGCGAATCCGGCCTGATCGCAGGCGGCTCGCGTGAGCGGTTGTACCAACGCCACGATGTCGGTCACGTCGCGAGTAGCATCAAAAGCGAGCTGCGCCTTCGGCTGCCAATCGCAAACATTGCCGCTCTCGTCCCAGGCGAGGCCGCCCTGGTCGCAGGACGTCCTCGTCAGCGGTTGAAACGAAGCTTCGATCGTCACCGCGGACGGCCAGTCGCACACATTCCCGCTTTCGTCCCAAGGAAGACCTGCCATGTCACAGACGATCCGCGTCAGCGGCTGCGCCGAAATTTCGGTGATGAACCAGTCGCAGACGTTGCGGCCGTCATCCCAAGCGAGCGACGCCTCCAGACAGGCGGCTCTCGTCAGCGGCTGGCTCATGAGCACCGCGCCGGCATGCGCCGGCTGCAACGACACGAGTGCCGCAACGACAGCAGCCGCACCAAAAATTGCCTTCATATTGACCCCCACAACTCGGTCCCGAACAACCCAACAAGCAGAGCAAGATGTGCTCTCATCTCTACTTGGCGCGGTTATCTCGAAAGCGATTTAACTAAGGCTAAAAGGCAGTGCGGACCGGCGCGTTTTCGGGCTCATACGTCCCGCAAAACGCAGACATGGTTAAAGGAATCTAGCGCCTCGTATGCTGGCGTTGACGAATGCCGCCTGCATCCCGTCGCGGGCGTCGAAGCCCCTCCTCCGGCGCGTCGATAAAGTTAGTTTGAAGTGGCACAGTGCGGCTTCGGTTTCCCAGGGGTAAGCGAAAGGTATGGATGATGGATGCCGCGGGCGAGGCCAATAACGACCAGACGGCGCTTTGGAACGGCATCGCCGGACAGGCATGGGTCGACGCGCAGGACGTGATCGACGCGATGTTCACGCCCATTGAAGACCTCCTCGTCGAAGCGGTCGTGACCACACCCAGACACCGAGTGCTCGATGTCGGCTGCGGCACGGGCGGCACTACGCTTGCCGTTGCGCGGGCGCTCGGCGCCAATGGACGCTGCCTCGGAATCGACATTTCTGGTCCGATGATCGCCGCCGCGATTGCCCGCGCCGAGCGGGAAGGGTCGTCAGCGCGCTTTATCCGCGCCAACGCGCAGGCTCACGCTTTCGAGCCCGCAAGCTTCGACATGATTATCTCACGCTTCGGCGTGATGTTCTTCGACGACCCCATCCGGGCTTTTGCCAATCTGCGCCGTGGCACAAGGTGCGGCGCCGAGCTGCGGTTCGTCGCTTGGCGGAGCGCCGCAGAAAATCCGTTTATGACGGTGGCCGAACGCGCGGCGGCACCGCTGCTACCGAACATCCCGGCCCGCGATCCGAGCGGACCGGGGCAGTTTGCTTTCGCCGACCGCCGCCTGGTGCACAAAGTCCTGGTGCAGAGCGGCTGGGCAGACATCGAGATACGGCCCATCGATCTCCCCTGCGTCATGCCTGAGAAGGAGTTGGTCCGCTACCTCACCCGGTTCGGTCCCGTCGGCCGAGTGCTGCAAGAAGCAGACGAGCCAACACGCGCGCGAGTCATCGAAATCGCACGGCGCGCTTTCGATCCTTATGTGCACGGGGCGGAAGTCCGCTTCACGGCGGCCTGCTGGACCGTCGGCGCCAGGGCGCCGTCCGCCCCGGAAAGGCTCAGCTTCAGCGAGAATGCGTGAGGCGGAGAATCGCGGAACTCTTAGTTCATTCCGCCCAAGTTTCCTTCTCCGGCCAGCTTGTCACGCCGACAGACAAGCGAAGCGTGGGAGCCAAAAAGACTGAGCCCTGGCCTCGCATGCCGGGGCTCTTCTGCCGAAAGGAACTTGCCTGCGTTAAGCGGAAGCCGATTTACACGGAGGTGATCGGAGCCGGCGTCACCGGACCGCCAAGATGGATTCTCAACTCGGCGTCGGTGCCGCTCGTTTGGATGCCGAGCAGAGCCACGAGATCCTTAACCAGCGGCGTAAGGACCGGGCCGAAAACGAGGTGAACATTAAGGCCCGTCGCGTCCAGGTAGATCGGTCCATCGGTCCCACCGGACACGATGGTCATTTCAGTTTGCGTCAGTTCTCGCATTGGTACCCCCCAATTCATTTAGTCATTCCGCGGCCCCGCCCGCGATCGCCATGGCTGACGATCTCGTCGCGCAAAAAGTTGGCGCCGATGTCGTATGCTACCGACGGTTAACCATGTTCGCAAGCGCGGAAGGCGAAATCGTCCTTTAATTTCACCGAACTGTCGCAATTTGCCGAGTCCATTTTGGGCGGTGCAAAAACCCAAAGATAAAACATGAAAGATAAGTTCCCAATTACTCGGCGATCTGCATCACTACGAGAACGAGGTTCCGCCGGGCTCGCCGCCGGGAACCGAATGGCTGCCGGTCGCTCAGGGCGAATCAGGGGATCGGGTTTACCGGCGCAGCGACGGTGCCGCTTACGCCAAAGTCGCGGCCTGCGCGCCACTCGGATGCCAGAGAATGTTCGCATGGAATCGGGGCCCCAGGCTTTCGAAGCCGAGCGGCCGGAGGCGAAGGTCTCGCGGCGTATCGCCGTACGGCGCGAGGTGCTCTTCAATCGAACGAAGTTCGTCGATCCCGTCCTTCGTGCCGGTTGCCTCCATCATGAGCCATGGCCGACGCCCTGCGGAGAGAAGTCCGAGGAGCCCCTCCACGCATTGCCGCTCATGTCCTTCCGCATCGATCTTGATGAGCGCCAGACGCGTTGCGTCGCGATCCTTGAAGAAACGATCTAGCCGCATCACCGGCACGGAGACTTCGCTGACGCTCGTGAAACGATCTGACGGTCTGCAGTCGATGCGGCTGTAGCCCTTGCTGATTGCAGCCTCCGTTTCGAAGAAGGACGCGCTGCCGCTTCGATTGCTGACGGCGGAAGCGACGACTTCGATGTTGTCGTAAAGGCACGAGCGGGCCGTCTCTCGAAGGGTGGCTAATGCCGTCGGGCCGGGCTCAAAGGCAAAAGACCTTGCCATTCCTACCCAACCATCTCGGCGAATGCGCAGCCATGTAGCCCACATTCGCTCCGACATCGGCGACGGTGTCTCCGGGCTTCACAATCTTGCGGAGGATTGCGATCTCGCCCGATTCATAAGCGCCGTAGGCCATGTTGCGCGTTGCTTCAAACGCGTGGCTCAAGGGGATCGTGCAGGGACCGACGCGCCGGCGCTCGATCATTCCGGCCGGCGCGAAAATGCAGTCAGCCGTAGCCCGCAGGCGTGTCTTCCCGCGCAGCGGCGTGCGCAGATACGCTCGAACGGCGGCCCGGCCAAAGGACTTTAATACCTCGATCATCGGGCCAGCGATGTTCACGCCTGATCGAGCGGCTGGATGCATTCTTCGGTGTCGTTCTTGACGCTATTGACCGTGCGGCTCACGGCATAGACTTCCATCAACTCCGCATCGTAAGGCCGCAACAGCGCAAACAGCTCTTCCGGCGTTCCGTTCGGACTGAGCCAAGTGTCGTAGTCCTCGGGCATGAGCATCACCGGCATCCGGTCATGCACGCCGCTCACAAGCGGGTTGGGCTCGCCCACGATGATCGCCGCCGAGAGGATTTCTTCGCCGCCCAGCCTGGTGAACTCCCAAAGCCCGGCAAAGGCGAACGGCTCGAGGTCCTTGCGGCGAAAGCGGTAGGGCTGCTTTCCGTCGTCACGCTCCTGCCACTCATAAAAGCCGGTCGCCGGGATCAGGCAACGGCGCTTGGCGAACGCCTCGCGAAACAGCGGCTGCTTATGCACCGTCTCGGCTCGCGCGTTGATGTGCGGAACGCGCGGCTTATCCTTCATCCAGAACGGGATGAGGCCCCAGCGCGCCATCACGAGCTCCCGCTCGCCGTCTCGCGGATCGATACGGACGATGGGGATCTGGTCCGTCGGCGCAATATTGTAGCGCGGCGGGAAATTCGAAAGCGGCAGACGCGCGGCGCGAAACAAGGCGCTATAGGCATCGCGCGGAATGAGATTGTCGTAACGGCCGCACATAGCTCCTAAATAGGAGGCCTCGTCGCCGGAGTCTCGCACAAGACATCGCGATCTTCACCGCGGGACGCGAAGCATCGGCGTGATCGGCGGAGAATCTCCTACCTGAATGGTGCCGAGCCGCTCAAATCCGTGGCGCTGGTAGAGCGGAATGTTGCGTGGGTTCGACGACTCGAGATAGGCGGGAAGCCCGTCCAGGTCGCAAATCGACGTCACATGAGCGAGAAGCAGAGAGCCGTAGCCCCTGCCCTGCTTCGGCGGATCCGTGCCAATCAAGGGCAGATACCAGTGCGGCTCGTGCGGATGATAGGCGCCCATTTCCTCAACGATCGCAAGAACTCGCTCCCGATGTCCGGACGGAACCGTCTCCTCGAACAGCGCCATGAGCGCCTCGTCATTGCCGGATGTCTGTGGCGGAAGCCAAAGCGCCACAGCCGCGCCGTCAACGAAATGGGCGGAGCCCGCAGCAAAGGCGTTCCCGCCAAATGCCCGCACGAAGCGCGGGAAGCAATCGATGTAGATAGTGGGATCGGGATAAAGAAAGCGCGCCGCAGGATCGCCGGCGAAGGCAAGCACGATCAGTGCGATGCACTGATCCGCCTCCTTCTCGCTCGCAACTTCGACAGCTGCAGCGGCCATTGTCCCTCAAACGCGATCCTTGCGTACCGCCAAGATCAGCCTCCGCTCCCCACGATTAGGGGACGGTGATCGAGATCGTCGCGTCTCCCGGAACAACGTAGGCCTCAGACCGGGGCGGCGGGGGAGCCGCGGGGGCCGCAGCCCTCGTGCTTGGCTGGGCAGGCGGCGGCGGAGGTGTTTCGCTCGCCGGAGAGGCGTCAGTAGCAGCGGGCGTAACTGGCGACGCCCCTCGCGTCGGACGCGTTCCAGGCGCGGGACGGCCCGATCCGGCGGGCGTCGGCGCTGCCGCTCTTGTCGCTGCTCGCGGGAAGGCGGTCCGCGGAGATGGGGTGAACGCTGGTTTGGTGGCAGTCGTGTCCGGAGCAATGTTTACGGTCGCCGGCGTCGCCGGTTTCAATGCGGGTCTTACGGCGGCCGCCGGCCCCGAATTAGAGAGCCCAATCCTTGGAGCGGTGGCCGGCGCCGTGATGGCAGGTCTCGGCGATGGGGGCGGAGACACAGTCGCGGCCGCCGGCCTCAGACCTGAGGCGCCCCTATCCTCCGGAACGAGTCGATCCGGGAAGGTTTTGGTCGAGGGCCCCGAAAGCGCGGTTCCGGTCGGGTTTGGTTTCGGCGGCTGGGCTGCGGCGGCCGGCATCGGCGGGGGCGCCAGCGCTGGGCGAGGTGCACTGATGGAAGCCGGCGCGCTCGGGTTCGGTGCGGTCGCTGCCGGAATCGGAACAGGACTTGGTTTCGGTGCTGTCGCCGCGGGCATTTGAGTGGGCGGCGGCGAAGCGAGTCCATTCGCGGTGGGCGGCTTCGCCGCGGCAGGCGCCGGCGCCGAGACGGCGTGCGGCTTGGTTGCCGAGTAGCCCGTATCAGGCATGGATCGCGGCTCGACTCCCGCCGTCGAGGCACCAGATGCTTTTTTGGCTGACGGTTGGGCTGCAGGCTTTGCGGCCGGGGCGGGCACTGAGGATCTCGCTACCGGTTCCTCGTCCAACACTTCGTCTTCCGTGCCTGAGGGTTCTTCCGTCGCGGCAAAATCAGGCTCTTCTTCTTGCGGCTCGGGAGCCGGCTTGGCGGTTGCCGAGCGCCGAGGCGGTGCAGGTTCCTCTTCCCCCCAAGGCTTGTAAGTGCCCGGCGCGGGTTCGGGAACTGGCTTGACCGTCGCTGAGCGCCGGGGCGATGCAGGCTCGTCTTCGGACTCGGATTCGTGAATTGCAGGCGAGGGCTCAGGCGCGGGCTTGGCAGAGCGCCGGCGCGGCGGAGGCTCCGATTGCTTTGCAGCTTCCACCTTCGGCACCGGCGGTTTTTTGCCGGGCGCCGGCGTTTCGGCAACGTTTTCGGCCGGAACTTCCGGAAACGCGGCATCGCCCGCGTTCGCGGGGGGCTCCATGCCCCGAGGGTATCTCGCGCATTCCTCCCAAAACCAGCACGCTGCTCCCACAGGCAAGGAAGTCGCAGTGAGCCAAAGGAGGGCCAATGGCGCCGTCAAAAGAACGGACTTGGCTCGCATGGCTGCTTCCCTCTTTTCACCGAAGTCCGGAGGTTTAGGCTCTCAAACGGGTCTTTTTTAGGCGAGTCAAGCCTATTGCGGAGTGGGTTCGCCACCTCCGACCCGCGACTTCGAGGTGATCCTAACCCATTTTGGGGGGGTGCTGTCACCCATCTTGGCAGCCGCTCTTGTCCCCTGTCGCACACCCGATCTCGGCGAGAATATCTCGCGCGAAATCGCTGAGTGAAGGATCCCGCGCGCCCATTACGAGGATCAGATCCCCCGGCCTAGCCTCCTCCGCAATCGTTGCGGACAGCCATTCTCGCGAACCGGCGAACTCCGCTGAGACGCCGCGGCTCGCAATCTCCTCGACAATGTCTGCCGAAGAGAAATCGCGAATTGCAGTTCCGCCCGCGTAAAACACTTCGAGCATCCAGAGCCGGTCCTGCGGCCGTAAAGATCGGCTGAAGGTTTCGACGAAGTCGTGCCGCAGAAACCGCGTCGGGCCATAGCCGTGCGGCTGGTAGATGGCGAGCACGCGGGCTGCACGCCTCTGCGCCGTCGCGAGCGATGCGGCGATCTTCTCGGCATTGTGCGCGAAGTCGTCCACGACCTCGATGCCGCCCGCATGGCCGATCAGTTCGAAACGCCTGCCAATGCCACGATAGCCAGCGAGCGCCCCGGCCATTTCCGAAAGCGGAATCCCCAGGACCCCGCCTACTGCGATCGCCGCCAGTGCGTTCTCAACATTGTGACGGCCAGGAATACCAAGCGCGAAGGACACGCTGCCGACTTGGAACGTGCTGCCGTCCGCTCCAAGCACGAGATTCTCGGCACGGACATTCGCCTTCGGTCCAAATCCGAAGCGCAGCGTCCCTCCGGCGAGAGCATTGAGATTGTCACCCTCCCCGACGATCAGCGCTTCGCTCGCTCGGGCGCGGAGCACCTCGAACATGCCCGCAACCTCGTCCATCTCGCGGTGATCCCGATGCAGATTGAGGATGACGCCGATCGCTGGCGCATAACGCACGAGCGAGCCGTCGCTTTCGTCTGCTTCGACGACGAGCAGATCCGACCCGCCAGCCCAGGCATTTCCGGGAAGTCTCCGCTCCTGCAATAGCCGGATGTCGCCTCCGGTAATCACCGAGGGATCGCGGCCGGTGCCGAGCAACAGCTCGAAGATCATCGCGGTCGTAGTGGATTTGCCGCTCGTGCCGCTCACCGCGATCGTGCGACGCGCGGAGACGAAATGGGCGAGCAGTTCGGAGCGGTGCAGAATCGGAATGGCTTTTTGCTTCGCTGCGGCGAAATCCGGCACCTTCTCCTCAACAGCGGTCGAGACGACGAGCGCACTGCAATCACCCTCAAGACCGGTGCCGTCCTGGGGCAGCACCTCGATCCCGAGCACCTCAAGTTGGGAACGGAATTCTGCCCGCTCACCGCGGTCGAAAGCGCGATCGCTGCCGCTTGCGCGCCCGCCATTCATCGCCTGGAACTGGGCGAGCGCGCTCATGCCGGACCCTGCGAGTCCCGCATAGTGGAAGCGCCCCGGCCCGAAAGGGTCGGGGATGGTGCGCGACGCAGGCTCTGTGATGAGAACGTGATCGCCTTCCGCCATCTGGGCGAAAAGGTCGCGGATGTCGTCATTACTCATCCGCACGCAGCCATGCGAGACGGGGCGCCCGAGAAGTGCCTCATGATTGGTGCCGTGGATATAGATGTAGCGCGCCAAGGAATCGCATCCCGGCCCGCTATTCACACCTGGCTCAAGGCCCTCAAGGGTGAGAATGCGCGTGAGAATGAGATCCTCTGGCCGCGCCTCGCCGTGCCAGATCTCGCCCGTCGGCTCGCGGGAGATGAAGACGGTCCCCAGCTCGGCGCCCTCCCCGATGCGCCGGGCAATGCGATGCCATCCGGGCGGCGTGCGATACGACCCTTCCGCTCCTCCGATTCCGGCGCGTGCTGTTGAGATGCGCCAGGAGGCCTTCGGCTTCCCCTCTTCGAACCAGGTGGCGTGCGACCGCTCGGAATCGACGACGAGCAGCCGCTCCGGCAGCGCGGCCGGAGCTCCCGGCCGGGCAAGGCTTTCCTGCGCAAGCTGATCCGCGCGCGCCGCAAGCAGCGGCTGAAATCGGCTCACGCCAAATCCCTGCCGCAACGGCATCGGCTCAAAACCGGTCCTGAGGTCGATCGGAGCTTATCTCGAACGGAAATACGGGCTCGTATAAACCCAGTAAGGCGTTTCGTTCGGCGGACCCGGAATGTAGTTCGGAATCCCGTAAGTGGGGATGTCGGTTCCGAACACTTGCAGTTTGCCCTGCTTTTTCGAGTCGTCATTATCCGCGAAACGCTCAAGAACGCTCGTGCCGAACTCCGGCGCAAGATCGAAGTTCGACGGATTGCCGAGCGACCCGGGCGTGGCCTCCGACTGAACCTCGAAAGCCGAAGCCCCCGTGGCCGACAGCATGAGAGCGGCGGCCGTGGTTGCCATCATCAACGTCAGGCGCATATTGTCCCCTCGTCCCTGCTATGCGCGCCCGGAGGCGTGCTTTGGGTCCAGTCTACCCGATGAATCGGGCCGCCGCAAAGGCCATGCTGAGGCCCTAGGCGGGGATAAATTTTAGCGCAAGCCCGTTGATGCAGTAGCGGAGCCCGGTCGGCTTCGGCCCGTCGTCGAAGACATGGCCAAGATGCCCGCCGCAGCGGCGGCAATGTACCTCGTCCCGAACAAGGCCGAAGGTGTAGTCGCGGTCGGTCCTCACCGCCCCCTCGATCGGGGCATAGAAGCTTGGCCAGCCGGTGCCGCTGTCGAACTTGGTCTCCGATGCGAAGAGCGGCAGGTCGCAGCCGGCGCAGGCGAATGCCCCCTTCCGCTTCTCTTCATTGAGCGCGCTGCTGAACGCCCTTTCCGTGTCGTGGTCGCGCAGCACGGCGTATTGTGCCGGCGTCAGCAATTTCCGCCACTCCTCGGGCGTCCGGGTCACCTCGAACGTTTCGGCGGAGGCTTTGGTGCCGCCTCCAATCAGTCGCAGGATTCCAGCGATCGCTCCGGCAGCCGCGACAGCGGCAGCCCCAAGTGCAAATCCTCGGCGTGTCGGCATGTTCAGCTCCGCATTTCCCGGCGCTCATAGGCGCGCGCATTCAAGAAGTAGGAAATGGTGCCGCAAGCGACAATTCAACTTGAGCGCACGCCAGATCACGAGGGCGTAAGTCAGGCGGCATCCCGTTCGGGCAGGGCAATATGCGTGGCGGGGACCGTGATGGTACAGCGGACCCCGCTCTCCAAAAAAGCGAGGTCGATCGTCCCGCCGAGCGCTTTCGCAATGACCGACTCAAGCAGGGCACGCCCGAAACCGGTCTTCTTCGGGGCGCTCACGCTTGGTCCCCCGCTCTCACGCCAAGCAAGCGTGAGGTTGCCGTCCGATCGCTCCCAATCGATGTGCACGAGACCTTGGTTTCCGGAGAGCGCCCCGTGCCGCCGCGCATTTGCCGCAAGCTCATGAAAGGCGAGGCCGAGATTCTGCACGGCCTCCGGACTCAGCATGAGGTCGTCGCCACGAATGGCGATGCGCTTTCCAAACTCCGCGATGAGTGGCGCCAATTGCTCTTCGATCAAGGATCGCAATGACGAGCCCCGCCAATTGCCGGCAACGAGCAGATCGTGAGAAACGCCCATGGCGGAAATGCGCGCACTGAAACTCTGGAGAAAGTCTTCCGCCGAGTTTGTGCGTGCCGCTGTCTGCCGGGCGATGGCAAGGATAACGGTCAGAAGGTTCTTCGAGCGATGGGTGAGCTCCCTGAGGAGCGTGCGCAGCTGGTTTTCCGAGTCTTTGCGATTGGTGACCTCAACCGCCACCGATGTCGTTCCGACGATTTCGCCGTCATCGCCCTGCAAGGCCTCGACCATCACGTCAAACGATCGCTGCTTACCGAGGAGATCGAAACTGGTCTCGAGGCTCTCCGGCAATCCGGTTTTCAGGACTTTCGACTTTGCAGATATGAGCGCTTTTGCCGGCTCCGGCGGGAAGACGTCGCGGTCTGTCTTGCCGATGAGCAAGCGACCATCCAGACCGGCGGGTGGGTTGTGGACCCAGATGAAGCGGAGATCGCGGTCTTGGGTCATGACGCTGATAGGTGACCCGCGCAGTGCGATCTCGAAGCGGCGCTTCGCCTCCGTCAGCTCGCGCGTACGTTCATCGACCCGCTGTTCGAGTTCAAGCCGTGCCTTCTTCAATTGGTCGAGCGTGGTGAGGTGGGCGCCGATCTCCGATTGGAGCCGCTCGCGTGAAGGCAGCCGCAAGAGCTCGGGCAGGACTCGCCAAACCGCGACAGCCGTCAGGAACGCGAAGGCGGCGCTCAGCCCCTTCAGGATTCCTTGAAAATCTCGCAACGGCCATTTGAGGCCGAACAAGGAAGCGAGAGATGCGGCGGCCGTGGTGACAAGAAACAGCAATCCGAGCACCAAGAGGGCGCCCGCCCTTGGGCTCGGCGCCTCCCGATTTCGGTAAAGGACGAGAAAGAGCGCTCCGATGACCAATAGCGAGGCCGCGATCAGGGCATCGGAGACGGCGTACAGAACGAACTGCCAGGCGGCCCAGGGCTCCGGCGTCAGTGGGTGAATTCCCAGATTGCGGAATTGGAAAAGCTTTTCCACGGCGCTCGTCCCCCGCTTCGGCCGCTCGGCTCATTTGGTGCCGCCAGCCGAATTGTTTTGGCTTTGCTTCACAAACCCCCTGTTCGGGCCTTGGTTCGGTTCAACGCTCTGATTCTGAACTGTTCTCCTGCGGAGGTCCGGGGCAAGGAGCCCTTTGGACGCTGGAACCAAAATTCCGTTATCAGGTTTGTCCTTCGTTCGAGCGCACCCTCCCCACTCCTCCCCCCGGCGATCGAACAAACGCCCGTAGCTTTCGGCTACGGGCGTTTAATTGGCGACAATCTCCAGCAACCGATTTCTCGTCTCCGGCGCACCGACAATGAGTCGCGGAACCTCAGACGAGCGCCGCAATCAGCGTGACGAGAAACACAACGATAAAGACAAAGAAAAGAATGCGCGCGACCCCGGCAGAAGCTGAGGCGACGCCGCCAAAGCCGAACACCCCCGCAACCAAAGCGATTACCGCAAAGACGAGCGCCCAGTAGAGCAGGTCCATGTCAGTCTCCTTCGTGCAGGGCCGCCGCCCTCGCCCTACCCTCAAGCGCAGACTTCAGAAACGCTCTACAACCGTCAAAAGGTCCGAATTGGTAAATGGTTTGCGGACAAGGGGAGCGTGTTTGTGCTTCGGCGGCAGATGCTCCACGCCGTAGCCGCTGACGAAGGCAAAGGGGAGCCTGCGAGCGGCAAGCGCGTCTGCGATGTCCCCAACCGGTTCCCCACCGAGATTGGCGTCGAGCAACGCGCCGTCGATCTGCTCTCGCTCTAAGGCCGCAACGGCATCCTGTCGCGACGCAAACGGCCCGATGACCACATGGCCGTTTTGCTCGAGGGCTCCGGCGATATCGAGAGCGATGAGGAATTCGTCCTCGACCACGAGAATACGTTTCGGCATCGCGCTTTACCCCCTGCTTCCTCGGGGCGATTGAAACAAGCCGCGTCGCGTCGCGCAAGCGGAACTGGAGCCTGCAATTTCGCGTTTTTTCAGCACACAGCGAATCTCCGCCCAGCGATACCGGGGCGAGCACGAAAGGAGCAATCTTCATGAATTGGGATCGTATCGAAGGCAACTGGAAACAGTTCCGCGGCAAGGTGCAACAGCAATGGGGCAAGCTAACCAATGATGACCTCGACTATGTCGAGGGCCGCCGCGTCGAGCTCGTGGGCAAGATCCAGGAGCGTTACGGCATCGCCAAGGACGAAGCCGAGAAGCAAGTCGATAGCTGGATCCGCAACATGTAGCGGACGTTGCCCGGTCACGCCGCGGGCCTCCCATCGACGCCTGCGGATGTCCGGAGTCTGGACCTGTTCCAATAGTTTTCAGCTTTGCGTTTCTCGAATGCCTACTTTAGGAGCAGACAATGAGTACGATCCTCATCGTCATTCTTATCCTGATCCTGCTTGGTGCATTGCCGACCTGGCCCTATAGCCGTGCTTGGGGCTATGGTCCCTCCGGCATAGTCGGCCTCATCCTGGTGATCCTGTTGGTGCTGGTGCTACTCGGCAGGGTGTAGCGAGACCCGCTTATGCGCGGGCGGCGGTCGAGTCCCGGAGATGGGCGCGGCGGTCGAAGAAGAGCGCTTGGCTCACGATCGCCTTCACCGTGTCGGGCTGATATGGCTTCGTGATCAGAAAAGCGGGCTCGGGGCGTTCGCCGGTCAGCAAGCGATCGGGATAGGCGGTGATGAAGATCACCGGCACCTCGAAGGAGCCGAGCATCTCGTTCACCGCGTCGAGGCCCGAACTGCCGTCGGCCAGCTGAATATCCGCGAGCACAAGACCGGGCGTCGATCTTTCAATTGCGCTGACCGCCTCGCCATGGGTGCGCGCCACCGCGAGCACTCGATGCCCGAGCCCCTCGACGATGGTTTCGAGGTCCATGGCGATCATCGGCTCGTCCTCAATCACGAGCACGTCCGTCGCGACCTGCACCGCGATCTCACGGCCGGCCTGATCGATCAGTTCTTCGACTTCGGCCTCGTCGATGCCGAGGATGACGGCGATCTCGGGAATGACGAACCCCTCGACCGAACTCAAGAGAAAGGCCTGCCTCGGCAAGGGAGTGATCGATTCTAACTTCCGATCCACCGGGCTTGCACCGCCTGCCTCTGCGTCCGGCCTCAAATTGATCCCCACCGAATTCCATAGGCCGGAGAAAGTCCGGTAGAGCGCGACGCGCGGATCGAGATCCGGGTCGAACAGCTTCGGGTCCTCGATCAAAACCTCAAGGGTCGCTCCCACATAAGCGTCACCGGCCGTCTGGGTGCCCGACAGCGCCCGCGCATAGCGGCGCAGATAAGGCAAATGAGGCGCGATGGCTTGCGAGATGGACATACGGATTGGCCCTCCGGGTTGACCGCACCCTTAACACACCGGCGATTGGCCGTAGTTGGCTATCTTAAACGCGCATCTTGGCAAAAAGGTTCCCATTATGGAACTTATTGAGCTTGGCAACGTTTTTGCCCAGAGCCGAAGCCGTGGTTTCTGGGCTTAGCCGATCATAGGCGCGGAAGGGACGAGGTGGAAGGCTTGGTCAAGAAGGGACGCCGGGGAAAGTCGAGCGGAGCCGGCAAGAAGATGAACCGGACGACCGAAG
>WUUC01119143.1_pt1 | contig 16486 bp, 17 predicted proteins | sample 6278441 | NCBI WGS metagenome assembly WUUC01 (sample SAMN13675441, study PRJNA597444) | soil metagenome | isolation source: soil | place: USA: Washington | collected 2017-10
CACTTTATTTAATTAATTTTATGAAGAACATTGCTCGTAGATTACTTATCGAGAAAAAAGGTAATAAAGCAAAGAAAAGATAAGACTTAAAACAATGCAGGTGGCAATTGGAAAAAAAACTTGATAATTTTCGCCTTTGAAATATATATCTCCGGGCAACTTTCCCAAAAAAGGAATTGGAATCTTAAATACAAGCAAAATTCCAATACCTATCAGCAAAATCCCAATTAAAATTAAGATTTTACCCATGGATGATTAAAAAGCGTTTTGAATGATTTCCGAAAGCGTTTCCTTATCTCTTACTCCTATAATTCTTTGGATCTCCTGGCCATCCTTAAAAAGAATCAAGGTCGGAATAGAAGTGACATTAAAATTTGAAGTAATTTTTTGAGAAACTTCAATATCAAGTTTCGCGATTTTTGCTTTTCCTTTCAGCTCCTCCGCCAATTCATCTACGATAGGAGTCATCATCCGACAAGGACCGCACCAATCTGCATAAAAATCGACCAATGTGACCCCATTTGAAATTTCACTGTCAAAATTATCGTCATCCAAGTATTTAAGGTGATTAGACATGATTCAACTCCCTAATATGAAAAAATTTAGGTATAATTTTCTAGATAAAAAAAAACATCTTTATGATACAATACTGTCACAGTGCAATGATTTATTGCCAGATAAAATGAAATATTAATTACAAGTTAAAATAATAACTTTTATACTTATTGATATCTATGAGATTCTTTGTCTTTACAATTCTTGTCCTTTTTGGAGCCATTGGAGCTCTATTTTTATATCCCATCTATGCCAAATCGTATTCTTCTCTCCTTACTTTGAATAGCAATCACAAGGGCGTCCTCCCTAGAATGTTCAGAATGACTGCACTGAATGCTTCAGGCAGCTCTCAATTTTCCGAAAATACTCTAAAAAGAATGGTTGAAATCATTCCACACAAAAAAATCATGATCGTGGATCTCCGCGAAGAAGATCACGGTTTTTTGAATGGAGACAGTATCAGCTGGTACAAAAATAGAAATTGGGTCAACCAAGGGAAAACAAAAGAAGAAATTATTGCGAAAGAAAAAAAGAGACTGGCACGTTTATCTGATCAATTTTTTACTATTGTCTATGCGCGAAGAGATAAGCCCGTTCCTTACATTGTAAAGAATGTGGCCACCGAGCAAGAAATTGTAAACAGGCATGGTTTGGAATATTATCGTCTTCCAATACGGGATCATGTACGTCCTTCAAACAGCACAGTAGATGAATTTATCCTTCTTGTTCAAAATCTAAAGGAGGAGACATGGCTTCACTTTCATTGTGCGGCAGGAAAGGGAAGGTCCACAACTCTTCTTACAATGTATCAAATGATGAATAACGATGCTAACTTACCTCTAGAAGATATTTTTGCCATGCAGCATTTTTGGGGCGGATCCAATCTTTTTAATGAACATGAAGAAGACTGGAGGCATCCCTATATGCTTGAAAGGATTGATTTTCTTAAAAAGTTTTACCGATATTGTCAGGAAAATCCTGAATTTGCATACACCTGGTCAGAATGGTCAGATAAAAACACAAGTCCTGTGAGAGGTGTTGAAAATAAAACCTAATATCTTTAATATATTACCTCATTTAGTTTAGTTTCAGGTTTTTGATCATGAATCCTTATTACGTTCTTGCCTTCTATCATTTCACTTCCATTGAAAATCCCTTTGAAGAAGTTAAAAGACATAAAGAATTTTTCGAAAATAAAGATATCACATCACGAATTTATATTTCGGAAGATGGAATCAACGGTCAAATGAGCGCAACAGAGACTGCATCTAAAGAATACAAAGACTGGATGCTTGCACGCAAAGAATTTAAAGACGTTCATTTTAAGGTCCATCAATGGCATGAGCACGCCTTTCCAAGAAAAACCGTCAAATACAGAAAGAAACTCGTAGCTTATGACGAAAGAGTCAACTTGGCTCTGCGCGGCGACCACGTTACTCCAGCACAATGGAAAGAAATGCTGGAAAGTGAAAATGACTATCTTTTGATAGATGTCCGTAATGACTACGAATGGGAACTCGGTCATTTTAAAGGAGCCTCCTTGCCAGCATGTAAAACATTCCGAGAGTTTGAAGACTACGCAGAGAATTTAAAACAAGAAAAAGACCCGGAAAAAACTCCTGTAATGATGTACTGCACAGGAGGCATTAGATGTGAACTCTACTCATCAATTCTCAAAGAAAAGGGTTTTAAAAACGTCTATCAACTTCTAGGGGGAATCATCAATTACGGTTTGGAGGAGGGATCCAAGCATTGGCTCGGCAAGCTGTTCGTTTTTGATGACAGGCTCTCCATACCAATCAGCGAGGAAGAAGCTCCAGTCATCGGAAAGTGCCATATCTGTGGAGATACCTCAGAATCTTACTACAATTGTGCTAATATGGACTGCAATCATCTTTTTCTCTGTTGTAAAAACTGTCTGGAGAGTTTAGCTGGATGTTGCAAAAAAGAATGTCAACAAGCTCCAAGACTTCGTCCTTATCATAGTCAAAATCCCCATAAACCATTCCGAAAAAAATACCATTACGACATGGCCGAGAACCCTGATAATTAAGCTGACCTTCCCACCGCCATTACGCTGCTTATTTACGACTACAAAGTCTGCTGCAGTAAAGTAACTTGTCCAAAGCAACACCGAACAAATGCAAGCCAAGACTAAAAGACTAAAATTTTAGAAACATTTTTGGTCGGATTCTACTCCCTTTTCAGGCATAGACGCCGAGCTTGGCCTTAAGCGAAGCTCGGCGGGTGTGCGATTAAGAAATCACTTTCTCTGAAACAGCAAAAGTGGAAGGTATATGGCGTCCGATCAAAAATGTAAGGATTGCCAGCAGCATCACAGCTGCGCTGCCCCATCCTGTCAACGCAGGAAACGCCCCGATGACAGACCCGACAAACATAGGGCTCAAACCCATGGCTAATCCTTGAATCGAATGATAAACTCCCAAAACTTCTCCTTGATTGTCTCCATGTGCCCGATTAGAAACGATGGACGCCAATATAGGGAAGGCCATTGACAAAAAATACATCAAAAAGGGCAATGCTATCCAAATATGCTCCGCCTCTTTGATCATGCTAAAAATTGACATGCATAGCGCGCAACCGCCCATAGAAAATAGGATTAACTTTTCCTGGGAATAACGCGAAAGAAGCGGCGCAGTAAGGATTGCCGAGCTTAGTGAATACCAAACCCCTCCCCATGCAAAATAATTTGCGACTTCCCTCAATGCGAATCCGAAATTATTTTGCAGTAGCACTGGCATGAATTCATTGAAAAATGCCCATGAAAAGGAAAGACAAAAGCCTGTTCCTAAAAGCCATGTCAGATGCTTCCATGTAAATGCTTTTGCTATCTTTGTCATGCTTTCTGATAAGCTGAAAGACAACTTGCCTTTTGCGTTCCGCGATTCAGGGAATAGACATAAGACGCAAAGAAGATTTATAAGGCACAACAAACCGGCTAAGAAGAAGGGCGGAACGTATCCTAACCCCAAATTCATTTCAGGATCGGCAAGCATTCCCCCTATAAATGGACCTATAGTAAATCCAAATCCTAGGCTTGAGCCAAATAAACTAAATCTTCTTGCTTTATTGCTTTCATCACTAATATCCGCTATAGCAGCTTGAGCTACAGCCACAGTTCCCTCTGTGATGCCGATTAAAATACGAAAAGCCAAAAGCAACAATAGTGAATGGAATAACATTCCAAGGATCGCCAGGCCGTACCCGATGCAGCCTGCTACCAAGCCAAAAATCAGGGTTTTTTTGCGGCCTCTGCAATCGGAAAAAGATCCCAAGAAAGGGGCAAACACAAATGCCGACAACGGGGTCAAGCCCATCAGGATTCCCAATATCGTTCCGCGATAAGCTGGCGAGGCATGCGCCGCCAAAATTGGATCTCCGGCATCAAATAACATTATGGCAAAGATTGGATAGACAAGTCCAATCCCGAGATAGTCGACAAATCCTATTAAAAGGATGATCAAAAAATTTAAGTTGAACATGATAAATTCTCCGCATTCGATCTTTGAAACTTTAAAAAATTAAAAAAAATAAATAGCGAGAAACGCATCCCACAATTGATTACAGGAATCCTCAGGGAACGCGTTCTATCTCAGAGTGGTCACTGCCTCTGAACGCAGATTAGGCGTGACCGATTACAAAGATGATTGGCAGAGTTGCTATCATGGTTAAATAAAAAAATATTAAAATTGATGAGTTAATTTTAGTTAAATATCCAGTAATTGTCAAATGATATAAAAAATTTTTCCTGAAAGGACTAATTAATTTAAGTAGACTTAACAAGGATATTCAGGATAGAAATGATTAAAATATAAAAGATCTCTCCAAACGCAATGAATTTTATCTTTTTAGAATTGAAAAACAATGATCAAATTTTTTATTTTTCTGACGTCTGTAACTTCTATTATAATCCTACTATTTTCTTCCTATGCTGTTCCTATTTCCCTGTTAAATTTCTTATCCTGTTGAGTTACGTCGGTGTTTGATAAGGTCGAGGATTCGTTGTTTGGTATCCTCCAATACAACAGTAAGTCCAGGCTTTATTCCTTCTTCTGATAATTCGAACGCCTTCATCGTATTGCAAATCCTTCCATCCAACCGCACTCCTATCCCTTTGATTCCGACCATATTTCCCCAATCTCCGAACATCTCCAAGGTCATTTCACAGGCTGTGATAAGAAATATAACCTGCTTCCCCGGATTGTTATGTACAATCTCAAAAATTTTTCCTCCAATATAATGCACTGTGGGAATTGCAAGAGCTATTGCCCCCTTTTCGGGCAAAGCGTTTATGGCTTTTCCGATGAAGCACTGTCGACAAACTGGATTTGAAGCATCATGTATGCACTTAGGAGTAAACCTACCTGAAGGACACTCAAACGGCTTGTGGCAGTAAGAAAAACCCACTACAAAGAGCGTATTTTCTTTTTCTAAAAGAGATTGGAACTCTTCAACGTTGGGAATTCCATAAAGAAAGAAATCACCATCGCGCTTATAAGATTTTTTGGTAATTAAGGATTTTAAATAGGACCATCCATATTTGACTGGATGCTTTAGGAAACCTTTTCTAACCGCCCACCCATGATCTTTGGCGATCATCCACTTTAAACTTTTCCATTTCAGATTTTTTGCAGTCTCTTTGGTAATCCCCGGCATGGAAGGGAGCTTATCAAGATGTTTTATTGGAAACTCTTTTTGTGCTTTATTGGCACCCTCTTCCCAATTCTGTTCCGCCTCTTCCCAAGTGTCTGTTTCATTCCAAATTTTCAGCTTATTCGCCATTTTGTTTCCGTAAGTAAAATGATTTTTATAAGATCATTATACTCCTAGAAACCAATGATTTCAAAATCATTCCTCAAGTTCGCCATAATCCATTAAATCAACTTCGTCGTTCTGATCATAAATATCTTTTGCAGTTTCTTTGACTGTCTCCAAACCATCAGAAAATCCTATCAGCCGCATCAGTTCATCTACATAAGAAAGTTCGGCTTCTAATTGATCATTCAATGACTCTAAATAGGCTACTTTATCTTTTAGTTCTTGTTCTGTCATGAGCTTCCTCCTCACGATTCTTGCTTTCTACCTTTCCTATTGCAATTCCCATGCCAAACAAAAAAAAATAGAAAGTTGATGCAAAAAAAAAGACCCCAAACTCTTTATTATTATTATAATGTTTGAGTTTGGGGGGTATTATGCAGCTTTTCAAATTACTTTTTTTTATTTTTTACTGTATATTCTAATTTTTGTTTATTATCCTTTTACACTAAAATGAAGCTCACAGTTAATCAGCAATATGTTAACGTTGGATTAAGATTTCTTGAAATTCCTATTAATTTAGCACTCCTCTTGTAGCTCTACCTTTTCTTTGAGAAGCTCTGCCGCTACTCCTTTTACTGAAGCTAAACCCTGGCTAAATCCTACTGCTCTCAGTAAATCATCAACATAAGTTAACTCAGTTGCGAGTTGATCATTGATCGACTCTAACAGGGCTAGTTTTTTTTCTAGTTCTTGTCTTTCTTGGTTTTCCATTGCTCAACCTCCACTTGACTTATTTGACCATGTATATGCCAGTTACATGCCAAGCAAAGACCCTTTCTTTTAAACTGAGGTACAATAAATAATAATTCAAAAAAATTGAGATTAATTTCCCTATAGACACTAATTCAAATTTATATATTACATCTAACTTATTGAATTTAATATTCGCATAATTTATGATTTCTTACATTCTACACTCGAAACCGCCCTTGATTAATCTTTCTCCTTGAAATTCTAGCAAAGCCATTACTATTTCTAAATAATCTTGCAAAAATTTTTATAAGTTTCTGAATCCATTTAATAAGGGAGTTGATATATGCAATCTTTAGCCTTAGACAGTCCGCTTGCACCCCAGATAGATACAAAAATTTCCTCAGGAGAAAATACCTCCCATTATGCTAATGAGATCGATCAAATTTCTAAGCGCATATGGGATGTGCTTAAATCCGGATATACTCCAAAAAAAACACAGTTGGAACAAGATATTACCCATATTAAACCGGAGGAACTCAAAGAAATTCTAACGACCTTCTTTGATGAGGCAGTAACAAGCGAAACTATAGAAGATCCTTCGCTGACAATGGAAAAGCTTGCAGCCATTATTCCCTTCGAACAATTGCAAGAGGCTGTGGGAAAAGATCAAAAGACCGCCCTTATGAAAGCCAAAAGCATGTTCAACCAAGCTAAATACTACCTCGAAAATAGCCAAGCTAGAGCCTCACCTACCCTCCTTTCAAATATTGAAGCCATCTTGGATAGCGTCCTTTCTTTTATCGAAAGCATCTTAGATGCCTTCGGTGTCGCAAGACTTTTCAAACACCCTGAATCTCATTTCCAAAGTCAATTTAATTTTCAAAAAATCATGATGCTGGTTTCTTTTTTTAGCATGCTCACAACCATGCTCATCCCCTTGCTAGGACCAATGATAGCGGCTCCCATCATCGGTGGAACTCTATTACTGATCGGAGTGCTGAGCGTTATATACCCTCTAATTTCTCCACTTCCCTTACATTTGCCGCATGCAAAAAATTGGAGCAAGGAATTCTTGCAAAATGATGCTGTCTCCCTTTCTCTTCTGAAAGCAAGAAAAAACATTTTGGATACGATGGCAAATACTTTGATAAAAAATTCAGATGGAAAACTCAAAAAGCACCCGCTTCTGATTGGCAAGTCCAGGGTTGGGAAAACACAAACCGCAAAAGCTTTGGTACACGCGATTGAAAGAGGAGATTATCCTGAACTCAAGGGAAAAAAAGTCTTCTATATCAACACGACAAAGTTATGCAAAAAAGGAGATTTATGGGAAGGCAAAGACCCTATCGAACAGATAAGTGCTGCTATGGGAAGGCATAAAGAGAATATCATTCTTGTTTTTGACGAAATCCATGTGGCATTTCAAGGGGAAAAGAACGCAATCGTCGGACAAAAACTCAAGGAGATGCTTGATCCTAATGGGGATTTCCCTTACGTCATTGGGATCACAACATCACAAGAATTTTTGAATAACATCAGTTTGGATGAGGCTTTTGTCAATCGCTTTAATCCCATCACCCTTGAAAACACTTCTCCAGAAATCACAAAAGAAATCCTGAACAAATCCATTTTGACTTCTGAATCTAAACCATTCTGCGAAAAGGGAATCGCAGAAATGATCCATAAAAAAACGAGTGAACAGAATTGGACACAGCCCTACTCTTCTTTGGTCCTTCTTAAAGAATGCATGCAGTTAACATCCGATATGCAGGAGTCTCAATTAAAAAAGGATATTCAAGTCTTGATGAATAAAAAGGAATTTCTTGCTTCTAATAGCTCTGTGAATCCGATCGATTTCGAAAACCCTGATGAAACAAGTTATGCTATCGAAGAACTGGAAGAAAAAATCAATGCACTTTCTTTACAACTAAAAAAGGAAACAGAAAAAATCGACCTCCTTTTTCAGAGAAAAGATCAGATCTCTGATGTAAAACTGGAAACCTTCCGCACGGTGATGAAAGTAGCAATGCTCAAGGGAAATACCCCTCTTACCACAGAAAACAAAGCACAGTTGAATGCTTTTTTGCTCATGAGTCATTTCTTATCTCCAGCTCTTGAAAAATTTGTAAAAAATCAATCAAAAAAACTGGGCATCCAAGCCGTCATTGATGAAGCCGTTATCGAAAGCGCTTTTAAGAAGCAAAAAGAACTGGAGGATAAGAAAAATAATGCTGTCAAACAAGCACACAATGAAAAGATAGAAGCTCAAAAACTGCTAAAGTAGGGTTTAAGATTTTTGAAAGTCAATTCCTTCATGAATCAGCAGTTGTTCTTTGATCGAAATTCCGCAGGAAAATCCGCCGAGTTTCTGAGCTTTAGCAAGAATGCGGTGGCAAGGAATAACGAGAGGAAATGGATTCCTGCCGCACGCTCCGCCTACAGCTCTTGCTCCTTTTGGATTTTGGAGAATTTCAGCAAGATCTTGATAACTCATAAACTTACCGAACGGAATTGCTTTTAAGCGATCTAAAACTATTTTAGTAAAAAGCGGCAGATTGTGTTCTGTGGATAATGGCAGGTCGATCGAACAGGGTTTTTGTGTGCAATAATCATTCATCCAGCAACAAATGTCTTTTTCTAAGCTTGCATTGGATTCACCAATAATTTCCCACAATGTGACTTTTGATTTTGATAAATCGATTGCTGAAATTTTCCCATTGTTAATGGTAAATTTGGCTTTAATTTTAGGTCCGTTTTCTTTTTGATACTCCATAACATTAGATAACTGGTAATAATAATGTTAAAATAGATTAAGATGATAACATAACTCTACAATCTGAAAAAGAAGATTCAAATGCTAAAATATTTTTCTGACTACTTTTGGGAGGAAGGAATTCCCAGAGGAATCCGACCTGCCACACTCTCAGAGATGCATGGGGTAAGTTATAAGATTGTTTCGGATCCCTATAACAAATGGTTATCCATTGAGAAATACGTTGGAGATGCTTTCGAAGAAATTGTATATGACTCACACTTATTTGATTTCAGATGTTTGAAACCTGCCAATCAAATCGCGTGGCAGAAATTTCAGATCGGAAGTTCGGATGAAAAATGCCTTATCAGGAATCAGGATGACCGGGTCATCTTATGTGAAAACTATTTTTTCGAAGGCAATCGTTGCCGCCTTTGCAGAGCCTTTTCGCCGCATGGATTTTCCGTTTCGACTCAAAGAATCTATTGGAAAGAGCTCGGCGACAAGGTCGATGGCGTTGCTTTATTTGACAAAAACGAACGCATGGTCATGAATAAAATTTATGATGTGGATGCTGAATCCGGCGAGTTTTCCAATTTAATTCAAGAAAATTGGAACATGCAAAATGAGGATCTTTCAAAATGGCAGTTGTCAAATTCAAAGACAAAAATATAGAAATATTTGTCCGAGAAGGCACTGAGTTGGTAGAAATCTATCGGAAAAACCCAAGACTTCCGATGCGGTTTGGTTGCACTCGGGGCGATTGCGGCGTCTGCTCCATCGAAGTGTTTGAAGGCATGGAAAATCTAACAAAAAAATCTAAAAAAGAATGTGAAACTCTTGAAAAAAAGGGCTTGAATGGCGACTGCTATCGCTTGGGCTGCCAGTGTACTGTAAATGGGGATATCACAATCTCTTTTAATAAAAAATAGATGGTGCACTTCATCACAAAAAGAATGCACTCTCGTTGAGAGTGCATTTGAAATTTAGATAGCCCCTATCTGGGCGAAGGGTTTGTAATGCGGTCGTATTGTCTTTTGGAAACTTCTTGTCCATCATAGTACCATGTAAGATGTGTGTCTTCACCGATGTACACATAACAAGGGCCATGCTTCTTTCCACTCTTCCAATTGACTTCTTCCACAATAAAATGCTCGTCTTTATAGCGCTCTTCAACACCATTTTTAATGCCATTTAAATATGGAACAGCGGCAATCTTTTCGCCATTCTGAAACACAAGCGTGATGCCTTCCTGCTTATCATCTGACCAAGCTTCGATTGTTTTTGGCTCTCCTCCTGGAAGGAACGTTTTTCTTTGCCCATGAATTTTTCCTTTATAGTAGGGAATAATTTCTTGCGGCGAGCCGTTAGGATAAAGCACTGTGCGGAGAGCCATTTGACCGTGTTCAAACTTATCTTTTGAAATGATCTGCCCGAATTCATCTCTGTTGGTGCGGATTCCATTGCCATCATCAATTTTCGATTCCACTTGATTACTCAAAGTATAATAATCCGCCTCTATTAACTTATTGTCATGGAACTCTTCACGGTAATGTGGAGTGCCATTTTCATACCATACAGTGATTACTTTTCTGTTTGGACGAAAGTATTGTACCTGTCTTTTTGGATTGCCCGTTGGATACATTTCCTGCTCCATGACAAGCTGTCCGGCCTCATATTTTTCTATTTTCTCTATGGCTCCGCTGTGGGGAAATGTATAAGTTGTTTCTCCATCTGGAAATCCATCGACATAATTAGTGTTTACTACAACTCCGGTTTTAAGTGTCGAAACAACTCTTCCGTTTTTACCTCTGCCGCTCCATTCCTTTTCGGGAACTTCAATACCATATTTATGAACGTATGACTGGGTGACAACGTCTGTTTCACAAATGCCGCAATCGGTATACACTCGCTTATTGCCACATGCTGCAGAAAGAACTGCCAGACCACAAATAATACTCAACTGGACCACAAATCGCATATCTTACCTCCTAATACGTGCGTCAATTTGTGACTGAATCCGTGCGTGTTCGGCATCAACAGCCTCTTGCGCAACGGTTTTTTTCTTATCACGATAAACAAAATGAAATGTAACGTTTTTTTTCCTCGGTCCCAGTTTATCGCTGCAATAAACATCGCTTAGACTTACAGTTTCAAGTAAACTAGAAGAGATCGAATATATCGTATCAAAAATTTCCTGGATAGGAACATCGGCATCCAGCGTAATCGTTAAGTCTCTTGTTGAGCTGGGATAAATCGGCAATTCGTTGAACTTCAATCCTCTTTGACTAACTTTAATCAGATCGTGAAGGTCGATTTCAGCAAATAATACTTTCTGAGGAAAATCTAACCTGCGCAGAATCGAAGGATGGATCTCACCAAAGGATCCTATTTCTAAAGTGTTCACGTAAATAGAGGCTTGCCTTCCGGGGTGCAGCCTTTTTATGTTGTTATTTTTTAGTGAAAAGGAATTTACACACAACTCTTGCATAAGGTTTTCGATTATGCCTTTCAAATCGTAAAAATCACAATCCTGGGGTTTAGCATCCCAATGGGGAGAACGCCTTTTACCACTAAGAACAATCCCCATAATAGACTGTTCTTTGTATTGATCATCCTTTTTAAAATGCACTTTCCCTATTTCAAAACCACTGACATCATGCACCTCATGGTCAAAATTGTATTTTACGACTTGAAGCAGAGCGGGAAGTAAGGATGTCCTTAAAATTGATTGTTCAACGGAAGTGGGATTGATCACTTTTACAAACCCATCAAAAGGATCCGCTTGCACAATATTAAGCAAAGTGGGCCCTATCAGATCGCAAGTGAGAAATTCCTGCAATCCTTCAGTGATCAAACGTTTGCGGATCTCATTCTCGAAGAGATAAATGGGAGCATGAGGAAGAAGTGAGGAAGTGTAACGAGCCAGCGGCTTAGGAATATTATCAATCCCATAGATTCGTGCAATTTCCTCAATAAGATCCACCTCTGCATTAACATCAACGCGATAACTTGGAGGCTTTACTGTGAATAAATCTTGTCCATTCCAAGCGTAGCCCATTTCAAGACGATGAAAAATGGTTTCCACCTCGCTCAAACTTAATTTTGTGCCAAGAAGTTGATTAATACGGCTAAATCGGCAGGTGACAACTTTTTCAATCCCGGCAGCATCTTTAATATCAATTACACCTTTACAAATGGTTCCTCCGGCAATGTCCCTCATGAGCTCCGATGCTCTATCCAAAGCCTTGAGGACGGCATTATAGTCACATCCCCTTTCAAATCTTTTCGACGCTTCTGTCTGCAATCCCAGACGTTTGCTAGTTCTTCTTATGCTTCTCGGTTGGAAAAAAGCAGACTCTAACAAAATATCTTGGGTGTCGTTACTTACTTCAGAATTCATCCCTCCCATCACTCCTGCAATGGCGATCGGCTTATTCTTATCACAAATGAGAAGATCATCCTTACAAAGTGCATGCTCTTTTTCATCAAGCGTGACAAATTTTTCGTTCTCTTTAGCATCTCGAACAATGATTTTTCCATCATCGACGAGTTTATAATCGAAAGCATGAAGTGGATGCCCCATCTCCATAAGTACATAATTGGTAATATCAACAATATTGTTTACGGGACGCAAATCGCATGCGATCAACCGCTGCTGCATCCAAAGGGGCGAAGGGCCTATCTTTACATTTTTAATGACTCTGCAAGCATAACGAGGACATTTTTCCTTATCTAAAACATCTACCCCTACAACTTTTTCTATAGGGAAATGAAGGTCTTCTTCGACCTTTATAACAGGAAGCTTAAGGCTTTGGCCGGTGGCAGCTGATAACTCTCTTGCTACTCCAATTGCATTTGCACAATGGCCTAAATTTGGAGTCAAAGAAATTTCTAAAATGATGTCTCCATAAATCTCAGCGACATCTGTTCCCACTTTCAAATGGTCAGCAAACTCCAAAATTTTTGAATGATCCTCCCCAAGCCCTAACTCTTTTTCGGAACACAACATTCCTTTTGACTCCACTCCTCGAAGCTTTGTCTTTTTGACTTTGAATGATTTTCCTTCGTTATCTGTTAATGTTGCCCCTTCCATTGCAAATGCGGTTTTTAATCCCTTGCGGCAATTAGGAGCCCCACAAACTACTTGGTAATTTTCTGATCCATCCGTCACCAATGCGACACAAAGCTTTTCAGCATCAGGATGCTTTTCTGTTTCTACAACTTCTCCCACAATTACTTTTTCGAAACCTAACGGGAGGTGTACAAGAGAATCCACTTCCAATCCAGCATGTGTAAGCAGTTTAGCAATCTGATGAGGAGGTTGATTGATATCAATGATTTCTTTGATCCAAGATAATGGCAGTTTCATAACAATATTATTTTACGTTTCTTTGATAATATTTAAGATGCTGAAATCGAAAGTTACGAAGATACAGTATTTTTGCAAATAACGCAAAGAAAAGGGGCCGAGATGCGTAATTTACCACTGAGACCACAAGAGCTGAGAAAAACATGAGCATTTCAATCAAAGGAGCATTACCTTTATACTCCTCCTTCCCAGTGCTTAGCTATGCATGCATAGCTTATTTCAAGTTTTGCGTTTTATTTTACTTTTGGATATCATTTATTCCTTAAAAATTATTAATTTAGACATCTACGGAGGTGGATACAATTATGGTTAAACAACGTACTTTATCAATCATCAAACCCGATGGCGTAGGAAATAATCTCATGGGTCAGGTTATTACACGCTTTGAAAAAGGCGGTCTTCGCATCATCGCAGCCAAAATGATGCAACTTACTAAAAATCAAGCAGAAGGATTCTATGCAATTCACCGCGAGCGTCCATTCTTCAAAGATTTAGTATCTTTTATGAGCTCTGGACCAGTCATGGTTATGGTTCTTGAGGGTGAAAATGCAATCAATAAAAATAGAGAAATCATGGGCGCAACAGACCCTGCAAAAGCTGCCGCAGGAACTATCCGCGCGGATTTTGCAAAAACGATCGACGAAAATGTTGTCCATGGCTCTGACGGACCAGATACGGCAAAAACAGAAATTTCCTACTTCTTTTCGAATGGAGAGATCTGCGAACGCACACGTTAATAAATCTTATATTGAAGTTCCATGCTGCTTTTGATAGACAACTTCGACTCCTTTACGTTTAACCTTGTTCAAGGACTTGAAATGTTAGGTGTGGAAGTTGTTGTCTTTAGAAATAACACGGTGAGCGTTCAAGAATGCTTGAAACTTAATCCCTCATACATTGTCGTTGGTCCAGGACCTGGAAATCCCAAGCAAGCTGGAATTTCAAACGAACTAATTAAAACCTGCCAGAAATTAGTCCCAATTTTAGGAGTGTGCCTGGGGCACCAGTGCATTGCTGAAGTTTATGGCGGTTCTGTAATACGTGCCTGCTCAGGCCCCATGCATGGTAAAACAAGTAGAATCCAACACAACAATGAAGGGGTTTTTAAAGGGCTTCCATATGGTTTTGAAGCCGCTCGCTACCATTCCCTTGTGGTTGACATCCATTCTGTTCCCGATTGCATTGCTGTAACAGCAACATCAAACGACGGAGAAATCATGGGTTTGCGCCACAAAGAGCATGCCATTGAAGGAGTGCAGTTTCATCCAGAGTCAATTCTGACAAAAGCTGGAATGCAATTATTGAATAATTTTCTCAAACTCAGAACAAAAAAGGAAATACTATGTTAAAGAGAATTTTTCTTTCTTTATTAACCCTGCTCGTACCTTTTGCAGCTGTTAATGCTGCATGGACAGAACAGCAAAACAAAAAAGAGCAGACACTGTCGATCATTAAACCCGATGCGGTAAAATCAAATCAAATAGGAGAAATCGTTGCCCGATTTGAGAAAAACGGTTTGCGAATTTCCGCCGTTAAGATGACTCAACTTACTAAACCACAAGCCATGCAATTTTATCTCGAACACAAAGGTAAACCTTTTTATGAAGACCTCTCTCAGTTTATGTCTTCTGGCCCCATTGTTGTTTTAGTTCTAGAAGGCGATGACGCTATAAAGAAAAACCGCGATCTTATGGGCGCTACAGATCCATCTCAAGCAAAACCTGGAACGATCCGCAGCGATTTTGCCAAGTCTAAACAAAGCAACGCGGTACATGGTTCAGATTCTGTGGAATCTGCAAAAAGAGAGATTTCTTTCTTCTTCAAACCCCAAGAAATTACATCTAGATTTTAAACGCATACAGACGCCTGCTCGTCAATGAGCAGGCTTGTTTATGAAAATTTTGGAATTCTAATCTGCGATAAATTCCGCTTTTCAACTTCTTCTTGAAGCTCTTCCTGAGATTGCAAAATATCATTCATGATTTGCAGATGGTGCTTCATAAAAACGTCAAAACGGGAATTCAACTGCCTAATTTGCAATTCTGCTTTGAGGTTCACTAGGTAGTCTTGATCAGATTTGATCCGATCTTTGGCAGCCTGTCTGTTTTGACTCATCAAAATGATGGGGGCTTGTATTGCCGCTAAGCAGGAAAGAACCAAATTGAGGAGGATAAATGGAAAAGGATCAAATTTTTGAGACATTAATATCGCTGAATTTACAATCATCCAACCGCAAAGAATAGTAAAAAATGCGATGATGAATGTCCAGCTTCCCCCAAATTTCGCCAACTTATCCGATAACCTTTCACCCAGGGTAAGATTATCCTCAAATTGATCATTCGTATTTTCTGAAATGAACTCGTGCTCCTTAAGGCTTTCAATGACCTCCTTTTCTAAATTTGAAAGTCGTCCTTTTTCTCTTTGTAAAATTCTTTCATAGTATTTTGCATTTTGTTTTCTGTAGTCAGGATAACATATGAAACCTTCTCTTGTAATCTCAGGGTAAGAAGCTTGAACTTCTTTATATAGGTTATCTCTAATGAGAGCATTCGGATAAAGATCATGAAGTTGAAATTTTTCCTGACAGATCGAACAAGTCTTCTTTTTATGACTAGTCATTTTCCCACCACAATTATTCTTAAACACTCAGTTTTAAAAAAATTTGTATTTTTTTTAAACTCTTTTGAGGAGAAAATCGTCAAATTTTTCAATTGGAATCTACTATCTTTTCAATTGCTAATATTACCGAGAAGCAGGGGAAACCCAATCTTTATGCCACAAAGAGACAGATAAGTAACAATTTAAAGCTTGATTGTACTCGATAATAGTTTGAGATGAAGAATTTCCTTGTGGAATAGGATTTAATACTATAGTGCGAAAAGCTAAGAAATTCTGCATCGCTCGATACTCTTGATTCTTATTCTTGAACTTTGAGGTTGTCAAAGAGTCAAAAATCGCTTTTCCAAGTTGATGCACCGTTATAATATTGCTTGCATCATCTAAAACTATATAATTAGCTACCAAGCTTTCAATACTCTTTATCTGTTTAGTACATTTTTTCTGCCCTGTTAAATATGTTATGATAAGACTGATTGGCATATTTCTAATCCTTTTTATCGCTTCATGATAAGTTGATGGATTCTGCGTAAGATAGGTTTTGCCATCATATCCAAGAATATTCTTGCACTCGAGAGGTTCAAATTCATCGGAGTACCATGCTCCGTTTGAAACAATCGGAAGGTAATCTCCCATTCTTAATTGAAAGTAGGATCCAA
>WUUC01119254.1_pt1 | contig 16483 bp, 14 predicted proteins | sample 6278441 | NCBI WGS metagenome assembly WUUC01 (sample SAMN13675441, study PRJNA597444) | soil metagenome | isolation source: soil | place: USA: Washington | collected 2017-10
TCCGCGACCTCCAGCGCCACCGGATGCTGACCTGCCAGTGGCAGCGGCTCGGCCCCGACCTCGGCGCCGGAATCCCCGAAGAGGTGATCGAAGCCGGCGTCGGCGGCGAGTTCGAACGCGCCCTGGAGCTCTCCCGCGGCGAGTACGAGCGGCTGACGGATGCCGGCCTCTCCGAGCTGGCGCCCTACGCGCTCAGCCTGGCCTACCGGATCCGCTACGTGCTCGACCTCAACGCCCGCGAGGCGATGCACCTGATCGAGATCCGTTCCGGCCGCGAGGGCCACCCCACCTACCGGGCCGTCGCCCACGCCATGCACGACCGCATCGCCGCCGTCCACCCGGGCGTCGCCGAGGCGATGACCTACGTCGACAGCTCAACCGAGCCGCGCCTGGAGCGCATGCTCAGCGAGATCCGCACCCACCGCAAGCAGGTCGCGGCGGGGCGCTCCGAGTAGCTAGTCGCGCTTCTTGCGCTTGCGCGGCGGGTTGCCGCCGCCGTTGCCGTTGGGCGGCTGCGGAGAATCGTCCGGGTCGATCTCAGAGGAGTCGACGTCGATCGTGTCGGGGTCCTTCGGTTCCATGTCGGCCGCGGCTTTCTGGCCGGGGGTCGGCCAGGGGACGGCTTCGCCGGCCTCCCAGGCCGGCGGTTTGCCGGATGGGATGATCCCGATCAGGAGCACGCCGACGTAGATGAACCAGATGAAGGTCAGGGGTGAGAAGCCGATCAGGGAGGCGAAGCCGACCGCCATCCCGAGCGAGCCCCAGAAGCGGCTCAGCAGGCCCGTGCGCATCGCCCACAGGCCCGTGTAGAGGAGGCCGATCACCAGCGAGAGGCCACCGGCGAGACCGGCGAACTGGCCGATCTTCAGCAGGGTCGCGTCTTTGATCGCGTTGGAGGCGGTCTCTTCCTCGGTCTTCTTGTCTTCGCAGGCGGCGAGCGGCGTCTGGCCGGCAGCCGGTTCGAATTCGTCGGCGAACTCCTCGGCGCTCTTGCCGTCTTCGTCGTCCTCGCATTCCTCTTTGGCTTCGGCCGGGGTCAGCGTCGACTTGGCGTTGCCGTCGAGGTAGCTGGTCGCTGCTTCCTGGGTGCCGCCGGAGATCAGCGGCGCCGAAAGGCCGAGCAGCACCGGCCCCAGCACGACCAGGCCGATCATCTGGTTTTTGACCCGCGGGCTGCGGACCTGGGCGGCGCGGAAGAGGAAGAAGAGCGGCGCCGTCAGCAGCAGGTAGCCGATGCAGGTGGCGATCCCGGCGAGCCAGACCGTGGAGGCGTTCTCGTGCGCTTCTTCGAGGCTTTCGAAGTTTGCGTCACCGCCGAGCGAGCTCTGCAGGAGGATGAATCCGAGCAGCGCCAGCAGGCCGCCGACCACGGCGGCGACCCCGACCCGTGATGACCAGTGTCGCTCGCGCGACAGAATCGCCGTCTCGTCCACGGGCCGTACGCTATCGGGCATGAGCTCTGCGCAGCACACCCCTGTGGTCCCGCTCGAGGCCGGGGCCGGTCCCGAGAACCCGCCCTGCCCCGCCTGCGGCGAGCCGCTGTTCGGCTGGCTCGCCCCCCAGCCCGGCCTCGGCGGGCCGGTCAGCCGCTGCGAGAGCTGCGGGCTCGGCGTGGTCGGCGGCGACGCCGACCCCGAAGAGGCGCTGCACGAGCTCGACCGCCTGCGCGAGGGCGATTGGATCCGGATCGCCAACCGCGACAGCTTCGCCGGATCGCTCGGCAGCGCCGGCTGGGCCGGGCTGGTGCCCGGCTCGCGCTACCTGTTCACGCTGGAGTCGGTGCGGCGGCTGATCGCGCGCCGCGACCAGGTCGTCGCCGCGGCCCGCTGGCAGCCGGGCGCCGGCATCGCCTCAACCTGGCAGACGATGCTCAACAGCGTCACCTTCGGCCACAACGTCGCCCTCGCCGCGCTCGGCGACGGCGCCGTCGCGATGCCGGCGCAGCATCCCTGGCAGCGGCGGATCGACGCCCTCGCCAGCGTCGTCCTGGCGATCCCGGCCCTGATCATCGCGCTCCCGGTCGAGCTGGCCGGCGGCGTCTTCCGCCGCGGCAGCGTGATCCGCCTGCGCTCGCAACTCCTCTAGAGGGACCGGCGAAGACGCCGCTTGCGACATTGACCCGACCAGAGTGGGGTCAATGTCGCAAGCGCGAAGGATCACCCGCCGCGTTGAGTCTCCCGCAGAAGTCGTGGTTCCTTTTTCACCCCTGAGGTAACAAAGGAACCACGGGATGCCCGGACCAGAGGCTTCGCGATCACGCCTGCCCGGACCAGCCCGCACACCTACCTGCCCTTGGAGGTGTGCGGGCTGGTCCGGGGGTTCGCTAGCCCGACTAGGGCGACTCAGCCGGCGGCAGCCGTTTTGGCAGCCAGTGGCCGGGGGCCGAGTGAGCCGATGCCGTCGGTGCCGATCGCGAGCGCGGCCAGACCGGCGAGCAGGTCCTCGAGCTTGGATACGGCCCCCGGGCTCGGCTCGCCGTCCTCGAAGTCGGCCGAGGTCAGGTAGACGGAGACCGGGGCCACCAGCGCCCCGAAGAAGGTGAGCACGTCGCGCAGGTGACGATCGGCGCCGAGGTAGTGGTGCTGGGAGGCGCCCATCGCGACCAGGCCGACCGGCTTGCGCTCCAGCGCCCCGACCGGCGTCGCGTCGAGCAGGTTCTTCAGCGCCCCGGTCATCGAGCCCCGGTAGACCGGCGTCGCCAGGACCACCGCGTCGGCAGCGGCAATCCTCTCGACGGCCGCCTCGGTCTCGTCCGCGCCAGCGTCGGCGGCGCCGACGAAGCCGATCCGCAGCTCGGCCAGGTCGACCAGGCCGGCGTCGGCTCCCGGCGGCGGGCTGACCAGGGCCGCGCTGAGGGCCCGGTGCAGCCGCCCCGGCGCGGTCACGCTGCCGAGCAGCACCGTGACGCCCACGCGGTCGCCGTGCATCGCTTAGCTCACCGCCCGCAGCTCGACCTCGTGCTCGCCACCGAGGCCGGCGTAGGAGCCGCGGTAGAAGAGCAGCGGCGAGGCTTCGGCGTCGGTCGAGATCGAGAGCGCCTCGCCGATCACGATCTCGTGGTCGCCGGCGACGTGGATCGCGTCGAGCCGGCAGGAGATCGTCGCCAGCGAGCCCGGTAGGTGGGGGACGCCGGTCGGGTGCTCGGTGAAGGGGATCTCCCCCGCCCGCGCCTCGGCGCCCTTGGCGGCGAAGCGGTTGGAGTGGTCGCGCTGGTGGTCGGCGAGGACGTTGATCGCGAAGCGCGAGGACTCGCGGATCGCCGCCAGGGTGTGGCTGTCGCGGGCCAGGCAGACGAGCAGCAGCGGCGGCTGCAGCGAGACCGAGGAGACCGCGTTGACCGTGGTCCCGACCGTCTCACCGCTGCCGTCGCGGGCGGTGACGACGCTGACCCCGGTCGCAAAGTGGCCCATCGCCTCGCGCATGGTTCCGCCGAACAACGCCGCCGAGCGCCGGTGGGCGAGCAGCTCGTCGACCGAGACCGCGTTGAGGCCGTGGCGCTCGGCGTAGACGGCGAGCGCGGCCGCGTCGGCGGTGGCGCCCTCCTCGTCGAGCACGGTGCAGACGATCGCCGCCGGCACGGTGCCGGCGAGCCGGGCCAGGTCGACCGCGGCCTCGGCCTGTCCGGCCCGCTCGAAGATGCCGCCGGGCCGCGCCCGCAGCGGCATCACGTGGCCGGGCTGGACCAGGTCCATCGGCCCCTGCGAGGGGTCGACCGCGGTGCGGATCGTTTGGCTGCGGTCGTGGGCGGAGATGCCGGTGGTGACGCCTTCGCGCGACTCGATCGAGATCATGAACCCGGACTCGCCGTCGCCGCCGGGGCGGCTGATCGGCTCCAGCCCAAGCTCGTCGCAACGCTCGGCGCTGAGCGCGAGGCAGATCAGCCCGCGTGCCTCCTTGGCCATGAAGTTGATCGCCTCGGCGCTGGTGAACTCGGCCGCCAGGACCAGGCTGCCCTCGTCCTCGCGACCGACACCGCCGGTCAGCAGCGCCATCCGGCCGGCCCGCAGGTCCTCGGCGACGGCGGCGACCCGGGCACTGGCCGAGGCCGCCTCCGCGGCTTGGCGCGGGGCGCTCACGAGGCCACCTGCAGCGGCCGTTCGACGGTGGCGAAGAGGGCGGCGGCAACAGCTTCGGAGTGGTCGCGGATCTCGGTCACGCCGATCGCCTCCCACTCGACTCCCTTGCGCAGCGAGCCGACCACGCGCAGGCGCTCGGAGACGCGCCCGGCGGCGTCGACCAAACCGCCGTTCTCGGCGACGTCGAGGCCGAGGCCGAGCGGGTCCGGCCGCGCATTGCCCGAGCCGAGCAGGTCGCGCACCAGCGGCGGCGCCTGCCTTGCGAGGTTGGCGCCAGCCCCGGTGCAGTTGATCACCCGGTCGACGTCGACGATCTCCGGCTCAGCCTCGCCGACCGCGTGCAGGGAGACCCGCACGCGACCGCGGCGCGGCTCCAGGGCGGCGATCTGGCGGGCGTCGACGCGGATCCGGCCGGCCGCTTCCAGCTCCTCGAAGCGGTCCGCCACGGCCGGGGCCATGCGGAAGCGGTGTACGTCCCAGAGTCGCTGCAGGCCGTCGAGGAAGCGGCGCTTCTCCTCCACCCGCAGCGAGCGCCAGATCGTCGGCGTCGCCGAGCGCATCGAGTCGATCACGTCGCGCCAGTCGCCGCCCTGCTGGGAGACGCGGCAGATCTGCTCGAAGACGGCAGTCACGATCGGCTCCAGGCGGCCGTCGTCGAGCGGCACCGGGAAGCGTTTGATCTCGGTCATCGCGCGGCGATGGCGGCGCGGGACGAGCCCGTGGCGGGAGACCGCCCGGATCTTCGGACCGCGGTCGCCGGAGCTGAGGCTGAGCGCGAGGTCGACCATCGTCAGGCCGCTGCCGATCATCAGCACCTCGCTGTCCTCGCGAACCGGGTCGAGGGCGCCGGGCGCCCAGGGTTCGGAGACGTAGCTGCCGCCGGCGCGCAGCTCCTCGGGCACGGCGATCGGGTCGCCGCCGCGCAGCGGCCCCAGCGCCAGCACCGCCTGCTCGGCCTCGACCCGGCTGCCGTCGGCGAGGCCGAGCGAGAGCGGCTGCAGCGGCGAGTGCGGGACGCTGAGCGAGACGACCTCGCCGGCCCGGCGCTGCAGCCGCGCCCGCTGTGAAGTGGCGACGGCGGTCTCGTCGAGCAGCTCGCGCAGATAGGTCCCGAAGAGGCCGCGCGGGAGGAAGTCCTGCGGGCCGGCGTCTTCGCCGCGCCCGCCGACCCAGTCGTGGAAGTGCTCGGGGTGGCCGGAGATCCCGCCCATCCGGCAGGCCGGCACGTTGAGCACGTGCAGCGGGTCGGAGGTGCCGTAGGCGACCCCGGGGCCGAACTCGCCGCCGGCGTCGAACAGGGTGAGGTCGACGCTGCCCTCCTCGACCCGGCGCATCAGATGCACGGCGCTGAGGGTGCCGGCGGCACCGCCGCCGACGATCGCGATGCGGACGCCGGCCGGGGCGCGGCGGATCCGCACCGGCGGCTCGGCGCTGAAGCCGTTGCCGTTGCCGTTGGCATTGCCGTTGCCGTTGGCATTGCCGTTCCCGTTGACGCGGCTGACGCTCATCGCGCACCCACCGCAAAGGGAACGGCGCTGCCGTCGCGACCGGCGGCGGCCGGCTCGGCCCCAGGCGCGCTCCAGAGGCCGCGCTCGCGCAGCAGCGGCAGCACTCCCTCGCCGAACCAGTAGAGCTCCTCCAGGTGCGGATAGCCGGAGAGCACGAACTCTTCGATGCCGATGCTTGCGTACTCCTCGATCCGGTCGGCCACTTCCTCGTGGCTGCCGACCAGCGCCGTGCCGGCGCCGCCGCGACCGAGCCCGACCCCGGCCCAGAGGTTGGGCGCGACCTCGAGGTCGGCGGCGGAGCCGCCGTGCAGCTCCAGCATCCGCTTCTGGCCGACCGACTCCGAGCGCCGCAGTTTCTCCTGGACGCGGGCGATCGTCTCCGCGTCGACGGTCGAGAGCAGGCGCTCGGCCTCGACCCAGGCCTGCTCGGAGCTGTCGCGTGAGATCACGTGCAGGCGGATGCCGAAGCGCAGTCGCCGCTGCCGCTCGGCGGCGAGGGCACTGACCCAGGCGACCTTCTCGGCGACCGCGCCGAAGGGCTCGCCCCAGGTCAGGTAGACGTCGCAATGCGAAGCCGCGATCTCCCCGGCGATAGGAGAGGAACCGCCGAAGTAGATCTGCGGCGGCGGCTCGGGCAGGCGGTGGATCGCCGCCCCCTCGACCCGCAGGTGCTCGCCGCTGAAGTCGACCGACTCGCCAGCCCAGAGGCGGCGGACGATCTGCAGGAACTCCCCCGTGCGCCGGTAGCGGTCGTCCTTGGCGAGGAAGTCGCCGTAGGCGCGCTGTTCGTCGGCGTCGCCGCCGGTCACCACGTTGAGCAGCAGGCGCCCGCCGGAGTGCCACTGGAAGGTCGCCGCCATCTGCGCCGCCAGGGTCGGCGAGACCATGCCCGGGCGGAAGGCGATCAGGAACTTGAGCCGCTCGGAGGTCTCGCTCAGCATCGCGGTCACCATCCAGGCGTCGTCGCACCAGGCCCCGGTCGGGGTCAGCGCCGCCTCGAAGCCGAGGTCCTCGGCCGCGGTCGCGACCCGGGTCAGGTAGGAGATCGAGGAGTCGCGGAGGCCGCCGGCGACGCCGGTCGGCCCGGTGCCGCCGGTCTCGATCAGCGCCCGCCCGTCGCCCTGGGTCGGCAGGAACCAGTGGAAGCGGGCGCTCACGAGCGTTTGTTGACTGATTCGATCATGAAGGTGGAGAGATGATCGACTTCGAGGCCGCGGCCGTCAAATCGAAATCGCCGATCGCTCGATAGGCCAAAGGTCGATAGTCGAGCTAGTCGGTCAACATAGTATTCTTTTGCTATGCGAATCGAGCAGCTCGAATACATAACGGCGGTGGCGCGGGCGGGGTCCTTTCGCCGCGCCGCCGAGGAGCTGCACCTCTCACAGCCGGCGCTGAGCGAGACCGTGCGCAAGCTCGAGGGTGAGCTCGGGGTCGAGATCCTCGCCCGCGGCCGCTCCGGGGTCGCGATCAGCGGTCCCGGCCGCGAGCTCCTCCCCCACATCCTCGAGGTGATCGAGGCGGTCGACCGGCTCCGCCACGCCGCCGACGACCAGCACCACAGCAGCCGCGTGGTCCGCCTCGGCACCGTCACCGCCGCCACCGCGCCGCTGCTGACGCCGACGATTCGCGAGTTCTCCGAGGCCCACCCCTCGACACAGATCGAGATCATCACCTCCCAGCAGCACTGGATCCACCGCGACCTGCTCGACGGCAGCCTCGACCTCGGCCTCGTCAACTACCTCGGCGGCGACGACCTGCCGCCGGACCTGGAGACGACCGAGTTGATCCGCGGCAAACCCGTCCTCTGCGTGCGCTCCGACAGCCCGCTGGCGAAGCTGGAGCGGATCGGGCCCGACGACCTGATGGGCGAGCACCTGATCGCGATGCGCACCGGCTACGTGATGCACCGCTACGTCCACCGCCTGCTCGACGGCCGCACACCGATGTTCTCCTACTCCGCCGACGGAGCCGAAATGGGCAAGCTGATGGTCGCCGAAGGGCTCGGCGCCGCCGTTCTCCCCGACTACAGCGTGCTCGGCGACCCGCTGGAGCTGAGCGGCGCGATCACCTGCCGCGAGATCGACGACGAGACCGACGTGCTGCTGGTGATCCAGCGGCGACCGGTGAAGTCGCCGGGCGGCGCCGCCGACGACCTGCACGGCCTCTTCGTCGCCCACGGCCAGGCGCTGATGGCGCCGGCGCCGATCGACGCAGCCGCCGCCTGAGTCCCGAGCCGAGTTGCCTATGAGGGCTGGGCGAAACCCTGCCGGGACTGGCCCGATCTCGTGCTCAAACCGGGTCCCCGACCAAGTCGTGGTTCCTTATTCACCTATATGGCGTAAAAGGAACCACAAGTTGCCCTGGCTTCCCTGCGCCGCCCCCCAGGCAAGGCGCATTGATCACGATCGCGAGATTGACCTCGCCAGAGGTGGGTCAATCTCACGAGGGCGCCAGGGGCGGGGAGTTTTGCCAAGCCCTCCTCAGGCCGAGACGACGATGCGGCCGTCGACTTCCTCGACCGCGAGCTTGCGCAGGCGCCGCCGCGGGTCGAACAGGGCGCAGCCGCTGCGGGCGTCGTACTCGTAGCCGTGCCAGGGGCACTTGATCACGCTCTGGCCCTCGACCGGGCGGTATTCGCCCGGCTGGTCGCCGTCGGTCCCGGCCCGCAGCTTGCCCCGCGAGAGCGGCGCGCCCTGATGCACGCAGCGGTCGACGAAGGCGCGCAGCTCGCCCTCGGGGGTGCGGACCACGACCACCGGCAGGGCGCCGACGCGGAGGCTGACCATGCCGCCGGCGCCGAGCTCGGAGGCGGCGCAGCTGGCCTGCTGCTTCTCGGCCGCGACGGTCAGGCCGCGACCCCCGCGCCGAGGTCGGGGACCGTCACCGGCAGGCGGCTGTAGGTCGCGAGCGCGTTCTCGAAGAAGATCTTCCGCCGCAGCTCCTCCGGGAAGTTGACCGGCAGCGCCTCGAAGGGGGAGTCGAAGTCCCAGTGCGGGTAGTCGCTGGAGAGGCAGATCAGCTCCTCGGAGCCCATCTGGTCGATCAGCCCCAGCAGCTGCGGCGCAGTGAACTCCTCGATCGGCTGGCTGGCGAAGCGGATCTGCTCGCGGATGATCCGGCTCGGCGGCCGCTTCACCCACGGCACCTCGTGGCGCAGCTCGCGGTACTGCTGGTCGGCCCGCCACATCAGGTGCGGGACGTAGGAGAAGCCGCCCTCGATCAGGATCACCTTCAGCTCCGGGTGCTTTTCGAAGACGCCGTTGAAGATCAGGCTGACCGCCTGCGCCATGAAGACCTGCGAGATCAGCGTGTGCCACTCGGCGTAGTAGCGGTGGCGGCCGAGCGCGGTCGGCGAGTTTTCGCTGTGGTGGATGCCGACGACGAGGCCGTGGCGCTCGGCGGCGGCGAAGATCGGCTCGTAGCGCGGCGCGCCGTAGGGCTGGTCGCCGACGTAGAGCATCACCTGCACCATCCGCGGGTGCTCGGCCATGCGCTCGATCTCACGGGCGGCGCCCTCGGGGTCCCAGGCGTTGACCTGGATCGAGCCGAACAGGCGCGGCTCGGGCTCCAGCCAGCGCTCGACCAGGTGGTCGTTGTAGGCCGACATCAGCGCCGTCTTGAACTCGCTCCACCCTTCCTGGGTCGCCGAGGCGCTGAGCCAGCCGGTCAGGATCGCCTGCTGGACCCCGTACTCGTCCAGCAGCTGCTCGCGCAGCAGCGGCAGGCTGGAGCCGGCCGGGCGGCCGTCGCCGGGCTTGGCGTCGGCACGGTCGAGCCCGCCCGCGGTCGGCTGGCTGTAGGGGTTCATGCGCTCGGGAGTCCAGCCGTAGTCGGTTATGTACTTGTGCCAGATCGCCGGCAGGAAGGGGAGCAGGTCCTCCAGCTCGGCGCGCTCGTGGACGTCGGTGTCGATCAGTCGTTGCATGGTCGCCGGCCCCCTAGAAGAACCAGTTGTCCGGCAGCGGCGTGCCGTTGATCTCGAGGTCGCCGATCGCCTGCGCCTTGTGGATCGTCGGGTTGTGGGAGGACAGCGTGCGGGCGTTGCGCCAGTGGCGGTCGAGGTTGTTGGCGTGCTTGGTCGCGGAGGCGCCGCCGACGTCGAAGAGCCTGGTCCCGGCGCGGAAGGCGAGCCCGTCGACGACGACCTTGGCCTGGGCCGCCGCGAGCGCGGCGGAGTCGGCGAGCGCGGGGTCGACCACCCCGTCGGCGATCGAGGCGATCTCCACGTCCTGCGCCTCGGCCGCGATCAGCACGGTCGCCTCGGCGGCGAAGGCGGCGCTGGCGATCTCACCGACCACCTCCTGCAGCAGCGGGTCCTCGGCCGGGCGGGCGGCGGCGTGGGCGAACGGCCGCCCCTCGCGGCTGCGGACCAGGGCCGCGGCGTCGCCGGCGGCGTCGCGGATCACCCCGGCAACGACCGCCGTCAGGTAGAGCTGCGGCATCGCGAAGCGCGGGGCCGAGGCGGCGATCGCCGCCGGGTCGAGCAGCTCGTCGGCGTTGACGAAGACCGAACTCAGGCGCGTGGTCCCGGACCCGGTCAGCCGCTGGCCCATCCCGTCCCAGTCGTCCTCGAGCACGACACCGTCGCGATTTGCCGGCACCAACGCGATCGCCAGCTCGCCGGCCTCGTCGGTCGCGGTCAGCATCAGCCAGTCCGAGTAGAGGCTGCCGGTCGAGTAGTACTTGGTGCCGTCGAGCCGGTAGGAGTCGCCCTCGCGGGTGAGCGTGGTCCCGGGCGCGATGCCGCCGAGCGCACCCGGCCCGAGCTCGGTGGCGGCGCCGGCGAAGATCATCCCCGCCGCCACCTCCTGGCGCCAGCGCGGGTCGAGGCCGGGCAGCCGCAGGATCTGCTCGACCAGGCAGTAGTGGGAGCGGAGGACGTGAGCGACGTTGGCGTCGGCCGCGGCCAGCGCGACCAGCACCCGGTAGAGGTCGCGGACCGAGGCGCCGGCGCCGCCGTTGTCGCGGGGGAGCCGCAGCGCCCCGAGGCGGCTGGAGCGGATCAGGTCGATCTGCTCGTGCGGCGGGATCCGGTCGCGCTCGCGCTCGCTGGCGCCGTCGGCGATCGTCTCCAGCAGCGCCGCCAGCTCCGGCGAGCCGGGCTCGAGTAGGCGCTCCAGCCCCTGGGTGCTGGCGGTCGCGACGCTCATGCCGACACCGCCTGGCGGCGGTAGGCGGAGGCCGGATGACGCGCGGCGATGCGCGGCCCGTCGGCGCCGTCGCTGAGCTTCTCACGCAGGGTGCCGGGCCGGTACTCGGACTGCTGCAGACCGCGCGCCTGCAGCACCGGGGTGACGCCCTCGATGAACTCCACGAAGGACCCGGGGGTCGTGTAGTACATGAGGTTGATGCCGCCGACGCCGGCCTCGGCGTAGACCTCGAGCTGGTCGGCGATCTGCTCCGGGGTGCCGACGACGCGGACGCTGGCGACCCAGCGCAGCAGCTCGCCGAAGTTCCAGGTCTTGTCCGGCGCCGCCTCGACCAGCCCGTTCATCATGCTCTGCCCGGCGAAGCGCTCCGGCAGCTCGTCGATCGGCGCCTCGAGGTCGATCTCGCTGAGGTCGAGGCCGATGTTGCCGGCCATGTGGGCCGCGTAGCCCTCCTCGCTGGCCTGCTCGTCGAGCTCTGCCTCCTTGCGCCGCGCCTCCTCCTCGGTGCCGCCGACGATCGCGCTCAGCGCCTGGAAGTAGACGATGTCGCCGGGCTCGCGGCCGTGGCGGATCGCCCGCTCGCTCATATCGTCGATCTGGGCCTTCGCCCCCTGCGGGTTGCGGGCGAGGATGAAGACGGCCTCGGCGTTGTGGGCGGCGAATTCGCGGCCGCGCTCGGAGGAGCCGGCCTGGAAGAGCACCGGCGTGCGCTGCGGCGAGGGCTCGGAGAGGTGCGGGCCGACGACGTCGTAGAAGCGGCCCGCGTGGTCGATGTCGTGGACCTTGGCCGGGTCGGCGTAGATGCCGCGCTCGCGGTCGACGACGACGGCGTCCTCGTCCCAGCTGCCCTCGAGCAGCTTGTAGACGACCTCGAGGTACTCGTCGGCGCGGTCGTAGCGCTCGTCGTGCGGCGGCAGGCCGCCGTAGCCGAGGTTGCGGCCGGCGTTCTCCAGGTAGGAGGTGACGACGTTCCAGGCAACGCGGCCGTCGGTCAGGTGGTCGAGGGTCGAGAGCCGGCGGGCGAAGTTGAACGGCTGCTCCTGCAGCACCGACTGGGTGAAGGCGAAGCCCAGGTTCTCCGTCTGGTGGGCCATCACCGGGATCAGCAGCGAGGGGTCGTTGACGGGGATCTGCAGGCCCTCGGCGACCGAGGTGTCGCGGCCGCCGCGGTAGGTGTCGTAGGTGCCGATCACGTCGGCGAGGAAGAGCGCGTCGAACTTGCCGCGCTCGAGGATCTGCGCCAGCTCGACCCAGGGGTCGAGGCTCGCGTACTCGGTCTGCCGCGTGTCCGGGCGACCCCACTGGCCGTGGTGGATGTGGGAGACGCAGTTCATCGCGAAGGCGTTGAAGCGGAGCCGGGGCATGGGTTAGTCCTCCAAAGTCGACATGTCGATTACGAAGCGGAAGCGGACGTCGCCGGCGAGCATGCGCTCGAAGGCGTCGTTGATCTGGCCGATCGCGATCGGCTCGATCTCGGCGACGATCCCGTGCTCGGCGCAGAAGTCGAGCATCTCCTGGGTCTCCGCCAGGCCGCCGATCGAGGAGCCGGTCAGCGAGCGGCGGCCGAGCAGGTTGAAGACGGTCGGCGAGGGATGGGGCTCGGCCGGGATGCCGACCAGGACCAGGGCGCCGTCGCGCTTGAGCACCTGCAGGTAGGCGTCGAGGTCGTGGGGCGCGGCGACCGTGTCGAGGACGAGGTCGAAGCTGGCGCCCAGCGCGGCCATCGCCGCCGGGTCAGTCGAGACGACGACCCGGTCGGCTCCCAGCTCGGTCGCGACCGCCTGCTTGTCGGGCGAGGTCGTGAACAGGACCACCTCCGCCCCCATCGCGCTGGCCAGCTTGACGCCCATGTGCCCGAGCCCGCCGAGGCCGACGACGCCGACCCGCGAGCCGGGGCCGACGCCGTGGTGGCGCAGCGGCGAGTAGGTGGTGATGCCGGCGCACAGCAGCGGCGCCGTCGCCGCCAGGTCGGCCTCGGCGGCGATCTTCAGCGCGAAGTGCTCGTCGACGACGATCTGGTTCGAGTAGCCGCCCGCGGTGGGCCGCCCGGTCTCTTTCTCGACGCCGCCGTAGGTGTAGGTGAGGCCGCCTTCGCAGTACTGCTCGAGGTCCTCGCCGCAGGCCTCGCACTCGCGGCAGGAGTCGACCAGGCAGCCGACGCCGGCGTGCTCGCCGACCGCGAAGCGCTCGACTCCGGCGCCGACCTCGCTGACCCGGCCGACGATCTCGTGGCCGGGGACGACGGGGTAGACCGTCCCGCCCCACTCGTCGCGCGCCATATGCAGGTCCGAGTGGCAGACGCCGCAGTGGAGGATCTCGATCCGCACGTCGTGCGGCCCCAGCTCGCGGCGCTCGAACGAGTGCGGACCCAGCTGCGCGTCGGGCGCGGCGGCGGCGTAGCCGAGCGCGACCGTGACGCCGCTGGCGGCGATCGGCGCGCTCACGCCCGCGCTCCGGCCGGGACCCGGCGGTGGCTCGCCGCCTGATGGGTCTCGGGCAGCCGCGCCCCGCGCCCGAACAGCTTCTCGCGCAGCGTGCCCTGCTCGTAGGAGGTGCGGTAGCGGCCGCGCCGCTGCAGCTCCGGCACCACCAGCTCGGCGAAGTCGGCGTAAGAGGCCGGGGTGACGACGTGGTTGAGGTTGAGCCCGTCGGCGTCGGTCTCGTCGATCCAGGCCTCGATCTGGTCGGCGACCGACTCCGGGCTGCCGACCGCGGTCGGGCCGTCGGCGCCGAAGCCGAGGCTCTCGACGAAGTCGCGCACCGTCCACTTGCCGTCGCCGAAGGTCTCGTTGGTCGACTGCATCGCCTCGTTGGGGACCATCCGCAGCGGCTCGTCGAGGTCGTAGGAGGAGAGGTCGAAGCCGAGCCATCCCGACCACAGCACCAGCGTCCCTTCCGGGTCGATCAGGCTGCGGTAGTAGTCCGCCTTCTCCTTCGCCTCGGCCTCGCTCGGCGCGACCACCACCGAGTAGCTGCTGAAGACCTTGATGTCGCCGCGGTCGCGGCCGGCGGCGACCAGGCGCTCGCGCAGGTCGGCGATGTTGGCGGCCATCCGCTCCGCCGTCGGCGCGCCCATGAAGACCGCCTCGGCGTGCTCGGCGGCGAAGGTCTTGCCGCGGTTGGACTGGCCCGCCTGGTAGAGCAGCGGCGTGCGCTGCGGCGAGGGCTCGCTGAGGTGGATCCCGGGCACCTTGAAGTACTCGCCCTCGTGCTCGATCGCGTGCACCTTGTCGGGATCGACGTACATGTTGCGCTCGACGTCGGCGACGACGGCGTCGTCCTCCCACGACCCCTCCCAGAGCTTGTAGAGGACCTCCATGTACTCGTCGGCGATGTCGTAGCGGTTGTCGTGGCGGATCTGCCCGTCCATGCCGATGTTGCGGGCACCGCTCTCCAGGTAGGAGGTGACGATGTTCCAGCCGACCCGGCCCTTGCTGAGATGGTCGACGGTCGACATCCGGCGGGCGAACGTGTACGGGTGGTCGAACGAGGTCGAGCAGGTGACGCCGAAGCCGAGGTGCTCGGTCACCGCCGCCATCGCCGGGACCAGCAGCAGCGGGTCGTTGACCGGCACCTGGGCGCCGCCGCGCAGCGCCCCCTCGGGGCCGCCGCCGTAGACGTCGTAGATGCCGAGCACGTCGGCGATGAAGATCCCGTCGAAGAGCCCGCGCTCGCAGATCTGCGCCAGCTCGGTCCAGTAGGCGAGGTCCTTGTAGCCGGCGGCGTTGCTGCCGGGGTCGCGCCAGGTGCCGGCGACCAGGTGGGTCGGGCAGTTCATGTCGAACGCGTTGACGAGGATCTGCTTGCCGGGGCTGCTCATACGGCCACCTTCTTCTCGGTCTCGGGCGGGGCGTTCAGCTGCGGCAGGGCAGCCAGCAGGTTCTGCGTGTAGGCCTCGCGGGGGTTTTTGAAGATCTGGTCGGCGCTGCCGGACTCGACCACGCGCCCGTCCTTCATCACCAGCACCCGGTCGGAGACGTGGTAGATCACGCCGAGGTCGTGGGAGATGAACAGGTAGGCGATGCCGAGCTCGGCCTGCAGGTCGGAGAGCAGGTCGAGCACCTGCGCCTGGATCGAGACGTCGAGCGCGGAGACCGGCTCGTCGCAGACGATCAGGTCCGGCTGGGGGGCGAGGGCGCGGGCGATCGCGACGCGCTGGCGCTGGCCGCCCGAGAGCTGCAGCGGCCGCCGCCCGAGCAGCTCCTCGCCGATGCCGACGTGGCCGAGCAGCTCGCGCACCCGCGCGGCCCGGGCCTCCTTGCCTTTGTAGTCCTCGGTGGCGATCGCGTCGTCGATGATCCGGCCGACGGTCCAGCGCGGGTCGAAGGAGCTGAGCGGGTCCTGGTAGACGACGGCGACGCGGCGGCGGCGCTGGCGGCGGTCGCGCTCGCGCAGGGTCGTCCACGGCTTGCCGCGCAGGGTGACGTTGCCCTCGTCGGGATCGATCAGGGCGAGCACGATCCGTGCCGCGGTCGTCTTGCCCGATCCCGACTCGCCGACGATCCCGAGCGTTTCGCCCGGGCGGATCTCCAGCGAGACCTTGTCGAGCACGGTGCGGTTGGTCCCGTCGGGGCCGCGGTAGCGCTTGACCAGGTCGGTGGCGGTGATGATCGGCTCCTCACCGACGACGGCGGGGACCCGCGGATCGCCGGCGGCGATGTAGGCGCCCTCGACCCGCGGTGCCAGACGGGTCCCCTTGGAGTGGGCGGCGGGGACCGCGTCGAGCAGCGCCTGCGTGTACGGGTGCTTGGGCGCGCGCAGGACCGCCGCGACCGGGCCCTGCTCGACGATCGCGCCCTTGTTCATCACCGCGACGTGGTCGGCGAGGCGGGAGACGACGGCGAGGTCGTGGCTGATCAGGATCAGGCCCTGGCCGCGGGACTTGGTCGCCTCGAGCAGGTCGAGGATCTGCGCCTGCACGGTGACGTCGAGCGCCGTGGTCGGCTCGTCGGCGATCAGCAGACTCGGGTCGAGCGCGATCGCGGAGGCGATCAGGGCGCGCTGGCGGAGGCCGCCGGAGAGCTCGTGCGGCAGCTGCCTGGCACGCAGCTCCGGCTCGGGGACGCCGACCTCGCGCAGCAGCTCGACGACCTTCTGCTCGCGCTTGGAGCGCTCGCCCCAGCCGTGGATCCGCAGCGGCTCGGCGATCTCCTTGCCGACCTTGCGCAGCGGGTCGAGCGAGACCAGCGCGTCCTGGAGCACGAAGCCGACCTGCTTACCCCGCAGCTCGCGCCAGCGGCGGGGGCTGAGGCCGAGCAGGGACTGGCCGCCGAGCTCCAGCCGCCCGGCGTCGACGTGAGAGCGCTCGCCGGTGAGGCCGACCAGCGTCCGCGCGGTGACGCTCTTGCCCGACCCGGACTCGCCGACGATCGCCAGGCAGTTGCCGGCCTCGACCGAGAAGGAGACGCCGTTGACGACCTGGTTGACCTCGCCGTGCGGCCCGAAGCCGACCGAGAGGTTCTCGGCCCGCAGCAGGGGTGCGCCGGGGGTGGCTGGCTCTGGGCTGCTCATCAGCTGTTCTCTCCTTCGATGCGTCGTTGCATGTAGCGGCCGAGGCAGGTCGCCGCGAGGGTGAACGCGACGATCGCCGCGCCGGGGAAGAGGGTCAGCCACCAGGCCGTCTGGATGTAGTCGCGGCCGGCGTCGAGCATCGCTCCCCACTCCGGCGCCGGCGGGGCGACGCCGAGGCCGAGGAAGCTGAGCGCCGAGGCCCAGACGATCGACTGGCCGACCCCGAGCGTCGCCAGCA
>WUUC01183027.1_pt1 | contig 16483 bp, 12 predicted proteins | sample 6278441 | NCBI WGS metagenome assembly WUUC01 (sample SAMN13675441, study PRJNA597444) | soil metagenome | isolation source: soil | place: USA: Washington | collected 2017-10
ACGTGTTCGACATCCCGATCCCGCGCACGCCCGCGTTCATGGAAGCCAGCGCGCGCGGCATCCCGATCGCCTACGGCGAGGCCGGCAGCTCCTCGACCATCGGCTGGGTATTCGAGACTCTGGCGACCAGTCTGCTCGAAAGGTTGGAGAGCGAGAGCAGCTCGGCGGCTCCGAGTTAGAGCGGACAGTGACGCGAAGCGTGTGGACCTTCTTCGATCTCTGCTCTTCTTGGCATTGGCGACTCCCTCCCACGGGCCGTGGAGGGAAACGTCGCGGGCGCCCTTGCCCGGGGCAGTTACCAGCGACCTGGCAGCGCCGGCTGACGCCACGAGGCGCACGTCGGGACGCCGTAGACTAGGCAGACCCCGGCCCACAGCGCGGTACCTTACGCATGCCACCAGAAGCCCGAGCTCGCGTATTCGACACTGCGGGTCACCCACCACGGCGTCGCGAAGTACTGTTTGTTCTTGGAGCCAGCCTGGCTTTGCAGGACCGCGATGACGGCGCTTCCACTCCGGCTTGCCGATCGACCGGTGCCCTCGGGGACGATGCACGTAATGTGGCCGGAGCGATTCAGCACTTTGCGGCGAGCGCAGATCACACCGACGCAGCCCTCGTTGACCATGTCCTGCAGCTCGCTCTGGTCGAACGATCGCTGCCAGCCGAACTTCGTCCCCCACTCGTCGAGCCAATTGAAGAGGCCGTTGGCACTCATCTCCCGTACGGTCTTGTCGTAGATCACGGGGACCTGCACTCCGTGGGAGAGATCGATCAACGCCTTCTCTCGCCACCACACGCGCGGCAGGTAGGCATTGGCAGCATGCGTGTAGTCGTACGCGTAGATGTTGCAGAACGTTTGATGGGTCGGTTGGTAACGGGCGCTGCGCTCTACATCGAGGAAATCGACGATGCGGTGCAAGGCGGCGACCCTGTCGCTGGCGCTGGCGCTGGCATCGATCGGACGCGAGGGGACGTTCTCGCTCAGCGGCAGAGCCCGACCGGCGACCGAGCTGCGCGTCGCGCGCGAGCTGCTGAGGAGATGCACTTCTTCGATCTGCTTCTGTATCGGCGGCGCGGGCTGGTCCCGCTTCGGCTTCAGGAACTGTGTGGCCGAGAAGCCTTGGAGCTCATGGTTGCCGGCCTGCACCGAAATGCGCGTCCAGCTTGCGTTGCTCGCGTCGAGTAGCACGACCTCGTCGCCGAGCGCGAGCGTCGTGATGATGTTTCCGTGCGCGATCGCGGGCGAACTACGCAGATTCAAGCCGGCTGTAGTGACGACGAGTGTAGTCATGATGACTCCTCAGTGATTCTCAGTGGCGATCGTTCCGATTGGGTCGAGCAGCTCGTCGCTCGCAGATGTCTCGCTCGCGGCTGGCTGCAGGGCGGCCTCCGGTTGCGGACGGTTCTCCATGGTCTTCACGGTGACGTAGGTGCCCGAGCTCACGCCCAGCAGCGCGAGCATGTAGCCATCGAGCGTCGGGAACGCCTTGTCGTCGAGGTGGCAGAAGATGTCTATGACGAAGGTGAAGCCAATGAAGAGGTTCAGCACCACGGCCTGAAAACGGTGCACACTGATGCCGTTCTCGTCGGAGAGAATGTCGGTGAAGAAGCCCGTTGAGGGTTCGTCCTGATGTCTCGTGCCGGTCGTGCGCTCCTGGTCCTTGTCGATCATCCGCGCGCCGGCAGTGGTGCCCGCGCTGATGCCGAGCAGGGTCAAGCAGGTGCTGCTCATCTCGAGCAGGCGTCCGGTCAGTCCGTAGCTCGCGATGTAAGAGCCGACGATCAGCAGCGTCCACCAGAGCATTTGGACGCGCGCAAAGCTGAATGGCTTGCGCGACTCCGTGCTGCTGTCACGCAGCGCGTTGGGGTCGCGCAGCAAGACCATGGCGCCAGCGAGGAGCGCAGCGAACGCGACGCAAGCGACGGTCTGGATGACGTCGAGTCTGGACATGGTCAGTTCCCTTTGCTCTTGCTGGGGCTACTCCCGTCGAGCAGTCCCAGGTCGGTGGAGAACGACAGCAACGTCCCACGTGGTACCTTAGAGTCGTTCAACGGGATGCGGATGCGCAGCCCCACGTCGTTGCCCGAGGTCGTGGGCACAATGGTCATCAGGTTCAGATCGACGTAGTTGGTCGGCGCCGCGTTGGCGGCTTCCGAGTGTTTGGCGTGCTTGCCCTCGAGCCCCACGCCGAACGCGATGCGCTGCTTGTCGGTGTCCTTGGTGACGCGACCGAGCAGCACGGCGGCCGCGCCCCAGTCGGCGGAGAACACCGTGGCTGGCTTGCTGCCATCGGCGAGACGGTCGCTTCCATCGAAGTAGTCGGCCGCGCCGCGGCCGCGAAACTCGAAGTCCCAGTTCTCGCCGCACGCCACACGCGTGCCGAAGGCCAAGCCGCCGACGATGCGTGTGCCCTTGTCTCCGAGGATGGACTTGTCGGTCGGATCGCCGATGTCCGCGCGCGCATCGATGCCGAGGTAGTGCTTGTCGGCTTCACGGCGGGCGTCATCGATCGCATCGTACGAGGCGGCCATCAGCTCCTTGAGTTGCGCGCTCGAGATCTCGCCGCCGCACTCCGACTTGGGCGTCTCGCGCTTCTTCAGGATGGCTTTTACGCAGCCCTCGACGTCTTCCGTGCGCGACAGTAGAAGCTCGAGCGAGTCCGCGTAGGCTCCCGCTTCGTCGTACAACTTGCTCAGCGCCGCCTTGAGCGGCTTCGTGCTCCACCAGGCGACCATGTTGCTGCGCAAGCGGATGCCCACGAAGCGCGAGACGTTGCCGTCCTCGGCCTTCAAGTTGAATGGCGCGGTGACGCTGATGTCCATGGTGCGTTGGGACACCTCGCTGGTGGGATTCGCGAGCGCGAGAGGGTTGATTGTGACGGTCGCCACGGCTTGTGCGCCGCTGCGTGTGCCGGCGAGCGAGAGCGCACCGCCGGCGAGGTTGATGGGCCGCATGGGCTCGACGGCTTCGATCTGACCAGCTGCGCCGCTCTTGTTCGTCGCCGTGCGCCGATCCGGTTGGGCCTCGACCTGTGCCGCGGCGCTGAGGCTTGCCTCGGCTTCAGAGGGAGCTTTGGCCCGCTTGTCGGTACCGGTTTCGATGTAGTACTCGAGCACAGTAGCCAGCTCGTCGCACCCGAGCTCCGGGCCCACTGCGGTGCTTGGGAAATTTCCGCAGATCTCCTGCGCTGCGGCCGCCGTCAGCGTGATGGCAGCTGTCGCGGCGGGAGCGGCGGGTATGGGGTTAGGGCTCGTGGCGGGTGCCGCAGGATTAGTGGCCTCCTCGTCCTTCGAGAACGGGACACAAGCCTGCGCGAGCGCAGCGTACACCGCGTTGCAGCGGGCATCGGCCTTGTCGTCGGCATACGCCGAGGACGTCGCGAGCAAGCCCAGCGCGGCCACAGCACGGAGCAGTGCGTGCATCATTCGAGCACCAGGCACGTCCAGGTGGTGTCGACGGAGATCTGATTGCTGGAATGAACCTTCCCGTTCTCTTTGAGCGTCAGCGTGCCCAGCGCCTTGCCATCTGGAAGGTCTACCCGGATCTCCATGCGGCGCGCGTTGGCGTGCGCAGGGACCCGTCCGGAGACCGACATCTCAGCGCCGGGGGCGATCGCGGTATCCTCGACATCGGGCACCGGGTTACCGTGCTTGGGCACCCAGCCGACCGTCATGAGACTGACGCCCTGGCTCTGGCTGCTCGACTTGAACGAGACCTCGTACGTCGAGTTGCCATGGATCGGAGGTTTGAACGCCATGATTTTGCCCCTGCGTGAGCGGAGTAGTTGAGAGTGCTCGCCCTTCCGCTTGGGAGAAGCGGGCGCGCCGGAGACTCAGCGAGTGCCCCCGTGTGCCAGTACGGCAAGAGCCCCCGATTCTTCCGAGCCACGGCTGCATTTCACTCGATTACAGGTTGGGAGCCGTAGCGAGGGCGAGCTCTAGGTCGCAATCTGCGGGTCGACGGACCCGAGCAGCAGTACGCGCAAGCGACGACGCGCCCGATGAACGCGCGTTCCCGCCGTGCCCACCGCCACCTGCAGCTTGCGCGCGATATCGCTCAGCGAGAGTCCCTCGAATTCGTACAGCACGAATGCTTCGCGAAAGGGTGGCTCGAGCTGAGTAACGCAGTGTTCGACCTGCGCGTGATCGACGGATCGCCACGCCGGTTCGTCGCCATCGTCTGTGCTCACGGCTGGCGTAAGCTCGTCGCTCAAGGCAAGCACCTTTGCCCTCAACCGGAAGCGACAGCGATCGACGTGGAGGTTTCCCATCACCGTGTACAGCCAGCGCCGCAGGCCATCGGCTGGCGCTTCCTGAGGTGCGTGCTGCAGCGCGCGGACGAAGGTGTCCTGAACTAGGTCCCAGGCGTCTGCCCGATCTCCAGTGAGTCTCATGGCGCGACGCAACAGCACTTGCTGATGCGCGCGCACAACTTGCTCGAACGCACCTGCTTTCCATCCTCGCGCAGGCGGCGGCGGAGTCGTCTCAACCATGTGCATGGCTCCCATCGCAGACGCGCGGTGGTGGCGCCCGGCATCTCCAGCGAGCTGGCGAATCACCGCATCTGTGGCTTCCTTGTACTTTCGCTCACCCTATGCGGCGGTGAAAACCGACGGAAGCCCGGTTTCAGTGCGCGAGTGGCGGCCTGAGTCGACGAAGGGCGACTCGGCGGGCGCGGGTATGGAGCGCGCCGTGACTACAGATTGCGTAGATTGTCTGCGTAGGAGCGACTGGCAACCAATTCGGTCGCCTTCGGGTCGCGCAGCACCACGCGCGGCCTGCCATCGTACGAGCGACGGATCTCCGAGATCCACGCGACATTCACCAAGGTCGAGCGGTGGATGCGCACGAAGTCATGTGGGTTGACCTTCTGCTCGAGCTCGACCAGCGGCGTGTCGATCAAGTAATCACTGGTGGCGCTGTGAACGGACGTGTACTTGTTGTCCGCCTGGAAATAGAGCACCTCGCCGATTTTGACCAAGACTGTCCTGTCACCCACGCGACAAGAGACACGGTTCAGATAGCGCGAGCCCGAGCTCTCGAGCAGCTGCGAGAGCGCGTGCGAGAACTGCGCTTGGTTGAAGCCCATGGCCTGCAGCTTTTTGATGGCGCGTGCCAGGGCATCGCTTTCGATCGGCTTCAGTAGATAATCGACCGCGAATGAGTCAAAAGCCCGAAGTGCGTGCTCGTTGAAAGCCGTCGTGAAGATGACCGCAGGCTGCTGGTCGAGCTGGTCGAGTACCTGAAAGCCGTTCAGTCCTGGCAAGTCGATGTCCAAAAACACGAGGTCCGGGCTGAGCTGCCGGATCAGCGCGACGGCCGATGGACCGTCCATCGCCTCTCCCACGACCTCTACGTCCTGCCCGAATGCGGACAGCATCCGCCGTAGGCGCGACAGCGAGTGCTCCTCGTTCTCAACGACGACCGATCGGCACTTCACGGGAGTCGTCCATGGCAAGCGAAAGCCGGGAACCGGACGCTCTGGAGGAAGGATGGAGGCAGCCACGCGCTGAGGATAGGCCCCACTTGTAAGGGGAGCCAGTGAAACGAAACCGGACCATGTCGCTAACCTAGCCGCCAAAGTTGCGCACGGCGCATGGGGGCGACGAACGGTCGGTTCACGACGACGAAACACCGCTGAAAGGGGACAACCGTCGTTCGGCGCGGTAGCGATCAGGCAAGCCTGGGCGCCCGAAGAATGACGGCCCGCCATCGATCGAGCGTGATATGCGGGAAGAAACGCCAGCGCTCGTCGTTTCAATGCGCAGAAAGGGAACTCCCTATGCCCCCTCTCTCTCAGCTCCTGGCCAACAACGCGCCGGTCAACGAAAACGACCCGAATTACGACGCGCTGCTTGCCCAGCTCCAGTGCAACATCCTGTCGAGCCACGGGCGGCGTCAATCGGTTTACTTCTTCCTCAACCTACCCGACCAGCCCGCTGCGGCGCGAAAGCTGTGCAAGTCGCTGGCTCACGGCGACTGGCCCGGCGCACCGGCACGGGTTGCACTGCGCGCGGAGCGCGACTTCCGCACGGAGCGCGCCGCGGTACTGATCCAGAAGCGCAACAAGAGCTTCAACAGGGCGACGCTCGCAGAGGCGCCGTTCGCGGTCAATCTGCTCTTGAGCGCCTCGGGTTACAGGAAGCTCGGTGACTTGAACCTGCCGGAAGACAGCGCCTTTGGCCGAGGACTGATCGACAACGAAATCGCCAATCCGTTGAGTCCGAAGCTCAACGACAGGGCCGGCGTGCGGCTCGTCCCGGGCCTCGGCCCCGATGCGCTGTACATCGTCGCGGCACACCCTGAGCAGGATCTGACGCTCGTCAAAGACGCCGTGCGCAAGTACCTGGGCCAGCAGCTATTGCTCGAGAGAGAAGGGCGCGTCCTAGTGCACAAGACCTCCTCCGATTCTTCTTACACGATCGAGCCCTTCGGCTATCGAGACAGCATCAGTATGCCGCGCTTCTTCGCTGCCGACCTCGCCGAACTCGAGGTGATTGAGGGCGCAGCAGCGACTCCAAGGGAGGGCAAGTGGAGTTCGTACGCGCCACTCTCGCGCGTCCTCGTGCCCGATCCCAATGTCGCTGGCGACGCGTGCGGGACCTACTTCGCGTTCCGACAGCTCAGGCAGCATGTCGCCGACTTCTACCGGCAGGCCAAGCAGCTCGCGGACGTTAGCGGCGGCAACGCCAGCGAGATCGCCGACGGGCTCGTCGGTCGCCGGCTCGATGGCACACCGCTCGTGGCCAGCCACTCCAATATCAACGATTTCAATTACGAAGATGCTCCCTCGATCTGCCCTGCGCACGCGCATATTCGCAAGGTCAACCCCCGTGACAGCTGGAGCGCCAAGCATCAGATCGTGCGTCGGGCGACGGTCTACGGTCCCGCGCTGGAACGAGAGACCAACGGCAGACCCAGGTTCCAGAACGGCGACGTCGTGCCCGTCGAGAAGGGGATCTCGCCCACGACGGTCGATACTGGATTGCTCTTCTTATGCGCTCAGAGTGACATCACCCAGCAATTCTTGGTGCTGCAGGCCAATTGGGCGAACGCCACGAGCGGTGGCGCCGATACGATCGCGGGGAGCGTCGCGCCAGGTCAGACGAACAAGATCGGGATCGCCGTGCCAGGCCAGCCGTTCACTGGGCTGAACTACGACTATCGACCGGTCGTCGAAGCATTGGGTGGCGAGTACTTCTTCGCGCCTAGCCTCACCTTCTTCTCCCAGTTGATCACAGAAGGGGCATCGTCATGAGCAAGATCGCACAGTACTTCAGAGAGGACGCGCACGAGAAGGGCGGAACTGTCACCGTCGACAGGACCGCACTCAAGGAACCCTACAACAAAGGTATGTTGGCCCTTCTCTACTGGCTGGTTTACGAGAAGGAAGGGCGCGATCTCGTGCATGCCACGCGTTTCGAGCCCGGCCAGCTCGACGACGCCGTGCGCGAGGCGGCGATCCGGAAGACACTCAACGCAGCCTTTGCGACCTTCAACGTGCTCGGACCGTCCGCCGATTCGCTGGTCGAGGCCCACCTCGCGGCCGTGCGTTGGACCTTGGAGAACAAGGCTGCCAACATCGGCAATCGCGACGTTCAGGAGTCGCTGTATATGCAGCACATGGCGGCGGTGACCTGGTGGATGTGGGAGGAGTCGGCCAAGGACAACTTCTCGCTGCCCTGGTAGCGCGCTCTTCAGCCGCGGCCGCCCGGCGCAAGCGGCACCTCGACCTCCACGCGATACCCGCCGCGCCGGCTGATGGCGAAGCTGAAGTTCTGTCCGTAGATGAGCTCGAGCCGCTGCTGCACGCTTCGTAGCCCAAAACCCGTGCCGGAGGTGGCCGCCTTGGCGCCTGCGCCATCGTCCTGCACGACGATGCTGCAAGTCGTGTCGCTCACGCGGGCGTAGACCCAGACGTGCCCTGCGTCCAGCTTCGGAGCAACACCGTGGCGAATGCTGTTCTCAACCAGCGGCTGAATGAGCAGTCCGGGGAGTTTCACGGCGCCGATCGCGCCCTCGTGGGTGACCGTGAACTCGAGTTTGTCGCCGAAGCGCAGCTTCTCGAGGCTGAGATAGTCACGCACGATGGCGAGCTCTTGAGCCAGGGAGACCAGGTCGTTCGTCGAGCTGGTCAAGATGTAGCGATAGAGGTGCGCCAACTTGACCACAGCCGTCTCCGCGCGTGCCCCATCGATTACGGTCAGCTCTGCGATCGAGCTCAAAGCGTTGAAGAGAAAGTGCGGGCTCGTCTTGGCCTGTTGTGCCTCCAGCTGAAGCATATGAAACCGAGCGTTGGCGATCGAGATCGCCGCCTGGCCAGCGAGTAGGTTCACGATCTCGAGTCGCGACTGGGTGAACACGTGCGTCACGTGGTTGTTCTCGAGGTATACGAGTCCCAGCAGCTTCGCCTGGTACAAGATGGGCACGCATAGGACCGATCGCGGCTGCGCCGTCAATACGTACGGATCCGTGTGAAACTGGGGGTCTTGGCGTGCATCCGCCAAAACGACCGCGCGCTCCATGCGCGCCGCGTAGTGCACGACAGAACGACACAACCGTTCCGTGCCGTCTACGGTCTCGCCGGCGATGACCGCCACGTGGGCGCGTTCTACGTCCGACTCCGCCTCCACGACGAGCTCTCCCCGCCGTTCGAGCATGAGGACTCCACGTTGGGCGCCGGTATGCTCGAGAATGGTATTCAGAAGTCGCGCGACCAGGTTCGGTAGCAGAATCTCGCTCGAGATCGCTTGTGAGGACTTGATCAAGACGCGGAAGTCCAGTTGTTCCGGCATGCTCGCGCTGCCGTCGTGCGGGCTATGCTCGGCCTCGAACAGCGCAAAGTGCTGCGGGTAGGCACGCGACAGCCGTTGCGACACGGGCCGGGCACCCCAGCGCCGATAGGACATGAAGCTGTCGCGCAGGTACTGGGCCGCCAGCCGCACGCGGCCGCGCTCCAAGCACAACGTCGCGGCGCGCTCCTGAATCACGCCCAGCTCCTGCTGGAAGTTTTCCTTGAGCGCGTGTTCGAGCGCGGCTTCGTAGGCCTGGCTGGCGGCCTCGTACTTGCCGCGCAAGCGCGCATATTCGGCTTCGGCAAAATGGAGCTTCGACGCGAAGTTCATCGGTGCGCTCTCGGCCCACTTGCGGAGGCGCTTGATCGCCGCGCGCAACTTGCGGCGCGCGTGACCTTGGTCTTGGCTCTTGGGCGTCGTACCCCAAACCCAGGCCTCGAAGAACAGGTACCCGCTCCACAGGAAGTTGGCGAAGGCGCCGGCCTCCACATGGGCTTCAGCGGCCTGGGCGGCGGCCAAAGCGCGCTCGCGGTCGCCGTAGCAGACGCAGAGCACGAGCCGCGCGAAAAAATGGTGGAACACGGCGGTGTGATCGACGGGCGACATGCCCTCGGGAAAGTTTTCGGCTGCCTCGTAGAGGGGCCCGTTCAGCACGTCGGACGAAAGGCCATGGCTCAGCTCGTGCACGAGCTGGCTCACCAGGCGTTGGACCGAGGAGGAGCGCTCGTGTCCCAAGGATGCAAGCTGCGACGTGTACTGCGCGAAGTCGCGCTCCAAGCCCGGAAGCGCTTCTCCGCCGTGCAGGCGCGCAAGCGCGAGCATGGTCACCGAGTACCCGACGTACTCGAAGTCACCGTGAGCGAGTCCCGAGGCGATCGAATGCGCGTAGAAGGGCTGCGTATCACGAATCGGTCTATGCCAGGGGAAGACGAACGAGTAGTGGCCCATGAATACCCGCGAGACGAGCTTCTCCGCTCCCTGGGCTTTGAGCAGTTCGAGCGAGAGGTCGCCCAGCGCACGCGCGTCGTCGAACGCGCCGAGGCCCGCGAGCACGACTGAAAACGTGCTGTAGATCTCGCTGGCATACTCGCTGTTGCCATAGCTCAGACTGTTCTCCACCTGGCGCAGCACGAGGAGTGAGAAGAGCTGCGGGCGATTGAAGTACGCCACGGCGTACAGCGACTGCATGATGCGGGACGCGGCCGCGATGGCAGGATCTGCCAGCTTCGGCAGATGGCGGAGCCGCTCCACCCCTCGCGCGAATACGCGCCGCCGGGTGCGCACGTAGGCCGCGATCACATGCAGCTTGTTGGGGCGCCGCGGAAAGCGAATGTGGAGCTCCTCGAGGTATGCGAGAGCGGTCTCGAGGGCCTCCCCAAACAGCCCACGTGCGCTCATGCTGCGGATCAGGACGTCGTATCCGACCAGCTTATCGATCGGCTGGCGCGCGCGCGCGAGCAACGCGGCGCATAGCGACTGGACCAGCTCGAAATCACTGTTCAGCAGCGCGACCTCCGCCGCCTCTTCGTGCAGACTGTGCGTCAGCTCGAAACGCTCGTGCCAGTGACGGGCGCATCCGTCCGCGTGCAGCAACGCGAGCCCGCCCTGCATATAGGGCAGGGCCTGTGCATTGGCGCCCTTGGCTCGAGCCAGCGAGCCGGCGCGCAGCAGGAGCCTGGCACCTTGCACGCGCTCTTCCATGCTCTCCAAAAGCTCTGCACCGGCCAGCAGGAAGCCGGCCTGCCTGAACAGGGCGTCGTGGTCGGAGAGATCGGCGGTGTGCTGCTGCTCGCGGAAGATGCGCAAGGCAAACTCACTGCGCTCCGCCGCCGTGCTGAGCTCGAGGCATGCCTCGAGCACGCGGTCGTGGACGAAGTCGAGGTGCGCGCTATCCGTGGCAGCCTTGCCCGGGCTGCGCGCCACGACGATCAGGCCAGCGTTCAATGCCGTCTCGAGGCCGCGCGCGATTCCGGCGACGTCGGCGCCGGAGGCCGCGCACAGGTCCGCTTGGCTGAAATGATGGCCGACGCAGGCCGCAACCGTCAGGACGTTCTTCGCCTCCGCAGATAGCTCGCGCATGCGTCCGACCAGCATCGCGAGCAGGCTTTCCGGCAGAACCGCGTTGGCGAGGGCGCCGCCGCGCCAGCGCCAAGTGCCCTCGATGCGGATGATCGATCGTTCGCGCACCAGGGCACTCAGCAGCTCCTGCACGAATAGCGGGTTACCGCGCGTGCGCGGCATGAGCAGTTGCGCGAGTTCGTCGCACGCCTCGAAGCTCGAGCCAAAGCTGTCCGCGATGAACCCGCCGATGTCGAACTGATCCCAGCCCGCCAAGTCCAGGATATCGACCGCCACGCCCGCATCGCACAGCCGTTCTTCCAGCTGCAGGAGCGCGTTCGGATCGTTGCCGGCATCTACCGAGCGAAGCGCGGCGACCACGGTGATGTTCGACGACTCCGGCAGGCCAAGGACCAGCTCCAGGATGCGCAGCGAGGAGGCGTCGGCCCACTGCAGATCGTCGAGGATCAGCAAGGTGCGGGCGCCATCTTGGGCTTCGCTGGCCAGCAGCCGTTGAATGGCGACGGCTGTTCTGTTCAAGCTTCCTTGGGCGAACGTGCTCGAGCTCGAGAGGCCCGTGTTCAGGGCAGCGTCCCACTCCTTGACCAGCGAGGCGAGTACGAGCGCGCTGTCACCCAGCGCATGAAGGAGCCTCTCGCGCCGGTTGCGCAGCTCCACGGTACTGCAGCACAGCGCGGCGTCGGCCTCGAGGCGCAACAGCTCGAGCCAACCGCTCAACGGCTGATCTGGACCGCTGCGCAAAAAGCGACACCAGTGCACGCGGTGTCCGCTGGCGGCCTTCTCGAGTGCTTGTAGGAGCGCGGTCTTGCCCGAACCCGGTTCTCCCTTCACGAGGGTGAGCGCCGGGCGCGCGCTGCCCTCGAGCTGTTCGCAGAGGCGCCGCAGTAGCTCGTCTCGACCGCGCAGGCTCTTGCTCCAATTCGGCTCGGCCTGGTGTTCCGCCTCCAACGCTGCGCGCTCGTATGTCCCGCGGCCTGCCGCGAGCGGAGCGCAAGCGGCCAAGAGCTCTCGCGTGCTCGCGAAGCGCTCATCGCGGTCCTTGGCGAGCAGGCGCATGATGGCGCCGCTCAAGCTGCTCGGCAGCTCCGGCGCGACTTCGGCCAACGGCCGTGGCTGCTTCGCGAGGTGCGCCTGAATGAGCTCGAGGGGGTCATCCGCGGGGAACGGGCGCACACCCGCGATCAATTCGTAGGCGATCGCGCCCAGCGCGTAGAGGTCCGTACGACGGTCGAGCGTCGCGCTCGCTTCGGCCAGCGCTTCAGGCGCCGCATAGGGCAGGAATGGACTGTTCAGCCAGTCGCGCTCGCTCGCCTTCGCGCCGTGCATCGCGGAACGAGCGAACGGCGCATCGCACAGGTGAATCGTGCCGTCCGGTTGAACCAGGAACGAGCACGGGGCGAGGCCCAAGAGTAGCACATCGTGCTGATGTACTTCGTCGAGGGCAGCGCACAATTCACGCAACAATGAGCGAGCTCGCTTGGAGTTGCGAAACGGACCGTCCTCCGCGAGGGATCGGCCCGCGGAGTCTCGGTACCACGCGCACAAGCGACCGCCGACGGGGGCGAGCTCGATCGGGCTGAGCACGCGTTTGGTTGCGACCTGCTTGAAGATTGAGAACTCGTGCCGCAACAGCGCTTCGTGTCCGCCGTGATCGAGCACCGCGGAGGACTTGAGCAGCCGCCGTTCTCCGCCGCTCGTCGTCACACGATGAAGATGGAACAGCCGATCCCGTTTCAGCTCGTGACTCTCGTGAATGTCGAGTGTGTGCATGGCTCCTCGCGGCGCGCTCCGCCTATTGGTGTGCACTCACCCGCGCCGCTGCGAAGTCGGGCCTGTCGCGCGCGAAAGGACGTGGCATCACGCCCACGTACGCCTTCGCCGACCTGGGCACGGCCCCATCGAAGACGAGCTTGAGATACCAGTTCCGTGCGGCCTGCTGGCCATGCGGCATGTCAAACAAGGGTCGATCGCAAAGAGCCATCAAGGCCGCGCGCTTTGCTTCGGTGATCAGGCCCCGGCGCGTGAGGCCATGCAGCAGATCGGCGCGCGCCCCGCGATCGCTTTGATCGGGTTCGGTGCATAGCTCGACCTCTAGGCCAGCATGCGCGGGGAGGGGGTCGACGACCAAGTTGAGCTGAACGCGGCGATGGCCAGGTGCAAGCTCCGCGATCGTGTCCTGGAGCGCCTGCGCCGGACCGTGCCAGGCGATGGATCGCAAGTACTCGGCCACGTCTTCCCTGGAGAGCGCGACATCGAGCTTCAGCGTTGCAGGGGTTCGCGGGATCATCAACGACATGTGGCGTGCCTCGATGCCCGGCGCGCCAGTGAGACGTCGCGCGATGCGTTCGCCAACATTGGCGGGCAGATCCTGATCGAGCAGCGTTCGCACCACATCGGTGACCAGCTGCTCCAGCGCGGCCGTCGACGACGCGGCAACGATCGGAAGACCGAGGCGCCTGGCAAAGAAGTGCGGGTCCACGCAAAAGCTCAGGCAAGGCACCGGCAACTCATGGCCGCTGTCCTCGAGATCGAACGCCATGCAGAGAAAGGGGATCGACGCATAACGTGGATCCCGCTCTGCCCAGTCTGCCAAGAGGTCTGCGCAGCGGTGCCACGAGGGCTGCGTGCTGCGCTGGGCCACGGTTCGCAGCGTGCCAGCAAACGATGCGCGCGACGTCGGAAACAGGCACAGGCCAAAGTCGACGCGCTCGTCGCCGGGACCCAGCCGGCACTCCAGGCACAGCGTCTGCACGGGTAGCGCGAGACCGGCAGCCAGTTGAGCGATGCGCTGCCGTCGCGGCTCGAAGAGCAGCGGTGCGAATTCGGGACCCACGCAGCCCATCAGCTCGCTTGCACTTGCCAGGGGCTGAGGCTCTATCGACATGGGGACTCGCTGGTTGGCGGCGACTGAGACGTGCGGCTTACCACGACCGGTGCTGATATTAACGCCAGCCGCCAGCCGTTCTTCCTTGTTTCTGCGAGCGAATCAAGACGTTCGCCTGCGAGCGGTCGAGGGCGGCTGTGGGGGCTCCGTCTGTCGGGCGGACGGAGCGCTCGGTCGGGTTCCCCTGCACTTCGTCGGTCCGCTGCGGCTGCTCGCGACCGCCCGTGGCTAAGTTCCTCACACTCCGGGGATCGCCGAGAAACAATGTCAATCGTCATAAGCCAAGCGCTGGACCACCGAGGCGGGCAGCAGCTCGGACCTTATCGGCTCATCGACGTGCTGGGTGAGGGCGGGATGGGTACAGTCTACAGCGCGCGGCGTGAGGGCGGTCGGCTCGTGGCCCTCAAAATCGCTCGCAGCGTATCCCGCACCTACGCCGCTGCCATCGCCCGTGAGGTGCGTGCCCTCGGCATGCTGCGGCATGCAGGGGTCGTACGCATGGTCGACCATGACCTGGGCGGCTCGCAGCCCTGGTTTGCCATGGAGCGGGTATCTGGCGGGAGCCTGGCAGGTTTGACGAGCAGACTGTGGCGACGGGAGCTGTCCTGGCAGCCGCGCTCCGCGCGCACCAGCGACGTCCTGTGCATCGCCGCCTACAGCCAATCGCCTAGGGGCGCGTGTCTGAGCCCGCGCGGCGAACCACCGAAGATCTCCCGTCGCGTGCTGGCCGAGATCGTCCAGACGTTTCGTAGTCTTTGTCAGGTCGTAGCGTACGTTCACGAGTGCGGTGTGATCCACGGTGACTTGAAGCCGAACAACATCTTGCTCGCGCGGAAGAGACCCGTCCTGATCGACTTCGGTCAATGCGGCTTCAGCGCGGACGCGCACGTGGGGCCGCGCTCGGGCGGAACGGTGGAGTATTGCTCTCCAGAACAAGCGGCCGGCAATTCGGCGACGGCCGCCAGCGATCTCTATGCGCTGGGCTGCATCTTCTACGAGCTCGTCACGGGTAGCTGTCCGTTCGTCGGGCAACGCGACAGTGTCCTCGCGCAGCACATCAGCGCGGTTCCGCTCACCCCCTCGAAGCTGGTGCGGAATCTACCGGGATCCAGCGAACAAGCACTCTTGGCGCTGCTCTCGAAGACCCCGGACCAGCGCGCTCCCGCACTGAGGGCGCTGCTCGCGAGCCTGCCATGAACCCCCGCCCGGATCGCTCGCCTCACTCGGCGAGCTCGCTGGTGGTTTCCGCTTCGAAGCGCTCGAGCGTGCTGCTGTCGTCCCACACCTGCACGCCCACCTGCGCGAAGCGCTGGCGCGTGCGCTCGGTGACGGCTCCCACCCGCACCAGCGCGGGCATCATCAGCTCCTTGACCGCATGCACCTGGTCACGCGGGGGCACGAAGGGCGTCCCCGAAGCCGCGAGATCGAGCACGCTCTTGAAGAAATCGCCGCGATCGATGTTGCAGCTATCGAGCACCAGCAAGAACCCAGCGTCACGGAGTCCGGCGTGCGAACGTGCCGTGCGCATGATCTCGATCGCCTCGAACGCGAAATCGGCGACGTCTTCCTGTTGATCCGCGTGCATGCCGGCGATCGTCTCCCTTACGTACAAGCCGCCAAAGGCCACGTGGCGCGCCTCGTCCCGAATCACGCCTTGCAGAATGCTGCGCAGCAGCTCGCAGCTCGTCGTGTGCAGCACGTTTTGGAACGTGCCGAGCGCGAGACCTTCGACGACCATGTTCATGCCGATCGCCATTTTGACCCAATGGTCTGCCGCGAGCGTGAGATCGATCAAACGCTTGAGCGCGGCGCCCATGGGATAAATGATCGCTAGCTTGCGAATGTAATGCGAGAAGACCTCGACGTGGCGTGCCTCATCCATAGTCTGAGTCGCGGAATACAGCTTGCCGTCGTGATCCGGCACGGCATGCGTGAGCGCCGCCGCCGTCATCATCGCACCCTGTTCGCCATGAAGAATCTGCGAGAGCTGGTGTGCCGCCGAGTGAGCGCGTAGCAGGCTCTGCTGCTGCGTGCTCAGCCTCTTAACCAGGGGCACCTGAAACATGCTGAAGGACTCTTCCCCCATGACGGGGCGAGCAGGGTCAACGGTGTAATCCCACTTCAGCGTGCTCTCAGCGTCCCACTGATTGCGCTTGGCCTTGGAGTACAGAGCCTTCAGTTTCTCTCGCCCGATTGCGTAGTCGAACTGCCAGCAGATCTCCATGGGCGTCTTGAAGATCTCCGCGGTTTCCCAGCTCTTCGTCATGTGCAGAGGCTCCCGCGCGGCGACGTGTGACATTCAACCCCATCGAGATCGAGTGCGGACTATGGCACACGTGCCCGGCATCGCGTTGCGAGCACGAACCTCGCGTTTTGCATGTGCGGGCCTCGCCTCCCGCACGCGCGCCAACTAGCCACCGCCAAGATCGCTTCTCCCTCCACCCCTGCAGCGCATCGAGAACGGCGAGAGGGAGGGGATGGCGCGGCGGACAAGGAGCGCTCGCGGCTTGGGATCTGCGCGGCCAGGGGCTCCATCAGTTCGATCGGTTCGAGCAGCAAGGGTGTGGTTCCGTCACGCCAGAACGGGGTCGATGAGCTTCGTTCGCATGGCCACGATGCGATCGCGCGAGTCACCTCTTACTTCCCTAACTCCCTTGCCCGCGCGCTGGCCGCCTCGACCGCCGCCATCAGCGCGGCGCGCAGCCCCCCCTTCTCCAGCGCCGCC
>WUUC01205155.1_pt1 | contig 16482 bp, 13 predicted proteins | sample 6278441 | NCBI WGS metagenome assembly WUUC01 (sample SAMN13675441, study PRJNA597444) | soil metagenome | isolation source: soil | place: USA: Washington | collected 2017-10
CCCGGCGGCGGTCATCTCCGCCGGCGGACGAATCGGCGACGTCGACGCCGACCAGTGCCCGGTCACCACCTCGGAGCGGCGGCTGTTGCCGCTGATACCGGCATGAGCACCCATCGAGCTCCGGTGTGTTCGTCTCGTTCGACGGCCCAGGCGGCGTCGGCAAGACCACCGTCGTCGACCTGGTAGCCGGCCTCCTGGAGGCGCGATCCATACCGACGCACCGCACCACCCAGCCGAGCCGCACCCCGCTCGGCGAGCACATCCGGCGCGGCACCCACACCTATCGAGACATGGCGCTCGCATGCCTGGTCGCCGGCGATCGGCATCACCAGCTGAAGTCCGAGATCGTTCCCGCCCTGCGGGCCGGCAACGTCGTGCTGTGCGACCGGTACCTGCCCTCCTCACTCGTCCTGCAAGCGTTCGACGGCGTGACCGCCCCCACGATCTGGCAGCTCAACGGGGGTGCGCTCGTGCCCGATACCACTGTGGTGCTCACCGGAGATCCCGAGGTCATCGCACAACGACTCGGGGCCCGCGGCTCCAACAGCCGATTCGAACAGCTACCGCGATCCAGCCAGACCGAAGTCCAGCCCTACCATCGAACGGCCGCGGAGCTGGCTGACGCCGGCTGGCCGCTGCTCACGCTGGACGATCAAACACCTCACCTGGCTGCACGACCGCGGACAGAGCTTGCGCACCTGTACCCAAGCCGACCTCGATGCATGGTGTCTACTCGGCGGACGTATGCCACCCCGCGCCCGCCAGTTCATCACCTGGTGCGCCGACCGCCGTGCAGCTGAGCGGTCGACACCACGCGGTTCGCGAACCGGAGCACATGCTTCGCCACATGGGCACTGCGCCGCCTTCTCACGCAGGTCGAGCGACGACTTCCACTCGATTCAGGTGCTCTCGTTGTTCGGATCAGCGCGGACGATGGTCTCGACCAATTCCACTAGCTCATTGGAAAACCGGTACGCCCGCGACGCGTCAAGAGGTACGAACATGACCTGATGATCGCGCCTACCATCCACAGAATTACGCAGGTCGTACGCCACCAGGAGACCAATAGTCGACATGTCGTGGGGGGCATTTTGCAAAGGAGGTAACAAACCGGCGATAATCGGGCAGTGATCCGGGCGCTGTGGACAATCGGGCTCGTAGGCCTTCTCGCGGTCGCGCCAATTTTGATCAAGGATCTCGGCGAGGCCTGGTGGTGGGCCGTCTCCGCCACGGCCGCGGTGGCCACCGTCGGCGCCAAGCTTCTCGAGGACCGACTGAAACGCCGAGACCAACGGCGCGAGGAGTCCGCCAGGAGCCTGCTCAACGGCACCGTTGGCGGTGGCGCTCTTCGTGTTCGTAACCTCGTCGACCCGGTCGTTCTCGGCGCGCACCGGCCGTACGACTATGACGAGGGCCCTTTGCCGTACGTGTGGCGCGAGGCACAGCCGGCGGTGATGAGCCACTTGACGCCGGGGAGCTTCGTCCTCGTCGTTGGTGACCCATTGTCCGGCAAGACGCGCCTGGCCTACGAGGCCGTGCGTGTGGCGCTGCCTGGAGGGAGGCTCGTCGCGCCCGAGGATCGCGTGGTCCTTGCCGTTGCTGTCGACGCGGTCAGTACGAACCGCGGCGTGCTGTGGCTGGATGATCTTGAACGTTTCCTAGGGCCTGGCGGTCTGACCGTGGCGGCTGTGCTACGGATCGCACCTGGCGTCATCCTGGCGACAATCCGACGCGACCAGCTGAGACTGCTCATGCAGGGCGAGTCCCGCCGGGTGCTGGAATTGGCTCACCAAGTTCCACTGGAACGCCATCTGACCAGCGATGAACTCGACCGCGCCGACGAACAATGCCGGCACCCCGGCATCGACAACGCCATCGTGCATGCCGACAGGTACGGCCTTGCCGAATACCTCACGGCCAACACCGCCGTACGCCACGAGTGGACCAACGCATGGTCTCCTGGTGAACACCCTCGGGGAGCTGCGCTCGTGGCCGCCGCTGCTGACCTGTCCCGCGCTGGCTTCGGCGAAGTACTACCCACACAACTCATGATCGAGATTCACGCGCACTACCTCGACGAACGCGGCGGTCAACTGCTCCGGCCAGAGAACCTCGAGGAGGCATGGGAGTGGGCGACAGAACCCCGAAATGCCACTATCGCACTCCTCCAACAGGTGGGCGACGACCACGTGCGGGTATTCTCCTCGGTCGTTGACCAGCTCAGCCCCGAGTCGCGAAAAGCAGACACCAACGCGAAGATGGCACGCATTCTTGAGTCTCAAGCGGCCCGAGTGACCTACGTGAATCAGACTCTCGTCCCGGTGGCACTGCAATCCCCGGCATACAGCTACTCGATCTACTCACCAAAGCACAACGACGGCAAACGGCAGATGGGCTACACATATGACGATGTACTGAACCACAAGAGGACTGTGCTCCAATCGACCGGGCCAGAGATCCGCTTGTTCCTGGGCAAGTACGCCACCCACACACGGATTGGCGGGAGCCAAGGCATGGCTGAGCAATTGGCGCATCTCTCTGAGCTATCGGAACGGCGTGCCGTTGAGGTCCGACTGTTGCCGCTTGTCGGAGCCTACCCAGGTATCGAGATAGCGAACTACACTTTAATTGAGTTCACGGACGCCTATCCCGTCGTGCGATACGAGACTTTGATCGGAAATATTTATTACGATCACATCGACGAAGTCGACAGTGCGATGCAATCGATCGAGCACTTGGCCGAACACTCACCGTCCTCCACCGACTCCCTGGCGATCATTGATGAGGCAAGGGCCACTCACCTCACCCAGGCGTAGAACGTCACGTGGTGGTGTGACGCTGTTAACGCGGCTGTAGGCCATCGCGCCTTCCTCTATGCGGCGCCACAACCAAAGCCGAAACCCGAGTTCGAGGTGTCTAGTAGTCGTTGACCAGCCAGAATACGTTTCTAGGCTGTCGCCGCAGGCTCCACCACTCCATAAGTGGCACTTATCTCAGCGACCAGCGCTCGTGCTCGACGAGCGCCTATCTTCAGCTCCCGTCCAAGCGGATCCGCCGAGACCGGTCGGTGGCGAGCAGTCCAATGCCCCAAGTCCAGGGCGGCAGCCCCGCTCCAGCAGAACTAGCTCCGGTCCTGCTGCCAACGCCGAATCCAAGCCATCAGCAGCCGACCTTCGTTCGAACGGTGCGGCTGGTGTTCGACGCCCTCGATCGAGTTGGCAGCAGCGCGAGGAGGACCGGTAACCGCTCCGGCATCAGCACCCTTGCAGGGCGGACGACAGGGACCTCGGGTGGCAGGGCCGCCGAGTCAGAGGCGACGGTCGACCGCACGGGCAGTACGTAACGATTCGATCGATGCGCCGATTTGAAGGGTGACATACCTGCGAAGCTACCTGCTGCTTCGGGTACCGAATTACCAACGATGGAGACGGTTACTTGGCAGTCACAAGCGCAGAGCGAGATCGTGTGCGCAGCCATTTCTCCAAGTGGCTGTGGTGGGGGGCCCTCCTTGGCGTGCTGCCCGTGGTGACGAACTACGTCATCGGCTACTTTGCGAAGGGCATGATGAACCCCCTAGCCGTGATGAGCGATGGGGAAGTCCTTATCTCCTCGACCGCGATCGCCGGGGCGGCCGTTGGCGAGCTTTTCAACACGAATATTAACAGTGATAAACTCCGAAGGTCAGCCCATTTTAGCGGGGGCGCAACGATAGCATTTGCTTTTCTTTGCGCAGTCTCGTACGCGGCAATAAAGCTGGCCGCTCGACCTAGTCCTCCGATCATTTCGAACCCCTCGATCATAGGATCGATAGCTCTCTTTGTCATCACGGTTGTTCTTGCGGCGAAATGCATCCGCCTCGCAGCTTCGATAAGCGGGGTGTGACATGGGATTCCAGTTGATCGCTATGATCGCCGCTGGACTCTCGGGGGCTGTGGCCCTCGCCAGCACGACTGTCACGCAACTCCTTGTCCGGAAAATGCGGCGGAGTGCGGACGAGGACGACGACAAGCACTCACCCGATGTTGTGGATCGCCAGCAAGACCGGTGAAAACACAAGTCGTGAAGACTCTTCGTAACTGAGCGTTCCTAGGTGTAGCAAGATTTGAATCGCTGTCCAGAATGCGGCAGCTGGTGGGTGACCTAGCTTGGCGATCGTGTGACGGTCGGACAGGAACGCGTAACGACCTTGGTTGGTGTGCCGACTCTCGGTTCGACAGAACGATCAATTCGAAACCGAGTCAGTGGTGCGTTCCGCGCCCAGACGAGCGCACAGGAGGGACGAGTTGGCCACTGCGGAGCAGTTGGTTCAGCAGGTGCGGTTTGGGCTGGAGACGTTGCGTGAGCGCAATGGTCACCATGAGTTCGAGGCGATCTGTCTCGGCGTTGCGCGTCGGCGCATTGTCAGCAACTTGCTGCCGGCAACGGGCCCGGTCAGTTCGGGTGGCGATCAGGGACGGGATGCCGAGAGTCACTGGACTAACCTGCCCAACGAGATCGGCTCTGCCTCGGTCTTCGCAGGCACCGCCACTGCCGAGCATGTGGCGCTGGCGTGCACGATGCAGCGGGACAACGTCCCCACGAAGGTCCGTGCCGACCTAAAGTCGATCTGTGAATCCAGTCTGCCTGTCGACCGTGTGATCTACTTCACGGTGACACCGTTGCAGGTCGCGAAGCGGCACGAGTTGCAGGAGGAGGCACTGCGTGACCGCAGGGTGAAGCTAGACGTGTGGGACGCGCAGGCGCTCGCGCACGCACTTTCCGACTCGGACCTGTTCTACCTGGCCGTGCAGTACCTCCACCTGCCGTCCGAACTGTCCCCGGCACCGCAGGAGACCGACGACGAACTCCCCGCCTGGTATGTCACTGACCGTACGCGGTGGCGCAACCGCGTCGAAGGCGCCAACACGCTGGGCGAACTACTGAACCTCCGGCGTCCCCTTCGGTACGCCACGTTCCATGCCGAGGCTCGCGGAGACTTGGCGGACTGGTTGAGCTACGCCCGAGCGATGCTGACCGCAGCGACCGACGAAGACGTTTCGCTGCGCTGTCGATACGAGATCGCGGTCGCAACTCTGCGCGGCACGAACACCCTGCGTCCGGCCGATGACCTGGTACGTGCCTTCTTCACCGAGGTGATCGACACCGACGTGGACACTGGTCTGCTCCAGGACGCCGTGGTCCTGAGCCAGTACTGTTTCGGTGCCTACATGCAGGGGCTCACCACGGTGACCCTCGACGACCTGAGGGACTGGCACACCCGGCTTCGCGACAGGATCTGCGGCCTTCTCGAGCAAAACCCATACCCGAACGCCGAGGCACATCTGCTTGCTTTGTCTGCCATGCTCGCATTGCATCCGAGCTTGACTGAGGTGCCGGACGCGGATGCACAGCTGCTGCCTACTCCAGTGGAAGCCAGTGAGCATGTGCTGGAGATGATCGAGGCCGATCTTCCTCTGCACATTGGCTCCGACCTGGAGTTCGTTGATCGCGACCGTGGCATGGACAATCTCGTTCGGTTATGCCGGCAACTCGCGGACACACCGCTGTTCCCAGTCGAGAACATCGCCGACTACTTCGACCTCGTCGCGCTGGCCGTGGCCGACCACCCGCACTATCGCGAGGTACGTGACGGCCTCGACGAGGCCGTAGCACTTCTAGCCGGCCACGCCGCCAAGGCGGACCGAGCCCGCACTCGCGGCATGCGCTTCCTCGCTGCGAACCGGTTGCTGGAGGCGCTGGCTGAGATTCACGAAGCCAAGGTTAACTGGTGGCAAGGCGACACGGTGCACGGCGCCGTTCTGGCCATGCTGCTCGCCGCCGACATCTACTCCCAGTTGCGCCTACCACTCGCCGCCAAACAACATGCGCTCGCTGCCGCCGTCGCCGCCAACGCATCTTACGATGCCGACCTGAAAATTCTTGTGCCACGGTGTCTGGCCCTCGCGGCTAGCTATGACTACCAAGCGGGCAGCTGGCTGACCGCGACACACACCTTCCGAGCAACTATCCTCGGTCAAGCTGCGCTCGTCGACGATCCAGGGAACCTCGACCGGCACAGTGAGTTCGCCGACATGCTCACCTACCAGTCGATGATCTTGAAGACTGCGCGGGACCTGCGTCCAGCCTTGACGGAACCGATCGAAGCCGTGCTGCAGTCAACAGGCATCAACACTACGATAGATGCCATTCTGCAGGGCACGGACGATCAACCCGACCTGTCAGAGGCAGACTGGGCACGCATCGCCGACGAAGGCGGCGGAGGACGGCCGTTCAGCGATGTCGGCCCCACCCGCAAATACACCTGGGCAGCGCTCGGCATGACGTGGAGAGTTACCACGGCCAACGAGCGCGCCGCGACGCTCGCCGCCGAGCGATTCTCCGCAGCGGCACAAGTCGTCCTTGCCGAGCTCGCCACTGACACCGCGGTCCTCCTCCCTGGGAACGTTCACATCGAGGTCCGGCCGGACGCATACACCATGCCGTCCCCTGATACCGCTGCCACCGAGCCATTACCCGACAACGAGGCCAGTAGATGGGTCGTACACCTGACCCCCGCCGATCGCCTCGACCTTGACGGCTTCCTACGCGAGGTCAGCAGTGCACTCATCAAGATCCTCTTGACGAACTCGCTTTTGCCGACGGATCAGTTCATGGACGTCATGAACCGGGTCTTCAAGCGAGGCTTGATGCACAAGCTCGTCATGGGGCGGCCTTACGACGAGATAGCCGACTTAATTCAGACCGACGCATATCGCGCCATGTCACAGGTGCACGCCGTCCCGATCGGAGCCGAGTCGCCCATCTCCCCACAATCGGCCGACGAGCTTCAATTTCCGACCAATCCTGGACCCGGGTACGACCAGCACGCCGCACTCGCACTCGTCCGGGAGAGATACGAGAAATGTACCTCAATTGTTCAATTCACGTTGCCGCGCATCGTCAACGACCCCACCTTCCGAGCGACCATCCACGGCCTTCGGATAGCTGGGTGGCGCGACTGGCACATCCTCGTTGCGATGGCCAATCAGATAGGCAACCGCAGGATGAAGTGGAACGGCATTAACCTTGCCTCCGTTACGCGGGCGCAACTTGACCAAGCGCGTGACCTAATGCAGCGGCCAGAGCAGGCGCATGATCCAAAGGTACCTGCCGGTCATTTCACTGAAAAGACCCTGTGTTTCCATCTGCAGAATGCCGCCATGCACACAGTACAGTTATTCGGACTTCAGATCCATCAGCAGACACCGGATTTCAAGGCGATCCTCGCGGTACTCGGTAACCGATACGGATACTGGACTGACGACGTTGACCACGACAACTATTTTCACTGGCCGCGAGAGTCGGCGCAGCCTGCAGACTAACAGCACTTCGCGGCTTCTAGCGGCTGCGAAGGCTGGTGTTCGCATTGCTGTTCGGAGAGCTGTCGGGCGCTCCTACTGACCGGAACCATCCGCCGAAGCTGTTAGGACTGGACCTGCCCGTCAGGGTTGTGGGCGGGACCCGTTTGATACTTCCGCTTGGGTTCGTTTCAATTTGATCTGCCGTACATCCCTGTGAAGAGGTTCGCCGCTGATCGACCTACCTGGATTCGGGAGGCCAGCGCACGTAGTTCCTCACGTTGGGCCAAAGCGCGGATCTCCCAGCCTTCGGCAAAGGTGTTTCCCGCATGAAAGATGATGTCTTCACCTAGGCGCCAGCTCATGCTGTTCACGGCTGCGCAGGCGACCGCCACGTCGTCGATGTCGCAGCCGATCCACCGCTTGGTGCGTGGGTCCCGGCCTTGTTCGCGCATCGTCGCGGCGACGGCGCGGAACAAGCCGCCTGTGCCCATCATGGGGTCGGTGATGGTGCCGGCCTCCACCCCTGACATCGCCGCGATCAGCGCCGCGACGTCAGGGGGCGTGTAGTACTGGCCGCGGGCGCGTAGATCGCTTGGTGGTCGCAGTGCGGTCAGCACCGTGCCGAGGAGATCCACGTTGTGGCGTTGCTCGGTCCCGGTCAGCTCGACCTGTCCGGCCTGCAGTGCGGCACGTGCTACCGCATGGACCTGCCGAGCGGTGTTGGCGTCGACATCGTCGAACAACCATCCGATGAGTGGGAAGAGCAGGTGCGTGACCTCCGGACGGCCAGGATCACTGTGTGCCAGGTCCGCCGACTGAATTCGATCAGCTCGTCTGGCGTGAGCGAGAGCACCCGGATTGCATCCCCCTCGCTGCCGTCGACGAACGGGATGTCGGCAAGTGTGGCGACGACTGATATGGGGATCTCGACGCGGCCGGTCCCGTGTTCTTGGTGCCAAGCTTTCTCCACGGCGGAGGCGACTTTCAGTGCCTGCCTTCCGGCGGCGTCATCTGGGCGGTCCGCGCGGGGACTCGTTGACGTGGGCATGGGAATACAACTCCTCGGATCAGGGGGAACAGCGCGCATGACCGGCGTGCTCGGCGGGCCGGGCGCTACGCTGAGTGCTCCGCGCACCCTTCGCGGTGAGCGGTGTTGGATGCCCGGCGGGCGAGTTGCCGCGCTTCTTCGGAAGCGTCTCGCCCGCCGGGCGCTACCAACGTCAGGCAGCGGCCAGGTCGTAGACGCTCGTGTCCTCGACCATGGCCTGAGCGGTCGCCGATTCGAGGTGGGCCAGGATCTTGTCGGCCACCGCGAAGACACGTTCCGCTGACCTTCGCGCGGTTTCGCGGTCCTGCGCCCAGCCCGCCACGTAGGGCACCGAGTACTCCAGCGAGTCCAGGCCGCATACAGCCGTCACGATGCACGCGACCGACTCCGCCTCGACCTCGCGGACCTCTCGCGAGAGGCCTTCTCGCTTCTCGTGGTCGCACAGGATGTGGGCTAGCTCGTGGGTGAGAGTCTTGGCCGCTTGGCTGCCGGAGAGGTCAGGACGGACCACCACGCGACGCTCGCCGTAGTAGGTTGCGCCGTTGGCTGGCCGGCAGTCGGTCCGTTCGATTCGGTAGCCCAGCTTGGTCACCTGGGCAGCGACTTCGTCCCACAGACCGGTTGGCGCGTCGCCGGACAGGAGTACCGGCGATGGCGGGTTGACCGGTCGTGGCGGGTCGCCCTGGAGTTGTGATAGGTCGACCACGGGGACGAGCATGAAGCCGGCCAGTGCGACCTTGTCGGTGGAGTCGGGCGAGGCTGTGCCGTCGTCGTTCGTGGTCTCGGGCTCGACCTTACGGAAGGTCGGCTTCCAGATCTTGATCTTGTGTGTGCCTTTGCGCATGAAGCCGTAGCCGGCCGCGCGCCACTCCGACATCGGCCGTACGTCGGTCGCGTTCGGGCACTGCTGCAGGATCATCAGGACGTTGTTGAGGCTGTAGCGACGCAGCCAGGCCCTGGCCTTGATGAACTGTTCCCAGCCGTCGGAGGTCAGCAGCTTGTCGACGCCGTCCAGGAGCTGTTGGCGGGCAGCCTTGAGACGTTCGGCGCGCTCTTCAGGCGACAGTGTGGGACGGGTCTTGCGGCCGGACTTGGTGCTCGTCTTCGGTGACGTGGACATGACGGGTTACCCCTCGAGGTCGTAGCGGTGTTGGACAGTCGGGCGGGTGGGTCGCGAGGTTGCCGTTCTCGCGACACCGCACCGGGTTTGTGCCGGTCAGACGTCGAAGCTGACTCGGCCTCTGCCGCAGGCCGGACATTCGATCGAGTCCAACTGGATGTCGGTCGCGTCCTCGAAATTCCAGCTTTGTGCGTCGCAGCGGTGTGGGCGGAACGCCCAGCTTCCGTAGTCGGCCAGCCAGTCGGCGCGGCAGGTGTCGCAATGTGCGAAGCAGACCGACGCGTCGAAACCGTTGAGGCTGTACAGCCAGGTGGGGATGTCGTCAGGCAGTCGTGTCATGCCCGCGGAGCCCATCAGTGCGCCGGACTTTCTGTTGATCTCGGCGACCAGGTACCAGCCGACCGACACGACGTCCGTCCGTTTCCCGATGCCCCACTCGTACGGCTCTGGCGATGCCCACGAGACGAAGTGGCGCTCGGCGGTTACGACGTAGAAGGGCTTGGTGACGTGTACGGCGATCACCGCGCGCCCTTCGTCCAGGTACGTCCTGTCGGTACCTTCCTGGAGTACGGATCGGGCGGTGAGACAACCGGTTCGCTGGGCCATCGTCAACATGTCGGACGGCTTGCTGGCTGCGACCCAGTCCAAGCCGGACAGTTCCGGGTGAGGGCGGAAGTCTTCGTCAGTGACCACACGGTCTGCCGGTACCGCGAACACCCACGGAGTCCCCCGAGCGGCATGGATCGCGTCGGACAGGAGGTCGCCATGATCGTTGTCTGCCGCGTCGAGCATCGCGCTGAATGCGTGACCAGTGTCCACTGTGATCGAACGACTCGACAGATACACCGTGTTCGTCATCGAACTTCTCCCTGGGCTGTGCGGTGTTGGATGTCGGCGGCATCGCACGGTTGCCGTTCCCGCGATGCCGCTCTGGGTGAGCGCGGGCGGTCAGACTTCGAAGCGGACTCGACCATCACCGCAAGCTGGGCAGGCGATCGAGTGCTGTCGGACGTCTTCGGCGTCGCCAAATTTCCACGGAGCCGCGTCACAGCGGACGGGACGGAACGCCAGCCAGCCGTCGTCGGCCAGCCAGTCGGCCTGGCAGGTGTCGCAATGGGCGAGGCACACCGAAGCACGGAAGCCATTGCGATTCGACAGCCATTTTGCGAGGTTGTCGGGCAGTTGGTTCATGCCCGCGACGACCACGAGCGTGCTTCGCCGGTCGTCGATCTCGGCAACCAGATAGCAGCCAGCCGGCACGATGTCCGACCGATGTCCGACCACCCACTGGTACGGCTCCGACGACGTCCACGAGACGACCTGGCGTTCTGCCGTCAGGACGTAGAACGGTTTGGTCACCTGAACTGCGCTCACGGAGCGACCTTCGGACAGGTACGTCCGGCCGATGCCTTCCTGCAGTACGAGTTGGACGGTGAGACAACCGGTCTTCTCTACTGCCTTCAGGATGTCGTACGGCTTGTGGGCGGAAACCCACCGCAGACCGGACTGGTCCGGGTGTGGCCGGAGATCTTCGTTGGTGACGGGGCGTTCTGCCGGTGCTGCGTAGGCCCATCCGGTCTTGAGTGCGGTACAGATCGCATCGGACAGCAGGTCGCCATGATCGTGGTCTGCTGCGTCGAGCAGCGCGCTGAACGTGTCGCCAGTGTCCACTGTGATCGATTGACTCGACAGAAGCACCGTGTTCGTCATCGAACTTCTCCCTTGGATGTGCTGACGCGGATTCGGTGGTGTCGCGGGGGCTGCCGTTCCCGCGACACCACCGGGGTGAGGGTGGTTGATCAGGTGTCGAAGCCCACGCGGCCGGTTTCGCACGCGGGACAGGCGATCGAGTCGACACGGAAGTCCTGGGCATCGTCGAAGTACCACGGGTCCGCGTCGCAGCCGTCGGGACGGAACTGCCAGCTTCCGGCCTCGGCCAGCCAGTCGGCACGGCATATGTCGCAGCGCGCGAAACACACCGATGCGCAGAAGCCTTCGAGCTCAAAGAGCCAGACCACCACGTCGTCCGGCAGCTCGTTCATGCCTGCCGTACCGATGAGTCTGGGCATGCTGCCCTCGTCGTTGATCTCGGCGACCAGGTACAGGCCAGCGGGCACGACGCTGGACCGCTGTGTCTGCCACGTCTCGACCGGCTCCGAAGAGCTGCAGTGGAATGTTATGACATAGAACGGTTTGTTGACGTGCACGACGATCACGCCGCGTCCCTCGGACAGGTAGGTTTCGCTGGCTCGTTCGTGCAATGCGTAGTCGGTGGTGAGGTAGCCGCCGGCTTGCAGGTTCGTCAGCACCTTGCTCGGCGAACCGTCCGACACGCACGGCATGTCAGGTGTTGGGTCGTCGCGACGGAGGTCGTCGGCTGTGATGACGAGCTCTGTGGGGACGACGTAGGTCCAGTCGGTCCCCAGCGCCATGGACAACGCCTCGGTGAGCTGGTCTCCGTGTTCGTTGCCTGCTGCGTCGAACATGGATGTGAAGGTCTCGCCAGTGTCCACTGTGAGCGAATAGCGAGACAGAGATACCTTGGGCATAACAGACTTCTCCCCTTGGGTGGGTGCACGGTGTTGGATCGGATCAGCAGCTCGGCGGGGTTGCCGTTCCCGCGTTTGCCGCATTGAGCGCGTAGTGGGCCGGGTCGTCAGGAGACGGTGAAGCGGACCCAGCCCTTGAAGCATGACGGGCAGTCGATTGCGTTCTCGTAGAAGCCGCGTACGTCCTGGAAATGCCAGATGTCCCCGGTGTCGCCGTCGGGGCGGAACATCCAGCCGCCTGAGTCCGCCACCCAGCTATCACCGCATCCGTCGCAGAGCGCGCGGCACGTCGTGACGCCGACACCGTCGAGGCCGTGTAGCCATGCGGCGACGTCGTCGGGCACGTCGTTGACACCCGCCACGGCGATCAGGTCGGGCATGTGGTCCCTGTCGTCGATCTCGGCGACGACGTACCACCCTGCCGGCACGACGTCACTCTGTTCGCCGATCTCCCACTGATCAGGCAGCGGCCTGGCCGACGTCGACTCGCCATCCTGTGGGACCGACGACCGGTAGCACACCTCGACTATCGAGAACGGCTTGACCACCTGGACCGCAGTGATCGACCGGCCGATGGTCAGGTAGGTGTCGTTGGACTTCTGCAGCATCAGGTGGTGGGAGGTGACGTAGCTAGCAGCTTCGAGCTCTGCCAGCGGATCTGAGGAACTGATGCGGGGCACGTCGAGTGACCCGCTCATGTCGAGGCGGAAGGTGCCTGCTGTCGCGGTCTGTCCTTGCGGGACTGCGTAGGTCGCGTGTCCTTCGTCGACCAATGTGAGGGCCTGAAGCAGGCTGCCGCCGTGCCCGTTGTCGATCTGTTCGAGCATCGCTTTGGAGGCCTGGATGGTGTTGATCTCCAGCGCGTACACGCCTACCAGAACGTGGTTTATCAACGTACTTCTCCCCTTAAAGGTGACGCGGTGTTGGATTTCAGAGGTGGAGTCGGGTTGCCGTCCCGAATTCCATCACCGAGCATACGCCCGAGTTCGATTTACGCAACCCTCGCCGAAAAACTCATCATCGCAGCTCAGGCGCCCCTGCGACCGTTCGGATAACCGCGAAATGACGCGTAGAGCGATCGCACCAAAACAATGAGCACGCCATGGAGGCGGCGACAATCAAAGGTGATACTTAATTCGAGAACTCGCCCCGATTGATAGTTCATGCCTGGGTGAGCAGTCGCCACCGGGAGACGGCCGCCCGACTGTTCACCTGCCTGCCGGCACCGAAGTCGGACTGTCCGCCGGTAGGGCTAGAAGCTCCTCTACCAGCGACGATTCCGATCCACGGGCTACCGGTCTAGGGGGCAGGAGCGCTGGTAGTGGCATCGGCATGTCGATCGGAAGGGGGATCGGCGCCCTCACCTACTGCCTTGGCCGGTCCGTGATACCGCGGCGTGCTTCACCTGATTCGCCAGCGTTACTGTGTCAATCTCGGGTTGTTCACCCAGTTCGTCCAGAGTCGCGGCGAGCAGTGCGAGGGTACGGTCGATGTGCCGGGCTTTGCCCGAGTCACCCTGGACGCGAATGATATCCCGGTAGATATCTTCATTGTAGGGGTCGATGGAACGCATCCGCTCCAGTATTTCCAGCTGAGTTTCCCGATCAGGTTCACTGGTTGCTTTTGCGTGGAGGGCGTCGAGTACGTCTCGGCGGAGACCTTCTCGTGGCGCGAGGAGCCATTCCGGTGCCAGCCCGTTGGCGAGGTCGCCCTGGTACAGGTCGAGGATGTGGGCGGCCGGCTGATCTGTTCCTAGGGTGCGTCGTAGGCGCCAGAGGTCGACGTCCACGATCGTCGGGGTGAGGGCGTAGTGCCCGTCCTCGTTGACGGTGATGTCCACGATCATGTCCGCGGTGGCGGTGCGTAGGGCTCGGCGTAGTTGGGACAGCGTCGCGTGGAAGCTGTTGGCGGGTCGGCGGCCGGGTGCGTCGGGCCAGATGTCGGCGACGATGGCGTCGCGTCGTACTCCCCTGGGATGCAGCGCCAGGTAGACCAGCAGCTCTTTTTGCTTCGGAGCCACAGACTTGATGAGGTCCTGTCCGTTGTGGAACAGGTGGAGCCTGCCCAGTACGCGCAGGTCGAGAATCGCGGGGTCGGGCGTGTCGTGTCGAGTCGGCGGCTCCGCAGGCGTCGTGTGGCCGGTGACCGGTTCGTCGGCAGGCGCAGGTTCTGTGGTCGCGTCGACCACGTTGGTGTCCGGGGCGTTCGCGGGTTGTTCTGCTTGGCTGAGCAGGTCGAGGAGTTGGGTCGTGTCGTCTGCAGGGAGCGAGTAGAGCCGGGTGCCGAGCAGGTCGGGGTCGCGATTTGTGTCGTTGACGATGCCAGCCGCGTCGACTCGGAGTGTGGTTCCTGGCTGCCACTGTCCCAGCAGGATGGCGGCGAGGCCGAGGCGTGCTCCGTTGTGGAGGATGCTGTGGAGCCGGCGTTCGGTGAGTCCTGTGGTTCTGCTCAGCAGGATGAGTGGCCCGTGGTTCGGTGTCGTGCTGCTTGGTGTTGCTGCGTGTCGTGTTCGGGCGGCGAGTGCGATCTCGAGTTCGTCGAGTGCGGCGTTTGGTGACTCCACGACGACCAGCCCGGCGGGTGTCGGCGCGTCTTTCGTGACGCCGATGATGTCGAGGTCGGCTGTCGGGACGAGGATCTGCGCCGGGGCGTGTGCGCTTGGTGCCATCAGCAGGTGGAGCAGGAGTGCCCGGGCCGTGCTAGCCGCACCAGGTCCGGTCAGGCCGATGCCGCCGGTGGAGGCGAGGTCAACGGTTCGCTGGTGGCCGGCCTTTGCTCCCCAAGGCGGGGCCAGTGGATCTGCCGCGGACGTTCGCTGGTTGGCGGTCTCGCCGGAGGTTGGGGGCGCGGTGATCGCGAGGGCCCGGACGACGGGACCGAGAGGGCGTTGCAGGTCGGTGCGGTCGCCGCTGCCGGCGCGGTACCGCCTGCGGCGGCGCAGTCGCAGCGTGGCCACCGTCGTTCCGACAACGGCGGCGAGAGCGAGGCTGACGAACGCGCCGGTCGCCAGCTCGATCCCCGGCCCCGCCTGGTCGCGAGCCGCTGCGTCAGCTGTGGCTGGTGTTGAGGGCGCGGCGCTGGTCGGTGGCTTGGGATCCGGCGCGGTCGGTTCCGGAGGCGGTTCACTCGGCGGTGCCGGTTCTTCCGGCGGCGGGGGTGCGGGGATCTGGGCGGTCATCTGCCAGCCGGGTCGGATGTGGTCGGGATCGATCATGACCTGACCGTCGGGTTGTGGGACGCCACGGTTCTGCGTGTACAGCTCGGGCCAGCGGGTGCCGTCGCCCCAGATGCGGGCGGCCATGTGCCACAGGCTGTCGTGCACGCCGTTCTGTGGTGGTCGTACGACGTCGGTGACCGTCATTGTGTCCGCGGTGGCCGGTGCGAGCGATGCCGGCGCCGTGATGACCGCCGCTGGGTCGGCGCGCACGTCCGCGATGGCAGCCCGGTTGCCGAGGACGGCGAGGACGATGGCGGCCACGAGGAATCTGGCTGTGGCACGGAAGGGGCCGCCGGTGCGCAGGTCGCGAAGTCCGCGCACCGCTTCGCGTGCGGAGCGGATGACGTCGACGACGAAGACGGCCCAGATGATCCAGCACAGGCAGGCCAGCAGATCCAGCACCAGGCGTGCGGATATCGGGCTGAGCAGGACGGCCTCGATCTCCGCGAGACTGGGTACCTGTGACGGCAGTGGCCAGCCGACGAAGTGACACAACGCCCATGGCAAACCGGCCAGCAATATGCAGAGGGCAACCACGGCGAGCGCGCCCAGTAGTAGCCGCCAGGCGACATGGATGCCGCGTGCGGGGAGGCTGCGGTGGACGCTGTGGTTCATGGCGCTGGTGGGGTCCCGCCGGTGTCGGGACGTGCACTCGCCGAACCACGGACGTCGAGCGCGGCGATCCCGATCAGCCCGAGCAGTTGAGTGGGCTGACTGCCGGTAACCGTCACGGTGACGGTGTCGTTGGTGACCGTGACGGTGCCGTCCGCGCCAACGGTCTGCAGGTAGTCACTTGCCGCTGCGGCTGCCTCGGGTTCGACGAGCCGGAGGGTTCCGTGTTCGCGGTAGGCGGCGAGGTCGACAGCTTGAGCGCCGGCTCGGGCTGCTGCTTCGGCCTGGCCGTTCGCGCGGACGGTGGCGGCGAGGGTGAGTCCGCCGTCGAGCGCGAGTCCGACGAGGACGAGAAGTCCCACGACGAACGTCACGACGAACCCCGTCACGGAGCCGCGGTCGTCCTCGCGCCAGTGGGCCGGTAGTCGGCGGGTCATCTGCTTTTCTCAGCAGGTCGAGGCGTGGCGGGTGTTGGGTTCGCGTCGTTTCGCGGGCTGGGCGCGCCGCCGGTGGGCTTCTTGCGTCTGCCGCGGGGTGACCGACGGCCGGTGAGCCATTGGGTGAGGTCGGCGGCTTTCAGGTCGGTGAACTCCGCC
>WUUC01223303.1_pt1 | contig 16479 bp, 17 predicted proteins | sample 6278441 | NCBI WGS metagenome assembly WUUC01 (sample SAMN13675441, study PRJNA597444) | soil metagenome | isolation source: soil | place: USA: Washington | collected 2017-10
CTCAGCTGGATAGAGCGTCGGTCTACGGAACCGAAGGTCTCAGGTTCGAATCCTGACGGGCGCGCTTCTCCTCGAGGCATTCAGGGGCAGCCCTCCCGGAAGGGGCCTACACGAAGCCGGCCCGACTCGCTACGGATTCCCCTCCGGTCGAGCTGGGCGCGCAGTCGCATCAGCGCGAGATCCTTTGCCTTCGCCTCGAGCATCAGGTCGAAGTCACGCCGGCCGGCGGCGGTGCCGCAGAGGAAGCTCTCGAAGGCGATCGGATCGACGAGGTCGGCGTGGGCACGCAACTCGGGCAGAAGCAGACGCCGCTTGCCTCGCTTGGGCCTGCGCACCTCGATATCGAGTCGCGGCGACGAGAAGTGAACCTTGGGCGTCTGCCCGGTTGGCCATGTGTCGAGTGCCAAGCTGAGCGCTTCCCCGTCGGGGATCTGCTCTCGGTCGTGGCACCGGTGGTGCAGAACATCCCAGACGATTCGCAGACCGAGCCGGCGGGCGAGGGGCAGGACGTCGGATAGTCCGAAGCTACGGTCGTCGTTCTCAACGACGAGGCGTGAGCGGGCGTGTTCCGACAGCGCTTCGACCCCGCGGGCGAACCGCTCACGCGCCGCGTCCATACCGCCCGCGGCGCCGCCGACGTGCAGCACGATCACCGCTTCGTCGGGCTGGCCCATCGCGTGGAGAATCGCCGCGTGCGACTCGAGCTCGACAGCGGCCGCGCTGCGGACGTCGGGATTCTCGGAGTTCAGTACCGTGTACTGGCCGGGGTGGAAGGAGAGGCGAACGTCGAGCTCGCGCGCCCGGCGTCCCACTGCGGCCAGTTCGCTCGCGCACTCCTCGACCTGGTTGTGAAACTGGGTGAACTCCGGGTGGCTTGCGTACGGCGCGAGTCCGCTGGCCATCCGGTACATGCGCATGTCGTGACGGTCGAGGAAGTCGAGGATCACCCCGAGGCGCTCGAGTGAGACCCGCAGATGCGGATCCGACTGCCAGCGCCTCGTGTCATGCGAGGGAAGCCCGCCCTCGCCGAGCACCTTGACCGCGAATCCGAGCTTGTGACGGCTCATCCATCCACCCTAGGGACGCCGCGCTGTAGCTCGGCGGAGGCGGACCGCCTGTGGTATCAGCGTCGACTCAGGCCGCCGAGACGGCGGGTTTCACGCTGCTCCAGCGAAACGCCGATGAGCCACAGCATCGGTGGCCACAAGCCAACGAAGAGGGCGCGGCGCTCGGCGTTGCCGCGCTGGGTCTGATCGACGGTCTTGGCCCTTATCCATAGGCCTATGCAGAGCAGTACGGCCCCCACGGAGCTTCCCTGGAACAGCCAGGAGCGCAGGCCCAGGCGGTGAGCGAGACTGACCAGCATTCACTCTCTTTGCCCAGATCGATCGCGGGCTATGCGTCGACGTCGTTCGGCTTGACGAAGTGCGGAGTGGGGTAAACGAGAGCGGTGCCACGTACGCAGCGGCACAGCCGCAGTCTCGCCATCGCAGCTCGCTGGCCGCTGGGAGTGGCTCTCACCTCCTGGCGCTACATGTGGCGCACGACCCCGATCTATCGGAGTGAGACAGCGGGGAGCCTCGCGGGCGATCAGCCGCCCGACCTGGCAAGCGACGTGGATCGGACCGACGTGCAGGGGCCAGAGGACGGAAGCGGCCCTCTTTTTCATCGTCGATACCGAGCTCGTATCCGGGAAAGCCGGCTGACGCCCGCCGAGCTGCTGCACCGGGTTGCTTGCGATCCCGACCGCGTCGCGCCCTCGGAGTTCGCGACCTTCCGCAAGGTCACAGGCGACAAGGGCACGATGAAGCCAGGCGACGAGTACGTGGTCCGCATGGCGGCACCCTGGGATGGGCCGGTGCGCGTGGCCTACCGGGGCGAGACAGAGTTTCGACTCATAACTCTCGAAGGCCATCTCGAGGCGGGGCAGATCGAGTTTCGCGCCCGCTCCGAGGACCGGCTCGTGGTGTTCGAGATCGAGAGTTGGGCACGCAACAAGGACCGGCTCACCAACTTCCTCTACGACCGCCTCCGTATGAGCAAGGAGGTGCAGCTGCACATGTGGACCTCAACTCTCGAGCGGATCGTGGAGCTGTCCGGCGGAGAGCTCGACAAGGGGATCGAGATCCAGACGCGAAAGGTCGCCGCGGCCGCGCTCGATGGCTAGGTTCGGGGTCGTCTCCGGCCTTCCCCCGTGGCTACCGTGGCCTGGTCGGGCCGCCTGCCAGCTCGCCAGGCTGCGCCAGCTTTCGCTCAATTTCCGCCCGGCAGATCTGCCCGCCGTAGCGCGTGATGCGTGGTACGTGGACGATTATCGCCAGCCGCTGCCCGCGGAGCCCCCCGGCGCGCCGATCTCGGGCGGATCGTTCGGAATCGCCGTGCGGCTTCTCGACGATTACGAGTTTGCCGACCCGAAGCGCGTCCGTGCCTTCTACCAGGCGGACGGCGACTTACTCGGCCGCGCGATGCTGCTCGAGATCAGATACCTGGTCGTGAGGCTGAGGGTCGGGGTACGGATCGACGAGGTGTTCGACGAGCGGCGTGAGATCGAGGGGCGGGCGGCGCAGGTCTGGGGTTGGGCCTACCGCACGCTCGACGGCCACCTCGAACGTGGACAGCTCGACTACGAGGTGTGGAAGTGGCTTGATACCGGCGAGGTCGAGTTTCGGATCCATGCCGTCTCGCAGATGGCCGAGATACGCAACCCGATAGTGCGGTGGGGCTTCGGCGCAGTCGGCCGTCGGGAGCAGGTCGGCTTCGCGCGTTGCTGTGGGCAGCGCATGGATCGCCTGGTCCGAGCGGTCCTCGCCCACGGCGACGGGGCCAAGCCGAGACCAGCGCGGACCGGGCGGCTGCGCATCTCGCCGTCGCTCGAGGACGGTTGACCGAGCTACGCCGCGACGCTACGCACGTGACCGGCGAATGGGTCTCTAGCTCTTGGTCGGCCGGGCGCGGCCCGCCGCTTCGACCAGCGCCGCCATGAGCGCGACGGCTTCGGCGTCCTCGAGCCCCTGCTGGCGCACGAGCGATTGCCAGGTCGAGAAGGAGATCGCGTGTCCGACCGCCCCCCTCACACGGCCTCGTGCCCTGCCGCGCTCGGGCCGTCCGGGCACGATCGCGTCGGCGACCGCCTCCAGGTAGGCGCGAAACGCGGCCACCGGTGTCGCCATCCCAGCAACCAGCGGTGCGTCGCGACCGGTCTTCTCGAGCATCTCCTCGGTCCGGCGATAGAACGCATAGAGCTCACCGAGCGCATGCCTGAGTCGCTCAACGGGCTCGGAGATGGACGACCATTCCCCGGGGTCCGGCGGCGGGTTGGCCGCCCAGTAGTGAGCTGAGCACGCCGCGAACAGCGACGCCTCGTCGGGGAAGTGGCGGTAGACCGTCCCACGCTGGACGCCCGCCTCCCTCGCGACCCCGCTGACGGTGGTGCGCGCCGGACCGATGGTGCCGTGGAGCTTCACCGCAGCCTCGGTTATCCGTTCGCGCGTCCGCTGCTCCTGCTCCGCGCGCCGGCGCTTTCGGTACTTGCGAGCTCCAGGGTTGATGCCGCGTTCGCGAGACATAGCTGTTCACTGAAGTTTGACAGACTGCGCGGCGTTGTGTTACGTTCGCCGAACAAGCCTGTTCAACCAAAGAAGGAGGAGCACATGGAAGCCACGGCCCAGACCACCGGCCTGAAGCGTTTCGACGCCTCGCAGGGGCCGCGGATCGTCGGACCGGACAACGGCAAGAGTGTTGACCTCGGCTCGATCGGCGCTCGAATGATGATCTGGACCGAAGAGACGGGCGGGGGCTTCTCGCTCGTCGAGCACCCGATGCCGCCGCGTCACCTGGCGGCGCCGCTCCACAAGCACTCTCGCGAGGACGAGTACAGCTTCGTGATCGAGGGGCGGATGGGCGCCCTGCTTGGCGACGACGTGGTCTACGCGGACGTCGGGGACCTGGCGTTCAAGCCGCGCGACCAGTGGCACACCTTCTGGAACGCCGGCGACGAGCCGTGCCGCATCCTCGAGATCATCTCGCCCGGCGGCTTCGAGCACTACTTCGACGAGCTCGCAACCGTGCTGGCGGGGCAGGACTTCGACCCGGCGCTCCTGGGAGAGCTTGGCGCTCGCTACGGGCTCGAGTTCCAGCCGGATAGCGTCCCGAGGCTTTGCGAGGAGCACGGCCTCTATCACCCGATGCTGGACGCGAACGAGCCGGAGAGCTAGAGCCCGAACGACTTCTCCCATTTGAAATCGCGTCGCGTCCGTCGTGGAGCATCTCGTACCGGATGTCTGCCGACGGAGGCGCTGACGACGCTCGCGCTTCGGCCTAGGTCGCTCCAGCCACCCGCTCGAGCGGCGAGGGCTCGCCGCGCCGTCGGCGGCGCGCGCCCGCCACGTAGTCGGCGACGATCACGCTGACCAGGATGGCGACCAGCAGCCCGCCCACGAGGAGCGCCGGCGCCGAGGTGCCGACCACCCCTACCACGAGGCACGCGAGCGCTCCCACCAGTCGCCTCGGGCTGACCGATCCCGTCATCCGCAGCCGCAGCGCCACGTGCGCCAGCAGGTAGAGGGCGGGGCCGGCGACCACCACGGCGAGCTCCCCGTCCGAGAGCTCGTCGGTGGGGTGGGCGATCACGAGCTCGTCGCCGACGGCGGCGACGAGGATCCCCGCGACGATCAGGACGTGCAGGTACGTGTAGGCATCGCGGGCGAGCAGCGTGCGGTGCTCGGTCTCCTCGAGCCGGCGCTGGGCGATAGTGGCGACAAGGTTGAAGTAGAGCCACCACAGCGCGGCCGTGCTGAGGAAGGCGAGCCCGAAGCCCGCGACGACCGCAGTGGTGAGCTCGAGCTCGGCCGTCGTCGCACCGGTGATGACGATCGTCTCTCCGAGGGCGATGATGATGAAGAGCTGGAAGCGCTCGGCGAAGTGCTCGGTGCCGACGTCCCAGGCCTCCGGCGGCATCCGCGCGCGCCCCGGCAGCCAGTAGGTCACGAGCGGCGCCCCGTAGTCGAGGGCGAGCGCCGCGAGCCAGAGGACCGCGCGCGCATCGTCGACGAGCGCGCCCGCGATCCAGAGGACGCCGGAGGCCACGAACCAGGTCAGGATGCGTGCTGCTCGCTCGCGCTCGATCGTGCCGCGCCCCGATGCGATGAAGGCGAGGAAGAAGGTCCGCCCGACCTGAATCCCGACGTAGGGGGCGGCGAACAGGAGCGCCTTGTCGCCGAACGCCTCGGGGATCGCGATCGCCATCAGCAGGCTCGCGAGCATCAGGGCGATCAGCATCAGCCGGACCGCGATCGACGCGGGATCGAGCTCGTTCGTGGCCCACGTCGTGTAATTCCACGACCACCAGACCACGAGGAGCACGACCGCCGATTGACCGGCGCCCTCCCACGTCAGGTGGTCGAGCAGGAGGTGCGAGACCTGAGTGACCGCGAAGACGAAGACCAGGTCGTAGAAGAGCTCGAGCGGGGTCGCCCGCTGCTCCGCGCCACCGTCGCGGCGAAGCGAGGCTCGCGCCAGTCGCGCCATGCCGGCGAGGTTAAACCGGCGCTGCGTAGACTCCCGGTCAGTGGGGGACGCCGTTCGCGTGGTCGAGGACAACGTCGAGGCCTCTGAGGCCTGGAACGGCCCCCTGTTCGACATCTGGATCGAGTACCGCGACCTCGTCGCCGAGGGACTCCGCGACCACGGGGAGGCGGCGCTGGCCGCCAATCTGCCGGAGCCGGGCAACCGCGTCCTCGACATCGGTTGCGGTCTCGGCGATACCACGGTGCGGATCGCGAGCCTCGTCGGCGCCGCTGGGCACGTGCACGGCGTGGACGTCGCCGAGCGGATGATCGAGACGGCGATCGCGGAAGCGGCCGCCGCGGGCGTCGAGAACGTGAGCTTCGCCGCCAGCGACGTCGAGGTGACGAAGCTCGACCAAACGTTCGACTACGCGTTCTCGCGCATGGGCACGATGTTCTTTGCAAACCCGGTGGCCGCGCTCCGGAACGTCCGCGAGGCGCTCGTGCCTGGTGGGCTCCTCAACATGGTGGTCTGGCGCCGCAAGCTCGACAACGAGTGCATGCACCGCGCCGAGCAGGTGGTCGCGGAGTACCTCGAGGAGCCGGAGGAGTCCGACGCGCCGCGCTGCGGCCCGGGACCGTTTTCGATGGCCAACGCGGACACGGTCACGGACGTACTGATAGGCGCGGGCTACGAGGACATCCGACTCGCCCGCCAGGACCTGACCTACAAGATTGGCAACGACCTCGAGCACGCCGTGGCGTTCAACATGGCGCTGGGGCCCGCCGCCGAGGTGCTCCGGATGTGGGGCCATCGGGTCGACGAGATCCGGCCCAAGATCGCCGCGCGCCTGCGCGCGGCGCTCGCCGATTTCGTGGTAGACGGCGGCGCGGTCGTCGCGCCGGCGTCTACCTGGGCGGTGACCGCGCGGGCGCCGCTCACACCTGGGTCGAGATGAGGACGCGAGCGTCGCTTCGCCGCTACCGGCGGAGCGGTTTCAGACGATGGATGAGGACGCGGTCGAAGTCGGTTCCGGTCGTATGGACCTCGAAGCGCTCCGCCGAGGCCTCGAGAAAGTCGTTTGCCGGCTCTCTGCTCGGGTCCGCGATCCAGGCAGAGCCGCGCTCTCCCACGAGGCGCGGCAGGAGCTCGGCCAGTTGCTCGGCGTACTCGCGCTCGTACAGCACGTCGGCCGCGAGTACCAGGCCCCACGGACCGCGCGACACGATCGGCTCGGGCTCCGCCCACGACGAGACCACGGCCTCGACCGGCGCCCGGCTGCGTCTGGCGTTGCGCTTGGCGAAGGCGACGGCTTCGGACGACCAATCCACGGCGAGTACCCGCGCGCCCGCGAGCGCAGCGACAATACTCGGCAGAGCGAGTCCGCCACAGCCGAGCTCCAGCGTCCGCACGCCGCGCACGGACTTTCCGACCAGGGCCCGGGCGAGGGCCACGCCGCTCGGCCACATCTCCGCCCAGTAGGGCATTACGACCTCGCTTCCGAAGGCCTCCTCGCCAAGCTGCACCTGACCGGAGCGCGGCCGGACCACGCTCAGGACTCGGTCGGCGACGGTCACGGTCTCGTTGACCGTTTCGATGTCGAGCAGCCGGGTATCGGTCGCCATCCCATCAGCAGCCTACCTGTTGACGGATACCCTGTGGGGGTATACTCTCGCCCTACTAGCCATCCGTCAGAGGAGTCACTGTGACCCCCCAGACCGCAACGCAAGCTTCTGAGAGCCACGCCCACTCGGATCACGCGCAGCCGTCCGGCTCCGCGCTCAATGGGCTCGCCTTCAGCGCCACCCTCCATTGCCTCACCGGGTGCGTGATCGGCGAGGTAGCCGGGATGGCGATCGGGACCGCACTCGGATGGAGCGACATCGCGACCATCGCGGCAGCCGTCGGGCTCGCCTACGTCTTCGGCTTCGGGCTGACCTCGCTACCGCTGTTTCGCGCGGGGCTGACCATCGGGGCAGTCATCCCGATCGCGCTGGCGGCCGACACCGTCTCGATCACGATCATGGAGGCGATCGACAACGGCTTCGTCGCGGTGATTCCCGGGGCGATGGAGGCCGGCCTCGACGACCTGCTCCTATGGGCGAGCATCGCCGGCGGCTTCGTCGTCGCGTTCCCGTTCGCCTGGCTCGCCAACCGCTACATGATCGTGCGGGGCAAGGGCCACGCGGTCGTCCACGAGTACCACTAGGGGGCAACCGATGACCATGCGCGGCTACACAGCGTCGAAGGACGAGTTGCTCAACCGTTTGGCCCGGGTCGAAGGCCAAGTGCGCGGCGTGCGGGGGATGGTCGATGAGGACCGCTACTGCATCGACGTGCTGACCCAGATCAACGCCGTGCGAGCCGCCCTCGACAGAATCGCGCTCGGCCTCCTCGACGGACATGCCCGCTACTGCCTGGCGGGCGAGGGGGAGGGGCCGGAGTCGCCCGAGGCCCAGGCCGACGAGCTGATGGGCGCCGTCGGGCGGATGCTGTCGCGCTAGGTCGGTACGGCTACCGCAGCGGCATCACGTAGCGGAAGACGCCACGCGGCCCCGGTGTGAGCTCGCGGTGGAAGCTCGGCTCGATGACGGCGCCGCCGAGCCGGTTCTCCAGTGCGCGCAGCGCCCCCGGCAGGACGCGCTCGTACTCGGCGCGTGACGACGCGAGGAGCTTGAGGTCATAGCGCCGCGACTCGAGTTGGACGAGCTGAAACGTCAGCAGGCCGCGATCCTTCAGCAGAACCTGGATTGCCCCCTCGGGTACGAAGCGACCGTCGGGCAGGTGCAGCGTGCGCTCCAGCCGTCCCTCGACATCCGTTAGGACCGGGGTCCACCGGCCGCAACCACACCGCTCAGCGTTCCACGCCGCGACGTCGCCCAGCCGATAGTTGAGCAGCACCGTGCCGTGGTTGACGAGGTTCGAGATCACCACTTCGCCGAGGATGCCCGCGGGGGAGGCACGGCCGTCCGCGTCGACGATCTGTAGGTGACAGAGGTCGTCCTCGACGTGGATGCCGCGGCGCCGCTCGCAGGCGAAGCCGATCTTGAAGGCCTCGACCGCGTTGTAGCGCGATATGACCGGCAGCCCGAAGCGCTCTTCGACGAAGCGGCGACCACGCGGGGTCATGGTGTCGCTCCCGTACAGCACGAGCCGCGGCGGGTGCATCTCGGTTCCCTCCCGCGCGAGGCGTTCGAAGAAGGCCTCCAGATAGGAGCCGTAGCCCTGGAGGACGTCGGGCCGTAGGCGGTCGACCGTCCGGACGATGCGCTCGAAATCGTCCGAGATCGAGAGCATGTGCCTCGCCGGCCGAGCCGGGACGGCGGTGCTCGAGCGGTAGAAGCGAAGCACCTGGTACCCGGTGTCACGCGGTCCGTAGTTGACATCGGCGACGACGTAGCGCGTCCGGCGCCCGGTCAGCTTCGCTTCGACCACCCGCTCCCGCTCGCCGAAGGCGATGTTCGCGAGCACGGAGCGCCGGTCGTGGCGGATTACGAGCGGCGTCCCAGTGGTCCCGTTGGTTGGGAAGGAAAGCGCTTCGTGACCCAGCCGCGAGGTGGACACGAACCGGTCGGGGTCACGCTCGAGCTGAGCGCGGTCGAGCAAGGGGAGCTCCTCGAGGTCCTCCGCCGTCCGGATCTCCTGCGGGTCGATGCGCTGGTCGCGGAAGAGGTCGCGATAGTGGGGCACCGTCTCCGCCGCGTGCTTGACGATGCGGCGCACGCGGGCGTCGCGCAGCCGCCTCCGCTCGGCGTCTGACCGGTAGGGCACCGACCGTTGACCGATGGCCTGGCGGGCAAGGCCGGCTGTGACCGCAGCCCTACTGACGAGGTTCAATGTGCTGACGTGCCTGGTGCACGGCGGTCGGACGCCGGATTACGGTGTCGCCCAGGACGGCGAGGTCCATGCCGGTCCGGAGAAAGCAATCGAGCGCCTGCTCCGGGCTCTCGACGATGGGCTCGTTCTCGTTCAGGCTCGTGTTCAGCAGTACCGGCACACCCGACACGCGCTCGAATGCTTGGAGCAGCTCGAAGAAGCGCGGGTTGGCGTCGGTCGTGACGGTGTGCGGCCGCGACGAGCCGTCCACGTGAACCACGGCCGGTATCCGCGCGCGCTTCTCGGGACGGACCTGCCTCACCTTCAGCATGAACGGGTCGGCCCCGCCGTCGTGAAAGAAGTCGGCCATGGACGACTCGAGCATCGAAGGGGCGAACGGACGAAACGTCTCCCTTCGCTTGATCCTCGCGTTGATGAGGTCGCGCATCGCCGCATCGCGGGGGTCGGCGAGCACGCTCCTGTTTCCAAGCGCGCGCGAGCCCCACTCCATCCTGCCCTGGAACCATCCAACCACGTTGCCGCCGGCGATCGCGGCCGCCACGGCGTTGCAGAGCTCGGCGACGCTCGAGTGGGTCGTGACATCGAACCCGTGGAGAGCCTCCCGCCGCGAGCCGATTGCTGCCTGGATCGCGGGTTGCCCGTGAGCGGTGCCCGTGTAGGCGTGCCGCATAACGAACTCGCGCCGCCTCCCGAGCTGCTGGCACCAGAGCCAGTATGCGGCTCCTAGCGCCGTTCCACTGTCGCCAGCCGCCGGCTGTATGAAGACGCGGTCGAACGGCGTCTCCCCCTCGATCCTTCCGTTGAGCGCGCTGTTCATGAAGCAGCCGCCTGCGACGCAAAGGTGCGGTGCACCCGTGCGCGCGGCGAGGGAACGAAGGACCCGGAGAGCTGCCTCCTCGAAGACCACCTGAAGGGAGCGAGCGACATCTCGATGCCTCGCCGCGAGTGGCTCCTTCGGCTGCCGCGCCGGGCCGAGCAGCTGCTCGAGCCGGGGGCTGAAGAGCCGCCGCGGGCGGGGCCTGCCGTCGCTGCTCGGCACCGCGAGGAGCTCACGTGCCGGAAGGAAGAAGGAACGGTCGAGCCAGTAGCGTCCGTCCGGCCGCACCTTAAGCACCCGTGCCAGCTCCTCGACGTAGTTCGGCTCGCCGAAGGCGGCCAGCCCCATGACCTTGTACTCGTCCCCGTGCGAGCGAAAGCCGAGGTACTGCGTCACGCTCGTGTATAGGAGCCCGAGGGAGTGCGGCGAGAACCGGCGACCGATCACCCTGAGCTTGTCGCCCCTTCCGTGGCCAAGCGAGGTGCTCACGAGGTCGCCGATTCCGTCGGCCGCGCAGATCGCGGCTTCCTCGAAGGGCGAGACGTGGAACGCGCTGGCGAGATGCGCGGGGTGGTGCTCGATCCGGTGGATGGGTGGGAGCGCACGAGTCGAGGTCGCCAGCGCGTGGGCTAGCTGCCGCTCCAGCGACGTGTCACGGGCCGCCCCTCCCGCGCGTCGGAGCGCCTGCGCGGGGGCGGGGCGCGTGACGAAGGTGAGCCCGATGCGGCGAAGCAGGTGGGAGCGCGGGTTCCCGCACACGGCCACCCGGTCCACCTCCCGCCCGGCGATGCCGGCGACCGCAAGGCACTGTCGTATCGCCTCAGTCGGAAAGCCGGTGCAGTGCTTGACGCGACTGAATCGCTCCTCCTCCACCGCGGCCACCAGCTGCCCGTCCGCCAGCAGCGCCGCCGAGACGTCCGCCTGGTCCGAGTTGACACCGAGGATCAGCACCGATCTAGGTCGCGCCGTGGGCCGGAAACACGCCGAGGCCATTCTCGGTCAGGGTGATCAGCGGCTCACGGTGGAGCGCCGTCGCGGCGGCGGGGCTTGCCAGGTCGGCCTTCAGGGCGATCACGGGAGACATCATCTCCCGGTGCGGAGTCAACCCCCATTGCCCCTTGTAGTAAGCGACGCCGTCATGCAGGAACGAGGTGGTGAGACCGAGGTCGACTCTGCTCGCACCAACGCGGCGAGCGTAGTCAAAGAAGGCCGAGTAGAGCGCCGACTGCACGCCTGACTTCAGCAGCCCGGTGTCGGCGTCGCGCACGCCGAGGAGCGGCGTCCACGCCTCGTCGCCGTGCGTAAGGATGATCTCGCCTGCGACACGTCGATCATCGACGCGCACGAAGAGCAGTTGGCCGCGCTTTGCCCAGCCGCGGAACAGCGCGTCGCTCGGCTCCCAGACCAATGATCCGAAACGGTTCCGCGCAAGGGGCTGAGCCATCTCGACGCGGAATTCGCGCAGGTCGGCCGGAGATGGTCGGGACACGAACTCGAGCTCGTAGTCGAGCTCCGCCACGCGCTTCAGGTTCGCTCGGAGGCTCTTGCCCGGTCGCGCGGGTGGGATGTCTGCCAGGGCGGCGCGCCAGCGGACGTTCTGGGGGATCACCGTCCACCCTGCCTCCCGAAAGCGCCGGGCGAGCCACGGATGGAGCTCCACGGCGACGACATCGGCAACGAGGCTTGACAGGAGTCGAGGCGACCAGAGGAAGCGCGGGCGCTGTCGGGCGACCAGGCGCATGCCGGGAAAGACGCGTGGCAGCAGGCGCTCGAACCGCTCCGATCGTCCGACGCATACGACGGTGGCCCGCTCGCCCTCGACGAGAGCGTCGTAGCGTCGGGCGTGACCGGTCAGCGACCCCGGAACGGCCAACGCCGCGCGAGCGGTCGTCCACAGCGCCGGGTGCGCGCTGAGCTGCGAACGGAGCATCATGAGCTCCACGATGTCGCTGGCAAGTCGCGTCACGAGGGGCGTTTGGGCGTGCGACGCCTTGACACTACGTCTGAGGCCGCGGCGCGGAGTACGTGCCGCAGCCGCCATGCTCCGACCACGGCGGGCAGCGGATCATCCCAGGCCCCGATGGCCCTCACGACCGAGACCTTCGGCGTTACGTTCTCGCTCCGGTAACTAGGGGAACTGGAGGCGATGCTGAAGCTAGCGATAGTCGGCTGTGGGGCGATCTCGGAACTGATCCATCTCCCGACGCTGGCCGAGTTGCCCGATGTCGAGGTCGTTGGGTTAGTGGATACCAATCTCGAGCGTGCCCGGGAGCTCGCTGCGAGCCACGACGTCGCGTGGACGGCATCCAATCATCGGGAGGCGATCGATCGGGCTGACGCCGTCCTCTTGGCGGTGCCGCATCACCTGCATGAGCCGATGACCGTCGAGCTGCTCCATGCCGGTTTGCACGTCCTCGTCGAGAAGCCGATGGCCTTGAGCGTCGCGGAATGCGATCGCATGATCGATAGCGCCGCGAAGGCCGGTTGCGTCCTCGCCGTGGGCCTCGTGCGGCGCTTCTTCGCAGCGAACCGACTCGTCGCGGCAACGGTGCACGGCAGCCTGCTCGGTCCCGCCCGAAGCTTCGAGCTGTTGGAGGGAGGCCTCTACCGGTGGCCCATGAGATCGAGCTTCGCGCTCGACAGGTCTCAGGCCGGCGGCGGCGTCCTCGCCACGCTCGGCATCCATGCCCTCGACCTTCTCTGCTGGTGGTTCGGCCGCGTCGACACCTTTACCTACCGCGACGACGCGCGCGGCGGCGTGGAGGCCGAGGCCCAACTGCAGCTCGAGTTCGAGAGTGGAGTGCGGGGCGAGGTGCTCGTTACGAAGTTGAGGGAGGTCCCGGACAGGATTCGTGTCGATTTCGAGCGCGGCTCGCTGTTGCTGGAGGGGGCGGGCTCCGACCCGGTCCCTCAGGTGCGGCTGATCACCCCGGGCGCCGAATGGGAGCCGGTGAAGCTGATGGGCGAGACCGAGCGGCCCACGAGACGCGATGTCTTCGTTCGCCAGTTCGTGGATTTCGCACGTGCCGTTCGAGAAGGCGCCGAACCGATGGTGAGCGGTCGGGAGGGACGTAGGTCGGTCGAGCTGCTCGAGCGCTGTTATCGGGAGCGGACTCCGCTGACCCATCCGTGGGAGGAAGCCCCGAGCGGGCTTGCTGAGGGCGTCGCGATCGCATGAGCGGCGAGCGTCTCGAACTGGCCGGTCGACGCGTTCTCGTCACCGGAGCCGCGGGCTTCATCGGCGGTCGGATCGTGGAGCGGCTCGTGTCGGACCGAGGGGCGCGTGTCCGAGCAGTGGTCCGAGAGCTGGCAGGGGCGGACGGAATCTCGCGGTATCCGGTCGAGATCGTGGGCGCCGACGTGACCGATCCGCGCGCTCTCGACGCGGCGGTCGAGGGCTGCGACGTCGTGATCCACTGTGCGTACGGAACACGTGGCGACCGGCAGGAGCAGAGCGCGGCGACCGTCGACGGCACTCGAAACCTTCTGGAGTCGGCGGTTCGAGCCGGCGTGCGGCGACTGGTGCACCTCAGCACCGTGATGGTGTACGGGCGGACGTCGGAGCCCGTGCTGCGAGAGAGCCTCCCCCGTCGCGCGTCCGGTGACGCCTACGGAGACTCGAAACTGCAGGCCGAGGAGCTGGTGTGGCGGTATCACCGCGAGCGCGGCCTACCGGTTACCGTGATCCAACCGACGGCCGTCTACGGCCCCTTCGGGCCCGCTTGGACCGAGCGCGTGCTCAAGCGACTCAGCTCCGGAGTCGTACCGCTGATCGACGGAGGTGCTGGGGTCTGCAACGTGGTCTACATCGATGACCTTGCCGAGGCCGTCCTGTTGGCTGCCGAGCGCAGCGAGGCGGTCGGCGAGGCCTTTCTGATCTCCGGTGCGCCCGTCACCTTCGGCGAGTTCTACGGACGTTTCGAGCGGATGCTGGGCGGACGGCGCACGGTGTCGCTGTCGGCTCCTGAAGCGATCGCGCGATGGCGCAAGAAACGCCGGCGCGAGGAGCCGCTCGCGCGCAGGGTGCTGAGCGGGGTCGACGGCAGCCGTCCCGGAAGGGCGCTGCTGCATTTAGCCGAACGGACCGAGCGTGTGGCGACGCGAACCGCATCGCGAGTCAGCGCTCGCCTGCGTCGCGCTGCAGGCGTCGAGGTGGAGGACGTCCCGCCGCGGGAGGAGATCCATCTCCTCGACCCGGTGTCCGTCGAGTTTCACGCCCGGTCCGCTGTTGCATGCACCGACAAGGCTCGGGAGCGGCTCGGATGGGAGCCGGTCTTCGACTTCGAGACCGGTGCACATCTCACGGAGCGGTGGGCACGGTGGGCGAACCTCGCTCCGTCGACCCGTCACCCAACCGACTGACGGGCGCCGTAGCCAGCAGCTCTCCGGGCCGCTAAGATCGCGCCGGCGCCCGACGTTAGGGCACCCTAAGATCTGTCTGCCCGGAGGTCTCTCATCCAGCGCAAGCGCATCGTGGCACTGCTCGCCGGCCTGGCCGTCCTTGTCGCGGCCGCGCTCGTGGGCGTGGCGGTGGCAACCGGGGGGTCTTCGGACGAAGAGCTGGTCGTGTACACGGCCCGCCTCCACTACGGCGAGGAGGAGGCCTTCCAGCGCTTCGCCGAGGAGACGGGCTACGACGTCAAGCTTTTCGGCGGCGACGGGCCCTCGCTCAACGAGCGCCTCGCAACCGAGGGCGAGGACACGGACGCCGACGTCCTGATCACGGTCGACGGGGCGAACCTGCAGGAGGCGGTGGAGGAGGACCTGCTCCAGCCGATCGACTCGCCGACGCTTGAGCGGAACATCCCGGCGGACCTCCAGGACCCGGAGAACCGCTGGTACGGCGTCACCACGCGCGCGAGGACCGTGATGCGGAGCACCGAGCGGGTGGCCGAGGAGGACGTGCCCACGTACGAGTCGCTCGGCGACCCCCGCTTCGAGGGTCGGCTGTGCCTGCGTACCGCGGACAGCGTCTACAACTCGTCGTTCGTCGCCGACCTGATCCAGAAGGACGGCCGGGCCGCCACCGAACGCATTCTCCGCTCCTGGATGGACAACGAGCCGCTGATCCTCGGCTCGGACGTCGAGGTGCTCGAGGCGATCGCCGCCGGCGAGTGCGACGTGGGACTGACCAACTCCTACTACCTGGGCCGAATCCTGGCTGACGATCCCGACTTCCCCGTGGCGCCCGCGTGGGTCGAGCAGGACGGGCGCGGCACGCACGTGAACCTGTCGGGCTTCGGCATCGCCACGCACGCCGACAACGTCGAGGCGGCACGCGAGCTCGTCGACTACCTGTCGACGATCGAGGCGCAGGAGCTGTTTGCGGACACGAACAGCGAGTTCCCGGCCAATCCCGACGCCGACCTGCCGGAGCACATCGCGGACTGGCGCGGGTTCGAGGTCGACCCCATTGCGATCGAGGCCGACGCCGAGCTTCAAGACGACGCGGTGGAGCTGATGAACGAGGTGGGATGGCAGTAGGGTCGCCCGCAAGCGAGTCGTGAGCGCGACCGGCGACCTCGCCGCCTCTACCCGCGCCGGCCTGACGCGACTGGACGGCTGGGCCGTCACGTCGCTCGTCATTGCCCTCCTCGTCGCCGTTCCGCTGCTGGTGCTCCCCGCCAGCTTCCTGTCGCCGCGCGTGGAGCTGTGGTGGCGGGTGACCGGGCCGATCATCCCCGAGACTCTCGCGACGACCGCTCTGGTCGCGGTCGGGGTCGGAGCCGGGACGCTCGTCCTCGGCACCGCGCTGGCGCTGCTCGTCTCGTACTACGAGTTCCCCGGCCGGCGGTTCTTCGACGTCGCCCTGGTGCTGCCGCTCGCCCTGCCCGCGTACGTGCTCGCGTTCGTGTTCCTCGGCCAGCTCGACTTCGGCGGACCGCTGGACGAGCTGCTCCGGAGGATCTTCGGCGCGGGATTCACACTTCCCGTCCGGTCGCCCGGGGGCGCGATCGCGATCCTGACGTTGGCCCTCTACCCGTACGTGTATCTGCTCGCGCGGGGCGCGTTCCGCGGCCAGTCTGCCGGGGTGATCGAGGTGGCGCGCAGTCTCGGCACGAGCCGGCTGCGGGCGATCGTGCGGGTCGCGCTGCCGATGGCGCGGCCGGCGCTTGCGGCCGGAGCGCTCCTCGCCGTGATGGAGGCCATCGCCGACTTCGGCGCCGTCCAGCTCCTCGGCGTCCGGACGTTCACGGTCGCCGTCTACCAGGTGTGGTTCGGCGCCTTCGACCAGCTTGCCGCGCTCCAGCTCGCCACCACGCTCATGGGCATCGCCCTGCTCGTGCTCGCGCTCGAGCGGCTCGCGCGGGGGCGCGCGC
>WUUC01133967.1_pt1 | contig 16475 bp, 13 predicted proteins | sample 6278441 | NCBI WGS metagenome assembly WUUC01 (sample SAMN13675441, study PRJNA597444) | soil metagenome | isolation source: soil | place: USA: Washington | collected 2017-10
TCTTTAAGAATATAATAATCAGAAATTTATATAGCATTCGCTTGTTCTAGAAAGGGGGGAACTTCCGTTAGAAATGGCTAAATTAACGATTGATTTAGCGTTAAAATATCGTGAAAAAGGTGTAATGAGTATAGAAGATGATAAGGTTTCTTTCTTCGTCTATTTATCAAATTCTTAAGGATTAGCCTGCTTTTTAAACGTGTTTTTGATTTTAACTGTTAAAAGAATTAAATTATCTACAATGGCTCTAGATGAAGCATGATAAATTTCCTCAGGAATTGTGCTAAGTGGATTATGAGAAACCTGAAAATTACATAGATGTTCTAAGTTCCCAAGTTCCTTAGGCAGGGTGGTAAGTTGATTATGGGATAGAGTAAGGATTTGTAAATTTTTCAACTCTCCAATCTCTTGTGGTAAGCTTTGGAGACGGTTGGTAGATAAAAACAAATATTGCAAATGAACAAGCTTGTTTATGCTTGCAGGAAGGGTTTCAAGTTGATTGCTCTCTACATTTAATTTAATGAGTTTGTGATTGTTTTTTGTAATGATCGAAAGATCACGTAAATAGTTATCCTTCAAGTTGAGTTCTTCTAGATTTTTTAGATGACCTATTTCTTGAGGCAAAGTAGTCATGAGATTAGAGCAGAGATTCAATATTTTTAAATTGATTAAATAACCAATCTTTCTCGGTAAAATCATTAAATTTAGTTCATTTAAATTGAGAACTGTAATTTTTCTCAATAAATGAGGATAAGTTTTCATCCATTTTTTAATAGAATTTGCTTGTTCAATCCTTGTTTCTTCTCCTTGAGATAAAGTTTTCAAAAAAACTTGTGCTTCTAATAGTTGGTCTGCCATCCTTTTATAAAATTTTACTAGATTTGGAGCTTCATTAGCATAACTCCAAGTTGTAAGCTCGATTAAACCTTGCGAGGAAAAAAGCTCGTACTGAGCTAATACATGGGCACCTTTTTCTTTTCCATCAGGCCAAAGATAAACATTTGCCAAAATTGTTTGATAAACATGGCTGACTTTTTGTAAAGATGTTTGATTCGGTTGTTGAATCTGTATTGTTCTAATGATTTTTTTAAAAAAAAAATTTTCTTCTTTTTTATAGGTTTTATAGATCTGATGAAAAATGGTTAAGATGAGACTTTGACATCTTTTTGAAACCTGTGAAATGAAAGGACTCCTAACTTGATTAAAAATCATCAATAAAATTTCTTCTGGTAAGTCTAAAAGCTGAATTTCTGAAGATTTAATTTGCATTTGAAACTCCTATTTTATTATTAATGGTTCTAAAATTATATTTATTAAACTAAATGGGTTGTGAGCAATGTTAATTTTTATTTTAATAAGAGATAAGCAATGGATAGGATAATAAAATGAATCATCTTGTTTATTTTTTCTTCTTGATTGGATTAAACCTAAGTTATTTAATGAGCGTTGAACGAACCTCCACATTGATCCCTCGGACGCTTTTAGTTCTTTACAATAGTGAGATTGAGCAACTGGAAGAGACAAGTGTGCATCAATTTGCTGAAATGCCATTAAATCACTTAGGGTTAAAATTGGATTATTATGATATTCAATTAGGTTTACCCAATATAGAAGAGAGGGAAGATATAATAGGAATCTTGACTTGGTTCCCTAGATTTGCCACAACGCCTAATCCTGAAAAATATTTAAATTGGTCTATACGAGCTATGCTTGGTGGTAAAAAGTTTGTCGTGATGGGCCATCCAGGATTTCAATCCTCTGAAAGAGAAACATTTCTTTATTTAACCAACCAATTCTGGGAAGTCCTAGGACTTCAAGATACGGGAAGAAGAATAATAGAGACAACAAATGCAGAAATTGTTTTTGCTAATTCACAATTAATTTCGTTTGAGAAGGCTCTAGAAGGAAACTTTCCCTCTTTTTCTGTCATGATTCAAATTGATCCACAATTGACTACCTCTTTTCTAACAGCTAAAATTCGCTTAGATCCAACAAGCTTATCTCAATTAATTGTAATTGGGCCACATGGTGGTTATGTGGCAGAGGATTTCGCTGTTTATAAAACTCCTTTGTTATTAGGAATCAAAGAAATACGTAAATGGTTGATCAATCCTTTTGAATTTTTTCGCTTGGTTTTTCATACAGATAGTCTACCTAAACCAGATACAACAACTTTAGCGGGTCGTCGCATTTATTATAGCCATATCGATGGAGATGGGTGGAACATATCAACTAAAATAGAAAAATACAAAGTTAAAAATCGATTGGCTTCCTATGTTATTTATCGAGAAATTTTGAAAAATTATTCAGACTTACCCGTTACAGTTGGACCAATTGGTGCAGAAATCTCTTTAGATTGGGTAGGAAGTGAAGAGAGTCGTGCAGTGGCTAGACGAATTTTTCGTCTTTCTAATGTCGAAGTAGGATGTCATACTCTTAGTCATCCTTTTCAATGGGAATTTTTCAATTCGGATTCGATCAAAAAAGAAAATGTATTTTTGAGCCAATATTCGCTTAGAAGGTGGGATCAAAAGCATTTTGTTCGCAATTTAATGAATCTTTTTCCAAAGCCAACATTTTCTAAAATCCCTTATTCTTTAGGTTGGGTAGATCAAGCAACCTTTCCATATGCGTCTGGTCAAAAGGTGTCGATTGATACGTTACCACGCGCTTATGCTTTAAAGCCTTTTGATTTGAGATTGGAAGTTTTTGGAGCTCTACGAGAGGTGAGATCTGTAGCCAATCAGCCAGTGGCTCTTTATCAATGGTCTGGAGACTGTCTTCCATTCGAACGGGTGATTCAGCTGACACGACAAGCAGCTGTCCGAAATCTAAATGGAGGTGCCACTCGTTTTGATGAAGAAGCTCATTCTTATGCATGGGTAAGTCCAATTGGACGGCAAGTAGGGAATCAACAACAGGTCTATGCGTCTAACGCAAGTGAAGAAGTCTATACTCACTCATGGGAGAGGGATCCTGGGGCATTTACTAAAGTTCAAGAGACATTCGCAAATACGGAATCTCCCATTCGGATCAAGCCCATCAATTTACATTATCACATGTATTCAGGAGAAAAAGAAGAAAGTTTAAAAGCAATTAAACAAAATCTAGATTATATTCAAGCAAAAGAAGTCATTCCTATTGAAGCAAGTCGATTTGCTGCTATTGTCAGTGGGTTTTATTCAACACAAATTCGACTAATTGAAAGAAATAGTTGGCGAATTGAACAAAGAGGGGAGTTGCAAACCATTCGTTTTGATGATGTGGATTTAAAAGGAGTCGATTTTTTCCGATCGATCGGAGTCATTGGTCAACGTCATTTTCAAGGCAGTTTATATGTCTATTTAGACGCTAGCTATCTTTTACCTGTGATTACACTTAAAAATGTAACAGATTTAAAAGAAGAATCTGTTGAAGAGGTTCCTTATTTAATTCAGAGTAGTTGGCGTATTTGGGGAATTCAGAACCGAAAAAATGGATCGTTCAATTTTGTGACACAGGGATATGGCAAAGGAATCATGCAATGGCAAGTCCCTGAAACAGGTTGGTATCTTGTCACTTTGTTAGGAGAGACCGAAGAAGATAACGAAGAGTTAGAAATCGAAACAGAAGGGAATAGACTCCATATTGAGTTTGATGTTTCTGCAATCGATCCCATTGCCATCCGTTTGGAAAAGCTGTTGGATGAAAACTCTGATGAAAATCAACAAATTGAAGAAAATGAAAAAATGGATGATTAGGGCGTGTCTTCAAATTGCTAATGAACTTCTTATGAATAAGGTTTTTATGCGTTTCATTCTTTTCTTCATTTGTATTTGTTTATGTGGATGGATCTTTGCTGAAGAAACTCCGTCCCGTTTACAATTAAAAGGACATTTAGGACAAGAAGAATTAGAAAAATCTAAAGCAATTCTAGAGAAGTTGAAAGGGCAAAATCAACAGCGCTTAATTGTGGAAATTCAATCTACCTCTGGAGATTTGGTGCAGGTTTTAGAAATGGCTAAGACTATTTATGAGATCAAAGTGTTAAATCAGCTTAAAGTCATTGTTTATATTGATGACAATGCGATTGGACCTGCTGCAGTTCTTCCTTTTTTGGCGGATGAGTTATACACATCCTTATTTGTTTCTTGGGGTGATATTCCTTTAGGATCTGAAGGAGTCGTCCCTACGAATCTTTTGCGTAATCGAATTAGAAGCTTAATCAATCCTCAAATCCGTCAAGCTCCGCTTTTATCTGTGTTAGCAGATGCCATGTCAGATCCGAACTTGCAAGTCATTGATGAAGAAGGATGGCGGATTGTAAAAGAATCAAAAACAAATGAAAAGTTTATATCTGTTCCAGGGCAAACGTTAGTGGTCAACCAAACTCAACTTAAAGATTTGGGGTTGGTTCAAGGTGTGTTGCCTAGGCGAGAATTTGAAGAGCTTTTTGACTTGATTCCTCCAGTATCAGACTCTCCATCCACAGTGGTAGAATCCCAACTAGTAGAAGAGTCTTCATCAGATGTTGAAAAAAAATTTCAAAACCATATTCGCTATCATCAAGATCGCTTAAATTTGATTGGTTATATTTATGTGGGTGATAGAGAAACCAGTATTAGTCAATCGACTTGGATTTATATTAAAAATGCTTTAGATTACTATAAACAGCATCGTCCTATTTTTATTATTCTTGAGCTCAATACCCCTGGTGGAGAAGTCTTTGCCGCACAAAAGATTTCTGATGCTCTAAAAAACATGGATACGCAAGAAAACATTCCCATTGTGACGTTCATTAACAATTGGGCTATTTCAGCTGGAGCCATGCTCGCTTACTCCACTCGATTTATCACAGCAACAAAAGACGCGAGTATGGGAGCTGCAGAGCCTGTTTTAATGGGGGAAAGTGGAAAAATGGAAGCGGCTTCTGAAAAAGTTAACTCAGCCATTCGAGCAGATTTTGCTAATCGCGCCCGTTTTTTTGATCGGAATCCCTATCTTGCTGAAGCCATGGTAGATAAAGACGCTATTATTGTTCTCCGACATGGTAAAATTATTAAATTAGATAATGAAAAACAAGTTCGGACAATCGGTCCCGACCCTGATGTGATCATTTCACCTAAAGGAAAATTGCTGACACTTGATGCTCAACAAATGTTAGAGTATGGAGTCGCGAATTTGATTGTCACACCAGAAAAACTGACAGAAATCACTTCCAATGAAAAAAAAGAGGGAAAATGGCCTGCTAGCAAAATGCTTCTCTTTCGTGCTCCTTTTTTCTCTCAAATTCCTCAAGCCACCATTGACGCTTATCAAATGGATTGGAAAACACAATTTTTTGTATTTTTAGCCACTCCTCTTGTCTCTTCTCTTTTATTCATGGGATTGATCATTGGGGCTTATTTAGAGATGAATCATCCAGGATTAAGTCTGCCAGGTATTTTGGCAGGAACATGTTTGTTTTTGATGATCTTGTCTAGTTTCTCTTTGGAAATTACCAATTGGCTAGAGCTCATTCTTTTATTAACTGGATTCGCTCTGATTCTTGTTGAAGTTTTTATATTGCCATCTTTTGGTCTTGTAGGTGTTTTAGGAATTCTTTTATTTATAGCCGGTTTATTTGGAATGATGTTGCCAGGCCTTGATACCATTTCTTTTGAATATGACACTCAAACCTTAAATGCAGCTGGACAATATTTTATGGAAAGGCTGGGATGGCTGTCTGGTGCTTTATTAATGAGCTTATTGATTATTGTGTTGATTGCACGTTTTATCACGCCTACTTTTGCTGGTTTTAAACGTTTTGTTTTATCTGGTCATGAACAAGATTCTGCATTAGGATATGTTGCTGGAGAAGATCCTCAACAATTACCTCAGCCAGGTACAGTAGGAAAAGTGTTGGCCACTTTGCGACCCACAGGAAAAATTATCATGAAGGATCGAATCTATAATGCCATGAGTACAGGCGATTTTATTGATGCCAATGAACCTGTGGTTGTAGTACGATTAGAGGGAAGCGTCATTGTGGTGAAGCAATGGAAAGAATAACTTTTACTCCTTTTCTCTTATTCTTTTTAGGAATTTTTTTGATTTATTTGGAATTTTATCTACCTGGAGCTGTTCTAGGTATCTTAGGAAGCTTAATCATTTTAGCAAGTGTTTTTGTCTTTGCTTCTCAATCAGACTCTATTTTATTGATTTTTTTGTACCTGTTGGGAGTTGGAATCACAATTGGATTTTTGATTCGTTTTGCTTTATGGCGAATTGTTCACGCGAAACCAGAATATAGCATTTATTCAGACAAAGACCAAGAAGGCTTTCAAGCTTCTCAATACGATCGAACAGCATTGGGAAAAGTGGGAACTGTTTTATCTGATCTTAAACCGGGAGGTTACATTTTAGTGGACGGAAATCAACATCAAGCGATCTCTCTTGAAGGATATCTCCCCAAAGGTTCTGAAGTTATTGTGCTATCAGGACAAGAAGAAAGTCTTTTAGTCAAACTTTATAAGAAGGATTCTGCGTCATGAATGTGTTATTGCAAACTGATTTTAGTCTGGAATTTTATTTTTTGATTTTTGTCATCGCGATTATTGCGATTATTATCATGAGTATTTTAGGTCGATTTATTAGTCTGTGGTTTCAAGCGTTTGTTTCTGGAACTCCTATCCCATTGTTTAATATTATCGGAATGAGTCTTCGAAAAATTCCTCCTAGAGTGATCGTCAATGCTCGAATTAATTTGTTTAAGGCAGGTCTAAAACAAATTACTGTATCCGATTTAGAAACGCATTTCTTGGCTGGTGGACATGTCACGAATGTGGTGGAAGCTCTGATTGCTGCCGATAAGGCCAATATTTCTTTGGACTGGAGAAGGGCAACAGCGATTGATTTAGCCGGGCGGGATCTAAAGGATGCTGTACAAACCTCTGTAAATCCTCGAGTGATTGATTGTCCAGGACATGGAGGATATATCACAGGAGTTGCGAAAGATGGAATTCAGTTGAACTGTCGAGCTCGCGTCACTGTACGAACAAATATTGCTCAATTAGTAGGAGGAGCAACTGAAGAGACAATTATTGCGCGAGTAGGAGAGGGAATTGTCAGTGCAATTGGTGGATCAGATACTCATAAACAAGTCTTAGAGTCCCCTCAAAGAATCTCTAAACTTGTGTTAGAAAAAGGGCTCGATTCTTCAACAGCATTTTTAATTTTATCAATTGATATTGTTGAAATTAATTTAGGAGAAAATATCGGGGCTAAATTGCGAACGGATCAAGCAGAATCTGATATCCGGATTGCGAAAGCTGAAGCAGAAAAGCGAAGAACAATGGCTGTCGCATTGGAACAAGAAAATATTGCCAAAGTACGTGAAATGGAGGCAAAATTAGTAGAAGCGCAATCGGCTGTTCCAATGGCAATTGCAGAGGCTTTTCGTAGTGGTCACTTAGGTGTCATGGATTATTACCGATTGCAGAATATACAAGCAGACACCGATATGCGTACATCTCTTGCAAAGCCGTCTGATGAAGATAAAAAACCCAATCAAAGGTAAGAAACGATGTCATTTGTGGATCTGATTGGTTTTCTGATTAGCCTTTTGGCGATTGCTTTCTTATTTTTCAAGAATTGGCGCGATGCGACAAGTCAAAGCGAATTGCCAATTGACAAAGAGGGGATGGGAGAAGAAGATATAGAGTTAAAAGAATTTTTAAAATCTTCCGAGCTGCAGAAAAAACAATTCAATCAACCTTCTCCTAACAGGCACCCTCCCTCTTCAACCTCTTTTCAACCTGCGAAGAATTTTCCTAAGAATCCATCTAAGAAAGGGGCCCCACGTCTTGAGTCAAAACTTGAAAGCTATCACTTAACAAGTCAATTAGAACACTATCATCTAAGCAGTCAATTAGAAAGGCGTCAGGTCCGAACTGAATTAACAGAAAGATATGAAGCTCATGCAATGGGAACTAAACCCATTCCACGCGTGAGTCAAATTGTTAGGGAATTGCCTCATTTAAGGAACATGATGATCTATCATGAAATTTTGAATCCTCCTAAAAGCTTGCGTAAGTTGTAAATGAGTCACTCTTTTGATCGCTATCACATCATTCAAGAGCAAATTCTGGAAAAAACTCTTCAATGTGGACGCGATTCTTCTGAAATTAAATTAGTGGTTGTGAGTAAAATGCATCCAATTTCTTCTATTCAAAGAGTTTATGAAGCTGGATGTCGAGATTTTGGTGAAAGTCGTCTCCAGGAAGCTCTGCAAAAAATACCAGGGCTTTCTCCTGATATTCAATGGCATTGGGTGGGAACATTGCAAAAGAATAAAGTGAATAAAGTCATTTCATGTTTTTCTTGTATTCATTCAGTGGATTCCCTAGCGCTTGCAAAAAATATTTCAGAAGCGAGTCAAAAACTTGGCCACTCTCCTTCCATTTTATTACAGGTCAATACATCAGGGGAAGCTAGTAAACACGGATTGACACCTATAGAGTGGGAAAGTAGATTAGAAGAGATCAATCAACTTCCGTCCATTCGCCTTGAGGGGTTGATGACAATCGCTCCGTTGACCGACAATCATTCAATCATTCGTCAAAACTTTCGACAGCTTCGTCAATTGAGAGATAAGTGGCAAACTCAAATAAAAAGTCCTTCAAATTTGCACCATCTTTCAATGGGAATGTCTAATGATTTTCTAATTGCGATTGAAGAAGGGGCCACATTACTCAGAATTGGTTCGGCCATTTTAGGAAAGCGATCAGAATCAACTAACTGATCTCATAGGTTGCTGATGCAAGTTGCGAATAGGTTCCCATTGAATCTGAACGAATGGTAATGAAAATTTTATGAATAGCTTCCTGGCTAAATGACACATGATGATTGAAAATTTCTACTGATTTTCCGTTCAGTTTTTTCACGACCCGTCGTAAAGGTTCTAACTGATTAGATAAAAAAAGATCGAATGAGTCAACATAGATGCTTTCAAAAATAACTCTATAAATTGTTTTCATCTTTCTGAAACCTTTTGTTGGAAATGGAATCAGCAAAGGAGTAGGGCTTTGATCCTGGATTCGGATCCATTGTTGAAATCCGTATTCAGCCATCCCATGAGTGTCTTCAAAATCTTCATTAAAAATTTCAATGCAAACTTTTTTAATTTCACTATGATAAAATGTTTTACAACTAGTCGCTAATGCAATTAAATCAAGACGGGATAATAAACTTGTGATCCTTAACAATAAGGAGTGAGGGAGTGTTGGGAAGGACTTTGGAGAGCAATCTTGGAAATTGAATTCTAATAATGCATTGGAGGATTTAATCATAAGATTAGTTGAAGAAAGGGAATGGATCAAAACGAATAAGTAAAATCACTTCTTTTTTAACTCGCTATTTGGCTCTCTGCGTACAAGGTATGTTGTATAAACTAAAATATCTTACAGGTCAATACTTTCATCAAAACTTAATTGAAGGAAAACAAATTTATTGTTAACGTAGCTTAATTAAAGTAACGGAAGGTACTAAATCCTATACTCCTTCTAGTTGAAAGCTTGAAGTAAAATGAGTATATATTTTCAATCAATAATTTGAGCACCATTTCGGTCTATTCATTTCATTAACAAAGAGGTTAATTATGTGCACGCACGTTAAAAAAAGAATGAATCCTAATTTATTTTTTGCTGTAGCGATTCTTTTTGGCGTTTGTGCAGGTTATGTAAATCACCCTTTCATTTTTCGTCTAGCTGAAACACTTTCTCAAATTTTCATCAACTTACTGAAACTTGTGAGTTTGCCAATTATTTTTCTTTCGATTTTGTCCACTTCCTCTGGCATGGAAAATATACAAGAAATCAAAGTGCTTGGGAAAAAAGTCATTAAGTACACTTTATTGACAACTCTCATTGCTGCGGCTCTTGCTTTAACACTTTTTATAACGATTGATCCTGTACAAAGGCAAGGAATCATACACGAAACAGTTGTGACAGAACCAGTTGTTTCACAACCCAGTTATTTATCTTTTTTTATTCAAATTGTTCCGTCAAATATTATTCAACCATTTAGCGAAAATAATGTGATGGGTGTATTATTTCTCTCGATTTTACTAAGCTTTGCAACGTTGTCATTGCCTACAGAACCTCGTCAAGTGTTGCATGCCTTTTTTTCTAGCATTTATGCTGCAATCATAACAATTACCCGTTGGATTGTATGGATCATGCCAATTGCCATTTGGGCCTTTATTACTTTATTCATGAGAGATTTAAGCCAAGGGCTTGATGTCAAAAGCTTAGCTCTCTATCTGACTTGTGTTGTAGCAGCTAATCTGATTCAGGCTTCTGTTATTTTGCCTGTCTTATTAAAACTTAAACAGATTTCACCTATTCAATTATTTAAAGGAATGCTTCCTGCTTTATCTGTCGCTTTTTTCACAAAGTCGTCAGCAGCAGCTTTACCAATGGCAATGCGTTGTGCGGAGGAAAATATGGGAATCTCTCGAAAAGTGTCAAGCTTTTCTTTACCTCTTTGTACAACAATTAATATGAATGCTTGTGCAGCATTCATTCTGATTACCGTTTTATTTGTCTCTATGAGTCAAGGGGTGACTTATTCCTGGGCGGAAATGGTTGTTTGGATTTTTTTAGCGACAATTGCTGCAATTGGAAATGCGGGCGTTCCCATGGGTTGTTATTTTTTATCTGGTGCTTTCTTAGCTGCCATGAATGTCCCTCTAAATATTTTAGGAGTCATTCTTCCTTTTTATACTCTTATTGATATGTTAGAAAGTGCAATCAATGTTTGGTCTGACTCCTGTGTTACAGCAGTTGTCCATCAAGAAGTCACACAAGAAAGTGGACTAGGAAAGAAAGTAGAGGAACAACAAGCGGTTGCTTCAATTATAGAAGCAGTTAGTTAATAATTTTTTATTGATGTTTTAAATAAATATTGATAGGATTGTTTTAGTTTTAAAATAGTTTCATTTAGTTTTTAAATTAAGAGAATTAGTGTAAAAACTGATTGACTATCTATTTACGAAACAATCCGTAATATGATCTGATTTCACACCAGATGGGATGTTTCAAAATCAATCGCTCTACGAGCTCTGTCTCCTCTCTGTCTACCCACCATTGACATGGTGGGCTCTGAAAATCAAACGGCCTACGGCCTAAAACAAGGTCATAAATCAGTCCGTAGGCCATACCCTTGCCGATATTGCGGAATATGGTGCGAGTAAACTATTCGCTGAAGTAGCTTTTAGAGTCGCTCTAGACAATAATTCATCAATATTGACCCATTAACTCTCTTCTCCGGCTTGGAAAGAACTTGAATATAGGTAATTTAGCAATTTGAGGACACGCCCTAATCACTAGATTTTTGTGGCTTCAACAACCAAGATCTCAGCACCAAATATTTTTTGACCTTGCTCTCTAAGGTTTCCAAGAAAATCTTCATCGAAGTTCATCGGTAAATTAAGTCCTTTTTTATCTAAGCTATTTAATAACTTCTCATCTGTTAAAGACCACTGACGAATCGTTGCTGTATCTGTAACTGGTTTATAAACAAGATCTTGTTCAATTCCTGAGAGTTCTTTTGGAAGATCTCCTATAGCGAATGATGCATGGTAATAAACATCAGTCTTATACCCTGCTTGCGCTAGTTCACTTTTGACTTGTTCGACAAAAAAATCTTCAAGTTTTATAACCTTTAGATTGAATTTCTTTTGTAGTTGATGAAGCCCATACTGCATTTGCGATACACGTCCGCTTATGATTGCCATAGATCCTTGATTTATCATCTCAAGCAATTCATTTTGAGACGGTTTATGTTGGACATACTCTATTGGAACAACAATTACAGAAAATTTAGCAGGATCATTCGTTAACGGATAGTAAGGAAGTATAGCATGCCTTGGATACAAAGATTCCAGATGCTCAATTGTTACATCTAAACATGGATTTGTATCGAGCATGATCAGAATACGGTCTCCAGTATTTTGGAGTTGAGAAATTTGCAAGAAACTTTCCTTTCTTGCACTAGGAGAAATTGTATCAAAAACATCTAGTGCAAAAAAAAGTGAAACTTTTTTTCCACTTCCTAAAAGGCAGTTATAAATCCCCTCGATGTCTAATTGATAGATTGAAGCAGAGATAGATTTATTTAATAGTTGACATTCAGAGAGACTGGGTTGAGTTCTAATTATTTTTGGTTGTAAAATTTCAGAGAGGTTATAGCCTATTCCACTTCCTATTTCTAAGAGGGGAAAATATCCACCCTTAATATTTTTTAAAATAATTTCAGACATTCCTTTGCTTAGTGCCGATGAGACGATGGATCTGAAATTATTAACTTGTGACCATCTGTCTTTTGGGATTATGTATTCTTTTCCATCCACAAAAGCCGCACATTCCAATAATTCTGAAATTTCCTGACTATTAAAATAATGAGCTTTTTCCCCATTTCTCTTTAAAGTTAAAGAGGCTTTAATCTCGTTAGAGCTTTTAGAAACTTGTTGTTTAATAAAAAACCCAGGTATTTTATAAGGCACAATCGTAAATACAAAATTATTGTCAATTTTATTTGTAGATATTAAAGGACAAAAACCAGCTGATTCGACAATTTTACTAACTTTTTCTTCCGATTGGTTTTGCGAGTTTTCTACTATAATATGATCTGATTTCACACCAATTGAAAGGCTATTTTCAATAAAAGCTTGTTGGAGTCTTCCTTGTATTCTATGGGATAAATAGGTCATCTTTTTTCCTGAATTTTTATATGGTTAATCTTTTTTTAGCTGAATAGCTCAGAATGAGAACCTAATTGCTTATACCCTTAGTTTGACGTATTTACAGAATTTGGTAAAGAGCGATTGCACAGAAACCTATTAAATTAGGGGTAAATTTTCACAATTTACAGTCAAATTTTCTTTTAATTTGGTTACGATTTTGAGAACACACCCTACTTATTTAAACATTCAAAATAAAAAATATTTTAAAAATAGATTTTTCTTATTTTCTTATTTTATTAGTCAACTTCGAATTGATTTTTTTTATTGATCTGTTAAAATACCTATTTAGAAGAAATAAATAAGGAAAACATGAATTCTACGAGTAGAGATTGTTCAACCTATCATTTTTTTGAAGCAGATCGAGCTACACTGATTGAAAAATTAGGTCCTGACAAATTGATTCATTGTTTAAGGCAAATGCTCCTGATTCGAAACTTCGAAATCCGAGCCGAAGCTGCCTATCAACAAGGAAAGATTGGTGGATTTTTTCATGCTTATATTGGTCAAGAAGCAATTCAAACTGCTGCAGTTCAAGCTTTAGGACCTAAAAATTGGTATGTGACTTCTTATCGCTGTCACGCATTAGCCCTTTTACTTGGAGCAACAGCCAATGAGTTAATGGCCGAGTTATATGGTCGAATCACGGGAAATGCAAAAGGACGTGGCGGATCGATGCACTTTTTTACCGATCGACTGCTAGGAGGCTTTGGAATTGTCACAGGGCAAGTGCCTATTGGGACAGGAGCCGCTTTTTCGATTAAGTACCAAGGTATCAAAAATGAGGTGGCCATTTGCTTCATGGGCGATGGAGCTGTTCCGCAAGGAGCTTTTCATGAGTCTTTAAATCTGGCTTCTTTGTGGAATTTGCCATGCATTTATGTCATTGAAAATAATCAGTGGGGAATGGGAACAGCTGTTGAAAAAGCAGTGGCTGTGCCAAGATTAGCTGAAGATAAAGCCCCTGGTTATGGCATGAAAGGTTATACAATAGATGGGATGGATTTCTTTAAATGCTATGCAGGATTTGAGCATCTGTTTCATGAAGTTTTAGAAACAAGCCGTCCAGTTCTCGTAGAAATGGTCACACAGCGTTTTAAAGGACACTCCATTTCAGATCCAGGTCTATATCGGACTAAAGAAGCTCTTAAGCAAAGCATGGAACGAGATCCCATTCTTCTCATGCAAAAGGTCTTAATCGATATAGGAATTTTAGATGAAACTAAAGTAAAAGCTTTAGATAAAGAAGCTCGTGAAAAGGTCATTGCTGCCATGGATTTTGCTGATCAAAGTCCTTGGCCCGATCCTGTCACTCTAGAGGAAGATGTCTTTGCCCCTTAAATTTTAGATGGAGAGTGAAGCTGCATGGGAATGCAACTTGTGGAAATGCGAGAAGCGCTACGTCAGGCGTTAGATGAAGAAATGGAACGAGATTGGCGTGTGTTTATTATGGGTGAAGAAGTAGGAGAATATAATGGCGCCTACAAAGTTACCAAAGGTTTATTAGATAAATGGGGACCTTTAAGGGTAGTGGATACGCCAATTTCAGAATTAGGTTTTGCAGGTCTTGGTATAGGTGCTGCTTTAACAGGGCTTCGTCCAGTCATTGAATTCATGAGTTTTAATTTTTCCTTTGTGGCAGCCGATCAGTTGATTTCCAATGCGACTAAAATGCATTATATGTCGGGAGGTCGTTTTTCTGTTCCCATTGTGTTTAGGGGACCAAATGGAGCGGCTGCTCAAGTCTCTAGTCAGCATTCACACTGTGTAGAAGCCATTTATGGAAATATTCCAGGTTGGCATATTGTGGCTCCAAGCAATCCTTACGATGCGAAAGGGTTGCTTAAGTCTTCCATACGAAATTCCAATCCTATTTTATTTTTAGAGTCTGAGCTCTCTTATGGAGATAAAATGGAAATTCCGACTGAGGAATATCTTGTTCCGATTGGCAAAGCACGTATCGTGGTCGAAGGAAAAGATCTGACGATTGTGACTCATGGACGGATGGTTATTGTCTGTCAGCAAGTCCTAAAAGAATTAGCAAAGAAAGGAATTAAGGCAGAGCTGATCGATCTTCGTACTATTAAACCTCTTGATAGTGCCACCGTTGCTACATCAGTGAAAAAAACGAATCGTTGTGTCTTGGTAGAAGAAGGCCATGTTTTTGCAGGGATTACTGCAGAAGTGGGTTTTCAAATTCAGGAACTTTGTTTTGACTATTTAGATGCCCCTCTAAAAAGAATTTGTCAGCTTGAAACTCCAATGCCTTATTCAAAAGCATTAGAAAAAGAGACTTTACCAAATATGGACCGCATTCTAGCTGCTGTTTATCAAACACTCAGTTAAGGAGATTTGCAATCATGCCTTTAATCTTGACCATGCCTAAACTTTCTCCAACAATGGACGAAGGAACAATTGTCAAATGGCGAAAACAAATTGAAGAGTTAGTAGAAGCAGGTGAAGTGTTAATGGAGGTTGCAACCGATAAAGCAACGGTCGAATATCAAGCGATTGATACCGGATGGCTTCGTAAGATCTTAGTAGAAGAAGGGAATATGGCTCATGTCAATCAACCCATTGCCATTTTTACTGAAGAACAAAATGAAAATCTTGAAGGATTTGAAGTTCCAACTATCAAACCTTCTAGCTCTCCCAAGACTGAAAGCGAAGAGCCACAATTAAGTGAAAATGTTTCTGCTGAACAAACTCCTACAAAACCTCGCAAAGGAAGCTCCTGGCAGCAGCCAGACTTTATTCCTGAACCCCCTTTAGAAACAACCACTTTTCCTTTTCCAACCCAAAGTTTAGAGCCAGGTAAACGGATTTTAGTTTCTCCATTAGCTAAGAGATTGGCTCAAGAACGTGGATTAGATCTATCTACAGTAAAAGGAACGGGACCTAATGGTCGTATCATGAGTCGTGATTTAGAAAAAGCACAACCTACTGGATGGGTCACGTTTGGACGGCGAGAAAGTCCTCAAATTCCTGCAGGGAGCTATGAAGAGCAATCGCTTTCTCCAATGCGCAAAGTGATTGGACAACGATTACAAGAATCGAAGTCTTTTATTCCTCATTTCTATGTTCAACAAACAATTGATGCAGAATCTTTGATTCAAATAAGAGAGCAGTTAAAACGTGGAAATATCAAAGTTTCAATTAACGATCTTATTGTTCGAGGGTGTGCACTTGCATTGAAACAACATCCCCAGGTAAATGCGGGTTATTATTCGGTTAATCAGAGCATTATTCTGTTTAAAACAATTGATATTGCCATTGCTGTGAGCATAGAAGGAGGATTGATCACTCCGATTGTTCGACATGCCGATTATAAAAATTTAGGGGAATTAGCAGTTGAAATCCGAGAATTGGTCCAGCGAGCTCGACAAGGAAAGCTTGAACCTCAAGAGTATAAAGGGGGATCTTTTACTATTTCCAATTTAGGAATGTATGGAGTGACAGACTTTCAAGCGATTATCAACCCGCCTCAAGCTGCTATTTTAGCTGTTAGTGGAATTCAAGAAGTCCCAACGATAAAAAATGGGCAGATTTTAGCAGGTAAACTATTAAATTTAACTTTATCTGTAGATCATCGAGTAATTGATGGTGTCGCTGCAGCCCTATTCCTAAAAACATTAAAAGATTATTTAGAGAACCCAGTATTATTATTAATTTAAGTTCTTATTTGATTTAAATTATTAGAACTGATAAATTTATA
>WUUC01179281.1_pt1 | contig 16475 bp, 11 predicted proteins | sample 6278441 | NCBI WGS metagenome assembly WUUC01 (sample SAMN13675441, study PRJNA597444) | soil metagenome | isolation source: soil | place: USA: Washington | collected 2017-10
ACAACGACCTCGACAACGTCGGACCGTCGCTGCGCCATCACACGTTTTTCGAGATGCTCGGCAACTTCTCCTTCGGCGACTACTTCAAGGCGGATGCCATCGACTTTGCCTGGAACCTGCTGACCGACGCGTGGAAGATGCCGAAGGATCGGCTCGTCGTGTCGATCTTCAAGGGCGAGGCGGGCATTCCGCGCGACGACGAGGCGTACGACATCTGGCGAAGGTTCGTCCCGGCGGACCGGATCCTCGAGCTCGGCGCGGACGACAACTTCTGGCAGATGGGCGACACGGGACCGTGCGGCCGTTGTTCCGAGATCTATTACGTCCGCGGAACCGGCACCGATCCGGAAATCGAAATCTGGAACAACGTCTTCATGGAGTTCGAGCGGAGCGCGGACGGGACGCTGACGCCGCTTCCCGCGCCGTCGATCGACACGGGGATGGGACTCGAACGCATCACCGCCGTGCTCCAGCGCCGCGACTCGAACTACGACACCGACCTGTTCACCCCGCTGCTCGCGCGCATCGGCGGCATGGCCGGATCGACGTACGGAGCGGACCCGGTGCGGGACATCTCGATGCGCGTCGTCGCCGATCACATTCGCGCCACGACGTTCCTCATCGGCGACGGGGTGATGCCGTCGAACGAGTTCCGCGGCTACGTGCTGCGCAAAATCATGAGGCGCGCGATGCGGCACGGCAAACATCTCGGGATGGCCGAGCCTTTCCTGCACCGCCTGGTGGACGTGCTGGTCCGCGAGATGGGCGGGGCCTATCCCGAGCTCGCGCGGAACCGCGAGATGATCGAGAAGACAATTCTGGCCGAAGAGCATCGCTTCGACGCGGTGCTCACCGAGGGGCTGCCCCGGCTGGAAGCGGAGATCGCGAAGGCGCTCGAGACGCCCGACCGCGTGCTGCCGGGCGATGCGGCATTCCGCCTCTACGACACGTTCGGCGTGCCCTACGAGTTCATCGAGGACACTGCCGCCACACAGGACGTCCGCATCGATCGCGAGGCCTATGACGCCGCGATGCAGCGCCAGCGCGACACCGCACGCGGAAAGAGCGCGTTCGGCGGAGCGAAGAAAGCCGACGATTTCGTGCTGGACGAGGAGAGCGCGCTCTCCGAAGCCGGCGACCAGTTCGAAGGCTATACGACGACGCGAGTGTCGGGTGTGCCGATCGTGGCGCTCTTCGACGATCGGCGGCAGCCGGTGCCGAGCCTCGCGCAGGGCGAGCGCGGGTACGCGGCGCTGGCGCGCACGCCGTTTTATGCCGAAGCGGGCGGACAGGTGTCTGATTCAGGCCGCATCTACAGCGAGGAGAGCGGCGCATCCGCCCTCGTGGAAGGGCTCACGCGGATCCGCCCCGGCCTCCCTCGCGCGCATCGCGTTCATCTCACCGCCGGAGTCCTGAAGGTTCGCGACATCGTGACGGCCGAGGTGGACGCCGAGGTGCGGGACGCCACGCGGCGCAATCACACTGCCACGCATCTGCTGCATGCGGCGCTGCGGGAAGTGCTCGGCGTGCACGTGAAGCAGGCAGGGTCGCTCGTCGCACCGGAGCGGCTGCGGTTCGACTTCGTCCATTTTCAGCCGGTCGCGCGCGAGGAGCTCGATCGGATCGAACGCATCGTCAACACGCAGATCGTCCGGAACACGTCTGTCGCGACCGAGGTGCGGTCCACGCAGGAGGCGATTGCAGCCGGGGCGATGGCGCTCTTCGGCGAGAAGTACGGCGACAGCGTCAGGGTGGTGAGCGTGCCCGGCTTCAGCCTGGAGTTGTGCGGCGGCACGCACGTGAGCGCAACGGGCGACATCGGTGTCTTCGTGATCGTGGCCGACAGCGGCGTCGCCGCGGGCACCCGCCGCGTCGAGGCGCTCACCGGCCTTGGCGCGGTGGCGTGGATTCAGCAGCAGCGCGCCGCGCTAAGGCGGATCGTCGATGCGCTTCACGCGAACGAAGACCAGGCGGTGGACGCCATCGAACGGCTGCAGGCCGACGTGAGGCGGTTGTCGCGGGAGGTGTCGCAGCTGAAGACGAAAGCGGCTCTCGGAGCGGCGTCCGCACCCTCCGGCGCGGGCGAACCGGACGAAGCGGTTGAAGTGGCCGGCGTGAAGCTCGCGCGGCGCAAGGTCGACGATCTGGACAAGGACGCGCTGCGGGGACTCGCCGATTCGCTCAAGGCGAAGATCAAGAGCGGGGTCGTCGTCCTCGCGTCGGCGAGCGACGGAAAAGTGCAGATTGTCGTCGCGGTCACGGCGGATCTCACGGGCAAAGTCAAAGCCGGACAGATCGTGAAGGAAATTGCGCCAATCGTCGGGGGCGGCGGCGGCGGCCGCCCCGATTTCGCGGAAGCCGGAGGGAGGCTGCCCGAGAAGATCGACGACATGCTGGCCGCGAGTGAGGCGGTGCTTGCGAAAATCCTGAACGCGTAGAAGCGAAGCCGACCACCGTCTGCGCAACCGTCGAACTGTCAGCAACGCCGCGCCAACCCACCGCGAAGCGTCCCGAGCGCTCCACGGAGCGTCCCGAGCCTTCCGCGGAGTGTCCCGAGCCCTCCGCGAAGGCGCCGGACCCTCGGCGAAGCCGTTCTCTATCGAACGGTTCAGCTCCTGCCGATAACCCATACAGCGGTTCCCCGGACGACGGCCGGGGTGTCACTGCTCACTTCTTCACATATGTGCATCGCGCCGGGTGGCAAGGGCAAGTCCCTGCTCGCGAAGTTGTTGCGGCATCAGAGCGCCGATTGCGTGCGGCGTGGATTGGGCGTCGCCCTGCTGCTCCTCGGATTCGCGGTGCCCGCAAGTGCACAGATTTACACCTGGCGGGACGACAACGGCATTCTCGTCGTGTCGAACCGGCCGAAGCCGGGCACGCCCGAGACCCAGCCGCGGTCCTACGCGGTACCGAAAGCCGAGTCGGTCCGCGCCACCCGCTTCGTCGCGCCGGACCGCAGCCGGCTGTACGACGACATCATCGAGGAGCAGGCGCGCCTGCAGGGCGTCAGACCCGATCTCGTCAGGGCGGTCGTGCAGGTGGAATCCGCGTTCAACCCCTATGCGCGCTCGCCCAAGGGCGCCGAGGGGCTCATGCAGCTGATGCCGGCGACGGCGCGGCAGTTTGGCGTGACGAATCCCTACAACCCGAACCAGAACGTGCGGGCCGGCGTCGCGTACCTGCGGCAGCTCCTCGACAGGTACGGCGACAACGAGGAACTCGCGCTGGCGGCGTACAACGCCGGACCAGGGGCAGTGGACAAGTACGGCGAGAGCGTGCCGCCGTACCGGGAAACGCGGAACTACGTCTCTAAGATCAGCGAGCTCGCCCCGGCCCGGCCGAGGCTGCCCGACACCACAATTTACGAAGTGTCCGAGGTGGTGAACGGCCGGACCGTCGTGCGCTATACCAACAAGAAACCGCAGTAGCCGTGATAAGATGAGCGGTTCAGGAGGTTAGAACCGACGTGGCGAAGCACGCATCTGCGCTGAAAGCGCACCGGCAGAGTCTCAACAATCGGGAGCGCAACCGGCAGCTCCGATCGCGCCTGCGGAATGCCCTGAGGGCGATTCGCGCCGCCGTGGACGGCAACGATCTCACGGGCGCCAGAAATGCGCTGAAGCAAACGGTCTCGCTCATCGACAAGATGGCGAGCAAGGGCATCATTCACCGCAACGCAGCGGGCCGCTACAAGTCCCGGCTGTCGGCGCGGCTCACGGCGCGCACCAAAGCCGCGTAGCTCAGCGTATTCCCGTTGGCCGGGCTCCGGCACGGCCTCCGCACAACTCCGCGACCAGCCTCTCGAGCAGCACGCGCGCGTCGCCCGCCGACCGCTTCAGATCGAGATCCGTACGGAAGAGCGCGTCGATCGCGGGCGGGAGAGTACGCGCCGCGAACCGGCTTCGCACCAGCCACGCGAGCTGCCCGAGGACTTTCTCCGCCGGGGCGCCGGCGTCGAGCAGGAGCGCCACCTGCCGGAGCGCGGCGGCGCCATCGCCCGCTTCGATCGCGTTTGTCATCGCCCAGTCGTCCTGCAGGACGGCCGGACCAGCGATCTGCCGCACGTCGTCGGCTGTAATGCTTTTCTGCCCGAGCGCGTACAGCAGCAGCCGCTCGACGTCGTTGCGGAGCCGTTTGACGTCGGTGCCGCAGCGCTCGGCGAGCAGGCGCGCCGCGGCGGGATCGATAGCCGCTCCGCCAGCCGCCACCCTGTTCCTCACCCAACGCTCCGCGTCCGCGGCGTTCTCCAGCACGCCGCAATCAACCAGCGCCGCTTCCTTCGCGAGCAGTTTGTAGAGTCGGCTGCGCTTGTCGAGCGCGGTCGCTACGAACACCAGCGTCGTCTGCGGCTCCGGCTGCCTGATCAGCGCTTCGACCTGCTCGAGGGCCCGCGCCGCGGCTTCGCTCTCGCGCCGCGGCGCGAGGAGCGCCTCTGCCTGCAGCACGACCACGACGCGGCGCGGCGACATCATCGGCAGCGTGCGCGCGGCGGACACCAGGTTCGCGGCGGCGGCGGCAACCCGCTCGCCCGTCGTCGCCTCACCCGCATGGATGCGTTCGAAGTTGAAGGCCCGCAGCCCGTCTTCGACGAGCGTCTCGAACGCGTGCGCGAGGGCCGATTTCTCGATCTCGTCCTCTCCTTGGAGGAGGTAGATCGAGGCCGGCGTTCCCGCTTCGATTTGCTTACGGACGGCGGACGGCGAGAGGTTCAGAACGCCTCCAGAATCGCGCTCACGATGGTGCGGGCGAAATCGGTGCTCATGCGTTCGAGCGCGTTGGCGTCCTGGCCGAAAAACGCGGCGGGATCGAGCACGTCGGTCGCCTGCCCCTGCGCCTCGTACTCCTGGCGGAAAACGAGACCAGGATTTTCCCACAGCACCTTGTTCTCGCGGAGATCGCGCAGTTCGACGCGGGCCGACATCGTAATGATGTAGCGCGACGCGAGTTGATCGACCGTGAAGCTGGCAGGCGCCACCGACACGCCGCTGATGTCGGCGATGAGGAGCGCATCCACGCCCGTCGCCTGCGGCAGAACCTCGTACCGGCCGCGGCCTATGAGCTCGGATCGCACTTTCTGCGTCAGCAGCGTCTCGAGGTTGAAAACGGTCGTCCTGTTGGTGAACGTGGGGACGCCGATCGCCTTGATGTAGTCGGGCAGAAACGCGCCGCGTCCGGCGAGCGAGTACCCGCACGACTCACAAAGCACACTAAGGATACCAAGGGCACAAAGGGCACAAAGGCGACGGAGGGCACGAAAGACGGGAGGCGCGGGAGGCGAGGGACGGGTCGAACGGATCCGTCGAACGGCCGGCGTCAAGAAGCTATTTGAGGACGACACTGACCAGCGGTCCTTTCGCGATCACGATTTTTACGATCGTCTTTCCCTGCGTGTATTGGCGAACCGCCGGATCGGCCAGGGCGAGCTCTTTCAGCTCGTCGTCGCTGATGCCGGCGCGGGCGGTGAGCCGCGCGCGCACCTTGCCATTGATCTGCACCGGCACCACCACCTCTTCGGCCTTCGCCACCTCGGGATCGAATCCCGGCCACGCCGCGCGAGCCAGCGGTTCGGGATGATCCAGCATCTGCCACAACTCCTCGGCCGTGTGCGGCGCAAAGGGCGAGATCATGAGCACGAGGGCGTCGATCGCCTCGCGCAGCACGGAAATCGTCTGAATGCGCTCGATGCGTCCCGCCGCCGGTTCGGCGCGCGTCGGCGCGCCGTGGGGGGTGACATCGCTGAACGCGTAGAGCTCGTTCACCAGCTCCATCAATGACGACACCGCCGTGTTGAGGTGCATCCGCTCTTCGATGTCGCTCGTGACGCGCCGAATCGTCTCGTGCGTCTTGCGCCGCACCGCGCGCTCCCGCTCCGTGCAGTCGTCGCCGCAAAGGGGAATGCCGTCTCCGCCGATCGTTTCAGCCCAATGATCCACGAGCCGCCACACGCGGACGAGGAACCGGTAACTGCCCTCGAGGCCCGCGTCGCTCCATTCCACTTCCTTTTCGGGAGGCGCGACGAACATCACGTACAGCCGCAGCGCGTCGGCGCCGTACCTGGCGAGCATGTCGTCCGGATCGACCACGTTCCCCTTCGACTTCGACATGACCGCGCCGTTCTTCAGCACCATCCCCTGGGTGAGCAGCCGCTTGAACGGCTCGTCGAGGGCGACGAGCCCCACGTCGCGCAGCACGCGCGTGAAGAAACGTGAGTACAGCAGGTGGAGGATCGCGTGCTCGACCCCGCCGCTGTAGAAATCGACCGGCATCCAGTAGGCGGCGTCAACCCTGTCGAACGGCAGCTCCTTGTTGTGCGGGTCGCAGAAACGCAGGAAGTACCAGGACGAGTCGACGAACGTATCCATGGTGTCGGTCTCGCGCCGCGCGGGACCGCCGCATTTCGGACATGTGACGTTCACGAACTCCGGCACCTGCGCGAGCGGCGAGTCGCCGCGGCCGGTGAAGGCGGCGACCCTCGGCAGCTCCACCGGCAGATCTTTCTCGGGCACCGCCACGACCCCGTCCTTTTCGCAGTGAATCACCGGGATCGGCGTGCCCCAGTACCGCTGCCGCGAGATCCCCCAGTCCTTCAGGCGGTATTGAATCTCTCGCTTTCCGATGCCCCGCTTCTCCGCATCGTCGAGCATGCGCGCGATCACCTCGGGCGCTTTCTGACCCGAGTACGGACCCGAATTCACCAGGTGGCCGTAGTTGGTGGTCGCTTCCCGCAGCGCGCCCGCGTCCTGCTGCGCGGGATCGTTCGGGTCCTGCACGACGACCACCCTGATAGGCAGCCGGTACTTGCGAGCGAACTCGAAATCGCGCTGGTCGTGCGCGGGCACGGCCATGATGGCGCCTGTGCCGTATTCGGCGAGAACGAAGTTCGCCACCCAGATGGGCACCTGCTCGCCGGTGAACGGGTTCGTCGCTTTGCGGCCCGTGTCGAACCCCTCTTTCTCGATCGCGCCGGTCAGCCGCGCCTGGCGATCGAGAGCCCGGAACGTCTGGACCTTCGCCCGGAAGCTCTGAGGGTCTCCGCTTTCGGCGGCGAACTGATCGACGATCGGGTGCTCGGGCGCGACGAGGACGAAGGTCGCCGCATAAATCGTGTCGATGCGAGTCGTGAAGATCTCGATGTCGGCGGCCGGTCGGTCCGCGGAAGCGGCCACCGGGAAGCGGATCCGCGCGCCTTCGGAGCGGCCGATCCAGTTCCGCTGCATCACGGCGACCTTGTCCGGCCAGGCGTCCAGCGTCTCGAGGCCGGCCAGCAGCTCGTCGGCGTACGCGGTGATGCGGAAGAACCACTGTTCGAGATCTCGCGTGACCACCGTCGTCCCGCACCGCCAGCACGCGCCGTCGACGACCTGCTCATTGGCCAGCACCGTCTGGCAGCTCGAACACCAGTTGACGGTCGAACGCTTGCGGTACGCGAGGCCCCGCTCGAGCATCTTCACGAAGATCCACTGGTTGAACTTGTAGTACTCGGGAAGGCAGGTCGCAATCTCGCGGTCCCAGGCGTAGCTGATCCCGAGCCGCTGGAGCTGACCCTTCATGTGGCTGATGTTGTCGAGCGTCGACTTCTCCGGATGCGTGCCGGTCTTGATCGCCGCGTTCTCGGCGGGCAACCCGAACGCATCCCACCCGAAAGGGTGCAGCACGTTGTAGCCGCGCATGCGCTTGGTCCGCGCCATCACGTCGCCGATGATGTAGTTCCGCACGTGCCCGACGTGCGCATGCCCCGACGGGTACGCGAACATCTCCAGGCAGTAAAATTTCGGCCGCGTCGCGTCGGCGTCCACCTCGAACGCCTTCGACGACGTCCACTGCTGCTGCCACTTCTTATCGAGCTGCTGGGGCTTGTATTCGATCATCGAGAATGGTTCATTTTACTCTGTAGCACGCATGGGCCAGCCTCTCGTCAGCTGTCTGATGATCACCGCGGGCCGCTCGCGCCTAGCCGAGCGCGCCGTACGATGCTTCTGCGCGCAGACGTGGACGAACAAGGAGCTGGTCGTCCTCGACGACGGGCCGGAGGATTACCGCGGCATGCTGCTGCCCTACAGCGGCGCAGCGACCGTCAGGTACATTCGCCTCGAGCACGACCCGGCGCGCCGCCTCGGAGCGCTCCGCAATCTGGCGCTCGAACACGCCCGCGGAGATTACCTGGCGCAGTGGGACGACGACGAGTGGTACCACCCGGAACGGCTCGAGAAACAGATGCAGTCGATTGCTGATGGAAGCGGCGCGTCGGTGCTCCGCGAGACGCTCATGCATCTGGACACGCCGGAGTACGTGGAGCGTCCCTACAGAACCGGCCTTCGGCGCGGCACGCCCGGCACGATCGTGTTCCGTCGGACGGCGGCGAGGTACCCGAACAGCCGCCGCGGCGAGGACAGCGCCTTTCTCTCGCAGCTGCGGCGCAGCGGTGCGGGCGTGGCCATTCTCGGTCCAGAGTGCAGCCACCTCTTCATCCGCTGCTTCCACGGCGCGAACACGTGGGATCGCACCCACTTCTCCGAGCGGCTGCACGACACGATCCGCAACAGGCTCGCCTACGCCTACGCGCGGTATGTCCGTCGCGACCTGTTCGCGCACCGCGCGTTTCAGCTCACCGACGCGGAGCGGGAGTCCACACGCGCGTTTCTCCAGCAGAGCCGGGAACTCGGTTTGTGTCTCGCGCGTTGACCCTCCTGCTCTTCGCACCGGCCATCGTCTGGGCCGCTTGCGATAGATCGCGGCGGCCAGTGGAGACGTTCGTGCCTGACGCTCGCATGATAGAGGTAAGCGGCGGATCCCTTTATGTCGAGGATGCCGGCCGCGGCGCGGCCCTGGTCTTTCTGCACGGCGGCTTCGGCGACCGGCGGATGTGGGACGATCAGTTTCAGGCGCTTGCCGGCTCATTCCGCGTGATCCGCTACGACCACCGCGGATTCGGACGCTCGCCGGCACCTTCCGGAGAATACTCTCCGGTCGCGGACCTCACGCGCGTGCTCGACGCGCTGGGTGTCACCCGCGCCCACCTGGTGGGCAACTCGATGGGCGGCCAGCTGGCGCTCGATTTCGCGCTCGTCGAACCCGATCGCGCCGACCGGATCGTTGTCATCGCGAGCGGGGCGGGAGGTTTTCCGTTTCCGGCGGCCGACGTCGAACGGGTGATGGCGGTGTTTGCGGTCGCGAGGGAGCGCGGCACCGGCGCAGCCGCCGAAACGTGGTTGAGGCACCCGATGGTCGCCGTGGCGAGCACCAGCAATCGCAATGGGACCGCCGTGCGCCTCCGGCAGATGGTCGAGGAAAACCAGCGCATCTTCCTGATGGAGCAGTGGCCCGAGGAGCGCACCGTGCGGCCGGCCTACGAGCGCCTCCCCGACATCAAGGCCGCGGTCCTCTTCGTCATCGGCGACCGGGACGCCCCGGCCGTCCAGAACGCCGCGCGGGCCACGGCCGAGCGGCTTCCAGGGGCCCGGGTGGAAGTCGTGGCGGGCGCCGATCACCTCCCCCAGATGGAAGAACCTGAGCAGGTGAACCGGATTATCCAAGAATTTGTCGGCCTGTAGCCTGGCTGCACACCACCTGGAAACTTTCGTCGCCGCCGGCCGTCCCCGGCAGTATCCTCCCGCCATGTAATCCAGCCGTTCGCGCGACCCTCGGCAACCCATTCGGAGGAGGATCCTATGTTCCGTCTTTCCGTCCACGTGGGGTTCGTCGTCATCATGGCGTTCGCGACGCCTGCGCTCGGCCAGGGCGGCCGGGCCGAAATCAGCGGCACACTCTTCGACACAGCCAAGGCGGTGCTGCCCGGCGTCACGATCACCGTGACCGACGAAAACACCGGCCTGGAGCGGACGGCCGTCACGGGCGACGAGGGCCGGTTCGTCATTCCCACTCTCGTGCCCGGCACCTACACCATTCGAGCGACCCTGCAGGGCTTCCAGACGCTCACGCGCACCGCGGTGCCGCTCAACGTGGGCCAGGAGCTGACGATCAACCTTACCCTGCAGCTCGAAGGGGTGCAGGAAACGCTCACGGTGACCGGCCAGGCGCCGCTCGTGGAGACGACGTCGAGCGGAGTGGGGTCGAACATCACGAATGCCGAGATCGACAGCCTGCCGAGCGCGGGACGCAACCAGTTGAGCCTGATGCAGGTCGTGCCCGGGCTCACACCAAACCTCACTCCAGGCTCGTTCGAAGGCGGCCAGTACAACGCGAACGGGCAGGCGACGACCGCAAACCTGTTCCTCGTCGACGGGGCGTACGACAACGACGATCGCCGAGGCGGCTCGCAGGGCACGCAGGCGCGAGTCACGCTCGACACGATGGCGGAATACGAGGTGCTCACGCACCAGTACTCGGCGGAGTACGGCGGATCCTCCGGCGTGGTGGTCAACGCCGTGACCCGCAGCGGGACCAACCGGCTCACCGGCCGGCTGTTCAACTACCTTCAGGACAACAAGCTGAACGCCACCGATCATTTCCTGAAACAGGCGAACCAGGAAAACCCCGATTCCGGAAGCAACGTGTTCGGAGGAAGCGTCGGCGGCCCGATCGTCCGGAACCGCGCCTTCTGGTTCTTCAACGTGGAACGGACGAAGAGCGACGAGGCGGCAAACCTGAACTTTCCGGCCGATGCGGCGCCGCTCGCCGTGTCGTACTCGGACACGACCGGGTTCTCGGTGCTCAACACCTTCCTGCGCGGCGACTTCCAGGCCACGGGCAACAACCACCTGAGCGTCCGGTGGGTGCGCGAGGCCGGCCTCACGGAGAACGACGAGCTCGAAGGGAACCGCTCGACGCGCAACAACGCGACGTTCGAGAACGACAGCGGCGATCAGGTGTTCAGCGTCGCGTGGACGACGATCATCGGCGCCAGGGCGACGAACGAAATCAGGGCGGGCCACGTCCGCGAGAACCTGCTCCAGGGACCGCGAATCCTGTTCGACGACAACTGGAACTTCGTCGGGCTGAACGGGCGCGAGCAGTTCGATATCGGGCCGATGAACACCCACCCGGATTACAACGACGGTCCGCGCAACAACTACAACCAGGACTTGATCCGAACTTACACGATCGACGATTCGTTCACGATCGTGCATGACGACCACACCCTGAAAGCCGGTGCCGGGTGGAGCCGCAACACCGCCGTCCCGCAGAGCGTCGGCGCCAATCTGATCGGCACGTACAGCTTCCCGACCAACGTGCCATTCGATCAGGGCAATCCGCGGACTTACCCATTCCGGTTCACGATGCGTCTGGGCCAGATCGACTTCGATCAGCGCGACTGGCGGACAAACCTCTACGTTCAGGACAAGTGGCAGCTGAGCCGAACGGTGTCGCTGAACCTCGGCCTGAGGTACGACTACCAGCACATCACGCCGCAAACGAAAGACGCGCTGGCGCCGAGGATTGGCGTCGCCTACGACGTGACGGGCGACGGGAGGACGCTCATCCGCGGCGGCTTCGGCAAGTTCTACAACCTGCACCAGCTGAACGTTCTGGCGACGCTGCTTCAGAACGCCGTGATCAGCCCGGCGTACATCTACGACACGGGCGAGGTCACGTCCCCGGCCACCACCGGCGTGATGCCGTCGAACGCGTGCCTCCAGCCGGCTGGCGCCGCCGGGCTCGCCGTGATCAGTCCCGCGTGCAGAACGCTGCTGGAGTCGGTGCGCGGTCAAGTGGCCGCCGGCGGATTCGCGAACGATCAGCCGACGATCGACGGCGATCGCCGGCTGCCGTACCTGTGGGCCTTCAGCGCCGGGGTCAAGCGCGAACTGTTCCGCAATCTCGCGGCGTCAGTCGATTACGTCGGCAATCGCGGCTACGATCAGAACGCGCTCATCGACATCAACGAGGGACCCTCGGGAGCCGACGGCCGAATCACCCGGCTCGGGCCGGCGGTATTCGATCCCGACGGCTCGCTGATTCCGGCGTCTGCGCGCGGCACCGCGTTCCGCCGTGTGCTGCAATACCAGACGCTCGAGTCGCTCGACACGGACTACAACGCGCTGGAGCTGGCGCTCGAGAAGCGGATGTCGAGCCGGTGGTCGGCGCGTCTCGCGTACACACTGGCTCGCGCGCGCGATGTCGGCGCGATCACCGACGACCTGAACCCTCGAGGAGACTACGGGCGCACGAGCTTCGACAACCGGCACGCCCTCGCGATGAGCGGCAACGTGGACATCTGGCGCGGGCTCGGGGCCGGGTTCGTCTTCCGGTACTACTCCGGATATCCGATCAACGAAACCATCGGTGTGGACGCGAACCGCGACAACGAAAACAACGATCGGCCGGTGCGCGGCGTGCACGACACGACAGGCCCGATCCTGTCGCCGGTCGATTCGACGGGCCGGGCGATCCGCAACGGCATCGACGGCGAGAAGCAGGTGCTCCTCGACGGCCGGTTCCAATATCTCTGGCGCGTGCAACGGTATCAGGCGGGCTTCTTCGTCGAGATGTACAACCTGACGAATCGTGTCAACTTCGGGAACCCGTCGGGCAACCGCAGCGCGGCGCAGTTCATGGTGCGGCGCGTGGCGGGAGATCCGCGGACAGTGCAGCTCGGGATGAGGCTGACGTTCTGATTTGGCGGGTGACTGCTTGAAAGGACTGTGATTTCACTCCGGAAAGCGTAGCCACGAAATCACGAAAGCACGAAAGGAAAACGTTTCGTGTCTTTTCGTGTTTTCGTGGCTAGCCTTTGTTTTTAGTTCGTGCTCGCGGCGCCGTGGCGCAGTTCCTGCCCGATCAGTTTCGATTTATCGGCGCCCGGCTTCGGCCGGAACTTCTGCACGCGGCCCCCGAACACTTCGGCGGTGTAGAAGTTGCCTTCCTGATCGACGGTGATCGAGTGCGGGCCGTTGAACTGACCCGGCTGTCCGCCCGGCGCCCCCCACCCGTACTGGTAATTCCCGTTCAGGTCGTACTTGATCACGCGGTTGGTGCCGCCGTCCACGAACCACAACGACTGGTCGGTGGTGATCAGGTGCGCGTACGGCTGCGAGCGCACGCCTGTGGTGAACATGTCGAGGAACTTGCCGTTCTCGTCGAACACCTGAAAGCGCCGGTGGCCGCGATCGACGACGAACAACCGGCGATCGTTGCTGATGGCGATGCTGTGGACGGTGTTGAACTCATTGGGGCCCGGGTTGGCTGCATCTTTGGGCGCCGTGCCCCAGTCCATCAGGAACTTCCCGTCCTTGTCGAACTTGGCGACGCGCTTGCCGCCGTAGCCGTCGCTGATGAAGAAGGTGCCGTCGGGCAGCCACGCGATGTCGGTGGGCCGGTCGAAGAGCTTGCCGCCGTCACGGCCGCGCTGGCCTCTCGTGCCGAGCGTCATCACCAGCTTGCCGTCGTAGGTGAACTTGTAAATGGTGTGCAGCTGATCGTCGAAGACCCACACGTGCTTCTCGGGATCGTAGGGGCTCATCTTGATCTTGTGCGGTCCGCGGCCGCACGGGCCCTCGAACAGCTGGTCGTGCTGCGGCCACCACTGGACGATCTTGCCGTCGCGGTTCACGACGAAGATCACGTGGTGCATCCGCCGCTGCCATCCGCGCTTGTTGCCGCTCTGCTCGCACGTGGCGTTGACGCCGTCCTCGTTGCCGGTCGCGCTGCCGCGGGACGGCGTGAGCATGGCGTAGGGAGTCCACGGCTTCGCGCCCGCCGGCAGCGGCAGCTCGCCGCGCTGTGCGATCCAGATCCGATCGGGCGTTTCGGCGTACACGGCGCCGACCGATCCCCACGTCCATCCCTCGTGTTTGATGCCGTCGGGTGTGTCGGGCAGCGGCTGCGGCCAGTTGGCGACGGGCTCGTAGGGTCCGAATTCCTCCTGGCCTCCCCGCTCCTGCGCCGCAGCGGGCGCGGTCGCGGACGCGGATACCGTTTCAGGACTGCTCGCCGGCGAGCTGCAGCTTGCGACGCCAATGGCGAGAAGTAGTCCGGACGTCAACAACGTCAAATGCGACGGGCGACGAACGCGCATGATGAGTCTCCTTTCGCGTTTCGGCCACTACGACAATTTGTGAAGGCGAGGCAGTATACATGAACCGCCGCTGATCCATCGTTCCGGAAAGCCGCGATTTCACGCGACTTTTGGACGTCTTCCGTGCGCAGTGGGCAACTTCGCGCGGCCTACTCGCGTCCGATCTCGGACCGACCGTTCACCGATCTACAACCGCCAGAACCGACCTGCCGCGCTGCGGACCGCATCAACCGCGTCGCGCCCGCGCGTCGACGGAATGGTCGATTGCGGCCATCGCGCGGGAGTCCCTCGGGGGGCAGCGAGAGCGTCCACGACGGCCTGCAGCGACTCCGCAAGCGCGCGGAGGTCGTAGCCGCCTTCGGTGACCGCGACGAGCCGGCCCCCGCAGCATTCCTCGGCCAGCTCACGCAGTTCCGCGGTCATCGCGGCGAACGCGCCCGTGGTGAGGCGCATGCCGGCGAGCGGGTCGCGCTCGTGCGCGTCGAAACCGGCCGACACGAGGAGGAGGCCGGCATCAAACTGGCGCAGCACCGGCGTGACCGCTTCCTCGAACACGCGGCGGTAGTCGTCGTCGGTCGCGCCGACTTCGAGCGGCACGTTGAGCGTGAAGCCCCGGCCGGAGCCAGTCCCGATCTCGTCGGCAGCCCCGGTGCCCGGATAATACGGGAACTGGTGCATCGACACGTACAGCACGGATGGATCGTCCTCGAAGATGTGCTGCGTTCCGTTTCCGTGGTGCACGTCGACGTCTACGACCGCGACGCGCTCGACGCCCATCGAGCGCGCATGGGCGGCGGCGACGGCGATGTTGTTGTAGAGGCAGAATCCCATCGCGCGGCTGCGCTCGGCGTGGTGGCCGGGCGGGCGAACGAGCGCGAGTGCCGCGGTCGGCGGCTCGGAACGATCGACCACGCGCTCGACCGCATGCACCGCGGCGCCCGCCGCGAGGAGTGCTATCTCGTGGCTTTCGGGCGACGTGTAGGTGTCCGGGTCGAGTGCGAGCGCCGCCCCGGCGGTCTCGGCGATACGCCGCAGGTAGTCGGCCGCGTGCACGCGCGCGAGTTGTTCGGACGTCGCCGGCGGCGGCGCCACGACCTGGCCGCCGCGGCGCCGCCACTCGGCGGCGATCACGTCCATCACTTCCGCCCGCTCGGGGCATTCGGGATGGCCGGGCGGCGTCTGGTGTTCGGCGAAGCGTTCGGAGGATATGAGGATTAACGACACGTGCTCACAAAGATCACAAAGGACACAAAGGACACAAAGAATCCAAGCGACGCAAAGATTAACTGAACGCGCGAACCGTAACCCAAAGCCCAAAGCCCAAAGCCTGGCCCCCGGAGCCTGGAGCCCGAAGCCTGGGGCTTCAGGCCGTGACATCTACCCAAGCATCGCGTCCGCGCGGCGTTCGAGCGCCGTCAGCCGGTGTTCCAGAAGCCGGCGAGCCGATTCGAGTGATCGGTCGTCGGCATTCGAAGCCACTTCGATCGGCTCGCCCATCGCAATCGACACCGTCGCGAAGGGCTTCGGGATCTGCGTGCGGTCCCAGCTGTTCAGCGTCCAGTGGCGATCGGCCTCGAGATGGAACGGCAGGACCGGCTTGCCGGTCGCCTTTGCCAGCCACAGCGCGCCTGGCTGCGCGGTTCGCGCGGGACCGCGCGGGCCGTCGAGCGTGAAGCCGGCCGGGCGGCCGGCCGCCATGTCGCGCTTCAGCTGCAGCATCGCCTTGAGCCCGCCGCGCGAGCTCGATCCGCGCGCCGTTCCGTAGCCGAAGCGCTCGATGATTCCCGCAATCCACTCACCGTCGAAATTTTCGCTGGTGATGACGACGATGCCCCTGCCGCGGAAGTAGTAGGCGGCCGGAAGGATGCGGCCGTGCCAGAAGGCCATGATCGGCTGCCTGCCGCCGCGAACGACGGCATCGAGATGCTCCAGCCCTTCGGTCCGCCAGCGGAGCGTCGCCCCGAGCGCGGCAACCGCGCGATAACCGGCAATCGAGATGAGCCGCGCCTCGAACCGTTTGATGCGCGAGGCTCGCCAGTCGCTCATTTCAGTCGTCGACTGCCGGAACCGGCAATCTATTGAGCGCGGGTGAGACGTCCGTTCACGTACGTCATCAGGTCCACGAACTGGATGTTCGCGGCGTCCGGCGCGCTCGACTGCGCGCCCTTCAGCATGATCGAGCAGAAGGGGCACGCCGTAACCACCGTTTCGGCGCCTGTGTCGCGCAGCTGCTTGAACCGGACGTCGCTGATTCGCGATCCCGGCTCCTCTTCCTTGTCGGCGAACAACAAGCCGCCGCCGGCGCCGCAGCAGTAGGGGTTCTCGCGGTTGCGCACCGGCTCGGCGATATCGGCGCCGAAGCGCGTCAGCAGCTCACGCGGCTCATCCGTCCTGCCGCCGTAGCGGGCGAGGTAGCAGGGATCGTGGTAGGTGACCCGTTCGCCGCCCGCGGCGTCCGGCCGGTGCGCGCGCAGCAGTTCCGCGATGTACACGGCCGAGT
>WUUC01106131.1_pt1 | contig 16472 bp, 17 predicted proteins | sample 6278441 | NCBI WGS metagenome assembly WUUC01 (sample SAMN13675441, study PRJNA597444) | soil metagenome | isolation source: soil | place: USA: Washington | collected 2017-10
CTTGCACACGTCATTTGCGAACATCCAATGGGAGAATTCAAAGCTCTCGGTGGCGGCATTTTACTGCGAGACTACAATAAAGTTCACGAAGAGGAAGCCGATTGGCTAGGTGGATGCTTGTTGCTGCCAGGTAGGGCACTTTACTACGCACATAAGGACGGACTTTCCAAGCAGGAAATAGGAGAGAAATTCTCGGCAAGCCCTGAGATGGTACAGTACAGAATGAATATGTGCGGGATCGAAAAGCGGCGCAGGAGATAGCTTGCAGCCCTGCAGACCCTGCAGTGCTTGCAAACCTCGCGGCCTTCGTTACAGTTGCAGGAGCGGGCGCAAACTGTTAAAAATCGTCTTCATTCTTCCATGTAAGTATTCTGTGTATGGTACTTTAATATCTTCTTTTCCTCCTTCTTTTTTCTCATACCGACGAATGGGCGATAGCAGTTCAAATTGTTGCCTCAATTCTTGAAAGCCAGAAATACTTAAGAGCAGTCCGATCAATACCAAGACTGCTTTGTTGTCTTTCATTCTTTCATCATCACTAAGCCACCCATGCAAACGACAAATCCATCGTGCATAAAGAGCGCGATAGTCATTCAGCTTTGGTCCACGTTTTAATGCAAATCTGTTTTTCCTACTTTTGGCTTCCGCATACTCCATTTGCCTCATCGACTCGTTCCAGCTATTGGTAGCGGATTTATCAAATTCGTCGGCAACGCCCACAACGCACACGTCAGACAACATACAACGGCTTATCACCCAAAGAGTACCAAATTCTTCTTCGGTAAAAAAATCAAAACCGTTGGTCGTTAGAAAATCGACCAGATCCGAAAATGTGGGATTTGGTTTGAGGAGTTTTTGTTCAAAGAAGGCAAGGTCCTCATCACACCAATTCACATTGCCCTCAGCATAGTCAATAAATTCTCTAACAACATGTGTACCGTCATACTGCTTGCCGCGTCGGTAGAGTTCCAAAAACTCTAAATCAGTTCGGGCGATTTCTCTTAAAGCCTGAACATTGTAGGTAATTTGGTCACTTTTGTTTTTCATATGTGTTGTTTTTTCCTCGACACAAATATGCAAATGGCTCAAAAGACATTTTTTGAGCATGAAAGGGGCGTATTTCGCAATTGGCGCGTTGCTACGACGGTTACCAGCCCTCGTGAAGTTTGAAATGAATTTTTCGTGGGAATGGCAGGAGTGTTTTCATGTAAACCCTTCTACGTCCTCCAGGAATAAGGGATATTGACCTGTCAGGTTTTCACCCCAAAATGCCCAAATCACAGGGGTCAAATTTTTTTTCGGTGACATTTGCAAACAAATGTGTTGGCGTCATTTTTCTTCGGTCTCCAAAACTCCCAAGAGGGCCCAGAATCCTTACAAATACCATTTCTCGACACAAAATTGAGAAAACACGATATTGTCTGCTCCAGCAATTCCCTGTAACATGGCGTGACCATAGTAAGCAGCATTTTCAGCTCGTTCCATGGTCAAAGCAATGTTAAGGACTCTAATCTCCCAGATTCTTGTGGTCTTCTGCCTTCACGCGCAAGGCCAGGTTCCTGTCTTTAAGATTCAACAGCCCAAACCTTTCTCCTTTCCCAGAGCCGAGGGCTATAACCCATTCCCTCGCCCAGAAGTCACTAATCCACTCGCTCAGACCGCGGTTGTATTCAATCCAGGCCTAACAGAACAGGCACAATACAAGGCCATCATGAATGAGGTTGACAACTACAACAATCAGAGAGCCTATCGGGATCAACTTGTAGCTGAAAGTGTCACAGAATTAAGCAAGGACGATATCGTCTACGACTTTGATTTGGCTCCTTCGTCGAAGACTCAACATTATCGCAATGCATTCGAAGAAATCAAAAAAATGGTTGAAGGGAAAACTGCTCTGAATCTCAAGCAGGCGGTATTCCTTGTCGAGCATTCTTATGACACGACGTTACGGTATGAAGATTTTAATAGGCAGATTAGTGACGCCATCTCGGTCGTGTCTGCGAAGATGAAAAAGAGCAAGGCCAAGGCCTCCGACAACACGGCCAAGGTCGTGGCTCTGTTTCAATACATGAGTGATACAATTACTGTCACTTCCGCAGCCCTGGAGAGAAAGATAACGTCCTATCCAAAGACGTATGACTTCGAGGATTTCTGGGGACGCCAGGACTATAGAAAAATGTTTGTGTCGAAAACGCTGAAAACAGGAAGTGGCCAATGTCATTCCCTCCCCTTGCTTTTCTTGATCTTATGCGAGGAGATTGGAGCCGAAGCTAGTCTTTCCTTCGCACCAAATCACTCATTCATCAAGTTCAAGGATAAACGCGGCGTTTGGCACAACCTTGAACTAACGAACGGCATGCTTGCCTCGGATAACTTCATCGTTCAATCGGGCTACATCAAGGCTGAGGCACTCCAAAGCCGGATCTTCCTCGAACCGCTGTCAAAGCGTCAAACAATCATTCAATGTCTCAACGACCTGGCGCTCGGTTACGTGAAGCAGTTTGGCTACGACGGATTTGTCAAGTCCATAACTAACGTAGTCCTATCCCAATCCCCGAGCAATCTTACAGCACACCAAATCAACGCCAACTATTTTGCGACACTTTCAGATAGGATAATTTATCAGTACCGGAAAAAGGGCTGGAACCGACAGCGATTAGAGCAAGACGAGAAGGCGATGTACGTAATCAATTCTGCTATAGGGGCAACTAAGCACATTGAGCAACTCGGATACTCCGATATGCCTGCTGATGCCTATGAAGCATGGCTACGATCGATTCAGGCAGAGGCCAACAGGCAACAGCATCTAAGAGAGATTCGAGGTCTAAACGGAATGATCTACACAAAATGAGAATGACGATAGCATTACTCCTGGTCACTTGCAGCGCATTCGGACAGGGTCAACCAGACCTTTACACTAAATCTTTCCGAGAGTTAAAGGGTATGCTGACAGATAGCATTCCTCTGAGCTTTAAACGCGCTGTATTTGTGACTGAGAACGCTTACTCAAATAATCAGTACTCCTACCAGGCATTTGATGAGAATATCAAGCTACTGAGCAAGTTGTGCCACAAGATATCCGCGCAAAATCCAATCACCTATAATGAAACAGACAAGGAAGAGATCAATAAGTACGCGGCTGTATTCAGATTGATGACCGACAGTGTCCGATTCGGTTTGGACAGCTCGAAGTACTTCGTGACAGAACCGTACGTTTACGATTTCGATGATTTTTGGGGAGAGAAGCGATGGGAAAAAATGTTTGTGACCAAACTGCTCGCCACGCATTCTGGAAATTGTCACTCCTTACCATTTCTTTATAAGATACTGTGCGAGGAATTGGGTGCTAAAGCTTACTTAGCCATGGCACCAAATCATATCTACATAAAGCAGTAGAAAAAAGACTGGTTGGTACAACACAGAACTAACAAGTGGCTACTTCCCTATTGATGCATGGATCATGGCCTCTGGATATATTCATCTAACAGCCGTCCAAAATAGAATTTACATGGACACTCTCGATCAAAAGCAATCAGTCGCCATCTGTGTCATCGATCTCGCGAAGGGATTTGAAAGGAAATTTCCAGCCGATCTATATTTTGTTGAAATGTGTGCTGATTTGGCCCTGCAGTATTACCCGAACTATACAAACGCGATGATCTTGAAAGCCGAGAATACTAAAAAGCGCTTCGAGAAAATCCTGCAGTCGACAGGGGCAAAATATCCGGGTGATATTCTAAATCGGCCCGATGCGAATGCACTATTTTCGAGTATGGAGAAGCAGTATGCCGCGATACACGAGATTGGATTTAGAACAATGCCGAAAGACATGTACATTAATTGGCTCAATGAGCTGAGAAAAGAAAAAGGAAAATACCTGAACCGAGCAGCAGTAAGCAACTTCACAAAATCCGACGATAAATGAGATCCGCGATTCTTTCCGTTGTATTACTCCTTATCCTGAGCAGCGGTTTTTCACAGCAGCCGTTTGAGGAATATGGTTACAAAGTAAAAGTAGCAACTCTCAGTAAAGGTGAATACACTGAATTCTTCGATCAAGACACCCTCGTTCAGGTCGGTTCTGTGATCTTGAATACTGTAACAGGCAAACTTGCATATTTCGTATCCACCGACACCGCATATTCTGAAGCTACTCTCCAACCAGAGCTAATAAGTCGATGGTTGTCTCCTGATCCGCACGCTGAGAAATACTATAGCTATTCACCCTACAATTTTGCAGTCAACAATCCTATTCTGTTTAATGACCCTGATGGACGAGATATCGTGTTTTATATCCTATCCGGTTCGCAGGACGATAGTCGCTTGCAGAAAGTAAATTTTAACCAACTAGATAAAAGCTTTCAGAAGGCCCTTATATCATTTGCCAAAACAAAAGAAGGGTTTGCATACCTAAGTCAGTTTGCCAAAAAAGGAGATAAAATTGGGGACATTAAGTTTGGGTCAGATGGAAAGTTCGCCAAGCATGACATGGGATTAACCCAGGAAAAAAATTATACTGGAGCGCCAGGACACAACAACTTCACATGGTCGGCAGATGGATCCAAAGCGACCTTCTATTTACAAGTCAACACGGTTGATAATGAAGGGGATAGATCAGATCTCGACCAATCAATCACCATTGGCCATGAGTCTCTGATTCACATCGATCAGTATGATGATAAAGTGGTTGACGCGGCAAACAATAAGGACAAATCCGCTCTTCACTCTTTACACCAAGCCCATCTGAAGAATGGCGCAGATGGAAACGGCCGGGTCGACCATCAAGGATATATCAATGGCGATTCCCAATATCAAAAAATGAATAGATTTAGTTCTCAACTAAAATCGATCTATAACCCTGCATCAGTTGACAAACAAATGAAAGAGCATGACAAGGCATACCAACATCTCAGAAAAAAATAGACTATTAATATATGGGCTAATTCTTCTGTCGTTCTTCTCCTGTAGTCGATCAAACCGATCGGAAGGTAGCTCAAACGTTGATTTGAAGACTCAAGTGCTTACAGAAATTCTCAATGACACGACTAATGGGCTTGTTCGAGAGCCAAGTCCTGTTTTCAGTTGTACCGACGTTACCGCGTCGTCTATGTTAAGCGTACCTGGTTTGGAGCAATTTTATGTCGAGAGCAAATATCTGAGCTTCCTCCTCCAGGAAGACACATCTTTCGTAAAGCAACAAATGGCAATGCGCAAGACCTTTCAACTCGACAGCTTGGCTTTTAGGAGTTTCAAAATCATCCCAGTCGCCGATTTGCGTAAGTCTCGCTCCCAGGAAGAATTCTGGGAGCTTATAAACAAATATGGAACAGGCTATTACTCCGTTAGTATGCCAATCTTCAACTCAACGAACGACTTATGCTATTTCAAGCTATCATTTTTCTGCAACGGCCACTGTGGTAATGGCCTCGAAATTTTAGCTGAGAAAAAAGGTATAAGATGGGTCATAAAGGAAAAGTTTGGCGGTTGGGTAAGCTAGCTTTTTGCACTTCATCGAAAACCCATGAACGGTATGGCGTCAGTTATGAAGCTGAGTGGCTGGACAAGTTGAAGTCACCTTAGCCTAATCGCGCTATGCGTTCATATTCCTCAACCACCAGCCTGAGCAGATCATCAGGACTTTTGCCCAAGGCCTGAGCGATTTTAAGGAAATTGAAGAGCCTGACGCCAGTCTCCCCTCTTTCAAGAACTCCGATGGTGGGCAACTGCAAATCGACTTTCGCTGCCAATTCAACGCGAGGGATCTTAATATCTTCCCTCACCCGTTTCATCACCGACCCAAATGCGATTTGCACTATTCTCTCGCCTGGCACAACACAATCCTCGCCAATGCCGTCCGAACTAAGTGTGTCGATAGCATTTGCGGACCACGATAATCGCGAATCGAATTCGGACTTTTGAGTGACACTTAAGATAACATGTGTGCCATCGTATGTTCCGCGACGCTGGTCAAGGGGATGGACGGAGATCAATTCTCTCACTCGCTGTTTTGCCATAACTTCAGAACCGGCGCCAATGATGAACTTGCGGCTATACAGGTTGAAGTGTTTGACCAGGAGGGTAAATGTTTTGATTTCTTTCATAGACATTGCTGAAAGTTTGGGGTGATCGTCCAATCAAAAAAAATTATTCGCGCTCCTCTATTCCTCCTTGTGCCTTTTCGATCTTGTCGAGAAGATCAAATAAGAAGTCCAGATCGACGACGAGATCCTGCATGTAAAGGGTCTCCATCGATCCGTCGTACATAAGGAACTCAAGCAGCCAACTGCGTAAATTTTTCGCGAATCTCTTCGCAGAGACGAATTCAACGAATTCATTAAACTCATCCTGCATTTCCGCTTTGACGTCTAGTTCAGGTTCCTTCCGTTTTGATTTCTTTGAAGACTTCGATGTCTTAGATTTTGTCATCACCGGTTAGTTTTGCTTCGTAGATTGGTTTTGCCGTTATTTTCTTGCCAAGCTTTTGGACAGCCTGGTCTACCGTTCGTTTCACGTTCTCTTTCTCATGTGATTCTTGCATCGCCCTGAGGAGATAGGATAGCCAGTAGATGTTGCGCATCATTGGCTGCAAATACTCTGCTTCTTGACCCTCCTCGGTACGGCTGAATTCAGTCACCATTAATAGCAGTTCATGGGAAAACTCTGTAGCGTTAATGGTTTGATAGAAGGCATCGAATTCTCGTATAAGCTCCCTGCTAATCATACAAAATCATTTGGTAGATAAGTGACTAATGAGATCATAACTCACTGCTGCCAACACTAAGAGACATAGCCAACTGACGACCCCGATTACTCTATAGGGCCAGTAGTCGGTCCGGAATAGCAGGCATCGCATGAGGTACTCCTTGAAAAGCTCCATCATACGGCTTGCTTGGAATGATGAACAGACATTTTCGCCTCGACATTGGGATTACGGCCACAAATGTTCCTGTGTGCCGATAGCTTGTACACGCTATCCTGCTTTATCCCGCAATGCGGACATATCAGCTTACAGATCTCCTTTTTCTTGAAGTCCTCCAACTCCTCGATATAGTTCGAGGCCAGAATGAGCTTAGCGTCCACCTGCTCGAGCCTGGCTTTGACTAACGTCAATTCATTGTCTCTGACGGAGATGCCAGCTTGTAGATCGGCGACCTGCTTTGCGAGAGCTTCCTTGTGGTTATGTTCACAATACTTCCTGTAGAAGAGAGTCGAGAACACTATGTTGATACTCGCCACGAGTAACCCAATGAACCATCGCTTTAGGTACTCTTGTATAGTCAGGTCGTGGTCGAAGGCATGAATGAAGAACAGGATAACGATCCCACTACAAACCGATAGTACAATTGGGATTCGCTTGTCGCCGAGTAAATCCGTGTTGCAAACGACCACCAGGATCGTGCATTCCCAGGAACAAGCTATTGCCCATGATGCCAGGGAGCGCTCCCAATTTTGCATTCCACCTGGCAGGCTCTCATAGAAGACAGTGTGACTAAAACAGACCCCTGCTACAATAGTCAAAAGCAAAACCATTATGACTGCCCCTAACGATGTAATGGCATTGCCTACTCGATAAATGAATGATTGCATAGTTATTTGATTAGGTTATTGATTATTCGAATGATCTTCTGAGGAATACCCGGTATCGGGGTGTTGATAATATTATCCTCCGATACAGGGGAAAAGGTGTATACCCGTATGATGGTGTCGGGTATTGACAACTTCATGGCATCCCTGAACAGCCACCAGTTTGGCATAGTTGATGGCATATTGATATGATACAATTGGATGTCGCTCTTATCCAATATGACTGCTCTGAGGTGGTTAATGGACAGTCGCCGGTATTTCAGATAGAGGATATCTCCATAGAGGTAGTGGTCAACACCCTTAGTTACTTTTGCCAATTGTTTACGGAGATGACGGTCGAGACCTTTGAGATAACCCCTATCCGGAATGCTCGGTGAGTAGTGATTGGTTAGAAGCAACCGCACATAGAGCGCTTCGATCTCATCAGCGGAAGAATTAACCACCAATTGCGCCACCATGAATTTGAATCGGTCGACGGTAAGGGTAAACGCATCCTTACCATCCTCTACATTGACATACGTCACTGTGTCGCTGTCCCGGAAGCCCCTTAGGTTGAGCACGACCTCATAGGGCGACGTGTATTCAATCAGTTCGCTCCGGGATTGATAGGTATAGGATACCCGGTACTTGAACGGCAGTGATTTCGGCATTAAAAAAGGGGTGCCATCGGCACCCCCATGAGGAGTAGTTGAGTCTGAGGCCATAACTTATGTCCGGGTCATAATTTGCGTTTGGTTATATCTCCGACCTTGAGGAAAGTACCTCAGGGACAACCGTAGTATTTGAGGACTATTTCAGGCCGGTTCGACATCTGAATGTAAGGGAGGTCAAAGAGGAACCTCATAATCTTATCGCTCTTGTACCTGTGTTACCTTGCCATTGGAGTCATAATAAGTCCAAACACCCACCTTGGTGTTTTCGAACGTCTTGCCCTTGGATTTGATCTTACCGTCAGGAAAGTATTCTATCCACTCCATACCCGTGCCGTAAGCGGCTCCGGATGAAACTCCTTCCCGCGTCAGTTTTCCATCCTCACCATACATCTTTTGGCTGATAACAATTCCGCTTGGGTCCACGTCAACCTCGTTCGACACCTTGCCGTTCAAATGAAAGTATGTGCATTTCCCACTTGGAATGTCTGGCGCCACTTTGGCAAGTCTACCAACGAATTGCCTCTCACCTGTGATAAAGAAGTCGGTTGTTGCCCACGGGCCATCAACAGGATCGAATATGATCTTGCGATAATACGCCGCGTCGCTCTTCTTGGCGGCGTAGTTCCAATCAGCGTCATAGTAATACAGCCACTCCCCCACCGACGACCCGTCCTGATGTTCACCACTTTTGATGAGTTCTCCGTCGATATCATATTCGTTGTATGGCCCACTCAGTTTATTTCTGGCAAACGCGGCGTCGATGTTGACCTTTCCATTAGGATAGTACTGCACGACTCGCCCGTGTCTAAGGAATGTCTGAGACTGGGGATTATAGATTTCCCCCTCTTCAAATAATTTCACACCGGACGTGGAGTCATATGTAATGGACTTACTAATATTATCTCCAATAACCTGACGCTCGAATTTCAGCAAGCCATTACGGGCATACTCCTTCTCCTCGATTAGGTTAAAGGTTGAGGAATCATAAATCCTAAGTTTCCTGGTCTTTCCATCCTCAAAATACAGGGTAACAGCTCCACTCATCTTACCATTTACATACGTCGCTTCCAATTCTGGTCTGCCGGATTCAAAGTACTCTATGTGCTTCCCGTTCTCCAGTTTACTTTTAAAGAATGTGCTAACTTCTGTTTGACCGTTGGAATACCAACTGGTGTATTGACCGTCAAACTCTCCGTCCTTGTTGGCATACTCAACCTTCTTTTTTCCGTTCTTGTAAAGTTCGAAACACGGGCCATTGATCGTGATCTCTTTCAGCTTCAGGCCTTTCTCGTCCCATTCTTCCAGTTTGGTCTCCTTCCCATTGACCCAAGTCTTCTGGAAGGTTAGTTGTTGTTTGTTATAAGTATAGTCGAACATTTGATCGAGGCCATTCAAGACATCATTGGTGTAATTGGTAATTGTCTTGACTTTGCCGACGCTGGCCTTTCCGTATAAGTCTGCTACTCCAGAATGGATATAGACCTTAAATGCACCATCCTTCTTGCCGTTCTTGAAGGTGGCTTCATTCATCAGCACACCGTTCGGATCCCATTCTTTATAGACACCGTGAATAGGATAAGGGGGTGTTGATGTTGTCGTGTACGCTTCATGTATCCGTGTCCGGGAGAACGGATCATAGTAAGTCTCAACTTTTTGGAGTGACTGGGCGGTAGCCCCCAGGGCGAGGGCTACCATGAGCGAAGGGAGAATGAACCTCATATTTAGCTTCTTTGGTTTATCACCCGGAGGTTCGTGGGTGGATTTTTAGATTAAACCAAAAAAGAGGGGCATGAACCTCCGCTAAACCCGCCGTCTCAGGCCCCGCTAAGAGCCCCACAGGACAGGAATAGCTTCAGAACACACCCCATGGGGTGCATCCCTAACTAATCCTCCTGTGTCTAAAATTTAGCGGGTTTGAGACGGAGAATATTTAGCTATGCGCTTCTTTTAGCTTCCACTGGAAGCAGTGTTTTCTATAGAATCATATATCAATAAGATTTACTACCTGCAAAATTAAAGATTTTAACCTTGTTTAATGCAAGAAAATAAGCGGACATTAATCGTGCAAGTATTGCATTATCAAGACTTAATGATAAGCGAACTTGCTATCATTCCGACAAAAGCGCCAACGATCACGCCACCTGCATTTTCAGCAATCAAACCACCAATCACTCCTCCCAAGGCTGTAAATATCACTAAAATCACACAGCCTTTATTATCAGACGTACGCGGCGGTTGCGTTTGACCGGTCGGAGTAGAATAGTTTGGCGTTGGTTGGCTCTGACGCTTATGCTGGCTTCTATTTGAACTCTGTGGAACAGGTGACTTACCATAAAGCTCAGTAAAGACATCGATCTCTGGAATTCCAGTTTTTTGTTGAATAGACTTTGGCACATTGGACGTGGTTGTAACGCCCATTGGCTTTTTTGGCACAGTCGGTTGAACTGGCTTCTGTATCAAAAGCATTTGTGCTTCCTGAATGTCTCTTAGAATTCGAATCTGAGTACGCTGTTCGATATACAACTGAGGTCTCCCTCCATATTGACTTATAACGCCTATTACACTTATCCATTGATTTTGATAATCTGAAGGGCTAACACCTATCGATTTCAATGCCGAAATCGTCTCTGCCCACAAAACAATAGTAAATGAATGGATAGGATACCGACCTCCCATGTTCAACATCGCATAAGGTTCTCCTCTTTTTGTTAAACTTTGTTTCAGTGCCGTGACCTTTCCGACAACCTCCACTCTTTCTCCCATTCGTTCCAGAATTGAACCCTTCTGACCTCCATCGATCACAAGATATTGACTTCGCGAGATTGATATCGGTTGAGAGCTCTTTAATGTTATCGGGGTATATGAGAATGTTCCATTGATAAAGGAATTTAATGACGGAATTTTATCGAACTCAAGATGGCAAATAGCCACTAACCTTTCCATTAACGGTTTAACTTCTGGAAGGCTTAATAAGTCATGGACTAATGGAGAACTCGAAAGATCAGAAAAGTCAGACTGCTTGAACAGCATGTTCTCTCCATTATCATACTTCTTCCAAATTGTTGGATTGAGTGAGATGGTCTTCAAAGCTGTGTAAATCACGATGGAGGCAAATCGGTCAATATCCTTATTGAAATGGTTAGCACTGCGCGATGGATGCTGATAGTTAACGTGGCCTATTTCGTTTGTTGTAAGTCCCCTCAGTTCAGGAAAAAACATTCCATCGTAATCAATTAAGAATAATTGATTGGTCTTGACGAGGATATTACCGTGCTGCAAATCACCGTGTGCTATCTTATTTGATTCAAGCTCCCTAACTAAATTCAGGAAATCCAAAATCAACAGTTCAACAATACTTTTACTGGTGTAGTGTTTTGACAAGAAAATATTTAATGGCTCCCCGTTAAGCCACTTCATCTTAATTATTGGATACAGGGTACCTGATATCCGAATTCCGCCAGGCAAAAATGTAGCATCAACGAAATACTTTGATCTCGTTTGTAAGAAAAACTTATTGATAGTTTCGTAGCGAACTTTGAGGTCCTGAATTTCTCTTGTGAAACAACGAACGGCCCAATCGTGACCGTTATTCTGTAATTTATATGTGGTTGTAAATCCCCCAGAATAAGGTTTAGGAAGGCCCCAATTGTCAACTTCGGGTCGACTTACCTTAAGTTCCGCATCAGTAAAACTGATATTCGGTGCTTGTATAGCTTGGTTATAGTCGCTTCCTCTGGGTAGAGCCATTACTTGAACTTGATAAGAATCACCGTTGTATCGTCGTTTTTTATCTCTCTTTCAAAACGCTTATTGTTAAGCCAATTGTTAAAGTCGGAAATTGAATATCCGTCACCTGTTATCAGATTTGTCAGATTTAACCAAGGACATTTGTTCCGAGAAGCTTGAGACAGTATCCAAGCAGCAATTGCATCTGTGCATACAATCAACAAGTCGTCAGCCTCAACCCCTCCTTCGATTTGCAGAATATTTGATTCTAAGTTTTGATTTTGAGAAGAGACACTTGCCAGCAAATAAGGGGTATTACCAAACTCGTTGACGGTGTTGATTGGGAATGATGTGATCAAAGTATCGTTCCTTACTATGAACAAATTTGAATCACCCACCGCGATGGCCTTCAATCTTTGAGATTCTAAGTCAATAGTAAGCCCCAATAATGACGCATATGCACCCAGCTGCATTTTCTCCTGTGCATACCAAGGCAAATCGAGATTTTGTATTTTCTCAATCCAACTACCTCTTGCCTTTACAAGTAAGTTCTCAATATCGGACGAATAGTCTTTAAAGTATGCAACCAGCAGATCAGCCCAATCTTTTGAAAATGAACTCTCTGTCGCACCATCGGACACTGCAAACTTAATTAAATGATCTTGTGCAATATCTGGTTGCGGAGGAAGGAGATAGGCATCTTCATTCTCCACCTCCGAATTTCCAAACTTTTGGCTGTATCCAACTTTGAAACTGTACGAAAGCATTATCGCAGAAGATTGCTTGGTCGAGTTCCAATATCAATCGCTGTGATTATAATTGCAACATCTCCATTCAAGACGAACGCGCGAGCATCCTCTGGAAGATTCAAACTATAATCCTGCCTTGCAACGTTTCTCATAAATTCAGGTAGTACTGATGCCCCGTTAAAAAGCATCGTCGCATATTGATCAGGAAGGGAAGTATTGCCACCGCAGAAAGAAAGCGGATTTCCGCCCTTAGCTGAAGCGTGCACATTGAATAGAATGATGTTTCCATCCATTGAAGCCATATTCTTTATGCTCTCCATTTCGGTTGATGGATCACCATCGGTGCTTTCACCATCGGTGATGTGAATCACAACAGGCGGAAAACAATTTTGATGCTGCTCCAACCATGATATAAGTAACGACTGTGCTTTTTTGAAAGCTTCTTTCATTGGAGTACCGCCGCTGGATTTAGCGTCAAACCAAATCGGAAACTTTACTGTCATATCCACCAACCCACCAGCACCATCCGGTACCTTCTTTGTTCTTTCTTCAATGCGAGCTGGGTTGTTTGCTATCTGCGATATGGGTATCAATTCCTTACCGGAAAGCGATCCTGAGAATGCTGGAGCTGCGCCCTTGTCTCCATAGCCTATCACCGCGACGTAATAGTAATCTCGAACACCTTCAGACTTTGCACATTTAATAACTAATTGCTGAAGCAGATTATTGACGGCATCAGCAACAGCCTCAGACTTGGCCTTACTGGTGCCTGAAAATTGATCCGCCATTGAGCCTGATTGATCAATTAAGAAGATAAAACAACTGGGGTTGGTTCTGCTTATTTCGGCCGTGTATGCCATGGTGAACTATTTTAGGGTGGTTGAAATCTATTTTTAATTGGGAGTGTCTCTAATCACAGAGTTTATGAATTTGGCTCATTAGTAATTTTGTTCTCTCTAACATGAATGTTTCGGCATCATCATTCTTCAGTGCAAGAATTGCTTTACTATTAATAAACTGAGATGCCATTATTTGTTTGAATTCGTCTTCCTTCCCCTGAGCTCTATACTCGTTTTCAAATTCCGTGATGTACACAGAGGGATTCTTCTTCTTTATTCTATTATTATTTGTTTCACGGGTGATTAGCGCAATGTTGGCAATGTTGTCCACTATATCTTCATACTTGGTTCCCTGATACTTCCCTTTTAAAGCTTTGCCCGCTAACGAATTATCAGGAAAGATGTGATGTTCCTCTAATTCATACTTAGACACGCTTGATTTAATTGGCTCGATTCCATTATAGAAGTCTCTTGCTCCCTCACTCTTGAGGAGAAGAATCATAGCTCGATACAGTTGTTGAGTTTTAGCAGAGTAGTATGCGTCAAAATAAACTGGGGCCGTCGCTATTGACTTCTCAATAGGTTGAAAATTTCTACTATTATCATTTCGCATTCTAATCAGTGCATCATCAAGTGTATGCTCTTGAATGAGCTTGAAGTCTCGTGCAATTCTTTCAGTTTGTGATCCCGGATAACGATTATACATAAGAGTATTCCAGAACCATTTGTGAATAAACCGTTGTTCACTTAAATCAACTTTATCAAAATATGTTGTAAACGCAGATAAGAATTTTACTATAGGTTGATACTTGTAAAGTTCGACTGATTCAACATTAAAAAGTCTAAATAGCATCTCGGTTAAAGCAAGGTATTTGTCGTGGAGATACTTAGCTGTTTCAATAAGTTCATTTGCCTTTATCTTAAGAACGTCGTTGATTCTAAATTCCTTCTTAAGCATTATTGCAATTACTGACAACATAGTTCCTTCATCTAACATTGATTCGCTTTTTGTTAGATCAATATTTTCAATATTCTTAAAATAGCTGCTGTTGACTGGCCCTTTGTGGTTTATTAGTAACAGGAAAGTCCTGAGATCAAAGAAATTTTCACCAACCCTTCGATATGTCTTGGCGACCATAATATCAAAAATGCTCAGTTTTGTATTCTTTGTGTTGATCCGTTCAAACACTTCGAGAACTTGTTCCAATGAGCCTTTCTGTTCTATATCGTAAACTCTGCGGTATAGAATCTCCTTTTGCAGCGTTTGAATCGAATTCATATACTTTAAAAAGAGCTGCGCATCATTGTTCATGCTTTTTAGAACCTTATTCGACTCTGTGTGCCATGAATAAGCATGTTTAAGCTTCACAAATCTTGCCTCATACTTTACAAATATTTCCTCCTGGGTCAAATCTTGCAGATAGACATCCGCACCATTAGATTCTTCGTTGAAAATTGCCTCATCATCAAATACCCATCGTCGCTCCGGGTCATCAGAATTATAGCTTGTATCCCAATAAAGGTTTATTATCTCTTTTTTTTTCGTGTTACTTCCGAGATAGATCGCCTTATCTGTGAAACAGAGTGTCAACGTCGTAGTTCTCTGCTGTCCATCAAGCAGATAAGTGATCCTATCGCTGGTTGATAATTCGGGAATCTTGATCTCTTTCATACTTCCCCCGACACGCCTTCGCGCTAACTCATCTGCACCATCCCAAATGAGAATGCTGCTTATTGTATAGTTGTGAAAAAGACTATCGATCAACAATCTTATTTGATTGTAGTCCCATACGAAAGGTCGTTGAAACTCCGGTAGCCAAATTTTCTCCGACTCCGCGTACTTAATAAGGGATTCAACAGTTAGCTCTTGCTCGAAAATTTTCACCGTGGTTGGAAATTTTGTTGAAGGTTGCTTAAGTCATCATAAATATCTAAGAGAAGGTCTAAATCATCGCTTTCTAATTCATCACTTTGATAATGGATTTCTTTGTACCGTAAGTGATTTCGCCAACAGTGCATTGCTGTTCTGAAGTATTCCCCCATATACTGATCAAACCCATCGTCTTGTATTCCTGCGCCGACGTACCCATTGCCACGTCCAAATCTCTCAAACTGAACAACGATTTCTGGGTTTCCAGAGAAAATACCAAGCCTTACCAGGCGGAATAACCCATCAACGCCGAGGATCAGGGTGTTATCTATATTGTCATCACCATTCAAGAAGGCAGTTTCCATTTGAGGCCGCATCGGATGCGTTGGGAAGACACTCCGAAAACAACAAACTGAGTAGGTCAGATGTGTGGGGTTACCAACCTCAATTCCCATCTCTGGATCAACTGTATATTGCAGGTTGTTTATTAGTATTTGCCTATCTGGAGTTTGTAGATCAATCAGAGTCTGATGGTCAGGACTTCTAAAATCATCATCAAGTAAGACTGTCTTGTTCGCGCAGGATTGCCACGAGCCATTATTCTTCAATCTAAAAACGGAATCCAACTCATTTTCGACATCAATAGTAAACACCATTATCTGTTGCTCGTTATGGTTAATATTTCACAATCCCGTAGCAGGAGGCAAATTGACCTCCGCTATTTGTTCAGGGGCGAACAAAAAAAGCCCACCCGCTTTTTTAGCGGTATGGGCTCAGAAGTGAAATTAGTATAAGTTCCATTATTAAAAAACAGTTTACAGGCACCTTTCCCTGCGAGCTCTGCAGGGTCAGCAGACCTCGCCGTCTTGCAGACCCTGCGCAGGCAACTATTTCAGCCTTCGATATTCCCCATAGCCAACTTGTTCCAGGTGCTTCGATTTACAAAGTGAGTTTAAATAGTCACCCGCCGAACGCTCGGCCACTCCCACCGTAAACCCTATTTTGATTGCTTCCTTCGTCTTCAAAGTCCGGCCTTCCGGAAGGGCATTGA
>WUUC01112282.1_pt1 | contig 16470 bp, 25 predicted proteins | sample 6278441 | NCBI WGS metagenome assembly WUUC01 (sample SAMN13675441, study PRJNA597444) | soil metagenome | isolation source: soil | place: USA: Washington | collected 2017-10
AGCAGCCGCATAGACCGGGATCACTCCCGAGCCGGATGGCGTGACAACTTGAATATACTCTCTGGGCATCGCCGGCAGCATTGCCGCAGTCCCGGCCGCTCCTACGGTTGTCTGCGAGAACGCAGCCGGCCACTTCAGCTTTCGGGCCGAATCAACCGCCATTCCGACCACAGCCGCTGAGTCCTGCCACTGCTGAAGGTCTGCGGTCTGACTGGCGGCGCCCCTGACCACGAAGGCGACGGCCGATGCTACCCGCTGAATAATTCCGGCCTGGTCGGTTCCCGTCCCACTCAGAGCCACGTAGGCTCCAGTGTTCGCCGGGTTGGTGTGGTTGAAGGCTCGAATAGCGGCGGCCGGGAGCACAAGGTTCCCCTGTGAGCCAATGGAGGCAAGCAGAACCGAGGCCGAATCCCTCCATTCCTCTAGGTTCGCCGTCTGGCTGGCTGCTCCCCGGACCAGGCTTTGCACCACGTTTGTCGAACCTAGAAGGCTCAGTGGCCCAGTTATAGAGCCTAGGATTTTTACAGTATGCAGAACCGTCCCGAGCTTGATCTCGTCTTGCGTGGTGGTAGAGGCTGATGTCCCAGCTGAGTCCTTGCCGATCGCGACCGCGCCTGCCGCGCCCGCCGAGACACCCGAGCCGATGGCGATAGCGTTATTTCCACCGGCAAGAGCTCGGTAGCCGATCACGGTAATGTCGTTGCGCTGTGTTGCGGAACCCTGCCCTGCCTCACTTCCTAGCGCCACTTGGCGGGCACCGCTGACGGTTGCGTTTGCCGCCACGCCATTCGGCGAATACAACGTATTCGGTCCGATCGCGATGTTATTTTCCCCGGTCGTGTTGCTCCGAAGCGCGCTCACTCCGACTGCAACGTTGTTGTGGGCGATCGTGTTGCCCAGAAGGGCGTCGCCTCCGATCGCGACGTTGCTATTTCCGGTTGTGTTGGTGCGGAGTGCGGCTACTCCTATTCCTACATTTCCGGCTCCCGTGGTATTCGACAGCAGAGCCTCGACGCCTACAGCCATGTTGCTGCTGCCGCCGGTGTTGGCGCGGAGAGCGTCATCCCCGATCGCCGCGTTACTGACTCCGATCGTGTTCGAGAAGAGGGCTTCTGCGCCGAGCGCGGTGTTGCTGCTGCCGGTCGTGTTGCTTATCAGGGCATTCACACCGAGCGCGGTGTTGCTGCTGCCGGTGGTATTGCCGTTCAGAGCGAAGGCCCCGACTGCGGTGTTCTGCCCTCCGGTGGTGGTGTTGCGCAGGGCGCTTCGCCCGACGCCGGTGTTCTGAGTGCCCGTAGTGTTGAGGCTGAGCGCATTGAGGCCCACAGCGGTCAAGGACGTATCGGTGTTTACGGGTCCGGCGTTGCTGCCGATTGCGGTGTACGAACCGGCCTTTACTACCAATCCGGCCGCCGCCGGTGTCTGATTCGTCCATACCCCGGCCGAACGGCGCAGGAAGTCGTCGTTTGCAGGAGTGAGAGCGGCGATCTGGGTGAGATCCGAGTCGAGCGGCTGCTTGCCCGCCAGGGCGGTCGTCATCGTTGCGGCGAAGTTGGCGTCATCCCCAATCGCCGCGGCCAGTTCGTCCAAGGTGTCGAGCGTGGCGGGCGCGCCATTGATCAAATTGGCGATTGCCGCATCGAGGATTACCTGGTCGCCGATCTCCATTAGTTCAGTGCCGGAATCGGGAAGGCCCAAGGATCATAGGCGGGCGTCAATCGCGCTCGCAGTCTGGTGCCTGCGATCCATGGCAAGTTGGCCCCGGAGATGCGTTGGAACCTCAAGCTGATCTCGTTGATGGTGGCACCGTCGAGAACGGTCCTATCCACTCGGCAGCTCCCACTTACGGTTGATGGGAAGCCGTCGACCGCCGGCGTGGTAAAGGCTCGGGTGGATGGTCCGACCTGCACGCCGTCCACGAAAACCGCGGCGGCGCAGTAGGTCGACTGCGCCCCAGTGCTGTAGACGGCAGCGTCGTAGGCGATCTCCATGCTGCCAGGGTAGGGGAAGAGCACCCGCATGCTGTTGCGTGGACTCGGGCGCTGAGCGTCGTGGGCGTCGAAGAAATCAAAGGTCAGCGGGTCGTAGGTGCTGGTCTGGATTTGCGTGCCTCCAGCCGCCAAGGCAACGGATGAGTTGGAATTCACCCGCAGCGCAGACCATTCGATCGGATAGGGAACCGCTACGGTATGATCCTGCAACCAGGCTAGGAGCCATTGCGTGATGTAGCCGCAGTAAGCCTGGTGCGCTGCCTGGGTGCTGAGCTGCTGATGAATCGAGCCCATAGAATCGTCGTTGGACTCGAGGAGTACCCCTGCGAAATGCTCCCGGCCCAGGACGTAGCGAGCTTGCCAGGCCATCCACGACAACGGGTTGGGAGCTATGAAGTGCTCAGCACCGCCATAGCCCCAGTTGGTGGCTGTACCTAGGGTGCCATTGAAGGCAGGGTAAAGATTCTGCCAGTCCTTGAACGCTCGCAGGGAGACGTTCCGATTGGCGAGGATGCGGCCCCAGGGCGTCAACGTCCCGAGATGCATCGTGTTGCCGCTGCCCCCGTTATGGCAGTCGATGAAACAGACGACCTTGTTGTTGAGGAACAGATCCCGGATGATTACCGATTCTGGCTGGTCGAAGGGAGCCGCCCCCTTCTGGTCGTAGGTCGTATTCCACAGGGCGGGGTAGTTGGCCTGCGTGTAGTCGGCGTGGTAGAAGGGCCAGTTTTGGTAGGTGTTGACGCCGTTGGCATTGAGGACGGTAGACCCTCGGTAACCCGAGGGTGTCACGGTGGGGACGTAGATCACCTTGAACTGCTGCCGTAAGTAGACCATCGTCGGATGCGTGGACTGGACGAACTGCTGGAACCAGCGCATCGCCGCGGTCTGGTTGAGCCACTCCGAGGCGTGCTGGCCAGCAATCAAGAGTAGGATGTGCGGCCCAGTGCCAGCGGTGTAGCTGAAGAGATGATCTACCCCGTTAGAGCAGACGCCAAGGTCGGTCTTGACCACCGTGCCAAGGGCAATCTGCGGAGCGAGGACGGTGTCGATTCCGCCGATCCATTGGGCATAGGTAACCGCCTGCCAACTCCCCGCCGCGCCATCGTAGCTGAAGGCGGGCCAGATATCGAGTGCTCGATAAGGCAGTGGAACCAGCAGCGCGTCCGCTGCTGCCCGAGCGGTGGCTTCGAGGTCAACCTTCGCCTGCGCTCCGGCTGGCGTCTCTTTCGTCGCAAGAGAGTTGGTAATCGTGGTAGCAAAGTTCGGATCATCTCCGAGCGCGTTGGCGAGCTCGTTAAGCGTATCCAGCGCTCCCGGCGCGGCATCTACCAGGGCGTTTACCGCGGAGGTGACCTCAGCATCGGTAGCCAGAGCTGCGCCTGCGGCCACATCGTTGGGGTTGACTTGGATATTCGTGCCCTGCCCGACCGATAGGACCGACCCTGTTTTGACCAATCCCGCCCCCGCCTGAAGGGGGGGCTTGATTACGACCGTCATTAGCGAATCTGCGTGCCGGTCTTCGGTCGGGTCCGTGCCCTGCGCTTAGTGGATGCCTTGGGAGCTGGTGCCTCGAGCTTCCCGAAATGCTCCTCGTACTCATCCCGAGGCATCGTGTCGCCGGTGCCGTACTTCAGGACACCGTCCTCGAACACCCTCTCGGGGGCCGGTATGCCGTCGACTGGTGCCATGTCAGATCCTCCATGTAGGAAGGGGTAGGTCAACAAGTGTGCCACCGAAGGGGCACCCGCACACGCTGTGCTGCCGCATATCGGGCACCCCTCCTCTCCAGAATCAAAGAGCAGTGGCTTACGGGGCTACGTCCGCCTCAACGAAGAAGTCCGGGCGGTGGACCGCGAGTGCTACCCGCTCCTCAGCCAGCACCAGCACCTTGTTCTCAGTCGCGAAGCTGGCGTGCTGCTCGTAAGTGCGGATCGTGGTCTCCTGCCGGTCGAACAGGGTGGCACCGAGGGCGTAGGAGCCCACCAACGCAACGCCTGATTCCATCGAACGGGTGCGGATCGTGGTCAGGCCCCAGATCGTCCGTGGAGCTGGGCCGAAGGGAAGCCCGGCACCGAAGCCGCCGTCGAACTGGTTGGCTGACCGAGTGGTCATCATGGCCCAGAAGTCGATTGGGTTCATGGCAACCGCATCGGGATCTCCATCGACGTTCTCGATCTTGCCGATAGCTAGGCCGAGGGTCGAAGCGCGGTCGACGCTGAAGGCCTGCGTCTGAAGGCCGGTGGTCTGCCGGATCCCCCGAAGGTTCGGCGAGGTGCCGCTTCCGTTGAGCACCTGGGCCTCTTCCCGTAGGGCGAGCATGTAGGCCAGACGGGTGTCGATGTAGCCCCGCAGGGTGGGAGCGTCCTCGATGATCTGGCGGGTTACCGGAATCCAGGCGGCGATCACCTGTACCGGCGCATCCACGCCGACGAATTGCATGGTCACCTCGGGCTTGGCTGCACCTTCGGCGACAGCCGTGGCCCCGCCCTCGTTGGTCGCCGGGTTCAACTCTCGAATGTAGGGAATCGAGTTAAGGCCGGTCTCCTGGACGCTCAGCACGTCCCGGACGAACAGCCGCATCGTGCGGGGAACCGGCGGGATCGGGGTTCCTCGGGGCATGAACAGGCCTCCGGCGGGGTCCGTCTGCTCGGTGGAGATCAGGGCCCGGACCTGGACCGACTGCGAGTTGACGCCAGAGCGGTTCTTGTAGCCGTCCGACTCGGTGAATTGTGCGCCAGCCGAACGGGTCTCCCGAGGGGTCGGGTTGTCCAGAGCAGCGTCGGGGCCCTTGGGCAGAAGCGCCGCGCGCTCGGCGGCTTCGTGACGCTCGACCACCTTGAGCAGCGGGTCGAGTTGGTGAATCGTCTCGACGGCGCTCCGCACGTCTGCGGCCCAGGAGTCGCCGCGGTCCTCGACCTTCTTGGAGCGGAGCTCGGCAAGCTTGTTGCCGGCGGTCATCAGGTCGGTGATGAGCGCCTTTGAATCGGGAAGGGTGGGGGTTGCGGGGTCCGGCATCAAAATTCCTTTCGACGGGATGTACACGTCGAGGGCTCCGATGCTATCGGCCGGTCTGCGCCTCGTCTGCCTGAGAGGTTACCTCATCGACGGTTGCGTCGGCAACTACCTCGCTCCTGCCGATGTGGAAGCGGCCGCACTTCGAGCAGTGGTAGGGCATGAAGCGATCCTTGCCCAATGTCGAGTCGCGGTTCCATTCCGTCGCCGCTACCTCTGCACCATGCTTGCTCGGCCAGGAGTACTTGGGCTTGCCATCCAAACGCCAGTGCGAGCGGCTCTTGCGATCTCGACGACTCATCCCACCACGATCGCACACTGCCAGGGCGCGGTCGAGGGATTGGGCCACTCCGGCGGGATGATCGTCTCGACAGGGACCAGCCGTGGATTGCCGTAGAGGGGTACCCCGCGAAGTACGGCTCGCAGCGTCATCTCAGCTGTCGGCGTCCAAGCGTGCCCCAGCCCGACATCCTCGTCGTCGTGCTTGATGATGTTGCGCAGTAACCAATAGGGCTCATTGGTCTGGATGGCGAGTTCGATGCAGGGGCCGACAATGGCGATGCGGCCACCGGGAGCCAGGACGTGGAGACACTGCTCGATCGCCTCCGGGATGCGGTCGTACTCCAAATGCTCAAGAACGTGCCCGAGGTAGATCTGGTCGAAGCGGTTTGCCGGAAAGAGCTCACTGAGATTGTAGATGGAGCCTTGAACGTCCGGGGGCTTCTGCCAGTGGTCGAGCGAGTGAAGGTCGAGATTGACCCAGCCCTCGGCGTAGTGGTCGTTTGAGCCGACGTTGAGGCGGTTTATGGAACTACCCAGAGCGCATCAGGCTGAGGTCTCTTAATACAGGAACAGAGGCTGAATCGCTGCCTACCCTCCTCTAGCGTGCAGGCTTCGACAACGTTGCCGCCACGGACGATGTCAACTACAAACTCTGCCGTCTCCGCTTCTCGGCCCTTTAGATTGCAAATGATTGCTGGGCAGTTACCGCAGCCGCGGCATACGGCCACATAGCACTCCGGAATGCCTAGGGTTCTCATACGCGTTTGCCTCCTTAGAAGGGAAACACCCAGCCGCCACCACTGGGCACGGCGGGAAGGAAGTCGGGCCTGTGGTGAATTCCGCTGTAGTGCGCGATCAGCGCCCGCCGTTCCATGCCGGGTGCCTCCGGGCGCGAGCCTCGGTGGAACAGCTTCGACGACCAGACCAGGATGTCGCCCTTCTTCGGCAGGTAGGTAACCACCTCGCCGCCGTTGCGTTCAAGATACTCCTCGACCAGCGGAGTCAGGATCTTCTCAGAGTGCCGGGGCCAGGCCGGATCGCTGAGACTGGAGCCACACGCCTCAACCACCTTGTCGCGATCTAGGGTGCCCCAGCAATGCGAGCCGGGGATGTACTGGAAAGGGCCGGAGCGGGGGTCGATGTCCTCCAAGGCAATCCACACCGCGGCGTAGAAGTCGTCGACTGAGGGCGGGGAGAGATATGAATCTTGATGCCAATCCCGCTCGGTGGAAGTCCAACCGATCAGATTCAGGTGGAGACCAGCCGGCTCCCCTATCAGATGCCCCAGGAGGTTCGACAGGTCCGGGTGGGTGCAGAGATCGCGCAACTCCTCAACATCCATGTAGGGCGTCACGTTGGAAGGGTCATGATTGCGGAGGCCGAGATGTTCGTAGGCTTCGCAGTAACGATCGATCAGGGCCTCGGGCACGAACTTTCTGATCACGACTAGGCCGTTAGCCAACCAATCGATGGGAGGCCGAGCGTCAATCGAGGTAGGGTATTCCTCCTCGTCGAGGAACAAATCCTCAAGGATCATGCTGCCCGCCGTCGCTGTAGTGCCGTCTCCCAAGCATCCCACCACCTTTCGCAGTTGCCCTCGACCGTCCAATTTGCCGCTGTCTCTCTGCCAAAGCTGGCCATCTCCATCCTGTCTTCTTCGTCTCTTGCGAGTCGCCCCAAGCGGTGGGCCCATTCACGAGATCGGCCTGTCATAAGGGGGCCGCCTATCTGCCAAGAGAGTCTTTGGTACTCAGGCAGCGGCGATGCTACCGAGGGAACGCCTAAGGCCATATACTCCAGCACCTTCAGCCAGGACTTTGCCCGGTTGAAAGCGGTATCGGCGAGCGGAGCGATCCCGACGTCCAGCGTCGCCAGTTGCCGAGGGTACCCGTGCGCTAGATCGGACCAGGGGGCGAACTCGCTGTTAGCCTCAGGGATACCCAGGATGTCGAGCGTCCTGATTGAGCCGATGGCCCGGAAGGTGGCGCCGGTCTCCTTGCACACCCTTGCGACTGCATCGCCGCAGACCTCCAAGTCGCCGCCGTGGGTTGCCGGGATACCGGTCCAGCCAATCCGTACTTTGTCCTCAAGTCCCATCTCAGCCCGCACCGCTGCCTTGTCGATCTTGAGGTAGCTCTCCGGGATGTAGTTGGGTAGGATGACGCACTTCGGCCCGTACCGTTCAGCAAGAGCGGGCGTTGAGATGGTTACCAGATCGGCCCGCTTCACCGCCTCGGAGATCATCCGCCAGTTGCTCGCCGGGTTCGCTCGGGGATGGTGGGAGGCCCAGACTGCATTCGAGGGCGGGATGCAGGAGAAGTCGTCATCGATCTCCACCACGACTGCGATGCCCTTGCTCTGAAGGATCTCGATCGCCTGCACCCGGAGCTTGTTTAGGGGTCTTTGGATAACCACCACGTCAGCCTCCGGCGGGGTCACGTCAAGGACTCGTGTGCCCTGCGGGGTGTCCTGCATGATCGCGGTCCAGTGGGCTCCGAAATCCACGGTGACGTCGGCGCCTTGGTCCTTGAGGGCGTTAGAGGGATAAATGAGTCTGTAACTGCCACACGCCGACTGGTCGGCGGGGTAAACGAGGACTTTCACTCGTCGGGGCCAAGGTAACGAGCGTAGGCATCTACATCACCATCGGAATTAGTCCGTGACGTAAACTCCCATTTGCCAGGCGGAACAGGGATCCGACCGTGATTCAAACGATAAACTGTGGTCCGACCACTTCCCTGCTTGGAAAACGTTCGCACCAGTGCCCAGCGCTTCGGATGTGCCATTAGGGGAGTCAACCGAGGTATCCACTCACTCTTACGACCAGCGTGTGGTATTTCCGGTGGGTCTTGCCAGATGATTTCAGTCACTTTACCTCCCCAGTAGATTAAGGGGGAGTCTAGCACAGGTTACCGCCGGATTCTAGTAGCGGTCGAGGATTGCCAGTGCTTCGGTTATCTCAGATTCGGGCAAGATGATCTCGGCGGGCGGTTCCTCAGTTGCGGGCTCCTCTGGCTCGGCGGGGGTCGGGGGTGGCGTGCCAGCTGCGCCCTTGATCCGACCCAGCGCCTCATGCAAGTCGATCTCGCCAGCAGCCAGCAGGGTCAGAACGTCACCCGCTGCCTTGATCTCGATTGTTCCCTCGACGTTCGCCGAACGGACCGAGAGTACCTTCGTGCCGGGCACGGCGCCGACCAGGACGGGCGAGACTTCGTACATCGTGGCTCGGGTGACCTTCTCCCGCGCACCTTCGGGGATCCCGTCCTTGCCTCCCTCGACGAACGACCACTCGTTGAGCTCGAAGCCGAAGCTGAGCTCGTCGATGTCGCCGTCCATCATCTGGCGATGCGCCTGCCGAGCGCGGGGGACCGCATCGAAGTCTGAGAATTGGATTGTGACTCGCAGGTTCTTAGCTGAGTCCTTGAAATCCACCACCTGCCCGATCGGGTCAAGCCAGTCATGGCCCCATACCGATTTCGGCTTCTTGCGGTTCAGGCTTTCGGTCCAGCATCCGGGTAGCCAGATCGTGCCGTAGTCGTCGACCACGTTATAGGTGCAGCAGATCACCTCGGCCTGACGTTCGCCGATGGCCCGGACTTCGAGGGGGAGGATGCGGGGCTGAATGGCTCGCTGGAGTTTCATCGGGGGTTCCGCTTCTGCCACCGTCGACCTAAGAGTCGGCACAGTCCCCAGCCTGGGCAGGGGAGGGTGAAGCCATACTCGCGACCGCAACCCCGTAAGTGGCCGTGACTCCGAAGGCTTCTCATCCGACCAACTCCAACTGCGGCGCCCTCTCCATTTCCGCTATCGCCTCCTCTGGGGTCATCTTGCCCAGTTTAACCCTCGCTGCCAGCCGGGTCACGGTTCGCACGCTCACTCGCCGCTTCGCCCGCTCAGCCATCTCCTCGGCGGTCAGGAGGACTTGTGAGCAGCGGCAGTTTACGGTTTGGCCTGCGGAGCCCGCCGGATCGCCTGGATACTCCAGCGCTTCCCCGCCCACATCAAAGGCGTCGTTGATCCCCACCACTTGCCCGTCTGCGGTCGCGTGATCCTCTCGGGTGCGGCTGTCATGGGCGCTCAGCCATTCCTTGCCGCTTACGATGTCTGGCCCCAACTGCGAGGCGACAAGGTTGACCGAGCCGTTGTAGCCGCTGATTACTTCGGTCCTTGCAATCGTCCGCGAGCGCAGATCGGAGGCGGTCTCGAAGACTCCCTTGATCCGCTCTGCCAGGTCCGGAATTCCTTCGCCCTGACCGACGCCCTCGGCCATCGCTGTCTTGACACCTTTGTAGGTCGTCTCGGTCACTTGGCCGGCGAGTTGATTGGCCCGACCGTCGATGTAGCTCTGGGCGTACTGACTCTCAACATCGAAGGCCTTAGCCATCGCTGCTTCTTCCGCCGCGTCGCGCTTGGCCCGCTCAGGTAGACCCACCCCAAGCTCCCCAGAGAGACGGGCCGCGCCGGCAGCGAATACCGCTTCGTAGAGACCGTGAGCCAGCTCCTCGGTTTCGGTGCGCCAGAATGCCTCAGAGAACACCGCCGAGGCGTCGGGCACTTGATCGGCTGAAGCGCGGAGCGCCTGCCGACCGCGCTTGCCCTCCAGCCTCGAGAGGACCGCGGTCTGCTGCCGCTTGAACAGCGCCTTGAGCGAGCGTTCCCACATCGACTCGAGCGCGCGGGCCTGCCCCTCGAAGGAGGTTGCCTTCTTCGCCCGTTCCTTGGCTGGATCAGCTGAGCGGGTCTGAGCCGAAGGAGCGGCGGCGACCAACTGCAAAGGCGCCTTCTCCTCGCCAGTGATAGCAGTGGGTTCAGCGGTGGGGATCAGGACCGGCTTGGGTTCTGGCTTCTTCCACATGCCATCGCCATTCGGCAACGGGTTCAGGCCAACATCCTCCCGCCACTCGTCGATCGCAGCCAACCCGGCATTGACCGCTCGATCCGGTGAGATCGGGAGAAACTTGCGCTTCGGCTTGAGCGCTTCCACCTTCGACAGATCGAACCAGCCGACCTCATTACCAAGCCGGGGGGCCAGTTCCATGTTGACGTGATCCTGGAGGGTCGCCATCAGCGGCATCATGGTTACCGTCCAGAAGTTCACCCACTCAGCGGAGGCGTTGTCGTAGGTTCTCCCCGAGGCGTCGAGGAGTGACCAGGGCACACCTACTGCCAGGGCGATGTTGCGGAGCGCTTCCTTCAGCCTCTCGGCGGCCTGCTGGTCGCGCTGGCTGAGGCCCACGACCTGGATGTCGATCGCCTTCTGGAGCTCGCCATTCTCGCCCGCCTCAGCTTCCATGAACATCGTCTTGCCTGCCCGGTCCGGCCCAAGATGTTCGGCTTGGAACTGCTGACGGAAGGCGTCTTTGTCCTCTTGGGTGGCGAACTCGAGGTGAGTCACGATGTGCGCCGGCACGGCGCCGTTGTTCAGGAAGGCATAGTCGTAGCGGCCTTGCATAACCGCCGTTGATACATCCAGCCTCGCCGCTTGGACTGCGCTTTCTGGTTCTCTCCAATCGTTTTGACCGGGCTTCCAGACGTAGAAGACCCGATCGACCGGGAGGCGCTTACGGGTGGCAGAACCGCCGGTGCCGTAGAAGAAGCCCTGAAAGTACTCGATCGAGCGCGCGCCGGTCTCGGTAGGGATCGGTTCGAGGTAGCGGGCGACCAGCGGCCATAGAGCGGCGACCTGACCTTGCGGGGTGGTCTCGATTTCCCAGCCGAAACGACCGGTGACGAGGTACTGGACGGTCGCGTGCGCCCAGAGCATCCGAGCACTGATCTTCGGCGCCGGTCCTCCGGGGGTAGGACCGAGAAGTTGAGCCAGCCTCGCGGACGAGCTGAACTGGGTTGGTCGGTCCGGGTCGGAGCCTGCCCGAAAGGCGCAACCAGACAGCGCCTCGGCGACAACCGTTGAGGCGCGATAGAGCACGAGGTTCGAGAGGTAGCCCCAGCGGATCGCCTGCTCAGCATTCCACTCCGGGACCATCGGCTGACCCTTGCCGGTCCAACGGGTGTTGACGGTGGCAGCGACCGGGGCCCGGACGGCTAGCGTGCGAGGACTGATGCGGAGCTTCACGGTCCGCGCATCTCTTCTAGGCTCTTCGTGATATGTGCCAGCCGACGCGGGTTACACTCCTCACACCATGGACCCCAACCGTCATCGATTACTGGGACACCACAGAATCGTCCGTGCTCGCAGCCTTCATACCTCCCATCGCACACGCAGCGCTTTCTATTCACTTCTCCTCCAATGCAGGGACTCACCATAACGGCATCTCCCGGCCGGTCTTCTCCTGAACCTCATTCTGGATATCCACGAACAGGCTCTCGGGGTCTTTGCGGGTGAGGACGCTCAGCTGCGCGATTGCGGTCACGAAGCGCGGAAGGGGCGTGGCTCGGTTGGCGCAGGCATCCTCGACCAGTTCGGCCCGGATCTGTGAAGCGGTCATGGTGTGGGCCGGGCGCAGGACCTTAACGCTCACCAGCGCTCTCGCATAGCCATTGGACTCTCAACAGGAACGGGTATATAGCGGACCTCGGGCTCGGCGTGGTGGATGTGCATCTCTACCGGCTTTATGACGCCGCTAAGCTCAGCCTGTATCGACCGGGTCATCGCCTTTACTCTCTCGACCGCATCCCGGAGCGCTTGCATGTTGTCGCCTGCGGCCTCCAAGTCCTCGCAGACTTCAATAAGATCTCGAAGGCGGGTTGAGTTATCCCGATAGCTTGAGCGCGGAATCTCAGATTGGGCCATCTCTCCTCCTACTCCGCATTCGCCAGCACTAGGGCCACCACCAGCGACGACAGCGCTATCCCTAGGAAGCCCGCCGAGGCCAGGAAGCCAGCCAGTGGGAGGGCCAGCAAGAACACGACCAACAGGGCAATGATCGCGAAGGAACGGTCGACCTTCATGGACGGTAGTTTACTTCAGGGAACCTCACTCATACACCACACAATCCGGAACACTCCTCCTCGAAGAGATCCCCCTGTCCATGGTCTCTGGGTGTCGATAAATCAACTTGCGCTAACGGTAAGAGTGAGGGATGCAAAAATACTTGTCCTTGGGCCCTTGAGTTGCGGCAGACCTTTGGGTTGTTTCGGATGGCCATGTACTGTACCCTCGCAGGCTTCATGCGCATTGCTTCGTTTTCCGCCATCAACAACATCGCCGTAGACTGAACGCCCGCACCAAGGCTTAGAACTCGTAGGGGTGTTCTCGCGCTCAAAAGTGCGCCTTCCGCTTCGGCTTCTTGAGCAGCAGATCAGTCACCGCCCAGACTAAGGCGTCGAGGCGCCCGGGGGAAAGGGTCGATTCTGCGGGCACCCAGGTCGTCAGCTGATCCTCCAGCTCAGGCAGCGGCCCGACGTGGTGGACCTGATGCTGTTCGTACCGCCCGACCACCGGCTCTGCTCGGACTTGCTTGCTGCGCGAAGCGTGAAGGGCAGTAAAGGGAACCAGGTTCCCCGCTGGGTAGTCGCCGTGGGCGGGTACGCCTGCGATGATCGCCTTGACCATGTCTGCCCCGAAGTTGACCTCTGCGATGATTCTATCCGCCTCCAGGTCTTCGTAGACCTCGACCGCTTTACGGCCCCACTCGGCAGGCGAGTACTGGCCGGAGGCATCCCGGAGGATGTAGGCGTCACCATCAGTCCCGAGGCCGGCCCCGATGATTCCTACGTCGTCGCCTCGTTTGGTTCCCGAGGGGTCCACCGCCACCACGATCCGCACCAACTCGGGAACAGCTTGAGAAGTTACCCGGTCGACGTCGATCATGGCCTGGTTCCACAGTGCCCCCTCGACATCCTCGAGAAGTTCGCCGCCGAGCTCCTGCCGGCCGAGCCTGGTTCCCCGGTAGGGTTCGATGACCGTCTTGACGTAGGTGGGCGGGAGGTTATTGAGGTTGGCATCGGTGGTGCCCCGGGTGACTGCTATATCCGGGCGCGGGGCGTTCTTGGGGTCGCCATCGATCCAGAGCAGTTCCTTGATTAGTTTCTTGGGCTTCGGCGTGCCGGTGACAATCATCCGGGGATCATGGCCTAGCCGTAGGCCGATCTGGAGATTGGAGAAGGTCGTGTCGAGCTTCAGGCCAAGGTTGGCGTCCTTCCACTCGGCGATCTCCTCAGCCCATGCGCCGTGATGCTGTGGCCCCCGGAGTCGTCCGGGTTCCTCGCTGGAGAAGCCCTTCAGGCGGCTCCCGTTCGACAGCCGAAGCTCCAGGTTGGTTCGGTTCCAACTCGCCTCAACTGATCCTCGAATGAACGCCGATGGCGGCAGGACGGACAGCAGGCCGGTCTCGCCTTCGACCATCGTGTCCCGGACATGCCCGAGGGTAGGTCCAACTAGTGCCCAGCGAGTACGCGGGTGCTCGGTTGCTTGCTGAGCGGTCCACTCCGCTCCGGTAAGCGTCTTGCCCCAGCCGCGGCCGGTCAGGATGAGCCAGATGAACCAGCCCCAATCCGAGGGAAGTTGTTCCGGGCGAGCTTTCAGCGCCCACAGTAGGCGGTAGCGCTTCTCAATCGGCCAGAGTTGCCAGCCAGCTGGCAGAATGTCTTCAGCTAGGGCGTTCACGCTTTCAGCTGGCAAGTCTCTTTCGGCGCTGGTGAGCTCGGGCCTGGGCGTTCTTGCACTCCCGGCAGCCGGGGATGCTTCCTTTGTTCTGGACGAAGGTATTCTCCGAGGTGAGGGGATGACCTTGACGGCAGTGAGTCGGTGGCTTGGGGCTCCTGCGTTCGCGGCGGATCCTGCGTCGCTCCCGCTCGCTAGTCCCTCCCCAGATCCCGTAATTCTCCATCAGGCCGTAGTCCAGGCACTGCTCACGGACGGGGCAATTACCGCAGAAGATCCTTACAGGACCAGCATGCGCGCCGGGGCCGACCGGGAAGAAGGCGTCCGGGTAGGGGTGGTCTTTGCAGGCGGCGTCTTTCATCCAGTCGACAGATCTAGTACCGAAAAGCTCCCTTTGAGGACCGGATGTCACGGCCCCACCTCGAGGCGGTACTCCTCAACTGCCGGCCCCTCAACTGGAACCACGATCCGCACCCCAGTCAGACTGAACGCCAGCCCGAATGCCAGGATACTCATGGGAAGCCAGCGGGCTACGGTTCCAACGATGTCCTGAAGGTGGTAGAGGAAGCGGGTCATGCTGGTTTTGGCCTGCTGCAATTCGAACACTTCCCGGCGAGCTTGCCTACTTGATAGATCTTGCCGCCACACCGACAAGGAATAGGAGCCGAAACAAGAGCCACGCCGAAGTCTGCCGCCTGAGCGTTGAACTTCGCCGCTATCGGCTCAACTAAGGACCGCGCTGTAGCAGCCAACTGTAGATCCTGAAGACGCTGCCGCACCCATCGGGAGGGCTCCAAGCGTTCGGCATCGGCCTGCTCTTTGACCCAACTCAGCAAGTCCTCGGGTAACCGTATCTGTAGTACAGGCGATGCGCTCATGTCGTGCAGTGTACTACGAATCCGGTGGCTGTACTACAGGATCAGCAGGTAAGGCTAATCGTTCAGATTCAAGCCGACGCTTCGCCTCGGCCAACTCTGCCGCCCTCGCCTCGATCTGCCCATCGATGTCGGCTGAGAGGGTCAGGCCCCCGGTGACGTTGAGGTCGCCGGTGAAGGAGTAGTTCTCCCGGTACTTCTCGGGTCGCAGACCCTTAAGCATAAAGATCGCCAGCACGTCGGAAGGCTTCTCAGCATCTCTGATCCGCTCATGGATGTGGAGCTCGAGACGATCAGCGCCGATCTCGATCGCCTCTAGCCAAGCGGCAGCGAAATCCTGGTCCTTCTCTCTCCACTGGTAAGCGAGCGAGCGGCCCGTCTTGCTGATCTCACATGCCTCTAAGACGTTGCCGTGCAGCGATAGCGCGTTCAGGAAGGCCTTCTTTCTCATGTCCGTTAGCGCGCGGCCTTGGCGCCGAGCCGCAACCAACTATCCCCCGAAGCGATGAGCCATCTGCTTCACCTTACCGTAGGGCATCTCCCGCTCCCCTGAGCCGTAGGCGTAGCGGACCTCTACCTTCCCACCGTAGGCGCTCAGGAACTCAGCGGCGTCATCGGGATCCAGGAAGAGCACCGGGCCATAGCGTTCGGTGAGCCAGACGAAGATTGGGCTGCGGGGGTCGGGGTCGCCTGCGGTCTTGATGTTGACCGTCATGAGTCCACCCCGTTTTCGATTACATCGGCGAGCGCGTCGATGGCTTGCTCTAGGCCTCCTAGCATCATCGCAGTTGAACCGACTAAGCCAGAGCGTTCTTCCTCGCTAACAAGAGCTGCCTTCCCGGCGGTCCGCAGTGACAGCACCGCTAGGCGAAGATGCTGGACTATAACTGCTGGAGTCTCGAGGCGGGCTACTGACATTCTCGGTGCTCCTCACATGCGGCTAGTAGGTGGGTGCTGCGGGCTTCTAGATTAGGGTTGCACCAGCCACAGGGTATCTGGTCGAGGAGAAGATCAGTTACAAAGGCGACGAGGTCTGCGGCACCGGTGCGAAGCATCGTAGCGCCCAAGCCAATCTCCATGATCGGCCGGCCGGTAGCAGTCACCAGCACCTTCAGGGTCGTGACCGCCATATTGTCATCTGGACCCCAGACCTCCTGCTCCTCCACCTCGGCGGTTGCTAGAGTGTTGGTCAGGAGCTCGATAACCTCGGCGCGGTTCACTTCTCCTCCAGTCGCGCCGCTTGAATCCGTCGGTTGCCCCACCAGCACAGTCGCCTGCTGAGTCCATACGGTACATATAGCGCTAGTCGATGCGCGAACCGAGCGAGAAGGGGTTTGTTCCGACACACAAAGGCTGGTTTCGCTGTCCTCCTCATCCCTGATACGTCCTTCCCCTAAGCGCCCTTGAGATGGTGGCGACGTGGACGCCATATCGTTTGGCGAGGGCTTCCTGGGTGACGTCACCAGCCGCGTACTCCTGCCGGATTGCCTCGACATGCTCGCCGATTCCTCCCTCTCTGGAGGCCCTGTGCATCTGTACGCTAGCCAAGTCAAGAGTCACCGGCTGAGTGCTCACCTTGACTAGGACGCCCCGCTTGATCAGCCTGTGAACGGCCTGGGTGGTGATGCCGAGGTACTTGGCTGCTTCGGAAACGATCATTCGGTAAGGGCCGTCACCGTAACCTTGTGCTCGGCGCAGCGGTAAATCAGTCCTGTACCAAAGCGATGTAGGTTGACCTTTTGAC
>WUUC01031316.1_pt1 | contig 16467 bp, 32 predicted proteins | sample 6278441 | NCBI WGS metagenome assembly WUUC01 (sample SAMN13675441, study PRJNA597444) | soil metagenome | isolation source: soil | place: USA: Washington | collected 2017-10
ATGATCCAGACCTCGTCCTCGGGCCACGCTTCGGCCGTGTAGATCTTCCGGTCACTCATGATCGTCCTCGCCCGGGGTAGTCGGGGCATTCTGTGGCGCCGAGATTCTCGTTGAGGATCTTGGTGCACCGGATACAGCGAATGTAGTGGTTGCACCACCAATCCGGGTCTTTCCATGCGTAGAGCCCTTTGGACCACCCTGGGCGCGGATGGCACAAGTCCGAGCCGAACAGGTGTCGCCAGTTGTAGTTGTGGTTGGGCTCGGGTGGACCGGGGATGTGTTCGCGGCCTTCGTGTCCGCCGCACCAGCGTTTGCGGTCTTTGCGTCCGCGATGCCGGGGGGTGTCGGGTGCGTTGGCGCGTTGTTCGTCTCGCCGTTTATCAAATGCCATGACAACTGTCCCCGAGTCGCGCAAATCGTAGAGCCTACCAGGGGCATCCCTGCGCCAGAGGCTCGTCAGCGCAGGGATGCCCCTCTTCGGTTCCACCAGGGTTCGGTGCTTGTGTGGAACCGGTCTTACGTCTCGCCGGCCATCTTCGGGCCTCCACCGCCACACCACCCGGCCGGCGAGGTCTGCGACGCTATCGCACGTCGCGATAACAGGCCAAATGGGACTCACCCACCCGGGGGATGATCACCAGTTCGGGAGCGGGATCGGCGCCGTAACCGGGCTTGGCGCCGATCCCGCTCCCACCGTTTCAGCTCCCCCATCCGCACCCGCTCACCGTCCGGTGTGGACACAGACGGCAGGCCGCGCCAATGCCAGTGGTACACGGTGCCCACCCGCACGCCGGCCCACCGCGCCACCTCGTCGAAGGTCAACAGGTCGTCGTCGTCGTAGGCGGCCATGCGCGCCGCGTCCGCCGCGATCCACCCTTCGCCGTGGTCGACGGCCCACGCGTCGAGCTGGAGAGCCGTCGACGGGTCAACCTCGGCGAGAGCGTCCCGGTAGGCCCGGGTGAGCCGCTTGACCCGTTCCAGTTGGGTGTCTGCCGGCCAGGGCCAGGGCTTGTCCCTGCTCATGCCGCCGGCCGGGCCTGATAATCGTCGGCCAAGATCAGGCATAGCCGGCGGTAGTCGGATTCGGGCCACCGCCGGCCACACGACTCGCAGTCCACCTGGTCGGCGCCGTTGCGTCGGATCAACGCCGGGGCTTCACACGAGGGGCACGGCACGGGTAGCCGGGCGTGTCCGCTGCCGCCGGTGACGAGTCGCCGGCCACGGTCGGCGACTGCGAGGAAATCCATCGCCCCCTCCAGTCCGGACCGTTTGGTCCAGGCCGTGTCGAATCCGGCTGGAGTCCACACTGGAATGTCGGCATAGGGCAGGCCGATGAGCGCCAGGTGGAGCCGGGCGAGCAGGCGTGCTCCACGGGAGACCCGATAGCCGCCCCGTGTCTGTCGCATGTGGTCGTAGGTCCAGTTGACGCGGGCTCGCCGGGCGACGAGTGGAGACCAGGTGGTGACCAGCGCGTCGATCTCGGCCTGGACGGTGAGCACGTCGATCCGCGGCGGGATGGGGTGTTCGCGGGTGCCGGACACTTTTTCGCCGGCCGACGCGTGCTGGTCGATGATCGTTTCGAGCTGGGTGTACAGCTCCGGCAACCCATCGAGGGCGCGTTCGACGTGTCGTTCGCAGGCGTCGCACAGCCCGTCGGGCAGCTCGATGTCCTCCCCGTGCCCGACGTCGGGGCGGTAGCCGGGGCAGCGGGTGCGACGCAGGCAGGTGTAGTCGACGGCCTGCCATTCAGGGAGGCGCACGGGAAGCGGGCTCAGAGCGTCGCTGGACCCCTCTCCGGTATGGGGACCCTCGGAAGGGCGGTTCAGGCCGTCTACGGCGGCACGGGTGGGCAGCAATGGGCTACTCACGACGCGGCCTCCAGCTGGGTTCCGTACCCGGCGGCTCGGAGCAGCGGCACGAGGTGGCGCAGCTCGATCCGGATCGGCGCGTCCCGGAGCACCACCGGCTCGCCGCACGCGCTATCGCACTCGCTGGCCGTGTGCGCCAGGCACAGGAACGGGTCGAGCCACATCCACGCCCACCACTGCCCGGGGTGGCCGTGTCCGGGGCGGCGGACTACGAGCACACCGACGTCCGCCTTGGCGGCGAGCCGCTGGGTGTTGGTCTCGGCTAGCCAGTTCGGGACGCGCCACCATTCGCGGTCGGTGGTGTCTTTGATCTGCCAGGCGACGCCGGGTGTCCCGTCGATGTCGCCGTAGTCGGGTAGGTGGCGGGCGTGGTTTTTGTATCCGGTGCGGACGGTTCGTTCGGCGCCGGGGAATCCGACGACGCGAAGATAGCTGGCCACTTTGCGCTCCGAGTCTTTGGACCGGGCGAGGTTGGCACGCGCTATTTCGGATCGGGTGCGCCGCTTTTTCGCGGGGGCGGGTTCTTTCTGGCTAGCCATTTCGGGCTGAATGGTGTCGGTCATTCGTCATCTTCCTCGTGTCGTTCTGTGGGATAGGCGCACACGCGGCACCAGTATTTGCCGGCCACGGGTGCGGGGATGAGATGTGTGGCGGGTTGGTAGCAGCGGTCGCAGACGTGTTCGTCTGACGAGTCCTTGAATGTCATGGGATTAGAGGGGTCCGAGACTTCGCCCCCCGCACGGTCCACACGCCCCTCCCCCCTTATAGGGGGAGGGGGTGCGTTCTTCGGTGGCGCGTTCTTCGGTTCGAAGGCGCGTTCTTCGGAGCGACCTGGGGAAACGCGATTTTGCGTTCCTCGGCGTTCGAACTTTTCGTTCTTCGGGCGTTCTAATCCGTGTTTCTCGGCGCGACCTGGGGATTCATCGAAATTCAGGGTCCCTGAACCGAGGTTGCGTTCATCGGCGCGTTCATCGGAATCTGTAACCACGGTGAACGCGCTCCGTAGTGGCCTACGGCCGTCGGCGAGCGCGTACCGATGCGCGGTGGGCTTCCCGATGAACCGACCGCCTCCTGCCCGGGGCGGCGTGGCCGGCTGTTCCAGGCGGACCAACACGCCTTGGGCAACGAATTTGTCGAGCCGCCGTCGGATTTTGACGACCGCGGCGTGGTCGGCTTCGCCGCCATGTAGCCAGCTGGCAATGGCGGGCGCGCTGGATGGTCCGGAGGACAGCAATTCGAGGATCTGGTCGCCGTGGCCAGCCTCGTAAAGGGATGCCCAGCCTTTGAGATGGTCGAACTCGACGACGAGTGGTCCAACATCCCCGGCGGGTTGCTTGAGATGTTTCAGCTCGACAATGGGATCTCCGGGGTTGCCCCAGAGGAGAATGACGCTGCCGACGCCGGCTGTGATCCAGCTGGAGCCGTAGACGTCGGCGATGGTGTTGGGTTTGCCTTGGGCGTTTCCTGTCCTCTTGGTCTGGTGGTGGTAGACGAGGACTTGGACGCCGTTGGTCACGCAGTGGTTGAAGGCCCGGCTGATGCCTTGCCCGGTTTCCTCGGTGGACAGTCCGATCGCGGCGTCTTTGAGGCTGTCGATCACCACGGTGTCGCAGTCGAACCGCTGCGCCATGGCGAGCAGGACCGTGGGGTGTTTGGCGAGGTCTGCGGGTGGCGGGCCTTGCCAGACGACGAGTCGTTCGTTAAGGACGTCGCGCGGGTAGTTCCGCAGTAGCCGGGCGAGGGCTCGTTGGATCTGCCGGGGCCGGTCCATGGCGAGCAGGAGGATGCGTCGGCCGGGTTGGACGGGGTAGCCGAGGACGTCGCCGAGCAGTCCCATGCGTGCGGCGATGACCATGCCGCCGAGGGTGGTCTTGCCGGTCCCGGTGGGGCCGGTGAGCAGGAGTGGTTCGCCTTCGGCCCAGAGCACGTCGTCGCCGTCTCCCCAGATGGCGGGGACGGCGGGGGGCGTGTCATAGATGTAGGTGTCGCCCTCCACGACTTGCCGTGGCCAGCCGTGCTCGTCCGCAGCCTCCTCGTTGTCCACGTCCAAGGAGTCCACGGTGGACGTGGCGGACTCCGGGTCGAGGGTGTAGGCGGGGCCGACGGGTTGACCCGCGGTCAGCTCGACGCCGGCTCGGGGTGCGGCGAGGCCGGCGTCGAGCCCGGAGCGGATGGTGGCTTCGGTTTCGGCGAGGGGGAGGCCGGCGCGGGTGGCGGCGTCGAGGAGGGCGTCTTCGATCTCGTGCTGGGCCAGCCAGCCGTGGGCGGCCAACTGTCCCATCCGGAAGGCGGCGGTGTTCAACGCGTGGTTGCGTCCGCCGGGCTGGGTGCCGGCGACGTGGCTGGCTTCGTCGGTGAGGGCTTGGGCGGCGTAGCGCTGTGCTTGGGGGTCGCCAGCCGCTGGGACAGGCTGGGACGAACTGGGACGGCGCCCGTTGGCCGGCTGCTCGGGCGGGCTCCAGCTGCCGAGTTCTTGGAGTTCTTTGAGAAAGGGGTGGAGTTCTCGTGTCATGACATTCCCGCTAGGTTGTGCGCATGAGTGGCTGGTACTGGACGCTGAATCGATTGGTGCTGATGCGGGCGATCGGCAAGCGCGCCCCGAGTCCGGTGTGGGCGTCGCTGCTGACTCGGGAGCTGGGCACCTACATCCAGACGACGTCCCGGGTGTTGAGCGACTTGTGCGCGGCGGGGTTCATTGAGGAGGTCGATCCGAGAGATGGCGGCAGTGATCGCCGCACGTGCTACGGGATCACTGCGATGGGGCGCGCGGTGTTGTCGGCGGTGCACCAGGATTTGGACCGGTTCGAGAAGGACACGGACAGGGATGCCGTGGAGCGGGTAGCGAGCGCGTTGGCGGAGTGCGACGGCGTGGCGTGGCCGGATGCCGTGCAGGGGTTTTATCTGGTGCGGGCGCGGGCGGCGATCGCCGCCCTGCGTGAGCGGTGATGCCGGGTGCGATGGAACTTGACCCGGCTGGTGTTGATGCGGGCGCTGGACACGGGCCGGAATACGGGCCGCAAACGGTGGGCGACGGAGCTGGCGAACGAGCTGGGCATGTACAGCTCGCCGACAGCGCGGGTGCTGAAGCGCATGGAGGAGGACGGCCTGATCACCCGCACGAGGGAGTCCTTTGTGGACGCGGACCGCGTGGGCCGGGGGAACCGTCGCCGCATCTACTGCGAGCTGACGCCGCTGGGTCGTCAGCTCATGCCATCCGTCTACGCGGACCTGGCGAGGCTGGAGGGCCGTCATGACCCACCGCCGGGTGTGGCCGGCGTGGTGTGGTCCACGCCGGGCTTGGACGTGTCGGTGATGAGAGGCGAGGGGTGGGTGGTCCAGGTGTATCGCTGGCCGTCCACAACCGACGGTGGGGCGATGACGTAGCCGCCGCGCCCGCGGTAGTCGACGCCGGGGTGGAGGGCGGCGAGGTTGCCGCCGCCGCGCGGGGTGAGGTAGAGGTGGCGGCCTCGGGGGGTAGCGACTTCGCCGTGGACGTCGGGAAGTTGGTCGTCGAGTAGGGCGCGCAGGTACCAGGGCGTTCCGTCGGGGTCAATGTCGAGGACGTCGAATGCGTGGCCGGCGGGTAGCCCGATGTTGGCGTGGGGGTAGCGCTGCCACCAGGCGTGGATGGTGGCGAGGTCGGTGGTGGCGTCGTGAAGCCCGTGCCGGGTGAGGGGTGTTTTGCCGCCCGTGGCGCAGGGGAAGACGGCCCAGCCCCATGCGGCGTAGGCCAACGCGGCACGCAGGGGCGACAGTGGCCGGCGATCCCATCCGTCGAGGCGGTCGCGAAGGACGTCGAGCTGGTGGGCCTCGTCGTCGCCGAGGTGCTCCCGGCTGGCCAGCTCGACGAACCGTGCGGTATCGGCGGCGATGCCGGTGGGGGCGCAGTGGGGGTGGTGGGTTTCGGTGAGGGTGACGTCGAGGAGTTCGTGACAGGTGGTGCAGGTGGTGTAGGTGTGCACGACGCCGTGGCCCTTTCGCAGAGGCTGGTGTGGGTGGGCGCGGCGTCGTGTGGGGGGTGGGGATCGTGTTGGGGGGCCGCTCTGGAGTTGTCTGTCATGCCGTGATACAAATGCGGTGCGAGCCCGGCGGGATGTAGAGCCGGCAGGAGATCTCCGGACAGGGTCTTCGTGAGCCCGACATTGATCACCCTCGGGCTCGTGCCACGGGCGGGGAGCTGGGATGGCGCGGTGCTACGTACTCATCCGGCTCCCCGCCCCCTTCTACGCGGTGACCGATGTGGCCGGGTCGTCCCAGATGAATCGGGTGGCGCCGCCGTGCCCGTGGATGGCCTTGGCGTCGGCGAGGCTGGCCCAGTTCACAGTGGAGGGATGCTGGCCACGCCAGCGGATGGTGACGGCTCCGTCAGCCCAGACCACGCCGTCAGCGACCGCGCCGACTCCGGAGATGCCGGTGACGTCGTCATCGCGTTGCAGGTGGAATCGCCGGGTGCCCATCAGAACGGCGGCTCGTCGCTCGACAGGCCAGCCACGCCGCCGTAGCCGGGGGTGCCAAAGCTGGCCGGCGTGAACGTTGTCGCCGAGCGGGCGCTGGGGCTGCGCATGTAGGCGCGGGCCATGGTGACGTCGGCCTCGGTCGGGTCGTCCAGGTCCCACCCGGGGCTGTTCTTGGGGTTGTTGGGTGGCCGCTGGGTGATGCGTCCGAGGTTGGCCCGCCCGGTGCCCACGTTGCGCCGTACCCGGGCCTGGAGGTACTTCTGGCGCATGTTGACCGAGTCGTAGCGGACGGGTCCGCCGTCGGCGTCGAGGACGACGACGTCCACCTCGGTGACATCCTCCATCTTGCCTTCGTCGTTCTGCTGCTGCTTGACGTTGTGCGGCCAGATCAGCACGAGCCGTCCTTTGTGGTCGGCCGGCTTGAACGAGGTGATGCTGGCGGGCTTGTCGAACTGGTCCAACGCTTCGGGTACTGGGTTCACGGGTCTCTCGCTTCGTTTCGCATGAGTGTCAGTTGCTGGCGCGAGCTGGCTTGAGGTGTCGGGGCGTGTTGTCGCAGTCGTGTTCCGGGTAGAGGGTTTCCGCGTAGGGGTGGCCAGAGATCCAACCGACATGTTTGCCCCGGTAGCGCCACAGCGTGTCGACGTTCAGGGGCGTGGCTTCGACTTGGCGTGGTATGCCGAGGTGGGTGAAGCGGCAGACGTCGGCGCCGCAGCCGTAGCGGCATTTCTGCAGGCTGGGGTTCATCGTCACCACACCCGGACGTCTCCGTAGGTGGGGTGGGCGGCGTACCAGTGGGCGACGTCTTGGAGGGCGACGGCGTGGCCGGCGATGTCGTCGCCCCACCGGGTGACGTGGATGCGGGTTTGGAGTTCGAGGGGGAGGCGTCGCCAGCAGGTGACGCAGGCGACGCGGCGTGGCCCGGTGGGCTCGTGGCAGCCGGGGCACAGGTGGCGCGAGTCGAGCAGGGGGGAGTAGTTCATGTCACGCCGCCCCTTCGTAGCCGGCCTCATCGAACTGCCCGTAGCGGGTGCCCAGTGAGATGTAGAGCGCGCACAGCTGGTTGATGCGGTCACGATGCTCGGGGGGCACGTGCAGGCCGTACACGTCGTGGGTGTCGGGGCACACCCAGCCGACGTGTGCCCATACTTCGTTGCCGTCCACGAAGGGCTGGCCGGTCATGCCGGTGTTGATCTGTCCGATGTAGCGGCCGAGCGGCTGGATGTCGGACTGGGTCTGGGTATCGGCCTGGGTGTCGGTGTCAGTCATGGCAGGCGTCCTCTTCCTCCTTGGTGTCGGCTGCCGGTTCGCCGCCTGTGAGGTAGTTGGCGGCTTCGTGCATGAGGTCAGCGAGGTGTTCGCGGGTTTCGACGACGGTGTGGCCGGGGGTGATCTGTCCGACGGTGACTTCGTCGCCGTGACCGACTCGCATGTGGACGTCGAGCATGGGGGTGTCCGAGGTGTCGGCTGAATGTGCACCCATGGCTAGCACTCCGAGCAGTAGTAGTTGCCGTCCGAGGTGCGGTGGATCCACGAGCCTCGGCGGTAGTGCCGGTCGCAGTCAGGGTTGGCGCACCAGCCGCCCCAGCGGGCTTCGAACGAGGTGACGATCACGGTGGCGCCGTCATCGAGGGTGTCGCCGCGCCGGTTCTGCTTCGGCTCGGGTTGGTCGCGTGGCGGCAGGTGGCCGGTGCGGCAGTGGTAGCACCCGTCGCGGGGCAGCTCGTACAACTCGCAGATGTTCTCGTCTGCGGGTTTGTCCACTGTGGCGTGTGCGGTGAGCCGGCTCATCGTTTCGCCTTGTCCGTCAGGGAGTCGAGGAACCGGGTGTCGTCTTCGTGGAGTTCGCCGCGGATGGGCGGCGGGGCACGGTGGCTGCCCTCTTCGCGATCGGGTTGGGTGTCAGGCTGGATGTCGTGATCGTTGTCGCGGTGGGGTTCACGGGGAGGTTTGCCAACCCGGCTGGTCTGATGCTTCATGGCGGCGTTGCGGATGGCCTTGGTGGCGTGGGTGTCGCGGCAGCAGAACACCTCGAACGTCGGGGTTTTGAAGCCGCCGTAGTCGGTGACGCGCAGCAGGAGCCCGGAGGTGAACTGCTGGCCCTCTTCGGCGTATTGGACGTGTCCGCAGGCGCCGCATTCGGCGCGGGAAACGTTCTGGTTGGTGATCATCAGCTGGCGTCTCCGTTCACGATCATGGTGGTGTTGATGGCCTCGTTGTCGAGAACCCACATGTTGCGCGGTACGCGGTCGGGGAACTGTTGGCGGAACTTGGCCAGCGCCGCCCACTTGTCCTCGGCGACGATGTAGGTGTTGCGGGTGCGGCCGTCGTGGTGGGGCAGGTAGGCCTGGATGAGGTGCTGATTCACTGGGTGTCCTTTTCGTAGGCGTCCAACTTGGACACGAGAGTGCTGATGTAGTCGGGAATGGTCGAACGGGTTCGACCCCCGGCGGCAGCCTGGATGGCGAGCATCTGAAGGCTGAGGCGGCGATATTCGTCGCGGAGCAAGCGAAGTTCGTCCCAGTAGCGGGATGCGTCGCGGCGAACCTGCCGCAGGTGTTGATCTTGGGCGGCGAACTCCGCCGCCGCAAACGGAGCCAGAGTGGGCGCAGGCATGTTCGGCTCGACGCTCATGCGTGTTCCTTGATCTGAGCGGCGAGCTGCTCGCATGTCGCCTGCACGTAGGCGAGGTCCTTGTAGGTCTCCTGACGCCTCCACTCGGAAGGCATCCGCGGCATGCCGGGTACGAAGTCACCGAGGTGGGCGCAGTCGAATCCGAGCCACCACACGTTGTCTGGATGTCCGGGCTCGGGGATATGGCAGATGCCGTGGCCTTCCTCGGCTTCCTCGTAGCACAGGTCGGAGAAGGTGAGCCCTCCGTGGGCGGCGTTGTGGATGACGTCGGGAACGTTGTCGTAGTCCTGCCGGTAGAAGGGGTGTCCTTCGGGGACGCCCACGTAGCCGCACCACGCGCCACTGGGGTTGCGGACAGCGAGGCAGGCGTAGTTGGTGGCTTGGTCGATCCACTGGACCTTGTCGGGTTCGTGGTGCCACGGTCCGGGGTCGGTCCAGTAGGTTCGGCTGTCGCGGGTCGCCCGTTTGTCGTGGTGGGTCCATTCGCGCTGCGCTAGGCGGGTCACGGTTGGTCCTTTGTGAATGACATGGGTTCGGCTTGTAGTGAGCGGAGAAAGGCTTGCCGTAGCTCCTCCAGCTCCGGATCGGGGACGGGGACGCAGAAGCTGACGTTTCGCAAAGCCTTGGCCAGCTGGGGCCCGGCGAGGCGCCGCGGTGCCGCCTCCAGCGCGGCGCTGAACGCGGACAGGGCGGTGGCGATCAGCTCGCCGTCGTCCTCGTCGATGGCGACGGCGAAGTGGGTGTCGTCGAGGTGGTTACCGGTACCCGCAACCCGGTAGATGTTGCGCGGGTTGTGGGTGCCGGTGCGGAACGCGGGGCGGATAGGTTCGGTCACGACGCCTTCCTCTCCAGCTCGGCGCGGCGCTGCTTGGCGAGCTGGACGTGTTCGTCGGTCCAGGTGCCGTCTTTGACGGCGCCAGCCCAGATTTCGCGGAGTTCTTCGAAGCTGATGGCGTTGTCGATGAGGCTGCCGACAAGGTGCTCGGCCATCCGTCCGACGTCCACAATGGAGTCCCCAGTGGCCGGTACCGGCGCGGGCGGCTCGGGGTCGGCGACGGTGAACCAGTCGCGCCGGGCCCGCCACTTGCGGACGTCGGCGGCGGTGTGGACGGCTTCCCAGCCGGCGGCGATGTTGACCCAGTGCAGGTAGCACTGGCCTTCTCCGGCGGGCAGGTGGATGACGAGCGCCCGTTGGGTGTCGACGGTGTGGGCGTAGGGCAGGCGTCCGCTGGTGGGGTGGTAGGGCACGGAGTGGGCGTACATGGCGAGCTGCATGGCGATCTTCAGCCCGCCCCACTCGATGGACCCGGTTTTGATGTCCCCGATGTAGTGCTGACCCTGCCATTCCAACACCCGGTCGGGTGTGCCGCCCACTTTGTGTCCATCGTGGACGGTGAACTGTTCGATGTAGTGGAAGGTCATGCCCCGGATGGCGGCCTCGTAGGCACGGAGGTCGGCCTGGTGGGCTACGGGGATGACACCCAGCTGCTCGCCGCGGTCGCGTTGCTCGCACAGCTTGTGCAGGGCGGTACCCGTCGTGGACTTGGCCGACGACTTGGCTGCCTCTTTGGCTTTGTCCACGATGTCGTCGAGCGCGTTCTTGTCGCCTCGGTGCGCGGACACGGACAGCAGCAGGTCGGGCCGGTCAGCCAAGCCCAACGCGGTTTGGCGCTGCTCCCACCGCCCCAGCTTGAACTTGTCCTCCAAACAGTCCACAAAGGTCGTACAGCGGGTGTAGGCGACGGGCTTGGTGCCACCGGGTGGGACGACCAGCGGCCGATCCCAGTGGTCGCGGGGAACCTTGCTGTCACTGGCGAGTGTGGCCGGCTTGTCGAACAGGTCGGTCATGACGCCGACTCCTCGACGGCGCGTTGCCGTGCCCGGTAGGCGTCTTCCTCTTCCCAGTCGACGGGGACGCGAATGATCAGTTCCAGGTCGTCGGTGGTGTCGAGGTCGACCTTGATCCGCCGCCTCGGCGTGTCGGGGTGATCGTGTTGGATGCGTCGAGTCAGCCTCACCATGGACTCGTAGCTGGTAGGCAGCGGGAGAAGGTATTCGTCTACGCGGCGGTACCGATGGGGGATAATGCGTGCAGTCACAACAGGTCCTGTTCGATGTGGACGGTGCGGACGGGCCGCAGCCGGTCGCGTAGGTAGATGCGCTCGATGACGTCGTCTCGCTCAACTTCGGCGCTGGCGTGGGCGCACAGGCCGTCGTCGAGTTCGATGTCGCAGCCGTGGCCGCAGCCGAGGCAGCGTTGGTGGTTGCAGTAGGCGGAGCGGCAGTCGGTTTCGGCCATGGCGGAGTCGCAGCGTCCGCACCAGAAGTCGACGTCTTCGATCTCGTAGCGGATCATCGGAGTGCCTCCATGAGTTGCCGCCCGATGTGTTCGGTGTAGGCGGGAGGGATGGCTTCGTTCAGCTCGACGCGCTTGTCGGTCCAGTCGATGCCGAGCGCGGTCTGCGCCTGGGCGATGGTGGGCTTGCCGCCGCCCGAGCCGTAGACGCCGTAGACGTTTCCCCGATACTTGACGCCGTGTCGCCATCCGTCGGTGCGATATCCCTTGTGGGACGGGTGTTTCGGGGCGGTAGCTGTCCACCGGTTCAGTTCGAAGAGGCGGTGTCGAAAGGTAGGCAGCTTGAACATGAGGCCGCAGAGTGTGACGTCGGCTCGAAGGCGTGTCGTGAGTCCGTTTTCGATGACCGTGGGCACGTTGAACAGTGCGAGCGCGGCACGGGTGTCGGGAATGAGGTTGACGTGGGTGTCGATCCAGCCTGGGCGAAGCCTGTTGGCGGCGGTGATGGGGATGTTGTCCTGACAGGGCGGACTGGCGTGGATGGCGTCGAATAGGTGGCCGTTCTCTTTGGCGTACTCGATGGCGTCGCCCTGGTGAAACGTGAACGGGTAACTCGGCTGGGGTTCGATGTCGACGCCGACCACTTCGAACCCCGCGCGGTTGTATCCGACGGCGCCGCCGCCGGCGCAGCAGTACAAATCAAGCAGCCTGGGTCGGCTCACTGGCTAGTCCTCCCACCTGGTGGCGCCGTCCTCATCGGTCACGTAGGTGCCGACCTGGATGTAGAGGGGTGCGAATCCGGCGGGGTCGTCTTCGGTGACGTCGGCGTCGTGGAGTCCGTAGACAGCTCCGTGGCGAAGGCCAGCCCAGCCGACTTGGGCGAAGATGGCGTTGCCGCCTGCGAACCGGGGGCCTTGCACGGACAGTTCGATTGCGGTGCTTCTCACTGGTCCTCCTCGTCACGGGCCCGCCATTCGTGGGCGTGGCCGGCACACAGGTCGAGCACGGTGCCGTTGGTTGTGCGGCGGTGTCGGACTTGGCGGCGGGGCCAGTACTTGCCGCCGGTTTCGTGTTGCAGGGCGGTGCATTCGTCGCAGTCGGCGCGTGCCCGTGGCTGGCGCCGAGCCCACGTGACCTCGTGGCCGGCGCTGCGGTAGTCGCCGCTGGAGAAGGCGCGGCTCAGTGGGGTGAGGGTGCGGGGTGGCATGGGGAACATCGCTCGTGTCACCCCGGCTCACCAGAGGTAGATGACGCTGGCGCTGATGGCGGCGATGAAGGCGCTGACGATGGCGAACCGTGGCCGGAGCCGGTCGTCGGCCAGGATGGTTTCGACGGTGCCCAGCGCCGTGTCACCGAGTCGCTGTGTGGCCCGCCAGAGGCTCCGCGTGCCATGGCGCACACCGGCGTGGATCCAGCGCAGCGGGTAGCCGAGAAGGGTGTAGCGGGCGGCCACCCAGATGATCCAGAGGGCGTATTCGACGCCGGGGTGGTGTTGGCGCCCGTGGCTAGGGGTGCTGATGCGCGCCGTGTAGCTGGCCATGTCAGGCCGCCGACTTGATTACGTGGCGGGCGAGCTGTACGGGGTCGGTCTCGGCGGCGGCCGGCGGCTCGCTGTCGTGCTCGTCGTCCGTCTCCTCGGAGTCGTCGGTGTCGTCGTCGGACTCGTCGGGCTCGGGGTCGGGATCGCTGTCGAGGTCGACGTAGGGGGCGATGCGGTCGTAGCTCTCGGCAAACTGGAAGAGGCTGCCCCTGGGGACGTCGAGGACGTCTTCGAGGGCGCCGGCCTTGTCGACGGCGATGACGTCGTGGCGGCCGGTGTAGAGCTGGGAGAGCCTGGACAGGCTGATGCCGGCGAGTGCGGCGATGTCGGTTTGGGTGCCGCGCCGTTGGATGGCGGCGACAAGATCGTCGTGTTTGCGAACGCGAACGTAAGCGGGCATGCGGGGTTACCTCCCGGTGCGAGAGGGCGTGGTTGGCCGTGTCTCGGTGTGGTGTCTCGTTGCGGTCGAGCGAGGCTCAACGATCAGTGCGGATGATCACCCGAGACGATCACCCGACGATCACTGAGGACCCTCGTCCACCACGTCTGACGAGCCGAAGTTAAGCGTCTCGAAACTCCGAGTCAAGGGGGCGTCCCCCACCAGGGAGTTGTCATGTGATTTGATAGCAGCTGTCCCCTACCCACGTGCTCCGAAGGGGACGGCCCCAGCAGACAGCCACCATCCAGGCGGCGTCGACAGCAACCGACATCAGCAGAGGCAGGAGCCACCCCCTCATGACCGAACAACCCGGCAGAACCAAACCCAAGCCAGCCAAGCCGCCTAGTCGGCGGCACGACCCGCTCATCGCGCACCTCACCTTGGCGGCGGTGATCAACGCTCGCCTGAAGGCCCTCGGCCTGGTCGGCGAAGACATCGTGCGGCGGACCACCGAGGACCCGACGCTGATGACCGTGTCGCCGGCACAGGTGTCCAAGCTGCTCCGTGGCGTTCAGACCACCGCGCAGCCGGAAACGTTCCGCGCGATCGCGGCGGTGCTGAGCCTGAACACCCGCACGTTGTGGTTCTCCTCCGGGGTGTCGCGGGGGGCGATCACCGCCGACGACCTCACCTCGGGCGGCTGCGTGTGCCTGGACCGTGACTACACCGTGGTCGTCCCGATGGCGGGCTACGAGCTGACATCGGCTGATGCGGTTCGTCGGCGTGACGCGGCGGAGGCGGCGGTGGCCCGCCGGATTGCCAGTCGGACTACCACCGACAACCAGGGCAACGGTGGTCATCCTGGGGTTACTCCCCCACATGGGGGATGATCACCGTGTTGGGTCGTAACCCAATCGGCCCCGTCATCGTTCAGCCACTCGTTCCTGTTGTGTAGTTTGATCAGCACCACTGTCGGGCGGGTAGACAGGTGAGCGTGAAAGAGGACACTCACGCGGCGGATGCAGCCGATGCAGGCCAAGCCGCCGTGGAGCAGCTGTCCGCGCCGCTGGGTGGCGCGGACGCGTACGTGCTGTGCCGGCGGGACGGCACCACCTACGCAGTGATCGACGAGGCGACCTCAGCCGTACGGGCGGCGGAGATCATGATCGAGGTGAGGCAGATGGCTGGATTACCCGTGGCACTCTTGGCGGAGACGGTGCTGACACTGGCTCACGAAGCCGGCATGTGCGACTGCCAGGCTCCGGCCGACTAGGACGTTCCCCCGTTGCTGGACGGCGTCCAACGATCCCGTCGCCCTGGTCATTCGATCTGCCGGCCAGGGCATCGTGGGCGGGGGGAAGCATGGAGCGGCACATCCGGTACCTCAGAAGCCGGGTGTGGTCCACGTTCCGCGCTGCGCCGAGGGGAACAACGGTGAGCTGGATGCCAGCCATGGCTGGCATCCAGCTCTACCCCGCACAACATTCCACTATGGAGGGTTTGAGGTGACCGCACCCACCATTACGCCCCAGTCGAGCCCGGACAGCCGGGACGGCAACTGGGATGACGACATGCTGCACTATTTCTGCTGCGACCCGGATTGGGCGTTGTGCGGTGAATCGTTGGATGGCCATCGAGTGTGCGACTGCGAGGACGACCATGACGTGGTGTGTCCAATGTGCGCGCTCGTCGACGAGGACGGCTGCCCGAGGTGCGGCGAGTGAGCATGGAACATGGGATTGAGGACACCTCGACGATGCGCGCCGACGTGTACCGCATGGCCTCCCAACTGTGTCGCCGCGCCATCCACGAGGACATGAGCCAGGCGGACATCGGCGTGGCCGCGCGGAGAATGCTGGCCGAGTACACGGCAGACCGCCACCACCATTTCGTTGCTGTGACCGCATTGTTCGCGGCGACGGCGCCGATGGCCGCGGGCGTGGTCATCGCTTTCGCCGAAGCCGAGGTGGACGTCACGGTGGATCCGGCGGACACACCTCAGGATGTCGAGCGGGAGTTGGATGCCATAGCGCTCCGATTGGCGATGGCGGCCGTGGCCCGCGACGACCTGGACGAGGTCGTCCACGTGGTGCGCAAACGTTTGGCGAAGGCGGTGTATCCCACCAGCTCCGCGATCCGTATCGGCGCGTTGGCGCTCGATATCGGCGCGGCAGCGTTCCGCGCCCGCCTGGCCGAACGAGCCCGGCAGGTGGGCGGCTATTACCGGCCGGTGGATGTGGTTCGCGGGCTCGGGGCACTGCTGGACGGCGGGGAGAAGGACGGCGGGCAAGGCGACAAGGGTGGTGCGATGTGACGAACAACAGCGCGGCGAATGGCTGCCCCCAGTGCGGGGTGCCGTTCATGGACGCGGAAAGCGGTCTGGTCGGCTGGTGCGGCATGTGCAAGACCTATACCCGCGATTCCCGTGCCACCACACCGGAACTGTTGATGACGGAGATCCATTTCCGTTGCGAACGGTGGATGGAGCGGCTGCGACAGGGCGCCGATTTCCTGGCTGTGATGGACGAGGCGGACGCGTGGGTGGCCGGCGATGCGGACCGTGGGAAGCGCATGGCGGTGGGCGCGGCGAGCGCGTTGGCGACGCATCTGCGGCTGCGCACGGGGGCGGTCGAATCGTTCGCGGGGTTTGCGGATCTGCCCGACCCCGAGGGGCTGAGCGTGGATTCCCGCGAGTTCATGGCGGACGCGGAAACCATGGTGCGACTGGTGAGCATGTCGTTGAGTAACAACGCGTCCAGCGTAGACGAGGTGGTCGAGGCGCGGCTGGCGGTATCGCTGGAGCCGGGGAAGTCGTTGCGCAACATTTTCGCCAATGCCATCTTCTACCTCGCCGACATGGACGACAGGGTTCGGCCGGTATCGGTTGACATGACCCCCGTCAGCGGCGGTGACGGGGAACCGTGCCCTGGCTGCGGGGAAGTCCACGGGCCGCCGCCGGTATCGGTGGTCACCGGCGAGTCCTTGGAGTCTCTAGAGGTCCCGGAGGGGTTGACGGCTCTCGACATTGGTTTCGGCGAGGGTGTGTATCTGTGCCGCGAGTGCCGTGCACCGCTGCGCAGCCAGATGTACGCGGTGCACGGGGCGTGCGGTGACTGCGACAGGTTCACCGGTCGAGCCGTGTACGTGGACGAGAACAATCCGTTGAACGTGGAGGCGACGTCGCTGCTGTACGAGTTTTTCGACACGATCGAAGGCTACGCGGCGCGGGTGTCACAAAGCGACAACGACGAGCGGCGGGTGTTGGCCCACGAAATGGGGGAACATCTGCTGCG
>WUUC01123406.1_pt1 | contig 16467 bp, 15 predicted proteins | sample 6278441 | NCBI WGS metagenome assembly WUUC01 (sample SAMN13675441, study PRJNA597444) | soil metagenome | isolation source: soil | place: USA: Washington | collected 2017-10
TACCGGCATTGTTCCAGGCGTCGGAGCTTTCGGTGCCGGCTCCGTCCAGCCGTTCAAATATCTGTATGGTGATATCGGGGTTAAGCTCTTTGAGGATCATCCCGAGGGTGGCACTCATAATGCCGGCCCCCATTAAGACAACGTCCGTTTTTTTAACGAGAGGGAGAATCGATTTGGTCATGGGTTACTAGTGAAAGGCCGAAGGTAATTGAATAATTTTTTTCTTTCGGCAGAACGACTTCGGCGAAGTTACTATTTGAGCACTTTCTTCAGAACCCGTTCTGCATTTCCGCCAGTGATCTTCTTCACCTCATCTTCTGTAAACCCTTTCGTCTTCAAAGCCGTCGCCCAGCGGGATAGCTGCATGTAACTGTTGATCACCGGTTTGAAATTTCCATCCATATCGGTACCGAGCCCTACGTGATCCACACCCGCCACGTCGATAGTCCGCTTCACGTTATCGATGAAGTCGTCGAAGCTCATGCTGAAACCCGAAGGCCAGGCCCCGATCACTCCGCCGTTCTTCGCGATCAGCTTTGCATGGTCGGCGGTGATGGCGCGTTTGGCGAGCGGCCGGTTGTCATCGACACGCAGTATGCTGTGCGAAAGAATGACAGGTGAATCGGTGATGTCGATAACGGCTTTCACCGTTGACTCGGCAGCGTGTGCCACGTCGATCACCATTCCGAGCTTGTTCATCTTCTTCACTATCTCTTTTCCGGAAGCCGACAAACCGTCGTCATATTGTGCATCCTGTGTCTGAAGATTTCCGAGCTCGTTCACATGATAGTGCACGAGTTGAATAGAGCGGATGCCGTCGGCGTACATCTCATCGAGACGATCGGTTTTTCCTTCAAGAAAGTCACCTCCCTCACAACCGATGTAAGCGGCTACCTTGTTTGCCTGAAGAGCCGTTCGCAGATCGGATGCTTTCGTCGCGTACGTCACCGGGGTCGACTTCAGATACTCTTTTAATATTCCCAGCTGGCGTTTGTATTCTTTCCACGCCTCGCCGGGGCCGTACGATCCGTTGGGCTCTATGCCGGTGGGGCTCACCTTTATGATCGGCGCGTCTGCAACCAGGCTGAAGAATGCACCCGTCAGCTTGCCTTTGTTCATTTCGCCGATTGTTTTCGCGACAGCCGCATCAACATTTGTCGCCACACCTTTTGTGAGGAACATTCCAGGGTGCGAATGAAGATCAAAGTGAATGTAGGATGAAGACTGGGCGAAGGCATCGGAAGACTGAAGCCAGTAGGCACCGGCAAGGGCGGCTGCCGATTGGCCGAGGAATCTTCTTCGGGTGGTCATGGTGGGTTCGTTTCGGAAGAAGATAAAGATATTCAAATGCAACTGTTGCGCAAAGTTGCACGAAGGACGCACAAAGGCACGCAAAGACGCCTTTGTTGAAGCTTTGCGGAACTTTGGCGTGCCTTCGTGCAATAGCTCTCGGCAGATCATGTTTTCCCGTACTCATTTCTAAAAACTCGCCGGTACTCACTGGAATCATTGTTAAGAATTACTTCTTTAGCCGAAAACTATGACTCTAAACGGGATATCGAATAAAGTTATTGGGACAGCAATAGAGGTGCATCGGCATCTCGGCCCCGGCCTTTTGGAATCGGCATACCAGGAATGTCTCGCCATAGCTTCTCTCCGCTTGGGCAATTATCGCCTTGGTCTCCTGATTAACTTTCATGTGCCGCTTCTGAAGAACGGCTTGAAGCGTGTAATTAACGAACCCGTAGCTCGCGGACTCGACGTGTGAAGAATTTTTTGCGTCCGCCTGATTTGTATGAAATTGTCACGGGTTGTCCTTCGCGAGGACCAGGTTGCGAAGTACGATGGATTCATTGGTGTCTCCCTTCTCTACAAGCTTGAAGAAATGATTAGCCTGCATTCCCGAGAACTCCTTGAACTCACGAATGAAATGCGACTGATCGTAGTAATCGCATGCCTGCGACAACTCCGACAACGTCCGGAATTTTCCTGTAACGTATTTTCTTTTGGTAGCCTGGAAGCGCGTGATCCGTGAGTAGTATTTCGGAGGAAAGCCCGATGTCGCCTTGAACCTTCGCTCAAACTGCTTGACGGAAAGACCCGTGTATGAACGCAGCGTGTCGAGTGGAATGTTTCCTTCGTTGAGCAACGTCATCCGGATGCAGAGATCGATCGGATCTTTTTCTTTTTCTTGTGAAAGCCCGGTCAGAAAATCGGTGGCCACCCGGATCTTTCCTTCCACCGTCGGTGCATCGAGTATCTGTTGGTTGATCACTGCATAACGGTTCCCGAAAATATGAGTGAACTCGAACGACCGGTTAACGAGCTCAGTGTTGGGAATACCTAGAAGCTGGTGGATCGCATGAGGGTAGAACCGGATCGCGAACAGCCCCATCTTCTCACCCAGATGAAGCTCGCGCGCTGCCGACCGCGGCGCCCTCAGGTAAGTCATATAATTATTGTATTCGTGAAATCCGCCGCCATATTGGAAAATGAGCTCGGGACAGCAGTCGGCCATGGCAGTGTGAATGGCGGGCATGTTGTCGGCCGAATTGCTTTCGTAAGACCAGAAGTAGCGAACCAGCCCGCGCAGATGCAGCGGAGGCGTGTAGAGACCGTAATTCATACAGTTAGTGGTAAAATGATCCCGATAGAATAGGTTTTGGTACGGTGATGCTCCTTCGGCGGAAATTCCATAGCCATCCGGCGACTTTTTAATTACCTTTTTACTTTAAAAAAGAGGACTATGGAAAAGACCCGCAGGGATTTCATGAAGAAAATGGCGATGCTCTCGGGGCTCGCTATCGTACCGCGTTTTGTAATTGGCGGGAAAGGATACATTGCGCCCAGTGACCTCCTGTCATTCGGATTCATCGGCAACGGGAGGCAGGCAGGCGGACTAAGGAACCAGTTCCTGCGAACAGGTATGGTGCAGGTGTCGGCGGCCAGCGAAGTGTATCCTGAAAAGTCGAAGGCATTCCTCGAGGGCGTCAACAAGTTCTATGCGGAGAAGTCCGAGCAGCAATCTTACAATGGCGTTAAAACATATGAGGACTTCCGCGACTTGTTGGCGCAGAAAGACATCGATGCCGTGGTGATCGCCACGCCTGACCATTGGCACGGCGTCCATGCAGTGAAAGCTGCCGAAGCAGGCAAGGATATTTATTGTGAGAAACCGCTTTCACTGACGATCAAGGAAGGACGCGCGATGGTTGAAGCAACCAGGAAGAACAAACGCGTTTTTCAAACCGGCAGCATGCAGCGCTCGTGGCCGGAGTTCCGTCAGACGGCAGAGCTGATACGCAACGGATACATTGGCGACATCCGAACCATCAAAGTAAGCGTTGGAGGCCCGCCGGTGCCATACGATCTCCCGGCCCAGCCGGTACCCGATGGACTCAACTGGGATAGGTGGCTTGGACCGAACGCGTTCGCAAACTTCAATAGCGACATCGCTCCACCGCTCACGGCAGAGTTCTGGCCCAAGTGGAGAAACTATAAGGAATTCGGCGGCGGTGGCATGACGGACTGGGGCGCACATATGTTCGACATCGTTCAATGGTCGCTCGACAAAGACAACAGCGGACCAGTCGAGATCATCCCTCCCAACGGCAAAGATGTACAGTTCCTCACCTATCGCTACGACAATGATATCACGATGACGCATGAGGACTTCGGTGTATCGAATGCAATCCGTTTTATCGGCAGCAAGGGACAGATCGATGTACAGCGACGTAAGCTCGAAACTTCCGACCCGTTGTTGAAAGATAAAGTGATCGGCGATAACGAGAAGAAAGTCTACTTCAGTGACAATCATTATATGGATTTCCTCAATGCGATCAAGACACGCAAAAATCCGATCTGCGATGTTGAGACCGGCCACAGAACAGCAACGGTATGTACTCTCGGAAATATCGCTTACGATTTGAAACGTCCGCTGAGATGGGATCCCAGGAAAGAAAAATTCAAGAAAGACTCGGAGGCAAACTCAAAGCTATCGCGCGCTCTTAAAAAAGAGTGGGAGATCAATATTTGAGATACCTTGAAAAGAGGTACCCGTGATACTAGTTGATCCGGTGTGAAAGCTTCCTAAGCTCGACTTCGTCTGGCATGGCCTGGTAAATGACGACAGGCGTATCCGAAGCTGTGACGCTTTCGCGAATACTCTTAACCACAGATATATAACTCTCGTCGTGGACTGTCAAATAAACCAGGATATACTCAGGTAGTTTGTGCTCGATCTCGCTCAGAAGGTTTTCTACATCTGAAGAAATTTTTACTTCGACATCTGGATACATTTGGAGAAGAAGTTTAATCGCCTCCGCCAACAGATCACATTTATCACAATAAAAGATAACGTACTTGCTTTGCGTTTTCATGTTACAAAAAAGGAGAATGTAATTACGTTTATCAAAAAATCGTGGCGCTCAAAAACCGTGCACCCCATTTTTTTGTAGACTATTTTCCACACGATTTAAATTTTACGTTTATCAAACTTTGACCGTGAACGTTTAGTGCTTTAATTGCCCTTTATTTTTCAATGATTGCACTCATAGCCGGTGAATGTCAATCAAGAATTATACCTGAGTTAACATGAGCCTGACACAAAACAAGTCCACCAACGTATTGATTGCTGAAGACGATGATGATGACTTCTTCATATTTTCTGTAGCTATTTCTGAAACCGGGTTTACCGTCTTGGTAAAGAGAGCTGAAGACGGGGAATTGTTATTAACGCTCCTCCGGGAAGAGCTTCCTGATGTACTTTTTCTCGACCTGTTGATGCCTGGGAAAGACGGCAAGCAGTGTCTCCTCGAAATAAGGGGAGATCGGCGGTACGACCGCCTTCCGATCATTGTCTATACCCAACTCGACGACCTGGAAACGGTGGAATATTGCTACCGGCAGGGCGCAAACCTGTTCACCATAAAACCCAATTCCATTCAAGATCTCAAGGAGGCCTTGCAGAGGATCCTTTCGGTGGACTGGAAGAAGACCCTATATTTTCCGCCTAAGTCGGAATTTACCGTGGGCAAGATCCGGCCAAAAGGCTGGGCGTGATCAAACTGCTTTGAGGGCATTCTCGATGTCCTCTAAAAGATCGTTCACATCTTCAATACCAACAGAGTATCGTACCAGGCCTTCGGGTATGCCGAGCATCGCGCGTTGTTGCTCTGTAAGCTCGACGTGACTGGTTGTACGCGGCGGTCCGGCAAGTGTGCTGATAGAGCCCAGGCTCGCGGCGAGATGAACGAACTTCAGCTTGGGCAGGAATTTTTTCACGGGGTCGAAACCTCCTTTGATGGCGAAGCTCATGATGCCTCCGAAGCCCGACATCTGAGACCTGGCGATGTCGTGTCCCTGATGCGATTCAAGTCCCGGGTAAAATACATTCTCGATCTTCGGATGTTTCTTCAGGTACTGTGCGATCTTCAGTGCAGAGCTATTCTGTCGCTCGATACGAAGCTCGAGGGTTTTCATACCCCGGGCGATCATGTAAGCAGGTGTCGACTGCAAACTGCCGCCATTGATCTCGCGGAAATGAAAAACTTTTTTCACTAAGTCATTCTTGCCGGCGAGGAGGCCGCCCATGGCGTCGGAATGTCCGCAGAGAAATTTGGTAGCACTGTGTACAACGAGATCGGCCCCGAGCTCAAGGGGATTCTGATTGATGGGTGTGGCAAAGGTGTTGTCGACGACTGTTACAGCGCCGGCTTTTTTCGCCGCTGCTGAAAGTCGTTTGATGTCGACGATCTTCAGCGTGGGGTTGGTGGGTGTTTCGAGATAAAGCAACGTACAACCTTTTGCGATCTCCGATTCAATCTGTTCATGATCGGTGGTGTCGCACAGTTTCACGTCGATCTTGTATTCGGGAAGGAAGTCGAGGAAGATCTTACTTGTTCCGCCATAGGTATCTTTCAACGAGACCACACGGCCTCCTGATTTCAAAAAAGTGAAAAGCGTGTTGCTGATCGCCGCCATTCCCGTGGAGAATGACGTCGCGGCTTCGGCACCTTCGAGCACCCGGATCTTTTCTTCGAGAGCAGCGACAGTGGGGTTGGTGTTGCGGCTGTATATAAAGCCGTCACGTTTTCCCGTGGCGACTTCCTGCCACTCGTCCATATCGGAATAGGCAAACGCTACGGCGTTTACGATCGGAGTTGTAACGGCACCGGCGGTGTTGATATCACCTTCGCCGGCCCATACAGCGGCAGTTCCCTTTTTCATTTATTGAGATTTTTACTAAAAATATCAATAAACTTCCAATACTACTTCCCGTCGAAGGCTTCCTGTATTTTATTGATTTCGATCTTTTTCATCTTCATCATTGCCTGCATAGCGCGGCCAGCCTTCTCTTTGTCTTTGTGCGAGATCATTTCCATGAGTTGCCTGGGAGTGATCTGCCACGAAAGGCCGAACTTATCTTTCAGCCATCCGCACATCGATTCCTCTCCACCGTCGGCGGTAAGCTTCGACCAGTATTCATCGTTTTCGGCCTGGCTTTCAACTGTGACCATTAGCGAAATGGCTTCGGTGAACTTGAATTGCGGGCCGCCATTGAGAGCGATGTACTTCAGTCCGAACAAAGTGAACTCTACGATCAGGACCTGTCCTTCTTGCGGTTGTCCTTTGCCCCAACGTTGTACGGAATCGATCTTCCCGTCTTTGAAGACCGAGAGGTAGAAGTTAACAGCCTCCTCGGCGTTGCTATCGAACCAAAGGTATGTTTTTATCTTTTGCATAGTCGTTTGTTTTAGTGATACAAACATAGCGGGGGGTGGCTGTCTGGCCTAGGTGCGAAGGCGACTAAAAAAGGGGCAAACGCGACAAATGAAGAAGCTCCGGGCGTACGATAATCATCCGGACAATGTACGTTTCCGGGATACGATAAATCATGTCACATTTCATTAAGCCATCGGTGACAATTCCTTACAATCCTTTACCTCCCCGTGACATCTCCCCCTGCCATACGGCGTTAGTTGTATCTGTAGAATGAAACAGACAAAACAGAAGAGAGTCATGAAAACAAAAACAACCATCGTAGCAGGACTCATTGTTCTGCTGTCGACAGTCTTCTTTGCAGGCAATGCACAGTCGACCAACCCCACAATTAAAGTATTACCCACCACAAAAGAGGGAATTTTGAAACTCCTTGTAGTTGGTGCTGGATCCGAGGCGGTAGACATCGGGTTTTACACCGAGGATGGCCTGGTGCAGTCGGATGCGATCACGTCAACCGAGAGCGGTTTCAACAAAAAATATGACGTCCGCAAGATCATGAACCAAGGGTTCACAATGGAAGTAGTAACAGCGGGTACCAGCGTAACCTATAAACTGGCAAGGTCAGGGACCAAACTAACTCCTGTCCTGGTTAGAACCACATACACGTATCCGCTTGTAGCATCTAAAGACTAAGTGATCATGGGTTCATCGTCATAGACGATGGTTTGGGTGATCATAAAGCCCCATCTTGAAATTTGGGGCGGCCCGGGTAGGTGAGTGCCCGGGCTTTTTTTTACTTTTAGTGATCCCAAAGGACAACCTATGAAACTCATCCTGCCTGTTTTCGTGCTTTGCATTTTGCTGATCTCATGCAGCACAACGAAAGAAGTAGGCACCGCAATTCCGTTCGACAGCCTTACACACAATTATCACGAAGAGTACCTGACGCTGTTTCCGTTCACGGCTACGAGCGCAGGAGATCCCCGGTACAACGACATCCTCCCCAACACCATCAGCATCGGGTATCGTAACCTCCTGCAAGAGTTTTACCAGCGCCACCAGGACAAGCTCAACACAATCGACAAATCCACTCTTGACGACGACGACAAGCTCAGCTATGACCTGCTGATGTATCAGTGCAACGTGAGCCTCGAAGGACTGAAGTTCAAAGACTATCTCACACCGATCACGCAAATACAATCCATGCCGCTGCAAGTGGCACAGCTTGCTTCGGGCACAGGCAACCAGCCTTTCAAAACGGTAAAGGATTATGACAACTGGCTGTCGCGATTGAATGGCTTCGTCGTATGGTGTGACACGGCTGTGGCCAACATGAAGAAAGGAATGGCGCAGGGTTATGTGATACCGAAACCGCTGGCTATGAAGGTGGTGCCCCAGCTGGCCAACTTCGATCACGGGCCCGTTAAAGAACACCTTTATTACAAGCCCATACTCAATATGCCTGCGGAGTTCAGTGCGGGGGAGAAAGCACGGCTCGATAAAGCATACACGGAGATCATCGAAGAGAAGATCATCCCAACTCACAAGAAATTGAAGGAGTTCTTCGAGAAGGAATACATTCCAGCGTGCCGTGAGACATCGGGTATCGATGCGCTGCCGGGCGGAAAGGACTTCTATAACTTCGCGATCAAACGTTACACCACCACCGATCTTACGGCCGATTCCATTTTCGCATTGGGCCTCGCCGAAGTCGACAGGATTTCAAAAGAAATGGAGGCAGTAAAAGAGCAGGTTGGGTTCAAGGGCGACCTGAAGTCCTTCCTCGAAAGCCTTCGTACCGACAGAAAGCTACGGCCATTCAAGAACGGGGACGAGATCGTTGCCTACTACAATTCGATCCACGAAAAGATGAAGCCCAATCTTGTGAAACTGTTCGATAAAGCGCCGAAGACCGCATTCGAAGTGAGGCGGATCGAGGCGTTCCGGGAGAAGACAACTGCTGCGAATTATGTTGCGGGGTCGGAAGACGGGACACGGCCAGGTGTGTTTTATTTTCCTTCGCCCGAGCCGGAGAACTATAGCATCGTGGGCACCGAAGATCTTTTCCTTCACGAAGCAATTCCGGGCCACCACTACCAGATCATGCTGAAGATCGAGAACAAACAGCTGCCCGACTTCCGCCGGTTCCTAAACTACGGGTCGTACACGGAAGGATGGGGACTTTATACAGAGTCGTTGGGCAAGGAGCTCGGGTTGTACACCGACCCTTACCAGTATTTCGGAATGCTGACTGCGGAAATGCACCGGGCGATCCGGCTGGTGGTCGATGCAGGAATGCATTCCCAGGGATGGACGCGCGAGCAGGCCATACAATATTCGAAAGACCATGAGGCAGCCAGCGAACAGAACATTATCTCCGAGATCGAACGGTACATGGGCAATCCCGGGCAGGCATTATCGTACAAAGTCGGGCAATTGAAAATACTGGCGTTGAGAGCGAAAGCCGAGAAAGAGCTGGGTGATAAATTCAATATTAAAGAGTTTCACAACCAGGTGCTGGATTCTGGCTCCCTGCCCTTGAGCACCCTGGAGGAGAAGATAGATTTCTGGATTCAGAAGCTCAGGACAATGTGATGGTGTCTATTACGATAGCACCTTGATTTTTTGGGGATCCGGGCCCGCGCCGGGATTGAACCACTCTTGAACAGATCATGGGCGGCTATTTTTTTGGATCAGCGTTAGCCTATCCAAAACTTGCCCAAAAAATAACCTTCCCATGAATCTGATCAAACACTACTTCACCGTTGCCCTCCGGCATGCCTGGAGGCACCGTTCGTTTTCGGCCATTAACGTCGTTGGTCTGACCCTGGGCATCACGTCGTGCATGTTCATTTACTTGTGGGTGGAAGATGAAAGGTCTATCGATAATTTTCATGAAAAGAGTGAGCGGCTATACAATGTCTACATGCGGACGGCCACCAAAGATGTCGTAAACGGATTGTACGCGGTTCCGATAATATACGCCAACAACCGAATAAGTGTCGCTTTCGAGGATGCACCGGCGACGATACCGGAAATAGAGACTATGTCATTTTATCACGCGGGCTATCTGGCGCCGTGGGGTAAGGCCGAAACGTTCAAGGTCGGCGACAAGTCCTACAAACTCGAGGGCTCACGCGCCAGCAAGGATTTTCTCACCATGTTCAGTTTTCCGCTGATCGCAGGCGATGCGGCAACAGCACTAAAAGATGGAAACAATATCGCGATATCGAGAAAGATGTCGGATCTGTTTTTCGATAATCCGCAAGCGGCGATAGGACAGAGCCTTCGTTACGAAAATAAGCTTGACGTACAGGTTACGGCGGTGTTCGAAGACCTAGGGCCGAACACATCTATGAAGTTCGATTTCCTGGCTAGCTGGGAGCTTGCGGTTACAGGGCAAATGAATTGGTCCTCGAACTATGCGATAGGGACGCTGTTGCTTGCACCGGGAGCTGATGTTGCCCGTGTAACCGAAAGTCTGAACACGTTGGTTGCTTCGCGCCAGGAAAAATTCGAAGGTGTAACGACTACACTTGGACTTCAGCCGTATCGTGATCAATACCTGGTTACGAGCTTTGTTGACGGAAGGCCGGAAGGCGGGAGGATCGAGTATGTGAGGATATTCACAGGCGTGGCGGTGTTCATACTGGTGATCGCCTGTGTGAACTTTATGAACCTCGCCACGGCCAGGTCTGTGAGGCGTGCGAAGGAGGTTGGTGTTCGCAAGGTCATAGGCTCTTCGAGATTGCATCTCGTTGGACAATTCTTTGGTGAGTCGTTGTTGCTTGCATTCTTTGCTTTATTGATCTCTGTGTTGTTGATCTTGCTGTTGCTGCCGTTCTTCAACGATTTTACGGGGAAGCAGATCAGAGCACCGTTTGGTCAGCTTGAAACCTGGAGAAATCTTATAGCGCTTGGCCTGGTCACCGGAGTTGTTGCGGGAAGTTACCCCGCCCTTTTTCTTTCTTCGATGAAACCGGTGAAGGTATTGAAGGGCGTAGTTTCGTTTACACGGAATGCAACCTGGATGCGGAGGGGCATGGCCGTATTTCAATTCGGCCTTTCAATCCTTTTGCTGATCGCGACCACGGTGATGTCGCGGCAAACGAGTTTCATGCAAAACGTGAACCTTGGCTACAACAAAGAAAATTTGCTGTACATGCCTACAGAGGGCACGCTGACCAAATTCGACGGATACATGGCATTTAAACATGCAGCTGAAAATACGCCCGGTGTTATTGTAGTCGACAAGAGCAGCGAGGCCCCGCACGCCATGGCATTTTTGGTGGACGAAGATGATGGCGTTCGTGAGACTAACGCGAAAGACAACTCGGCGATCAAGTGGGAGGGAAAACAGAAGGACCAGCATGTCGGGTTTAAACCCACTTCCGTGGGATTTGACTTTCTTGACCTGATGAACCTTGAAGTCGTCGAAGGTCGCGGATTCTCACGGGGATATGCTACCGATTCGGCCGATGCCTTTATGGTGAATGAGCAGGCGATTAAAGAAATGGGAATCAAGGACCCCATAGGCAAGCCGATTTCGGCCTGGAACAAGAGTGGTCACATCGTTGGCGTTCTGAAAAACTATAATACAAATTCACTTCACGAACGCATCCGTCCGATTATTATCGATGTAAAGGAATACGAGAATTTCGGTGTGGTGCTGATCCGTACCGAAGCCGGCAAGACCAAAGAAGCCATTGAAGGCATTGAGAAAGTTTACAAGCAACTAAATCCCGACTACCCGTTCTCGTTCAAATTTGTGGAGGACGATTATAACCGGATGTATCAAAGTGAACAGATCATGACCAGGCTATCGAATGCATTTGCAACTCTTGCGATCATCATATCCTGTCTGGGACTTCTGGGGCTGATCATGTTCTCTGCGGAGCAACGCACGAAAGAGATCGGTATCCGCAAAGCGCTTGGAGCAACTGTCGGCAACATCGTCGGACTGCTTTCGAAGGACTTCGTGAAGATCGTGGTCATGTCGTTCTGCATCGCGACTCCGGTAGCTGCCTGGCTGATGAGTCAATGGCTGAATGGTTTCGCTTACAAGATCGACCTGTCGTGGTGGATATTTGCCGGTGCGGGAATGGCGGCGCTGGTGATCGCGTTGGTGACGATATCGTTTCAGGCCGTGCAGTCGGCGAGGGCAAATCCGGTTGATTCTTTGAGGTCGGAATAATGTCGTTACTCGTTATTCGTTAATCGCGGCTAGACGAATGACACTCAGCTTCGCCGCGAATAACGAATAACGAAATGACGAACCACACTACTTCGGCAGCGGCGGCGGTCCATCAGGAATCATCGCCTTGTACGGAGCATCACCCCGGTTCTTCCTATAATCCGCTTTCACCGCTTCAACCTTCGCCGGATCTTCGAACAGGTCGATCATGGTCATCGCGAGGAGCTTCGAGGCCTGGGTCATTCCTTTGTGCCCGATCGACATGCCACCGCAGGCAACTACTGCCCACGAATGCCAAGGGGTACCGATAGGGGCCGTAGCAGCACTGAGGCGAATAGTGGGAACGATCCAGCTTACATCGCCTACGTCGGTCGATCCGCCTCCTGAGTTTTCGAGGGTTTCGTCCATCGGTTCGACCTTGCTGTACAGTCCAACCTGTTCTTTGCCGGTCGACTCCTGTATCTTCTTGGCAAAGGTGATCTCTTCCGGTGTGTAAGTGTTGGGTCCAAGAAGCTCAAGATTCTTCTGCATGTATCCGGCACCGGTGCGATTGACCAGCACTTCGTAAATGCCGGATACCAGCGAGATCTTGTGCTCTACATTGGCCATGATCGCCGCACCCTCCGCCATTTTCATGACGCGTTCGTAGACTACATTCACTCCTTCGCGTTTGCTGTCGCGTACACGTACCCAGATCCGTGAGTAGTCGGGCACTACGTTCACAACTTGACCGCCATCCTGGATGTGATAATGTATCCGTACGGTGGGCTTCACGTGCTCACGATAATAGTTTATGCCGTTAGCATAGAGTTCCAGCGCGTCGGATGCGCTTCGTCCGTTCCAGGGGTCGGCGGCGGCGTGGGCTGCCTGTCCGTTGAACTCCACGATGAAGTCGACCAGCGCGAGACCGGTTTGCACCGCGGGCTTCGTTTCGGCGCCAGGGTGCCAGTCCATGCATACATCGAGATCGTTGAACAGACCTGCGCGGGCCATCCAGAGTTTTCCGAAGAACTTTTCCTCTGCAGGTGTTCCGAAGAACTTGATCGTTCCTTTCAGCTTGCCCTGGGCGATCAGCTCTTTGATGGCGATCGCTGCTCCGAGGCTGGCCGTTCCGAAGAGGTTGTGTCCGCAGCCGTGGCCGGGTTGGCCAACGTTGACGGGATCTTTCACCGGGCTGGTCTTTTGGGAGAGGCCGGGGAGGGCGTCAAACTCGCCGAGGATACCGATGACGGGTTTGCCGGAGCCGAAGGAGGCTACGAAGGCCGTAGGCATTTCGGCAACACCGCGCTCTACTTTGAAACCGTTGGCTTCGGCGTAGTCGGCGAGCAGCTTCGAAGACTGCGACTCGTTGAAGGCTGTTTCGGCGGCGGCCCAGATCTTATCGCTGATGCCGGTCATCTCCGTGGTGTGAGAGTCCACCGATTGGATGACGGCTTTCTTGTTGGGAGTGATAGTAGCTGTTTTTGATTTTTGTGCGAAGGCCGTAAAGGCAGTAAGGCAGGCGATAAAAAGAATAAGAGGTCTCATGAAGTGCAGGTTTTCCCAAAATGTATCAAAAATGTCGGAAAATGCCTCGGTGTTTGTCGTGTTCGGCCGTACGAGGTTAGAATATGTAAATTATGTTTGTATCAGAATTCAACACAAACAAAAAACACATACTAACCTTAGATATTATGAAAATTGCATACTGGATTGTCACTGGCTTGTTCGCCGCATTCATGGCCTTTTCGGGCGTTCAAAATATAATGGTGGATCAAGGTTCAATCGACCTGATCACAACGCAACTAGGGTTTCCGCAATATATGATTCCGTTCATAGGTGTGGCGAAGCTCGTGGGTTCGATCGTCATTCTTATTCCCGGTTTTCCCCGCATCAAGGAATGGGCATATGCCGGGTTGTTTTTTGACCTAAGCGGAGCGATGTTCGCTGGAATAATGGTGGGTGGCGCGTCAGGACTTTTTATGCTGATCTTTATTGTATTTCACCTGGCGTCATACGTATTGTATCACAAAGTACAGAAGCCTGTTATTGTAGGATAAAATCACATGTTCGTTATTGACCTCAAATATATCGCCCCATTGGAGAAGATCGATGCGATCATGGGCGATCACATGAAGTTCCTCAAGAAGTATTATAAGCTGAATGCATTTGTTGCATCGGGACGGAAGGTGCCGCGAACGGGCGGCATCATCCTTGTCCTTGCAAAGTCGAAGGAAGAGGTGGAAAAAATAATCAATGAAGACCCGTTTGTGATCAATAAGCTTGCTGAATATTCGATCGTTGAGTTCCGGACTTCGCAGGTGCATCCGGATGTAAAGAGCTTTCTGGGTTAGTTTCTCACGGAAAACACGGAAAGCACGGAAGCGCGTAGAATAAAGTGCCTGCGTCCTTAAAGCAGTGCTCCTGCATTTTTTCCGTGGTTTCCGTGCTTTCCGTGAGAACTTTTCCGTGAGAGCCTTTTAAAGAGATGCCGGGTATGATCTCTTGGCAAGCTCCGAGTGCAAAGAGTCTTCAACATACTTCATCGCCTTCATTGCCGCCGGTTCCTTCATCTTGATGATCAGGTCGTCGGGGTTCATAGAAGACAGGTCTTCGACATGTTCCTGGAGCCACCAAAGATTACCGAACGGATCGGCCACGCGACCGATCTTGTCGCCGAAAGCGAGCATGGTTGGCTTGGTGACGGCACGGGCTCCGGATTTGATCGCTCTCTGATAAGCATTCTCACAGCTATCGACAAAGAGCCGGATAAACGCCGGTGTGGAGGGCCAGCTTCTGGCGGAGTCGAACAGCATGACTACGGCGTCGCCTACTCTAACCTCAACGTGAACGATCTTTCCTTCCGGGCTCAACGTACGGCTGCCGTGGATCTCTTCGGCACCAAAGGCATTCTGCATAAACGAGATCACCCGCGCTGAGTCGGGTGAAATGATCCATGGCGTTACAGCGGTATATCCCTCCGGGATCGTCTTCACTGCTTTCTTTTCTGCGACTACCATATACTCATGTTAATGATTAATTGAGTAAAATTCCGCAAATCGGGTGCCGGACTAACAGTGAGTATTATGGGTCCTCGATTGTCGCAAACGGCAAGCGATTGGGTCGCATTCACCCATTGTTGTAGATTTTAGGGGCAGAAGGGGATCAAGCTGTAGTCAGCTCCGGAATTTATTCGCGTCTCAGGTTGTCTACCGGTTTCGTTACGGCAGCTTTTATGGATTGATAGCTGACGGTGGCTAGTGCTATCGACAGGGCTATCAAACCGGATATGATGAAGATGTCGGATGATATCGGCGTGCGATAGGTGTAACCTTGTAGCCATTTATCCATACCAAACCAGGCGAGCGGTGCTGCGATAACAAACGACAGCAGTACAAGCTTCATGAAGTTGGAGGTCAGCAGGCTGAAGATACTCTTAACGGGGGCGCCCATGACCAGGCGGATGCTGATCTCTTTACTTCGTTGTTCGATCATGAAGGCCGACAGCGCGAAGAGACCCAGGCATGCTACTACGATTGCAAGCACAGCAAATGTCGTGAAGATCAGGCCCATTCGACGCACATCGTCGTACATGCGTGCAAATTTCTCGTCGAGGAATGAGAACCTGATAGGTTGATTGGGCATGAACTTGTTCCAGAGCTCGTTCACAGATTGTATAGCAACCGACACGTCGGTGGAATTTAATCGTATCGATATGGCCGATTCGCCACCACCTTCGATCACCATAAACACGGGTCGCACGGGCTCCTTCATGCTCGCGTAGTTGAAGTCTGCTACCACGCCGATAACAGTGTATACCGTTCCGTTTGTTATCCGTTTACCGATTGGGTCTTTCAGGCCCAACTGAAGTGCCGCTGTTTGGTTGATGATTGCTGCCTGTGAGTCTGATGCCAGGTCGCGATTGAAATCCCTGCCTTCGAGGAGTCGCATTTTTAATGTTTTGACGTATTCGAAATCTACACGCCACTTTTGACACGACACTGCTTTGTCCTGCTTCTCTCTGCCTTCGAGAAAAAAACCGTATCCTTCACGGCTCATTCCTCCGATAGGCAAGTAACTGCTGATAGATACGCTTTCAACAGATGGCAGTTGCTGTAACTCCGCGCGGAATGCCTCCCTTTGCTCTCCGAGGGTGCCCGTGCCTTCGAGGATCATGACCTGTTCTTTGTCGAACCCGACTTCCCTGTTCATCAGGAAATTCATCTGGCGATACACAATGAACGTGCTGATGATGAGTATGATCGATGTAGCAAACTGGAAGACGACCATGCCACTTCGAAGGCTGCTGCTCCTGCTGCCCCGGCTGAGATTTCCCTTAAGAACATCGATGGGTTTGAAGGCGGATAAGTAAAGGGCAGGGTAGAGGCCTGCAAGCAATCCAATAAACAATGATGCTGCGGCCAACACCGGGAAAAACCACCACGTCGACCATGGCATCGTTAACGAACGACCGGAGACACTGCTGAATGCCGGCAACATGACGGTTGCGAGTATTACAGCGATAGCGAACGATATAAGGCTATAGACAACTGACTCGGTTAAGAACTGGG
>WUUC01061490.1_pt1 | contig 16463 bp, 11 predicted proteins | sample 6278441 | NCBI WGS metagenome assembly WUUC01 (sample SAMN13675441, study PRJNA597444) | soil metagenome | isolation source: soil | place: USA: Washington | collected 2017-10
CAGCGAAGCGCGCCCGTGTCCGCGTCGACCGCGATCAACGAGCCGGTGTACAAATTATCGCCCTTCCGGTCGTCGCCGTAGAAATCGGGATTGGGATTTCCGGTGCCCCAGTAAAGCAGGTTGAGCTCCGGATCGTACGTGCCGGTGAGCCACGTCGGGCCGCCGCCGCGCTCCCATGTCGGAATCTCCTTCGGCCACGTTTCGCTGCCCGGCTCGCCGGGTGCCGGCACGGTGTAGAAGCGCCACAGACGCGTGCCGTCGGCGGGATCGTACGCATCGAGAAAGCCGCGGATCGCATACTCGCCGCCCGCAATGCCGACAATCAGCTTGTCCTTCACCACGAGCGGCGCGACGGTGCTCGCGTACCCGGCCTTGTGGTCCGCCATCTCGATGTCCCACACGACCTTTCCCGTTTTCATGTCGAGCGCGACCAGGTGTGCGTCGAGGGTTGTCATGAAGAGCCGATCCCGCAGCACGGCGAACCCGCGATTGACGAATCCGCAGCAGACGCGCAGCTCGGTCTGCGCCGGAAGGCTGCGCTGGTACCGCCAGATCTGGCGGCCCGTTTTCGCGTCGATCGCCCACGCGTTGTTGAGCGGACCCGTTACGTACATGACGCCGTCGACCACGATCGGCACCGCTTCGAACTTGTGGCCCGAAATGCCTGCCTGAAACGTCCATTGCGCGACGAGCTGCTTCGCGTTGGCGGCGGTGATCTGGCTGAGCGGGCTGTGCCGGCGGCCGCTGTAATCGCCAGAATAGGTGAGCCAGCGCGCGGGATTCGCGAAGCCGTCCAGCACGTCCTTGCTGGTGATGTCCTGTGCGGCGACGGCCGCGCCGATAAAAGCGAAAAACACCGGGATGATCCAGAGCCGGCGCCGGGAAATGGCGTGCATGTGCCTCCTCAGGGTGAGGAAACATTCTATATAATTCGCCGCGTGAACGACGCGCGTGGACGGCGCCGGCTGATCGCGGCGGGCATTGCCGCAGCTGTCGCAATCATCATCGGAGCGGGGTTCGGGAGTTCCGCGAGCTCCGCCCGTCGTCAGGCCGGCCCGCGCGCACCCACGCCGCGGTTCGATGTCTTCGAACGGTCGATTCTCGAGCTCCAGAACGCGATGCGCGACGGCACGATCACGTCGCGCCAGATCGTCGAGCAGTACCTCGCACGGATCAAGGCATACGATCAGCAGGGACCCCGCATCAACGCCTTCATCGCACTCAATCCGCGCGCGCTCGAAAGGGCCGACGCGCTCGATGCCGAGCGCAGCAGCCGCGGCGCCCGCGGGCCGCTGCACGGCATCCCGATTGTCCTCAAGGACAACTACGCGACCGCCGACATGCCGACGACCGGCGCCGCGCTCGCGCTGAAGGGTTTCGAGACGGGGCGCGACGCCTTCCAGGTGAAGAAGCTGCACGAGTCCGGAGTGGTGGTCGTCGGCAAGGCGAACCTGCACGAGCTCGCGTACGGGATCACGAGCGTCAGCTCGCTCGGCGGGCAGACGCGCAATCCATACGACCCGGCGCGGAACCCGGGCGGCTCGAGCGGAGGCACCGGAGCGGCGGTGGCGGCGAGCTTCGCTGCCGCAGGCATGGGCACCGACACGTGCGGCTCGATTCGGATTCCGGCAGCGAACAACAACCTGGTCGGTCTGCGCGGCACGCTCGGCCTCGCGAGCCGAGACGGCATCATTCCGCTGTCGAGCACGCAGGACATTGGCGGGCCGATTGCCCGCAACATCACAGACCTTGCGATCATGCTCGATGCGACCGTGGGGGTCGATCCGGCGGACCCGCAGACCGGCGACAGCACAGGAAAGATTCCGCGGACTTATCTGTCTGCGCTGAACGACACGAGCATGCGGACCGTGCGCATCGGCGTGGTCCGCTCGCTGTTCGGCGGCGCCCCCGAGGACGCCGAGGTCGCCGCGGTGGTGCAGAAGGCGCTCGACGCAATGGAAAGCCTCGGGGCCGAAGTGATCGACGTCGACGTTCCGCGGCTTCAGGAACTGTTGCAGAACACGAGTCTGATCAACGCGGAGTTCAAGTTCGATCTGGCCGATTTTCTCGCCGCCTATCCTCGCGCTCCCGCTCGCTCGCTCGCTGAGATTCTGAAGCTGGGAGTGCACGCCCCTGCGGTGGATGGCGTGTTCAGGCGCGCCGAAGAAGTCGCGGCACGCGACAGCGACGCCACGCGGCAGATTCACGAGCGCCGCGCCGCCGCGGCCCAGGCGGTCGCGAATGCGCTCGGCCACGGCGGGCTGCACGCGCTCGCGTACCCGACTCTGCGCCGCAAGCCCGCCGTGATCGGACAGCCGCAGGTGGGCTCCAACTGCCAGTTGAGCGCCACGACCGGTTTTCCGGCGCTCAGCGTCCCGGCCGGCTTCACCGACGATGGCTTGCCTGTCGGCGTCGAACTGCTCGGCCCGCCCTGGACTGAGGCGGCGCTGCTCAAAATGGCGTATGCCTACGAACGCAACGCGAACCTTCGCCGAGCGCCCGCGAGCACGCCGCCGTTGAACTGACGGTCGCCAACGAGGGCGGGACAGGCGGGAGCCGCGGGACCGGTAGGAGGGTGGGAGGGGCAGGCGCGCACCGCGTAAACTGCGTCCCAGTCCACGCCGCTCCGGTATCGCGCCCCGCCATTTCGTGCCCCACGCCTCGTCATCGCGCGACTCCTGCCTTTCCCGCCACTCCTGCCCTTCCCGCCCTGCCTGCCTTCCCGTCCCCCCGGGGGCCCGAAGCCTGTGTAATAATGACGGCCCTCTCATCCAGGCGGATCACCGAGGAGCGAACGATGAAGAATGCCACTGCAACAACGTGGTTCCGTTTCCTGCTCACCGTCGCGGCGGTGATGGTGGCGGGTGCTACGCTGCACGAGCCCGTCCGCGCCCAGAATCCGCCTGAAATCGATCCCGCTTCAATCAAGCCGGCCGCGAAAAATCCCTTCGATGGTAATGCGGCGGCGATCCAGGCCGGCATGGGCCAGTACCGCGTCCGCTGCGCCGACTGCCACGGCATGGACGCCCGCGGCATTCGCGGCCCCGACCTGTCGCAGGTCTGGGCGTCGGGACGCACCGATCCCGGCCTCTTCCGGACGCTGCGCGTCGGAGTGCCCGGCACCGAAATGCCGGCGGTCGGCGTGCGCACGACTGACGACGACATCTGGAAGATCCTGGCGTACCTGCGCACGCTCGCCGCCCCGGCACCGAGCGACCCGCTGCGCGGCAACGCGGCCAACGGCGAGCGAGTGTTCCGCGCCACCTGCAGCGGCTGCCACCGCGTGAACGGACGCGGCGGGCGGCTCGGGCCCGATCTCTCGCGCATCGGCGTCAGCCGCCCGCGCGCCTCGATGGTTCGCCGCATTCGCGGCGCCGTCGAAGACAACCGGCCGGGTTACGAGCCGGTCACGCTCACCACGCCAGGTGGCCAGCAGATTCATGCGGTGAAGAAGAACGAGGATCTCTTTTCCGTCCAGGTGATGGACACACGCGAGCGCATCCAGGGATATCTGAAGGAAGACATGCGCGAGGTGAAGGACGAGAAGCAGTCCGCGATGCCCGTCTACGACGTCGCGAAGCTGAGCGAAAGCGATCTCGACGACGTGCTCGCGTATCTCGCGACGCTGAAGGGATCGGACCCTGCGGTGAAATGAAGCGGAGTAGGCCCGGCTTCGAGCCCGGCTGCAGGAGGCAGATATGCGCTCGTCAGTGCTCCGTCCCGTTTTCGCCGGCGTCGCGGCAGTCTTAATCGGCGTCGCCGCCGCGGCCCAGCAGCCACCTTCATCGCTCGTCACCCCGCAGGAGCTGCTCGGCGGCCTGCCGGCCGACGGGTCGCGGTGGGTTTCGTTCGGCGGCAGCTACACGAACCAGCGCCACAGCCCGCTGACGCAGATCACGCCCGAAAACGTCGGGCAGCTGCAGCCCGCGTGGACGTTCCAGACCGAAGCGATCGGCGCGTTCGAGACGACGCCGCTCGTGCGCGACAACGTGCTGTACGTGACCGGTCCGCTCAATCTCGCATGGGCGCTCGACGCGAGAACCGGCCGGCAGATCTGGCGGTACCGGCGCGAGCTGCCGCCAACCGGCACGCTCACCGCCTGCTGCGGCCTCGTCAACAAGGGCTTCGGCATGCTCGGCGATCGACTCTTCATGGCGACGCTCGACGCGCATCTGCTCGCGCTCGACATGAAAACCGGCGCCGTGGTGTGGGACGCGACGCTCGAGGACTATCGCCGCGGCTACGCGTCGACCATCGCGCCGCTGGTCGTCAAGGACAAGGTGATCGTGGGCGTCGCCGGCGGCGAGTACGGCATCCGGGGCTTCATCGACGCCTATGACGCACAGACCGGCAAACGGGCGTGGCGCTTCTACACGATCCCCGGTCCAGGCGAGCCCGGCAACGACACATGGGCGGGCGACTCCTGGCAGCGCGGCGGCGCCGGCGTGTGGGTGACGGGCGCGTACGATCCGGAGCTCAACCTCGTGTACTTCGGCACCGGCAATCCGGGTCCCGACTATCACAGCGACAGCCGCAAGGGCGACAACCTGTACAGCGACTCGATCGTCGCGCTCGACGCCGACACCGGCCGGCTGCGCTGGCATTATCAGTTCACGCCGCACGACGTGCACGACTGGGACTCGACTCACGTACCCATCCTCGCGGACATCACCTTCGGCGGCCAGCCTCGCAAGGTCGTCATGATGGCGAACCGCAACGGCTTCTTCTACACGTTGGACCGCGCCACCGGGCGGCTCCTCCTGGGAAAGCCGTACGTGCAGACCACCTGGGCGAAGGAAATCGGCGCGGATGGCCGGCCGATCGTGCTGCCGGGACACGTACCCGACGAGAAGGGCTCGACCACCTGCCCGGACATCACCGGCGGCACCAATTTCTGGCCGCCCGCGTTCGATCCGCGGCAGGGCCTCTTCTTCGTGAACGCGCGCGAAGTGTGCGCGACCTACTACGCGTGGAAGCCGGACTACACGCCGGGGGATCGGTTCACGGGCGGCGCGGGCCAGCGCGCGCGAGACTCGCGCGCGTACGGCGCGCTGCGCGCGATCGATCCGGCGACGGGTGAACGGCGGTGGGAGTTCGAATACATCACGCCCGCCACCGCCGGTCTGATCACGACCGCGTCAGGCCTCATCTTCAGCGGCGACACCGAAGGCAATTTCCTCGCGCTCGACTCGCGGAGCGGGAAACTCCTCTGGCGCTACCAGATGGGCTCGCGGCTTCATGGGACGTCGCCAATCACGTACATGCTCGACGGCCGCCAGCAGATCCTCGTGCCAGCGGGAACGACACTCACGGCGTGGGCGCTGCCCGACGTGGCGCGGACGCCAAGCACGCCGTAGCCTGCGGCCCGAAGCCTGACGCCATTGAACCCGAAGACTGGAGTCTGGAGCCGAAGCCCGAAACCAGAATTCCGAAGCCTGGATCTACCGCAGAGCACGCTGAGCACGCACAAACAACACGTCTCTGCGAGTTCTGCGAGTTCTGCGGTTACGCTCCCAGAGCTTGAAGTCCGTAGCCTGAACCCTGAAGCCTGAAGCCCGCAGCCGCTGAAGCCTGGAGCCTGAAGTGAAACTGATCACCACGCTGACTCGTCTCACGCCGATCGCCGTCCTCGCGATCGTCGCCGCCGCAACCCCCTACGTGGACGCGCAGGGGCCCGCGGCTGGTCCCACCGTCATCAGCAACCAGGACCTGCTGAACGGATCCAAGGACCCGTCGCGCTGGGTCACGATGGGTGGAAATTACGAGGGTCAGCGCTTCAGCCCGCTCACGCAGATCACTCCGGAGAACGTCGGCCGCCTGCGGCCGATGTGGACCTTCCAGACCGAAACGCTGGGACGGTTCGAAACCTCGTCGCTGCTCGTCGACAACGTGTTGTACGTGACCGGACCGAACAACGTGAACTGGGCGCTCGACGCGCGGACCGGCCGCCAGATCTGGCGCTACCGCCGCGAGCTGCCGCCCGGTCTCACCGCCTGCTGCGGCCCGGTTAACCGCGGGTTCGGCGTCCTCGGCGACAAGCTGTTCATGACGACGCTCGACGCGCATGTCCTTGCGCTCGACATGCGAACGGGCGCCATTGTCTGGGACGCCACGATGGAGGATTACCGGAACGGGTACGCGGCAACGATCGCTCCGCTGGTGGTCAAGGACAAGGTGATCGTCGGAATTGCGGGCGGGGAGTACGGCATCCGCGGGTTCATCGACGCGTACGACGCGAACACGGGCAAGCGCGCGTGGCGCTTCTATACGATCCCGGGCCCGGGCGAGCCGGGCCACGACACCTGGGCGGGCGATTCGTGGAAAACGGGCGGCGCGTCGGTGTGGCAGATCGGAAGCTACGACCCGCAGCTCAACCTCGTGTACTACGGCATCGGCAACCCGGGACCGGATTATCACAGCGAGAGCCGCCCCGGGGACAATTTGTACAGCGATTCGATCGTCGCGCTCGACGCCGACACGGGCAGGCTGCGCTGGCACTATCAGTTCACCCCGCACGACGTGCACGACTGGGACTCCACGCACGTTCCGGTCCTTGGCGAGCTGACGATCGGCGGGCGTGCGCGTCGCGTGGTGATGATGGCGAACCGGAACGGCTTCTTCTACACGCTCGATCGCGCCACGGGCGAGCTGCTCGTCGCTCGGCCCTACATCGAGACCACCTGGGCGAAAGAGATCGGCAAGGACGGGCGCCCCATCCTGCTGCCGGGCAACACGCCGAGCGAGAAAGGCTCGGTGACGTGTCCCGATCTCGTCGGCGGCACCAACTTCAACCCGCCGTCGTTCGATCCGGTGCAGCGGCTCTTCTTCGTGAGCGCGCGCGAGTCGTGCGCCACGTATTATTCGTGGAAGCCCGATTACAAGCCGGGCGAGAGCTTCACCGGCGGCGCGATCACGCGCGGTGTCGGAGGACGCGAGAAGAACTACGGCGCGCTTCGCGCGATCGATCCGGCGACCGGCGAGCGCAAGTGGGAGTTCCGTTTCATCAATCCGTCTTATACCGGGCTGCTGTCGACCGCCTCGGGACTCCTGTTCGGCGGGGATACCGAAGGCAACCTGCTCGCGCTCGACTCGCGCAACGGCAAGCTGCTCTGGCGGCATCAGATGGGATCGAACCTGCACGGCACCTCGCCTACCACCTTCATGCTCGACGGCCGCCAGGTGCTGCTCGTCCCCGCCGGTACCACGCTCACCGCGTGGGCGCTGCCGGACGTGCCGCGGACGCCGAGCACGCCGTAGGGGCTTGGCGGTTCGCGTTTCCCGGACCAGCCGACGCGGGCGGCGCTCGTTCGCCCGCTGGCCTATGCTTGAAGTGTGAACGCGTCAGAGCGAGTCTCGAACACCGACTGGACCGACAGCCATCCGTTCTTCGACCAGCTCCAGGGCGTCGTCACGATTCTCGCCGTCAAGCTGTACCGGTTGAGCCTGGAACCGCGCCCGCCGATCCCGCTGCTGCCCTGCCTCGATCACGAGGCGATGCTGCACGAGGAGGTGGCGCCGCACGCCGCGGCGTATCTGCAGGATTCGGCGGGAAGCCTGCACGAAGTCGTCTATCTGCCCGACGAACGGCGAATCGACGTCGACGCCGTCTCCACGCTCGGCGAGAATACGCCCCAGACGCAGGAGCGCCTGCTCGCCACGCTGCGCGAGCGCTTCCCTGGCTATTCGATCAAGGTGACCGGCCCCTCGTGGGTGCGCGGGGATTTGCGCGTGGCCAAGGCGTGCCGCGCGCAGGTCACGCTGCGCGACGTGCTCACGGGGCCGGACCTCGACACGACCAAGGTCGCGGTGGACCGGCTGCAGACCATCAGTTCGCTGATGGAAAAGCAGTCGCGCGTTGCGTCGTGGGGCGCGCGGACGGTGATGACGCCGATTCTGGCCGTGGTGGGCTTTCTATTGTTCGAGCTCCTCGGCGCGCTCGACCCGGGGCCTGGCTACGCATGGGTGCCGCCGCTGCGCTACGTCGTAATCGGGCTGCTCGGCGGTTACTTCCTGTATTACGGCCTCAAGGCGGTGCAGCTCACCGAGATGGCCAACCGTGTGTGGAAGCGCTCGGCTGAATACGGACTCATCCTTGCAGAACGTCGCCGGCTCGCCCGCGACGTCCGGACGTAAACCGCCGCGGCCAGGAGGTCGTAATCAGAAGCATGGCATCAAACAGACGCGCGCCTGGTGTGATCGGCACGGCCCTGGTCCTGTCGGGTGTGACGACGGCGCTTGTGATCGGCGCGAACCCGGACGCGGAAAAATACTGGCCGCAATGGCGCGGACCGGCGGGGACCGGCACTTCCGCCCATGCGAACCCGCCGCTCGAGTGGAGCGAAACGAAAAACGTCCGCTGGAAGATGGAGATTCCTGGACGGGGATCGTCGTCGCCGGTGGTCTGGGGCGATCGTCTGTTTCTACTCACCGCCATTCCCGCGAGCGCGCCTGCCGGCGACGAGTCGCACAAACCGCGCGGCGCGGCCAATCCGCGCGAGAGGCATCGCTTCGTGGTGTATGCGATCGATCGCAAGACCGGAAAAACGGTCTGGGAGCGGACCGCGAACGAGGCGGTCCCGCACGAAGCGTCGCACCAGGACAACGGCACATGGGCGTCGAGCTCCGCCGCCACCGACGGCGAGCACGTGATCGCGTTTTTCGAGTCGTTCGGTCTGTACGCCTACGATATGAACGGCAAGCTCGTGTGGCAGAAAGATCTCGGCGACAAGCGCATGCGCAACGAGTTCGGCGAAGGCAGCACGCCGGCGCTACACGGCAACCACGTCGTCGTGGTCTGGGATCATATCAAGGGGCCGTCGTTCATCGTGGCGCTCGACAAGCGCACCGGCGCCGAATTGTGGCGCGTGCAGCGCGACGAGATCGACACATGGGCCACGCCGCTCGTGGTCGAGCACGAGGGCCGCGCGCAGGTGGTCGTGCCGGGCATGAACCGTCTGCGCAGCTACGATCTCGAATCGGGCAAGGTCGTCTGGTCGGCGCCCGGCCTCACCATGAATCCAATCCCCTCGCCCGTCGCCGCCAACGGCGTCGTCGTCGCGATGAGCGGATTCCGCGGCAACAACCTGAAAGCGGTGCGGCTCGCGGACGCGCGCGGCGACATCACGGGCCCGCCGGCCATCGCGTGGTCGCTCGAGCGCGACACGCCGTACGTTCCGTCGCCGCTGCTCTACGACGGCGTGTTGTACATGCTCAAGACGAACTCCGGAATTCTCTCCGCCTTCGACGCCGCCACCGGCAAGCCGCACTACCAGGTGCAGCGGCTGGAGGGAATCGACGAGGTGTTCTCGTCGCCGGTCGGCGCGTCGGGGCGCGTGTACGTCACCGACCGCAACGGCAACACACTGGTGCTCCGCCACGGCCCGAAATACGAAGTGCTTGCCAAGAACGTGCTCGACGACGGGTTCGACGCGTCGCCCGCGCTGGTGGGGACCGATATCTACATGCGGGGATACAAGTTCCTGTACAACATCGGGCAGTAGAACGGCAGGTCCGGCTAAAGCCGGACGCCACGTAGGTCGTTCGTAGCGTCCGCCTTCAGGCGGACCGTCTACACGTCGTGGTGTCCGCCTTCAGGCGGACCTTCCTTCAATCCACGATCGCCTGCATGACCGCGTTCTCGAAATCCGCGCGGAGCGTGCCGCCTGGCGTTTGAACCATGAGCACCGCGGCGAGCTGCTCCTTCCGGTCGGCCCAGAAGTTCGTGCCGAACGCTCCGCCCCACCCGAAGCTGCCCTTTGATCTCCGCACGCCTGCTTCGACCGGATCGAGTACGACGTCCATCGTGAGACCAAAGCCCATGCCCTTGCGCCCTCCGGCGGAGCCGCCTTCGGCGAACAGCGTGCCGACATGATTCGAGGCCATCAGGTCCACAGTGCGAGGGCTGAGCAGGCGGACGCCCCCCACTTCGCCGCCGTTCACCAGCATCTGCGCGAACTGCAGGTAATCCTGCGCGGTGGACCACAAGCCGCCTCCTCCCGAGAACAGCGTCCTCGTCGCGAGCCAGGCCGGGGTGTCCTGGCGTTCCAGGCCGTTCTCGTTGCGGCCGTAGAGGGTGACGACGCGCGACGTCTGTTCGCCGGCCGGCACGAACGTCGTGTCCTTCATGCCGAGCGGCTGGAAGATGTGCTGCTTCAGGAATTGGTCGAAGGTCTGGCCCGAGGCCACTTCGACGATCCGGCCGAGCGTCTCGATGCCGGCCAGCGCGCTGTACCGCCACTCGGCGCCCGGCTGGAAGTCGAGCGGCGCAGCTCCCAGCTTGGGAATGTACTCCGCGAGCGCGGACGTCGTCGTGCGCGGCGCGAGCCGCGAGGCTTCTCTCGATCCCGCGCCTCCGCTCGCCAGGCCCGACGTGTGCGTGAGGAGATCGCGGACCGTGACGTCGCGTGACGCAGGCACGAGATAGATTTCCGCCGTTCGCGCCGGCGCGCCGGGCGCGGCTCGCCCCTCAGACCGCGCCTTCGCGACTTTCGTATCCTTGAATTCCGGGATGTAGCGCGACACCGGATCGGCCAGCCTCACCTTGCCCTGTTCGACCAGCATCATGACTGCGACGCCGGTGACCGGCTTGGACATCGACGCGATGCGGAAGATGGCGTCTTTCTGCATCGGCCGCTTCGACTCCATGTCCATCAGGCCGCGGGCTTCGAAGTGCGCGATGCGGCCGCGGCGCGCGACCACCGTGACAGCCCCCGAGATCGCCCGGGCGTCGATATGCCGCTGGACGACCTCGCCGATGCGATGAAGGCGTTCCGACGAGAGCCCGAGATCCTCGGGCTTCGCCGCCGGCACCATCGTGGCCGCGGCAAGCGGGAGCACGAGCAGCAGCGCCGCGATCGGCGCGAGACGGGCGGGACGTCGTGCAAAAACGTGCAGCATCGATCTTCTCCGGAATGTAGAGGTCGGACGGTAGCTTAGCCGCTCCGATGGCAGGTGTCCACCGCGTCGTCACGGTCAAACGGTCACGATCGCGCGTTCCACCGGTCGCTAAAGCGTTCCGGCGGCATCCATAGTCAGCGGCCCGGACCGACCCTGACATATCGGTCCGCCTCTTCACAATGCTGCGCATCGAATCGCCTGGAGGCGGCGGTGGCGATGGCCACGCGTACAAACCGCCGACCAGTCTGAAATCGCGATCACCATTTCGCAATGGCAGGCTGTGGGCCGCGCAGTGGATGCACCACCTCTCGAGGCTGGCAATCCCGTTGAAAATCAGGGTGTTACGGGGGCGAAAGGCGATTGCGGTACGTTCGTTGCCCTACTCGTCGTCCTCAGCTACCGTCAACTTACCAAGGAGGAGCAATGTTCTGGGTTGGTCTCATCGGTTTTCTCGCCGCGGGCGTTGGCTACCTGAAGATTCGTCGCCAGCGGAAGTCGGCGCACGGCACCGCGCAGTAAACGGGGCGCGGTTCTACCGTAAGAACCGGCCCACGAGGACGGGCGTGCCGCCACGGCGCGCTCGCCCGACCGCCTCCTGAAGGCGACTTCGTTCGGTCCGCCTGAAGGGACCCGATTGGGGATCCGCTTCAGGTGGACCCGTGTTGTTCACTTCCGTCCGCGCCGCCCGCCGAACGTCTCACCGAAAAAATTACCCGGCTTCCACGACGGCGCCACCGGATCGTTCGCGATGGCGAGTGTGATCTGGTAGTTTGTCTCGGCGAACGCGGCGACCGCCTCCGGATTCATCGGCAGTGAGAGGTCGTCGCTCGGCTTGTGGTAGTGGGTGTCGAGAAACCCGCGGAATACCGCGCCGCCGTCGATCTTCGGGTCCTTCGAACCAAAGGCCGGCATCAGGAACACGGCCGGCACGCCCTGCTTCACCAGCGAATACTGATCGCTCCGCACGAACAGGTTCTCCTGCGGCAGCGGGTCGGGCACCATCTTGAGGCCCGCCGCACCCGCGGCGCGCTCGACCACTCGGTCCAGCGACGAGTTCTCGGCGCCGAAGGCCACGACGTCGGCAATCGGCCACTGCAGCAGGGGCATGTCCAGGTTGACGTTCGCCACCATCGACGCGGCAGGCACCGGGGGATTCCTGGCAAAGTAATCGGACCCGATGAGGCCCTTCTCTTCGGCCGTCACGAAGACGACCAGAATCGAGCGCCGCGGCCGCTCGACCGACGCAGCGAGCCGGCGCGCCACTTCGAGCAGCACGGCGCAGCCTGCGGCGTTGTCGTACGCGCCGTTGTAGATCCGGTCGCCGTTGACGACGGCTCCCGTGCCGACGTGATCGAGATGCGCCGTGAGCACGACGTACGAAGCCGCGAGCGCCGCGTCGCCTCCTTTGAGAATGGCGGCGACATTCGCGCTCGGGATGTCGCGGTGTTCAGTGGTCGTCCTGATGGTCACGGTAACCGGCAGGTCCAGCGGGCGAGCCGCGCCGTTCGCGGCGGCGGCGTACACGTCCGCGAGCGGCGCGGGGGCATTCGCGAACAGCTTCTCGGTGGCGTCTCCGCTCAGGTAGGCACGTCCTTCCAGCGACTGATGCTGGCTCGCCGGCTGACCCCTGGCGTCGGTCCACGCGATGCGCGGCCCGCCGACGAATTCAACCGTTCGGGGCCACGGATAGGCCTTCTGGTAGTCCGGCGACTCGATATGGATCACGCCTCGCGCGCCATGTGCGACGGCGTTCTGGAGTTTTCCTTCCGATGAGGAGTAGTGCGCGCGCAGCTCGCTCGAAAACTGCCCCGGCGCGTTGCCGAGAACGATCGCCATTTTGCCGCGCACGTCGATCCCGGCGTAGTCGTCGTACTTCAGCTCTGGCGCGGTGATCCCGTATCCGACGTAGACCGCCGGCGCCGTGACGTGTGCCTGCCGCTGCACCAGGTTCGGCACGACCACCGCCTCGCCCGGCACATTCAAGGTCAGCGGCGGTCCAGCCTTCGGCTGCAGGACGATTTCTCCGCTCGCGAGGCGGCCCTCGCGCAAGGCGACCGACTGGAAGAACGTCCCGCCGTCTCCTGCCGGTTCGAGGCCGTAGGCGCGCAGCATGGCGGCGACGTATCGGGCCGCCACGTCGTAGCCGCGCGTCCCTGCTTCGCGCCCCTCGAGAAGGTCGTCGGCCAGGAACTCCACGTGCGCGCGCACGCGCGCCGCCGTCGAAGCCGCATCGGACTGAGCGGCGAGCTCTCCTTGCTGCAGGAATGCCGAAACGAGAAATGCGGCGAGCAGAGCAGGCCGGCGGCAGCCGCGCGGGATGATGAGGGTCACGCCCCAGCCTACCGGCGGACCAATCGGCGCGCAACCCCTCGAGTTGTTCAAAGACCCCTCCTCCCGCCTGCCATCTCGAGCCAGTCCAATTCCTCTTCGATCTGATGAAAGGCGTCGTCGCCGATCTCACCGCTGGCACGCATGGCGAGAACAGCTTGCCGTGCGGCCTCGAGGGCTCCGCGATGGATTTCGCCGTGTACGGAGCCGCTGGCGGCGCCTTCGTCGGCATCTGCTCGTTCATCTGTCAGATGTGCCGTGAACTCCTGCCGCACTGCGTCGGCCACGGGCGAGTGGTCTTCCGCGAAGCTCGCGAGTCCGGCACGCAGCGCGCCTTCACGCGCCGCACGCACCTCCCGACCGACCGGATCATCGTCACGCAGATCGAGCGCGCGCAAGAGAGGCTTCAGCGTCAGTCCCTGGATCACCAGCGTGCCGAGAACGACAGAAAACGCCGTCAGCACGATCAGGTCACGATACGGAAACGCTGATGGGAGCGCCATGGCCGCAGCCAGGGAAACGATCCCGCGCATGCCCGACCATGAAATGATCAAGCCGCTGCCGACGGTGGGCCGCAGCATCGGTCGTGGCGGATGGAAACCGAAACGTCGGTCGCGCCACCTCACCACAGCATTGAACGCCATGTGCCAGACGAGACGCACGACGATGACGGTCAGCAGGACCGCACCGGCAACGGCGAAGTATCGCCTGCGGTCCGCTGCTTCCAGGCTCTCGAGAATGGGTCGAATCTGCAGGCCGATGAAGATGAACGCCAGAACGTTCAGTGCGAACACGGCCGTTTCCCAAACCGCATACGTCGGCAGGCGTGTCCGCGCGGGCGTTCTCGCCGGCGACGTCCGCGCTACCGTCACGGCGTAGCACACCATCGTCAACACCGCCGAAAGCCCCAGATGCTCGGCGAGCAGCCACACGCCGAATGTGGTGACGAATTGAAGAATGATGGCGGTCGGGATGTGTTGCACGCGATCGAACAGCTGCAGAGCGAGCCACCCGAGCGCCGGGCCCCCGACGAGGCTGCCGCCGACCGCGAGTAGAAACGCCGGGCCCACGTCGCCGATAGAGAAGCCGTTCGCGGCGACGGCGCCGATCGCCAGGCGGTAAATCAGGAGTGCGGTCGCGTCATTCAGCAAGCTTTCGCCTTCGAGAATCGTGAGGATGCGATGCGGCGGCTGCAGCTGCCGGAGCACGGCGGTCGCGGCGACGGCATCGGGCGGGGCGACCACCGCGCCCAGGGCAATCGCCGGCGCCCACGGCATCGAGGGGACGATCGCGCGGACGACAATGGCGACGGCGGCTGTTGTGAGTCCGACTGCGAATATCACCAGGCCCGTAACCGGCGCCCAATTGTCCTTGAGGTCTCGCAGCGAAGCGTCGTACGCCGCGTCGAGCAGTACGGGTGCAACGAACAGCGCCAGTGCCAGTTCCGGAGGCAGAGTAAAGGGCGGCGCGGCTGGAACGAAGGCGAGCAGCGCACCGCCGAGCGCCAGGAACACCGGATACGGGGCTCCAACGCGGCGTGCTCCTGCGGCCAGGACCACCGCTGCGACGAACAGAGCAAGGAGTTGTTCGAGTCCCTTCATATCGCCGCCGCGTCGCGATTCCGTTCTCGAAGGCTCGAATTGATACGCGCGGGCGTTCTTCCGTTCTTCCAACTTCGTTCGTCGCGGCTCGTAACGCGCACGGCAGAGCACCTCACAGGAAAACAGCCTCGTGTTCTCAAACGGCGCGGCGTATACTCAAGTGTTCCACGCGTAGTTCGACACGAAGCGTCCAAGGGCGGCAGCCTCCGCGCTGCTGACGGTGCGATTGTCTGCCGGTGCGAGTCGCAAACGATGATTATTACGGACTTCGGAGACCTGATCGCCGACCGGATGCGCATGGAACACCGCGCTCTGGCGGCGCGGTGGTTCGAGCGGCTGCTGGATTTGATTCCTGTAGACGCGCGTAACGTGTTCCCGACGGAGAGTCTGCTGGATCACATCCCCGGATTGATCCTCGAGATCAGCGCCTACTTGCGCGAGCCGGAGGATGCTGCCATTGCGGCAAACACGGCGATGCTGGAAAAGGCGCGAGAGCTCGGCGCGCTTCGCCATGGCCAGCAAGCGTCGTTGCATCAGGTACTTCGCGAGTACCAGCTGCTCGGCGGCGTGCTCGTAAACTTCGTGCTCGAGGAGATGGAGCGTCTCGGCACCGCGCCGAAAGCGTCCGAGAGCGTCTCGCTCGTGTTCCGGCTGAACCAGGCCGTTACCGTCCTGTCGCAGTCCACGGTTGAAGCGTTCGTCGCCCTTTACACGCGGACGATCGCCGAACAGAACCAGCGGCTCGAAGAGTTCACCCGCATGGCGGCGCATGAATGGCGGCAGCCGCTCGGCGCGCTGCAGTTCGGGTTGAGCTTGTTAGGCCGACCTGATCTGGATCGCGAACGTGCCGAGCGGACGCTGGCGGCGGTCGAGCGGAACGTCCGGCACCTGGTGGAGCTGACGCACAAGCTCGAGGCCGTGTCGCGGATGCACAGCAATGGCGACAGCCCGGTGGTGCAAGAGGTGTCGTCGACGACGGTCATCCAGGAGGCGGCGCGCCAGCTTCGAGAGATGGCGGACGCTCGTGGCGTCCACATTCAGATTGCCGACGACCTGCCGACGCTGACTGTTGATGTGGGCCGCCTGGAACTTGTGTTCGTGAACTTGCTCTCCAACGCCGTCAAGTACTCGGACCCAGCGAAGCCGGTGCGGCTCGTCGAGGTCAGCGGATCGATGGATTCACACGGATTCTGTCGGTTTGAAGTGAGGGACAACGGACTCGGCATCCCCGAGCACGCCCTCGCGGCAATCTTTCAACGCTTCACCCGGGCGCACACCGGCCGGGAGGATCTTCAGCACGTGACCGGAATCGGGTTGGGACTGTCCATCGTGGAAGACTGCGTCGGCGCGATGGGCGGCCGCATCGAGGTACGGTCGGCCGAGCACGAGGGAACGGTCTTCCTCGTCGCGTTTCCAGGAAAGCCAATCACCCCATAATCATCTCCGCACGAAGTGGGCGCGTGGCAGTTGCGACAGAGCTCCTGATCGAGAACCGGCGCATCATGTCCGACTTGAGCAGCCGTTCCTCCGCCTCGTCCACCGCGGCGTCCGAGGCGAAGAACGGGATGGCTCAATGCGTGTGCTCGAGGAACCCACGCAGCTTGTCGGGGTTGCGCACGACGTAGATCGCGCGAATGC
>WUUC01203249.1_pt1 | contig 16463 bp, 9 predicted proteins | sample 6278441 | NCBI WGS metagenome assembly WUUC01 (sample SAMN13675441, study PRJNA597444) | soil metagenome | isolation source: soil | place: USA: Washington | collected 2017-10
ACCGGCGGTCGCCTGACCACGTCCTGCCTCGGCAATCAGGAGCAGATGGGCGAAGGGTGGAGCGACTTCACCGGCCTCGTGCTGACCACCGACCCGCTCGACACGGCCACGACCGCACGCGGAATCGGCGCCTACGTCAGCTACCAGCCCGGCCACGGCAGCGGCATTCGCCCGACGCCCTACACGACGGACATGTCCGTCAACCCGTCCACCTACAACACGATCAAGACGGCAGCCGTGCCGCACGGCGTCGGCTACGTCTGGACGACGATGCTGTGGGAGATGTACTGGAATCTCGTAGAGGCGCACGGCTACAACCCGAACCTGTACGAACCCTGGAACACGGGCGGCAACAATCTCGCCATCCAGCTTGTGACGGACGGCATGAAGCTGCAACCGTGCAGCCCCGGTTTCATCAACGGTCGCGATGCTATCTTGCAGGCCGACATGAACCTCACGGGCGGCGCGAATCAGTGCCTCATCTGGAAGGCGTTCGCCAAGCGCGGCCTCGGCTTCAGCGCAACGCAGGGCAGCAGCGGCAGCGTGACGGACGGCACGGAGGCTTTCGACCTCCCCGGGTCCTGCGATGTGGTGACGACCAACACGACTCTCTCCGTCAACTCCGCGAGCGGAACGCAGGGCGGCACGGTCAATCTCTCCGCTACTTTGACCGACGGCACGAACGGCATCGGCGGCAAGACCGTTAGTTTCACTCTGAACGGCGCGAGCGTGGGCAACGCCGTCACCAACTCCAACGGTGTCGCGTCGCTTTCCAACGCCAGTCTCGGCAGCATCGCCGCCGGAGTCTATCCGAACGGCGTCGGCGCGAGCTTCGCGGTCGGCGGCGGCTTTGGAGGCAGCAGCGCCACCAACTCGCTGACCGTCATCGCAGCCCCGCTACCCGTCGCTCCGAGCGGACTTGTCGTGACGGTGCCCTCTCAGAATGGGCGGCTCATTCTCAATTGGACGGACAATTCAAACAACGAGAGCGGCTTCAGGATCGAGCGTTGCACAGGCGCAAACTGCACCAACTTCGCGCCGCTCGTAACGGTCGGCGCTGGAGTTACCAGTTACACCAACAGCAACCTCCTTCGCCGCACGACCTACGGCTATCGCGTCTACGCCTACAACGCTTCGGGTAACTCCGCTTACTCCAACGTGTCTTACGCGACGACGAGATAAACAACGCGCGGCAGCTTCGCGCTGTCCACGCACATCACACCGGAAGGGCGGGCTGCATTTATAGCAGCCTGCCCTTTCGATCACTCGACGGCCGTTATTCGTGCTTCGCGGCGGATAGAAAGAGGCGTCAAACTAAGGTATAGTGTCACCATCAAGTCGGTGTTATCCCGCGCAACCGCCGGTTAATACAAAGTCATGTCCTGAGGCCGATTTTTTGAACTATCAGCACGGAGCACTTTAGCTGCTGGTTCCCGGGCATGAAATTTCTCTTTGCGACGCTCCCCCCCAAGTTTCGCTCCAACAATCATTGTAAACGACACAATTGAACCGACCCGGCAAGCTGCATCTCTTTATGAACGCGGCACTGCCCTGCCGGAGACTATGAAGGTAACTATCTTGACAAGTACATCTCGCTATCTGTACGGCATCACTTTAATAGCAACGCTCCTGATATTCGGCTTCCCCGGTTCGGCGCAAGCGCAAAACCCGCCCACAGGTCTGATCAGCGTCAATAGCCTCGGCAACGGCAGCGGTAATCTGCCTGCGCTCAATAACGCTCTTAGTGTTAGTTCGGACGGAAGATATGTCGCCTTCGTCAGCGAAGCCACCGACCTCGCTGCGAACGATACGAACAACGGCGGCGATGTCTTCGTACGCGACAGGCAGACGGGCCAAACGATTTTAGTGAGCGCAAACGCCGCCGGGACGGGCACCGCCGATGCGCCCTCGCGCTTTCCCGCGATCACTGCGGACGGGCGTTATGTTGCTTTCACCAGTTTCGCAAGCAATTTAGTGACGGACGACGCGGCCATAATGATCCATGAAGATGTTTATGTGCGCGACCTGCGACTCGGCATCACCACGCTCGTCAGCAGAAATCTCGCAGGCACCGCAAGAGGCAATGGTACGTCCGGCTTCAATGATCATCTGGGCATCAGCGCGGACGGTCGTTTCGTGGTCTTCTCAAGTTCCTCTACTGATCTGGTCGCACAGGTTGATAACAACAACAACAGCACGGATGTCTTTGTACGTGATCTACAGACGCGCACGACTACGCTGGTGAGCATCAATCGAGACGGGACCGGCACAGGCAGCAGCGGCGCGGGCGGAGCGGTGATCACACCGGACGGACGTTTCGTGGCTTTCATGAGCCAGTCCAGAGACTTGATCTCGATGGATACCGGATTCGGGCGTCAGGTCTTCGTGCGCGATCTACAGACCGGCGTGACGAGCCTCGCCACAGTCAATAAACTCGGGACGGGCGGCGGCTCCGCCGATACCGACGGACGCAGAGAGCAAGACCTGACCATCAGTTCCGATGGCCGCTTCGTGGCCTTCGTCAGCGAAGCGAACGATCTGGTAGAGAACGACTCAAGCGGTTTCGCTCAGGATGTGTTCGTGCGCGACATGCAACAGGGAGTCACGCACCTTGTGAGCGTCAATACGTCTGGCGTTTCTTCCAATACTGCGCCTTCCGGTCAACTCGCCATGACGGCGGACGGCCGTTTCGTAGCCTTCGTCAGCGGAGCCGATAACCTCGTCGCCAACATTGACACCAATCTAAAACAGGATGTCTTCGTCAGAGATTTACAAGCGAACACGACCACGCTGATCAGCGTTAATCGCACGGGTACGGCGGGGGGCAACGGCAACGCATCGGGCGATCTCATATCATCATTTCAAAGGCCGTCTATCAGCGATGATGGGCGTTATGTCAGCTTCACGAGTAGCGCGAACGACTTGACGTTTGCGAATGACACGAACGGCGGTTTCCATGGCAACCTTCCGGCCGACGTGTTCGTGCGCGACAGGCAAAATGGAATCACCACTCCGGTGAGCATGAACTATTCCGGTTCCGATACGGGGAACGGCGCTTCCGGTTATTCTGCGGTTGCACGCGACGGCAGATCGATCTTTTATTTCAGCGGAGCGAGCGACCTCGTGAGCTACGACTCGAACGGGGGCATCCAGGACCTTTTCGTCTTCGTCAACATACAGGAAGCGGGTCAGGTTAGATTTAAGCTGGCTGCGACCGGCGCGGGCGAAAACACCGGCGCGGTCAACGTAGTCGTGAGCTTGCTCGGCGCGCAAACTGCGCCCGTCTCAATCAACTTCAACTCGATCAACGGAACGGCCATTGCCGGGACGGACTACGTTGCCACCTCCGGCACGCTTACATTTGCGCCGGGCGAAACAGAGAAGACGTTCAGCGTGTCGCTCATAGACGACGCCCTCGACGAAAATGCCGAGACAGTAGTTCTCAGGCTTTCGAGTGTCAACCACAGCGTGCCTCTCGGCGAGCCGAACATCGCCGTCGTGAGTATCGCGGACGACGATCCTTCGCCCACGTTTAAGATAAACGATGTAACTATCGCGGAGGGCGATGCGGGAAACACGAGCGCGCTCTTCACGATCAGCTTGTCGGGTCCGAGCGACAGACACATTACGGTGCAACTCGGCACACAAGCCGTAACGGCGACAGCGGGTATTGATTTTCTCTCAATCGGAGGCCAGATAAGTTTCCTCCCCGGGCAGACGACCCGGCAAATATCCGTGTCTGTGCGAGGCGACACGGCTGTCGAGGGCGTCGAGACATTTTTCGTCAACCTTGTGAATCCGGTCAACGCCGTGTTGGCTGACGGGCAGGGCGTAGGCACCATCGTTGACGACGATGCCCTCATTCTCTTGACGGAGGCGGGTTCGCAGCGGGCCATCGCGCTAGACTCTGTCATCTTTACCCGAGAGCCTTTTTCGATTATTAACGACCGCAACTTCAGCGCAGACCGGCGCACGCGAATAGCGATCTTTGCCGTCGGCCTGAAACTTTTAGGCCAGGACGCTTCCGCCGTGAGCGCGACCGCCGAGGACTCTCAAGGAAGGATTTATCCTCTCACAGTAGAATTCGTCGGCAGCGTGCCGTCGTTCAGTTGGCTCACGCAGGTGGTTTTTAAAGTGAACGACGAGTTGCCCGCGCCGGGGGATGTGCGCGTGAGAATCAGCCTGCGCTCGATATCAAGCAACGGCGTCCTCATCGCAATCCAACCCTAACGACGAACGCCCTTCCGCGCCTTGCTGTGTGCACGCAGCGAGTTGGCACGAGGATCGGGAGCATCACGTTGCTCCCGATCCTACCTTCTGCGCGCTTCTTAATTTAAAAACTCTTGTTTAAAAACTCTTGCGGAAGAGGTATGCGGCTTTGATGAAGAAGCTGCGCCCGTTTCCGCGAAAACCCGGCTCGCGCAGCCCCGTGTAGGGGTTGAAGCCGTGGTAGTTCAAGTCGTCGTTGTAGCCCGCGTAGAGAGCCGTGCCGGGACTCGGCGTCCAGCCTACGATCAATTGCGGGCGAAAGCGCGTGGTGACGTTGGAATAATCGAGGCGCAGGCGTGCGAAGGTGTCGCGCGTGAACTGGTATGTCGAACGCAGGCTGAAGACGTTGTCGTCAAACGCAACGCGGTCGTTGTCGTGACGCGTGAGACGCGTGCGCGTGTAGTTCAACTGCGCTTGCAGTGCGGTGGTCGGTTGATACCGGATCGAAGATTCGATGTAAAGCTGATCGCCGGGGCCGGGGTCGTATCCCGGTGTCGGGAGCGAAGGCAGCCCTTCCTGCCTGCGTCGCTCGTTCTCCGCGACGAAGGCCAGGTACGGCGGGCTGACGCGCGGAAATTTTGGTCCCGCGCCTAGATCGTAATCCAGATTTCCACGGCTGTGGCTGAGCACCGTGAGGAAAAAAAGTTGCTTCGCCGGAGTGGTTTCAATAAAGCCATAAATCTCGCCGCGATGAGATGAACGCTCCGAACTCTCACCGAAGAACGCGCCACGCCGCTCCGGTGTGCGCCTCGCGCCGAACTCGTGCTCGAACACGCGTTCATAACCGTACTCCAATCCGAGGCCGACGAAAGTTTGTCTTTGCAGGGCGAGCATCCCCTGTGTATTCGATTGCAAGCCTTGCGTGCGCGCCTTCCAATCGTAGGTGATGTTGGTCGAGTTGTTCAGGCGTTTATAGATGATGCTTTGCTTGGCGTCGCGGTCGGTCTGGTACTGTATGAAAGAGCCTAGATAGTTGGTGTCCGTGCGCTGCGTGAATCCCACGTCGGCCCGGTAGTCGCGCGTGCGGCCGATAGCCAGATAATTCATGTACCAATTTCTGTCCGACCTTTCGAGATAGGCGCGATAGCCGAACCCGTTGCCCGTTCGATACAGGAAACGGTTCAGGTCGTAATCGTAAAAGGTGGCGCGCGAGTTTGTCCCGACGACTTGAAACTCGGTGATGGTTTTCGGACTCAGACGAAATCGCCCGTCGAACCCGGCGGTATGATTATGCCGTTCGGTGAAGTTGTAGGTGGTGGCGAAAAACCCCAGGTTGTGCTGGCGGCCTACGTCGCGTTTCAGGCGCAGCACGCCGATGTCCGCGTTTTTATCTACGAAACGCTCGATGCCGCAGACGGTGTTCGGAGCCGTCACACGCTTCTGCTGGCACAAGGCCAGATTCTGCCGGTCGTCTATAGAGTAATTGCCGGGGGCGTTGTCGGAAGCATAAATCAAGCCGAAAGTATTACGCCCGCGCCTGCCCGTTAATTTCAGAGCCGCGTCCGGGTCGGCAATCGCACGCGTGTTAACGATGTTCAGACCGCTTTGGAAGATATCAATTCTTTCCAAAAAGAACGGGCGTTTTTCGGCGAAGAAGATCGGGAAACGTACGTTCGCGGTGGTGACGGGCGCGTCGGCTTCGACCTGTGCGAAATCCGGATTGAAAGCGAAGTCGAGCGTGATGGTCGGAGTCAGGCTAAACTTCGCCGTCATCCCGGCTTCGGCTTTGACTCCTTCGTTGACGAAACGCCCCGTAGGGTCTCCGTCGAAAGTAAAGCGCGTGCGCCGCCCGGTTTCCGAGAGCGTTATGGTCGGGTTGATCTCAAGTTGGCGCGTCGTGGAAATGTCTTCGAGGCCCGTGATGCGTCCGGCCTGATTCAACGAACCGGAGATGCTCCGGTTGTTCGGCATCCACGAATTGTATTCGTTGTTGTTGTATTTGACGCGACGGAAGATGTGCAGGCCCCACTGCTTATTTTTGCCCGCCTCGTAGCGCAGCGACTTGAACGGGATCGCCGCCTCGACCATAAATCCGTCGTCGGTCAAGACGCCTTTCGATTCCATCACGAGATCAACGCTGTAGTCTTCGCCGCGCCCTTCGGTGTACGTGCCGTCGGCCTGAATGCCGAGAGGATTGAAGAAGATGACGTAGGCTTGGCGTTGATCGTTGAAAGTATCAATGTAGACGAGCACGTAATCATCGTTGAAGATGTTGTCGCGGCGCGCGACGGTCGCACGCACTTTATCTCTGTCCTGTTTGACGCGAAAGGCGAGGTAGAGATTCTTCGCGTCGTAGCCCATTAACGCTTCGGTCGGGTGCGTGGGGGCGACGTTGTCGCCCGGCTGCGTTTGCAGAAAATCTCCGAACACTGCCGCGCTGCGCCACACCGCATCGTCCAGCTTGCCGTCAATCACGGGCGCGCTCTCAAAACGCGGGATGCGCACGGTCGAATCCTTTCGCACGTAGGGCGAAGCGGGCAACGGCGCGTCCGTTTTTGTGCCGCTTGTTTCCGGCTCGGGGGCAACCGGAGGCGTAGACGAGGGTTGCGAACTCACCAGATGATTCTCAACGCTCCCGCCCGCTGCGGACGGACTTGGGGAAGGAGTTTGAGCGAAGGAGTTCGCCGCGCACAGTAGGAGAACGAGGCACAGCCCGTAGATGATTTTCATAAAGCGTAAATCCGAAGTCGTCGTGTAGAGTGTGGTTCGGCCTATCAGATATTCGACATCTGAATCTTTGGATCGTTGACAGACCTCAAAGGGGAAACACCGCCGGGGAGAATTTTGTGGCGATTATTTGCGGCGGGTTGGAAATTAAAGCCGGGCTTGTGTGTTTACAGCCGTCCCGGCCTTAACTGCTCGCGGGTTATTTAATAATGTCGCGTGTGCGAAGGCGTATGATTTGCTCCAAAGTCAGGTCTGTGAAGCCGCGCGCCTTCACGCGTTTGATGTAGCCGCCGTCAATTTCGTGATTCTTGAGCCGGATGGCCGTCTCCACGGGGATATCTGCGTAGCCTTCCGCCTTCACCCCGCTGACGAATTCGGGCGTGATGTCGTGGTTCCTGAGCCTGATCAACTGCTCGATCGAAAGGCCGTCGAAGCCCGCGGAGCGCATGCGGTTGATGAACTCCTGCGTGATGTTGTGATTGCGCAGGCGAATCAACTTTTCGAGCGGTTGTTTATCGAACCCCATCGCACGCACGTCTTTGACATATTGACCGTTGACGTTGTGGTTGCGCGCGCGCACGAGTTGTTCAATGGACAAGCCTTCATAACCTGCGGACTTCATCTCGCGTATGAACTCGGGCGTGACGCCGTGGCTGCTCGCACGCAACAATTGCTTGAACTCAAGGCGTTCGTAGCCCGCCGACTTCAAATCTTCTATGAAGTTTGTCGTCAGGTTATGCAAAGCCGCGCGGAGCATGTCCTCGCCGCTCAGTTCGCCGTAACCGCGCTCGCGCATCGCCGCGACGAAACTCTGGCTCGGCGTAAACGTCCAAAAGCCCGCGCCCTTTCCTTCACGAAAGTATCCTTCGCAGGCGAACGTTCCGGCCTGTCGTATGACGTTGAAATTAACGTTCGCACGCGTCGAAAATGCGGCTTCCGAACTTAAGCCTTGCAGTTCTCCGAGCGCGACTCTGTCGCCCGACATGCTGAAGCCGCCCGACTCCGAATGCCGGTGGTAAGTCATCTGCACTTCGCCCGGCTTATCACGACTCACCTCCGCCGTCCATTGGCCCGTGATCGTATTTTGCGCACGCACGACAGGGCTGCCGTTGATATGCCCTGCGCTCTTAACGCCGGCATAGGCGCAGGAGGAAAGAGCGAGCAGCCCTGCGCAGGCAATCGCCGAAATGCGCACGCGCTTTTTAGACAGAAAGCGACTCGATGCGGTCTGCGACATTTTCATAAACCATCTCCCGGTTCTCTACTGTTTACCTTTACTGTTTACTTTGGCTCGACGGTTATTCGATGATGCCGTGAATGCGAAGCTCTACGAGTTTATTCAACGTGACATCGTTGAAGCCTTTCGCCCTCACGCGCTTGATGAAAGCCTGATCAACTCCGTGGATTTTCAGATCAACCGCCTGGCGCGGCGTGACGGAAGCGTAGCCTTCGGCCTTGATCCCGTTCACGAATTCCGGCGTCACTTTGTGTATGCTCATCTCCGTCAGTTGTTTGAGCGATAGATTCTCAAAGCCCATCGTGCGCATTTCGCGTACGAACTCCGGCGTGATTTTAAAGATGCGCGTCTCAACCAGCGTCTTCAACGGTTGACGCCCGAAGCCCATCGCCTCCACTTCCTTCGCATACTGGCCGTCAACTTTAAAAATGCGCGCCTCGACCAACTGCTTGAAAGTTAAATTATCGAACCCCGCGGACCTCATCTCTCGCGCGAATTCGCCGGTCACTTTAAAAATGCTCGCCTCGACCAGTTCCTTGAACACGAGGCGGTCGTAGCCCGCGGCCTTCAAGTCTTCGATAGCTTTAATGTTGATGTCGAACAGCGCGGCGGAAAACAGATCGTCTTCGCTCAGGTTATCGTAGCCACGGCTCTGCATCGCCGAAATGAAACTTTGATTCGGCGTCAGGGTCCAATGTCCGGCTCCCTTGCCATCGCGAAAAGTTCCCTCGCATTGGAAGGTTCCGGCTTCGCGGACCAGACGGAAATTAACGTCCGTCTTCGCGCCGAAAGCCTGCTGGCGCGTCAGCCCCTGCAACTCTGAGAGGGGAATGCCATTGCTGGAGTTGTGCTGGCCGCCGCCCGCCGACCGGCGGATAACCGTGAATTGAACCTCGTCCGCGTTTTTGCGATTGAACTCGGCGAGCCATTCCCCCGTGATCGCATCCTGCGCCGCGTTGTTCGTCGCGCCGGTAAAATGTGCGCTGCCTGCGCTGGCGGAGGCGAGCAAGGAGACGGCGAGAAGGGTGACGACAAGCAGCGCACCCGCGTTGCGTAGGGGTTGTAGTTTGATGGTAGAAAACATGGCGGCGAATGTGTGTGCGGTCTTCATAATTAAACTCCTTCGAGCGCGGTCCTTATCCTTTAGTCTTCTCTTTGTCCTTGTCCCTGTCTTTGTCTTTGCTCTTCTCTTTGTCCTTCTCGTCGTCGAGAATGCCCATGTTCTTTAGAGAGATGAGTTGCCTGATAGACAGCTCCCCGAGGCGTGCGCGGGCCGTGCGAATAAATTCGGGCGTGATAGCGTAGACGCGCAAAGATACGAGGTCTTTCGGCGACAAATTGCCGTAGCCCGCCGCGCGGATTCCGCTGATGAACGCGGGCGTAACGTGATGAACGGCGAACTCAACCAGTTGTTTCGCAACGAGGTTGCCGTAGCCCGCGTCGCGCAACGTCTTGATGTAATCGGGCGTGATGCCGTGAATGCGGAAGGTGGTTAATTCTTTCGCGGACAGGTTGTTGTAACCTGCCGCACGGAGCGACTCGATGTAAGACGACGTGACGCCGTGAATAGCCATCGAGGAGAGTTCTTTCGGCGTCAGGCTGGTAAAACCGAGAGCGCGCAAACTTCTCACATACGCGCCCGTGACGCCCGCCGTCTTCAATCTGATCAGTTCGTCCACAGACAGATTCGGATAACCGGACGAACTCATTTCGTCTATAAAATCTCCCCGCCCGTCTTGAGTTTGAGGGTTGCGGTCCTGCCTGTAGCCCGCACTGATAAAAGGACTCGCTTCCTTGTCGGTCGCGGGTTTGACATCAGGCACCGGGACGACTGTTGCGATCCGCTCCACCACGGCTTCGGCCACTTCTTCTTCGGTAATACGTGCGACATCACCCGGGAGGTCCTGCTCATCTTCCCTTTCGACATGCGCGTCTTTCAAAGCCTGCGCCTGCGCGACGCCGCCCGTGGCACCAGTCTCCGCGCGCTCACCGCTCAACGCTCGCGCCGCATCTTGACCCGCCGCGCCTCTTCCCGGTCCCGCATTGATGGCCGGGTGCGAACCGTAGAAGTCTCTTTCCGTGTCGTCGCTGCTATCGTTTGAAGCGGCGTCGAAGGCGCGCGGGTCATGCGCGTGAATGACCGTGGGCCGGACCGCCGCCAGCGAGAGGAAGAGCACGCAGATCAACGCGACGAAGCCGATGAGTTTTGCGCGCGGCACCGCGCCGCGTTCGTTCTCTTTACTAAGGATCGCGAGGAGACGCCCTTCCAACTGTGAACGCCGCGCCATGGCGACGCTCGTCGTCTGCGACCACTCGAAGATCGAACGCTCCTGCATCGAACGCGCGATCTCTAACAAATGGTTCGCGTAATCCGAAGGCTTCGTGCCGATGCTCAACACGTAATCATCACAGGCTTGCTCTCGTTCGACGCGTAGGCGTCGCGCCGCGATCCAGACGAACGGGTTAAACCAGTAGAAAGCGCACGCCAACTGCGCCAACATTTGTGTCAGGCAATCGCGCCTTGTGACGTGCGTGAGTTCATGCAGCAGCACCAGTCGTCGCCGTTCCTCGGACCACAGTTCGGCTTCGGCTGGCAACAGCACGGCGGGCCGCAAAATGCCGTACACGATTGGCATAGAGGTGCGTTCGCTACACAACAGAGAAACACGCCCTTTCAAGTTGACCTCATTCAGAAGCGACGAGAACAACCCGGTCAGCGAAGAGTCTTCGAACGCAGCGGCGCGGCGCGTTAGCAAATTAGTGGCGACGAACCCGGCCAGTAATTTCAATAAAAGCAACAACACCCCGAGACCCCACACGGCCAAAGCCGTGTTCAGCAGGCGAGGCAAAAGCGGCGTCGCCGTCTCGTGAATAGGCGTCTGTGCTGCGTGTGCGTGCGGCGTCGAGAACTCTACGGGTGAAGCGGCCTGAGTTTGAACTTCAGATACTTTTGGCAGAGCCTCGCCCGCGTCAGGCGAATGCTGCGCGTCGCGCGAATGCTGTAAGTAACTTGAGACACGCGCGTCCGTCGTTTCAAACGCTTCGACGCGTGCCGGTACTCCGCTCGTGGCTGGTGAACTCAACGCAGACAGGCGCGCGGGCAAAATCGGCACCTCCCACATCTTTACGAATGACAGCAAAGGCAGCAGGAGCGAAGCGCACAGGGCGGCAGCCCAAAGGAGATGACGCGTCGCCGCAGAAAGGCGACGAAAAGCGACACAGAGGAGGCCCACGAAAGCGAGCAGCAAAGTCGCTTTCGCCGCCGCCAGCGCGAGCAGTGTGAGAAAGTCCAGACTCCCCTGCGATGCTAAAATATTCCAGAAGTAGCCCATCATCAGCGCCCTTCCCTTCTAGCTTGCTTGATCAGATTCTCCATGCGTTTTAACTCGCCATCGGATAGATTCTCCTGCGAGATGTCGAGCAAAGCCGCGACGGCGTCTTCGGCCGAGTCGTCGAAGAAGGTTTGTAATACGCGCCGCAGCGCCGAACGTTTCGCACGCTCGCGCTCCACCGTCGGAGAATAGACATAACGTTGCCCGTCCTGCTTATGCCGTAAATGCCCCTTCTCTTCGAGCACGCGCAGCAACGCCCGCACAGCCGAGTAGCTTGGCGGGTCGGGCAGACTCTCCATCACTTCAGTCGCGCTCGCTTTGCCGCGACTATAAATGATGTCCATGATTTGCCGCTCGCGCCGTGAAAGGGTGCTGACTTCCTTTTTGCTCATCAATTCTTTCTCAGTCGGAATGTTTTCCTTGAAATGTCAAACCGGGTGCTGTTTTTCCAGCAGGTGCTGTTTTTCCAGCAGGTGCTGTTTTTTTAGCACCCGCTTCACGGAAAGTCAACCATAATTATGCGGAAGGCCGGGAATAAATTATGCGGCGGCGAGCGTAAGTATCCAGGCCATGCGCGCCGGTCCGTGAGTGGCTTGTGAAATGACAATGCCTTACTACGCAAGGTCTGCGTGAGCATACGCTAAACCGGGAGGCGCGTGAGCGACGGTGGAAGGAGGATTCTCGACACGATGCGCGCCGACATCTGTTTTTAAGATCAGCGTGTGAGTTTTTTTAATCGTTCGCCGGCATCGGTGAGAGCCGTACGGGTCTTGACGTTCGCCGGATCGGCGACGGACATCTCGCGATACATCTCCAACTGTTCGGACAGACTTTGCCGCGCGCCGCTAATGTCGCCGGTCGCCTCCTGCGCTTCGCCGAGCGCGCCGAGGCTGCCCGCCAGATCGTCTCGCGTGACGGCGTTCGCCGGATCGTCTGCGAGTCGCGCGCGATTCAATTCCACCAACCTGCGATAACTGTTGAGCGCTTCGCCTGATGCGCCGAATTTAAGTTGCGCGCTCCCGATCTTGCCGTAAGTGCTCGCGACGTTGCGGCGCAAGGCGTCGTTCGCGGGGTCGTTCGCTGAGAGTTTGCCGAAGATCGCGAGCGCGCGACGGAACGAGTCGAGAGCGACGGCCGGATCGCCCGACACGAGTTGAATGTTGCCGGTCCGGTCGTAACTGCTGCCCAGGTCCTGTTGGAGCGAAACATTTTCGGGGCGCGCGGTTGCGAGTTGTTCGATGATCGCCTGCGCCCTGCTAAAGCTCTCTTTCGCGCCGCCGGTGTCGCCTGTGAACGTTTGCATATCGCCTATCTTCACTTGCGTGAGCCAGAGATGGCGACGCGCGCGTTCGTCCCCGGGGGCAGCGTTGACGAGTGACTCCGCAATCGCCTGCGCTTTACGATAACTCTCAAGCGCGCCCGCAGCATCCCCTATGTTCGGATAGAAAGGATTGCCCTGCACGTTGCCGAGGTTGATGTAGGCGATGACGAGTTCGCTTTGCAGCGTCGGGTCGTCGCTGGCGTCGCGCGCGAGCCCTTCAAGGTATTCGAGCGTGCGCTGCGCGAGCAGTTGGCGCGCCGTCGTAGAGCCTTCCAGATTCGACACCGCATCGTGCATCTCGAACATCATCGAATGCGTGAGCCTGCGCAAATCTTCAAAGCGTCTCTTCGCGCGCTCGCCCTCGGACTCCGCGCGTGCGCGTTCGACCTGCGCGACGCGCCACTGCCAAGTAGTCGCAGTGAGTCCGCCGACGAGCGACAAGGCGACGCCGACCGCTGCCGCGACGCCCGCCCTGTGACGCCTGACGAACTTGCGGCTGCGGTATGTGAACGTGTCTGCGCGCGCCCTCACGGGCAAGCCTTCCAAGTGACGTTCGATGTCTTCGGCAAATTGTTCGACCGAGGCGTAGCGGCGCGAAGGTTCCTTGCGCAAAGCTTTCAGGACGATGTTGTCGAGATCGTCTGCGAGGCTGCGGCGCAGGCGGTCGGGCGCGGCCGAGCGTGCGCTTGCCAACTCGTCGAGCGACGGCGCGCCGCCGTTCGCGCCGCGCGCTTCAACCCCCATCCGCGCATCTTCGTACGCGCTTTCAGCCGGGAGTTCGTCGCTCGCTTCTACGGTCGCACGCGCGGTCTTGAAATTGCTCCCGTTCGCTAAAACTTTCGTACCAATCGCGGCGCTCGGGCGCGGCGGATTTTGTTCACAGACGACGCGCGCGATCTCTTCGAGGCGGTGCGTGCGGAAATGATAAGGACGCCGCCCCGCGAGCAACAGATAGAGCAGCACGCCTAGACTGTACACGTCGCTCGCGGTGGTGACGCGTTCGCCGCGCACTTGTTCGGGGCTGGCGTATTCGGGCGTCAGCATTCGAAGCGCGGTCGCGGTATGTTCAAACGGGGCGTCGGCGAGACTCGGGTTGAGAATTTTCGCAATGCCGAAATCGAGAAGTTTCGGCGTGCCGTCGCTCGTCACCAGAATGTTCGACGGCTTGATGTCGCGATGGATGATGAGGCTCTGATGCGCATGACTGACGCCCGCGCACACGGAGAGAAAAAGTCGCAGGCGCGCTTCGATGCTCAGTTTGTGCTCGTCGCAATAACGATCTATGTCTCGCCCTTCGACGTACTCCATGATGATGTATGGAAGCCCGTCGTCGGTCGCGCCGCCGTCCAGAAGCCGCGCGATGTTCGGATGGTCGAGCGTGGCGAGCGCGCGCTGTTCGTGTCGAAAGCGGCGCAAGACGAAATCCGTGTCCATCCCGCGCTTCACCACTTTCACCGCGACCAATTTGCGGAAATCGCTCTCGGCGCGTTCGGCAAGGTAAACCGCGCCCATGCCGCCGCGCCCCAACTCGCGCAGGACGCGGTAAGCGCCGACGCGTGCGCCGCTTTCAAGGCCGTGCGCGGGGGCGTGCACATCTTTCAAGCTGAGCGTCGGGAGTTCGTTACCGGCGATCTGTCTTAAGTCCACGGCGGGCTGTTCGAGAAACCCGTCCGCCGCCTCATAACGCTCGATCAGCCGTTCGACTTCGCGGTGTAAAACTTCGTCGCCCACGCACGCTTCCGCCAGGAATCGCTCCCGGTTTTCCGGCGCGACATCAAGCGCCGTCTGGAAAACCGTTTCGACCCGCCGCCAACGCTCGGGCGTCATCATCTCGCTAACTGACATCGTCCTTCATGCTCGACTTTATCCTAACTCATAAAGATGCCTCACGCATTCATGCCCCGAATGAATCGGCAGCCAACGGGAAATATTTTAAGTGGCCGCCGATTTTTTCATAGCGGGCGGAAAGCCGGTTGACTTGACGTAGCTGGCTGCCAATATAGAAAAGCCAATATAGAAAAAGTTTACGAAACATTTTATTACCTATTATTACTCATTTACTTTATCGTTGACGTTTCGTTACGCTCTAAGGTAGTGTTTTCCGCTATGAGTGATAAAAGACCTCAAGTACTGACAGTAAAAGAGGCGGCTGAATTTCTTGGCGTCACCCGCGCCAAAGTCTCGCGCATGATGAAGGACAAGGAATTGGTTTACACGATAGACCCCCTCGACAAGCGTATCCGACTTATCAGCGTAGACGATTTACAGGCTCTCTTAGATCGCAGTCGGAAGGCCGCATGACATGAAAACAATCGTACTGGCTAACGCGAAAGGCGGGACGGGAAAGACTACTTGTGCAGTCAACCTGTCGGCCTGCCTCGCACTCCACCACGGGAAACGAGTTCTTGGCATAGACCTCGACCCGCAAGGTAATTTCGGCATCAGCTACGGCGTTGACCCCAGGCAGTTGACCCACACTGCCTATCACATGCTGACCGCCGAATCGCCGGACGTGCGCGAGTACATCAGGGAGATCAAGCCGAACCTGCACCTGATACCGAACGCCATCGCCCCCGATCTGGAAAACCGCCTGGAGGCGAGTCATAACCGCGATTCCCTTCTACGCCTGAGGCTCAGGCAGATCAAGAATCAGTACGACTACGTGATCATTGACACGCCCCCGGCGATGCGAACCGCCACGATGAACGCCATCGTAGCGGCGGACGAAGTGATCGTGGTCGTTGATTGCGGCTTCTACGCGCTCTACGGCCTGACCGACTTGATGCGCCAGATCGCACGCGTGAGCGACGCCTACGAGAAAGATCAGATAGTCATTCGCGGGCTGCTCAACATGTTCAACCGCGGGCAGAACCTCGACCGTGATGTCAAAAAAGAGGTCTCGGATTTCTTCGGCGGCCTGATGATCCAGACCATCATCCACAAGAACGTGAAACTTGCCGAAGCGGCCTCTGCCAGCCAGTCCATCATTGAGTTCGATTCGAGCGCGCCGGGTGCGTTCGACTTTATTAAACTGAGCAAGGAGTTACTTGCCGAGTATGAGCCAGAAGAAGAAAAGCGGTCTGCAACGCGGTCTAAGTGACATTGTAGAGAAACAAACCGCGCCGACGCCTGACAAGTCGCAACTGAGCCGCGGCCTCATCGGCAAGTTCACCGAACCTAAAACGACCCAGGGCACCCTGGGTACCCAGGGTACCCCGCGTACCCAGGGTTCCCATCCTGCCCCGATGCGCGACTTCCAGAAGGTCGCCAACTCCATCACGCGCGAGGCCGTGCCCGCCGGAGTGTTCAAGGGCAAGTGCAAACAGATTTACGACTTTCTCTACTCAAAGACACGCGGCGCGATTGTGCCCACGCGCTCCGCGAAACTGACGCGGCAAGCCATCATGCAAGGCTCGAACGTCGGCTCCACCAAGACGCTGTTTCTCAACCTACGGCACCTGCGCGCCGCAGGGCTCATCACGTGGACGGAGAGCGAAGGCACGCACGGCGGAAACGAGTACACCGTCAATTTACCCGAAGAAACCCTGAGTACCCAGGGTACCCAGAGTACCCTGAGTGACCCTGGTCACTTTCTACCCAGGGTACCCTGGGTAGAAAGTACTATGGGTACCCAGGG
>WUUC01041585.1_pt1 | contig 16461 bp, 13 predicted proteins | sample 6278441 | NCBI WGS metagenome assembly WUUC01 (sample SAMN13675441, study PRJNA597444) | soil metagenome | isolation source: soil | place: USA: Washington | collected 2017-10
CGCTCGTGATGAGGTACGGCGGCTTGCCCATCGCCATGTTCACGTTGACGCCGATGTACTCGGCGATGATGCCGAGCGAGAACAGGATGGCGCCTGAACTCAGCAGCGTCACCACGATCATCGAGGCCCAGCCCTCGATGCCGACCTGGCCGTTCAGGCGCGCGATGAGCACGTAGATCGCGACCAGCACGCCGATCACCGCGAACGCGACTCCGATGAAGCTCACGATGCGCAGGCCACGTGTGCCGCTCGAGAGCACCATGCGCCAGAAGTGGGCGAACAGCTTGCGAGTGGAGTATCCGGATTGGCGATCGCCTTCGTCCCGCAGGGCAATCGGGGCGGTAGCGACGCGACCGGCCACCCATCCCATGGCTACGTCCAGGTACACATTGGAGCCGCTGTACGCCGCCACGCTCCGGCCGACGTTGCCCAGGATGAGGCGGTAGCTCTGGTAGTCAGCGGCGTTCGGTCCAGCGAGCGCCTTCGTCAGGAACCACTTCGCGCCCTTGGAGGCGGAGTTGCGGAAGAAGCCGTGTGAGGCCTTGTTCGTTGGCTTCGCGTAGACCACGGAGGCCTGCTCGCGCATCGCGACATCCAACATGGTGCCGATCGCGCTCGGGTCGTGCTGGCCGTCCTCATCGAGCGTGACGATCCACTCGCCGCCGGAGGACGCCATGCCGGCGAGGGTCGCCGCATGCTGGCCGAAGTTCTTGCTGAGCCACACGGGGCGCACGAAGTCGTAGGTCTCCGCGAGCTCGCGGATCACGCGAGGGGAGTCGTCGCGCCCGTTGTCGAAGACGAGGATGACTTCGGTCACCCGGTACGTGTAGCCATCGGCCGTACGCGTCTCCTGCGTCAGAGGCGCGACCTCGGCGAGCACGCCCGGCAGCGTCTTCTCGCCGCCGTAGACCGGGATGACAACCGAGATCAGGTGCGGCGCGTCCCACGGTCCGCTACCCGCTATCTGCACGACCCGACTGTAGCAAACCCGACCTGCCGATCTTTCCCAGCCGGCTACCGAACGAGAGCCTGGACGTCCAGGTTGAGGGCCTCCGGCTGTTCCATCAGCATGGTGCTCGCGAAGTTGCCCGCCGCGTCGGTGAGCACCAGGCTCGCGGTGGTGAGGCCGGGTTGCGCCTCAAAACGGGCGGTCACGACCGTGCCGGCGACGTCGATGGTGCGCTTCACCACGCGACCGTCGGGCAGCGTGATCGCGAGTCGGTCGGCCCCGCCGTCGGCATACACGGTGAGCGAGAGGATGATCTCGCGCGCTTCGTCGCCATCGTTCGCGATCGTGATGCGGCTGCCGGGGTCCTCGGCACTGACGATGAGTCGGCCGTCAGGGGCGAAATCGGGCAGGAAGTCAGGATTCGGGTAGGCCACGACCGGGTCGGTCACGAGCGCGGCGTCATCCGTCGGCACGCCAGGCGCGACGCCCAGTTCCGTGGCCACCTCGGTCAGGTCGTAGAAGGCAAAGCGGTCGTCGCTGGAGACGATGGGCGGCGTGGCGATCTGCGCTCCGAGCGCCTCCTCGAGCGCCGCACCCCGGTCGAGAGACGCGTTGCGATCGATCACGACCCCGGCGAACCCTGCGATGACACCCAGACGGGCGACGGATCCTTCGCCGTACTGCTCCAGCTGGCCCGACCAGTCGGAGGTGGGCCGGCCCTTGATGCCACCGACCGACCAGCGCAGGTCGGTTGAATGCAGATAGGGAACGAGCTCGTCGGATGCGAGCGATCCGGTCGGGCTCGACGACTCGGGGAATGGCACGTATGGCAGCATGAGCACCATCGAGTCCGCTGGCAGCACGTCTTCGACCGCGTCGACGAACTGCTGGTCGGAGTCGAAGGCGATCGCGTTGCCCGCGTACTCGGCGTCGGAGTTGCCGGGCGTCTGGTCGATGAAGCCGACGACGAGGAGGCCGATCGCGATGATGGCGGTCGCCGGGCGGGCGAGGCGGGGTCTCGAGATCCGCTCTCGGGCCTGGTCGATCAGCAGGCCGATGATGGCAAGGCAGAGCATCATGATGACGATCGACATCCGGTTCCAGCCGCGCAGGCTGCTCGTGAACACGGAGATCAGGGTCGAGAGCCCCCCGAGCGTTGAGAACAGGAAGGCGACGAACACGAGCGCGCTGAGTCCGAAGACCAGCAGGGTTCGATCGCTCGGCCGCTTCGCCTCGGCGCGCATGCGACCGATCACGATCGCGGGCAGGATGAGGAAGGCCGCGACGAGGCCGGAGGCGGCCACGATGCCCAGCGATGGCTGCTCGCCGAGTGACACGTACGACGAGTCGTACTGGCCGCGAAGCTCGGCGAGGATCGGGATGCGGTGGCCGGACCATGGCAGCAGCAGCTGTGCGAGCTTGAGGGCGTAGAACTCCGCCTCGCCGGGGGCGCGTTCGACCGCGCCCGGGTTCGCTCCCGCGATGGCGGTGTGGATCAGGTCCGGTGCCATGTTCACCAACATGAAGCCGACGGTGGCGAGCCCGACGGCAGCGGCTCCGAAGAACCGGTGCCAACTGCGGTCGCGGATGAACGCGAAGATGCCCGCCGCCGCAATGAGGATGAGGAAGAAGACCGAGTAGTACGACGACGACGTCGCGAGCAGGCCCACGATCAGCAGGGTGCGCACCGTGGGCGAGACCACCCAGCGCTTCCAGCCGGAGCGGGCGCCGTACCCCCAGAGTGGCTGGCCGCGCAACACGTGGACCAGCAACACGAGCGCCAGTGGGATCGCGTAGTAGGAGGCGAGGAACAGGTGGCTCTCACCACGGATGAAGTGGTACGACGCCAACGCGAAGAGCGTCGCAAGCGTGACCGAGAGCAACCGCGACACTCCGCACACCCGCAGGAACCACAGTGCGGTGACCGCGGCGAGCGGGAACCCGATGAGGAAGTACACGTTGATGACCACGGCCCAGTCCGGCACGAAGAACCCGATGATACGGGCCGCGATCATGTGCAGATTGTCCGCCGTCGGGAAGTCGTGGTAGGTCTGTCCGACTGGGGCGCCCAGCGCCGGTTGGTACTCGTACCAACCGGTCTCGATGACCGTCTTGAAGTGCGCGCCGGTGGGCAGCGCATCGCCGCGGTACAGGAACGGCACGTCGAGCCGAGCGTCCCAGAGCTTGAGCGCCACGACCGTCAGCGCCGAAGTGACGACGAACACCAGCGCATAGAGCGCCGACTCGCTCTCGGTGACCCAGTGGCGGATGCCTCGGCGGGTTGCCTCGCTCATGCCTCTGACTCGCGCATCCTCGCGCGCAGCACGATGTAGGCAGTGCGGCGCAGCCGCGCGTTGACGCGGGCGGCGAGGTTGCCGCGCCACAGTGCGAACCGCGACACGATCTCGGGGTGCGTCTCGTGGAGCCAGCGGTGGAACGCCGTCACCTGCTCGGACTGCTCGTTCACGAGCGCGACGCTCCACTGGGTGTCGGACATCCTGAAGCTCGCGAGGCTCTTCGGCACCGCAACGAACTCGCCTTCGAGCAGCACACGCACATAGGTGGCCTCATCGATCAGGTAGGGAAAACGGGAGTCCCACCAACCGACGCGCTCGAGGGTCGCAGTGCGCACGAGCACGCAGGCCGGCTCGCCGAAGATGTTCGTGCCCTTCGCGACCGTGCTCGTGATGGCGTCGCGGCCCTTCGTGAACCCCCGGAAGCCGCCGAGCCCGCGACCTCGGATGACGGGCCGGTCGTGCACGTCGACCACGTCACGACTGCACGCACTCAGCGTCGCTGAAGGGTTCGCCTCGAGCGCCGCGACCTGCTCGGCGACCAGGGTCGGCGCGATCAGGTCGTCCCCGCAGACGAGCTTGAGATACGAGGATGTCGCGGCCTGGCTCACCCGGTTCCAATTGCGCTGCGCACCGCCGCCGGCCGGAGTCTGCAGCAGGGTGACACGGGGGTCGGAGGCGTACCGCTGCAGGACCTGCCACGTGTCATCCTTCGACGAGTGGTCGGCGATGATCACCTCAAGATCGCGGTGCGTCTGCGCCAGGATGGAGTCGACGGTGCGCTCGATGGTCGTGGCGTTGTTGTAGGCGGGAACAACGACGCTGACCCTCGTCGATGCCGAGCCGGACGTCACGATGCGATCTCCGTTCGGCAGCAGGGCAGGGGTTGGCGAGGGGCGCGCGAGCCAGCGTTCAGTGTACCCGGCGTACTCGGGCGGCCCCGGATCCTCCCGTACAGTGGTCGGGTGTTGAGGCTCATCCGTCGCCTGCTGCGTGACGAGCGCGTGCGCTTCCTCATCGTCGGCGGTTTCAACACGCTCTTCGGCTTCGCGCTGTTCGTCGTCGTCGAACTGCTGGTCGGGCAGTACCTCGGCTACTTCGTGAGCCTGTACTCCTCCTATGTGATCGCCGTGGTGGTCGCATTCCTGCTGCACCGGCACTTCACCTATCGGGTCACCGGCACCGGCAATGTCCTGGTCGACCTCGTGCGATTCGCGAGTGTCTCGCTGGTCTCCCTTGCGGTCAACACGATCGCGCTGCCGCTGCTGGTCGAGGTCGTCGGCATCACCCCGATCATCGCGCAGGCCTTCATCGTGGTGATCACGACGCTCGTGAGCTACTTCGGCCACAAGCTGTTCTCGTTCAGGCGGAAGCCGCTCGCGGTCGCTGATGATGAGGCGCCGGTCGATCCGCAGACCGCCGCCGAGGGTGGTCAGGCGAGCTGATACGCCTGCGCGTGCGCCGCGGCGCTCGCGTCCCAGGTGAACGCCGCCGCGCGCTCGATCCCGGCTGCGGCCAAGCGCTCGCGCTCGTCAGCGTCGGCGAGCAGCGCACCGAGAGCGGCCGCGATCGACGCCGCATCCGTGTCGGAGTATGCAACAGCATCCCCTCCGACCTCAGGCAGCGACAGGGCGCGCGTCGTGAGCACGGTGGCGCCGCTGGCCATCGCCTCGAGCACGGGCAGGCCGAAGCCCTCGCCGAGGCTGGGGTATGCGACGACTCGCGCGCCGCCGAGGAAGGCTCGCAGGTCATCCACCGGCAGGTAGCCGAGTGTGCGGATGTCGGCGCCCGCAGCGGCGGCACTCGAGAGCTCGTTCGCGATCCCCGCGCCCCACCCCTCACTGCCCGCGAGCAGCAGCGGTGGCGCGGACCGGCCGGCGGCGGACTCCTGCGTAGCGACCGCGGCGTAGGCCGCGACCAGGGCGCGCACGTTCTTGCGGGGCTCGAGGGTGCCGAGGAAGGCGATCCAGTTGCCGGTTTCGACACCGTGGTTGCTCGCGAACGTGCGCATTTCCTCGGCGGTCGGCGGGTGGAAGACCGCGCGATCGAACCCATGGTGCGCGATCGTGACCAGGCCAGGATCGCCACCGACGATCCTGATGAACTCGTCGGAGGTCGCGCGACTGACCGAGACGACCCGCTTGCGCGTGCGGGCGACGCGGCGGATCCACCAGCGGAACATCGGCGCCTTCACCCTGGTGTGCACCTCGGGCATCGTGAAGAACGTCAGGTCGTGCAGCGTGACGACGCGTCGCAGTCGCGAGAACAGCGGAAAGGTGTAGTGCGGCGAGTGGATGACGCTGCACCCCAGCCGAACGGCCAGCCCTGGCAGCCCGAACTGCTCCCACACCAGCCGCTGCCAGGTCGATGCGGTGCGCGGCGGAGCCGCGACCGTCTCCAGTCCGAGCGAGCGGAATCCCGCCACGTCGACGGGCTTGGCGACGACGACGAGGTCGATGCGGTGACGATCGAGCGCGAACGCGCCGAGCAGGCCGTCCACGTACCGACCGACCCCCGCACGGTTGCGGGGGATCGACGTGGCATCGAACAGGACGCGAACGTCGGTCGCGGGCGCGGGATTCACGACGCGGATGACCCGGAAGGGCCACTGGCCGCACTGCCAGGGTCCAGCGCCGCGAGGTCGGCCTCGACCATGCGTGTCACGAGGGTGGTGAAGTCGACGGTGGGCTGCCATCCGAGTTGCGCGCGCGCCTTCGAAGCATCGCCGAGCATGGTGTTGATCTCGGCCGGACGCACGAACTCGGGGTTGATCGAGACATAGCGTTCCCAGTCGGCGACGCCGGCCGCGGAGAACGCCGCTTCGACGAACTCGCGGATGCTGTGGCTCTCGCCGGTCGCGATCACGTAGTCGTCCGCGGTGGTGTGACGAGTCGCGAGCACGATGGCATCGACGTAGTCGGGGGCCCAGCCCCAATCGCGCTCGATGTCGAGGTTGCCCAATTCCAGCGAGTCCTGCAGTCCGGCCGCAATTCGGGCTGCGGAAGCGGTGATCTTGCGAGTGACGAAGGTCTCCGGCCGCCTCGGCGACTCGTGGTTGTACAGGATGCAGCTGGAGACCGCGAGTCCGCGCGCGCGGTAGATGCCGACCATCGTGTGTGCGTACGCCTTCGCGGCGCCGTAGGGGGAACGCGGTGCGATCGGCGTGGTTTCAGATTGCGGAGCACTGGCCGGCACGCCGAAGATCTCCGAGCTGGATGCCTGGAACACGCGCGTCGCCACCCCCCGCTCGTTCAGCTTCATCGCGGCGTCGAGGATGCCGGCGACCGCCATCCCAGTCACGATCCCGGTCTCCACGGGCATCGACCACGACTGCGCGACCGATGTGATGCCCGCGAGGTTGTAGATCTCGTGGGGCTCGAGCTCCGCGACCAGGCCGGCGACGGCGCTCGTGTCAGCGAGGTCACCCTCGTGCAGCGTGATCGAGGGGTGGCGGTCGTGAAGGGTGTGGGCATCGGCATCCCAGCTCCTGATGAGCCCGTGCACCTCAACCGACTCGCCGCTGAGGCGGTCGGCGAGGTAGCTGCCGTCCTGCCCGCTGATACCGGTGATGAGTGCGCGCGTCATTGGAGTGCTGCCTAGAGGCGCGCCAGTTCCTTCTGCTCGGCGAGGTCGCTCGCGACCATCATCTTGACGAGTTCGGTGAAGCTGACCGTGGGCTGCCAACCGAGCACCTCGCGGGCCTTCGCGGAATCGCCGATCAGCAGATCGACCTCCGCCGGACGGATGAACCGTGGGTCCACCGTCACGAGCGGCTCCCAGTCGGAGATGCCCACCTCGTTGAAGGCGACGTCGAGCAATTCACGGATCGAGTGCGTCTCGTTCGTCGAGATCACGTAGTCGTCGGCCGTGTCCTGCTGCAGCATGCGCCACATGGCATCGACGTAGTCACCCGCGAATCCCCAGTCGCGCTGCGAGTCGAGGTTTCCCATCGAGATGCCGTCCTGGAGGCCCAGCGAGATGCGGGCGACCGCCTGGGTCACCTTGCGGGTCACGAATTCCGGCCCGCGTCGCGGAGACTCATGATTGAAGAGGATGCCGCTCGACGCATGCATCCCGTACGACTCGCGGTAGTTGATGGTCATGTAGTGGCCGAACACCTTCGCCACACCGTATGGGGAGCGCGGCCAGAGCAGCGTCGACTCGCGTTGCGGAACGTCCTGCACCTTGCCGAACATCTCCGAGCTCGAGGCCTGGTAGAAGCGCACCTTGCTGATGTCGTCGCCGGCGTAGAGGCGAGTGGCCTCGAGCATGTTGAGCACGCCCTTGCCCGTCACGTCGGAGGTGAGCGCGGCGTTCTCCCATGAGTACGCCACGTACGAGATGGCGCCGAGGTTGTAGACCTCGTCGGGCTGCGCCGCGTCGAGGGTGCGGATGAGACTCGAGAAGTCGGTGAGATCGCCGGTGAGGATCTTGACCTCCGGCACGATGCGCTCGAGCAGCTCAACCTTTGGGTTGTTCTGTCCGCGAACGAGGCCGTAGACCTCGTATCCCTTGCTGAGGAGGAGCTCGGAGAGGTACAAGCCGTCCTGGCCAGTCACGCCGGTGATCAGTGCGCGTGTCATGCAGTGCTCGGTTTTCGTCGATGGACAAAGGCTGTCGCCGAAGACGACGCCCCAGTGTAGCCCGCGCCCGCCAGCGGCCATCGGCGCACTCACCGGGCGCACAGGAGCGCACCGCCTAAGATTGTCGACCATGACGTCTGGCGAACTCGAACGGCTGCGCGCCGAGCGGGACGCGCTGCTCGAGCACGATGTGTCCGTCTGGCTCGACCGGGTGCGCGAGGAGGGCTCGCCCCTTCGCGGGTTCGAGTCGTCCATCTCGTATCGCGTCACCGCGCCCCTTCGTTGGGGCGGCATCTTCATGCGAAAGGTGCGCAGCGACGGCCTCGGCGACGCGGTCGCGCTCGTGCTCTCCAAGGTCAAGAAGCGCGCGGGACGGTGAACGCAGTCGGCACGGCGGCACTGCTGCGTCGGCTTGAGCAGGCGGCATCCCACTTCCCTCTCCCGCAATCCGAGGTCGATGACCTCGTCGCTCGCGGGCAGGGTCCGCTCCTTGCCAGCCTCGCCCAGCTCGCTCGCGAGCAGGTCGGCACCGACCTGACCTGGCTGCTGCTGATCGCCGTGACGGCGACCTTCCCGAGTTCCACTGAATTCCGTCGGGCGCATCGCGCCCTGCGCATCTCGACGCCAGAACTGGCCCACCGTGCCATCCTCGCCGCCGGTTATCGAAATCCGCCCGGCCCTGGGCTCATCGACGCCGAGTTGGAGATCGTCAGCGACGAGGTCGTGGTGGACGTCGACTTCTGCGCGAAGTACTCGCACAACACGGGCATCCAGCGAGTCGTGCGCCAGACGATGGCCCGCTGGTCGCGCGCTCACGATCCGGTGCCCGTCGCCTGGACCGACGGCGGTGAAGCCATGCGGCACCTCGACCCGGTGGAGCTCGGCCGCGTCGTCGCCTACGGCACGCCAGAGGGGGTGCACGAGCGGCAGCCGGTCAAGCTCGTCGTGCCGTGGCGATCCGTCGTGGTGATTCCCGAGGTCCCCGCGATGCGCTTGTGTGCACCCCTCGAGGCGCTCGCCGAATTCTCGGGCAACCGCGTGGGGATTCTCGGCCACGACGCCATCCCGGTGGTGAGCGGAGACACCGTGCCCGACGAGGAGACCGAGCGCTTCGTCAAGTTCCTGTCGGTCGTGAAGCACGCTGACCGGCTCGCGGGCGTCAGCGCTTCGGCGGCCGGCGAGTTCGCCGGTTTCGTCACCGCCGTCACGGCGCAGGGGTTGCCCGGCCCGTCCACCGTGGCGGTGCCGCTGCCGGTGGACGTTCCAGACGGTGCATCCATGCCTGCACCCGACCCGTCGAAGACGATGCCGAGCGTGCTGTGCATCGGCAGCCAGGAGCCGCGGAAGAACCACGGTGCTGTGCTGTTCGCCGCCGAGACGCTCTGGCGGGATGGCCTGACGTTCAGTCTCACGTTCGTCGGCGGCGGAAGCCTCTGGTACACCCGCCGGTTCGACCGCGAGATCGACCGATTGCGCAAGGCAGGGCACCCGGTCGAGGTGCTGCGTGGCATCGACGACGCGGCGATGCTGGCCAAGTACGGCAGCGCGGACTTCACGGTCTTCCCGTCGCTGCACGAGGGGTTCGGCCTGCCGGTGGCGGAGTCCATCGCGCTTGGCGTGCCGGTGATCACGAGCAACTACGGCAGCACCGCCGAGACCGCTGCGGGGGGTGGATGCCTCGTCGTCGACCCGCGCGACGACGACGACCTTGCCGACGCGATGCGCCGCCTGCTCACCGACCCGGCCGAGCTCGAGGAACTGCGCGCGCAGATCGCACGTCGCCCACGCCGCACCTGGGACGACTTCGCCGCGGAGCTGTGGACCGCACTCGTCGAGCCGCTCCTGAGCGTGCACCGCGAGGAGACCGATGCGCGCCCCTGACCTCGCTCGACTGCTCACGCTCGCTCAAGCCCTCGCTCCGGAGCGGGCGCGACTCGTCGCCACCGCCGCCGGAGCGGGCGCGAACACGGATGACGCGCTCGTGACGATCATCGGCGATGCCCTGGTCGCGGGCGGCGCGCCTGAGACCTGGCTCGCGCTCTCGGTGCTGCGCGCGGAGTTGCCCACACGGGACCTCGTGATCGCAACGCGCCGCCGACTCCGCTTCGGGAATCCGGCCGACCTCGTGCGGGAGCTCGTCACCCATCCGGTGCGGCGGGGAACGTTCGGCCGAGGGGCGCCCCGCGCGGTGCGCATCGTGACCGGTGCCGTCTTCGTGGACGTGCATCACACGGCGCGCACAGGGTTGGCCACCGGCATCCAGCGCGTCGTCCGGAAGACGATCGAGCGGTGGGAGGCGACCCACCCGATCGTGCTGGTCGGCTGGGGCGCGACGTACGGCGGGATGCGCGAGCTCTCGGCTCCCGAACGCGAGAACGCGCTGCACGGCTCGAATCCGCATGCCAAGAAGCCGCGCACCGGCGAAGTCACGATCCCGTGGAAATCCACCTATGTGCTGCCAGAGCTCGCGATCGAGCCGGAACGGGTCTCCCGCATCGCCGCGCTCGCGGAGTTCTCCGGCAATCGGACTGGCGTGGTCGGCTATGACTGCGTGCCGCTGACCAGCGCCGACACCATCGGCGCGGGGATGGGCGCTGCGTTCGCCAAGAACCTCAGCGCTGTTGCGAGGGTCGACAAGGTCGCAGCCATCTCGATCGCCGCGAAGCTCGAATACACCGGTTGGCGCCGCATGCTCGCGGGTGCAGGAATGTCCGGGCCTGACGTCCGCGAGGTCGTGCTCGCTCGCGAGGCCAGCAGCGTCACCGACGAGGAGCTCGAGGACGCGCGAAGGATCCTGGTCTCGGAGGACCTCCCGCTCGTGCTCTGCGTCGGCAGCCACGAACCGCGCAAGAATCATCTCGCCGTGCTGCAGGCCGCCGAGCAACTCTGGATCGCCGGGCGACAGTTCAGCGTCGTGTTCATCGGCGGCAACTCGTGGGGCAGCCACGACTTCGATCAGCAGCTCGAACGTCTCCGAGCCGATGGTCGTCCCGTGACCACCATCGCTTCGGTGACCGACGTCATGCTGTGGAGCGCCTACCGCCTCGCTGCCGTCACCGTCTTCCCCTCCCTGAATGAGGGGTACGGCCTGCCGGTCGCCGAGGCACTCGCGGCAGGATGCCCCGTGGTCACGTCCAACTTCGGCAGCATGCAGGAGATCGCCTCAGAGGGGGGCGCGCTGCTGGTCAACCCCCGGGACGACGACGGCATCGCAGTGGCGATCGACCAGGTCGTCTTCGACCCGGCGGTCAACCAGCGGCTCCGCGACGAGACTTCCGGCATCACGCCCAGGGACTGGGCCGAGTACGCGGGCGAACTCTGGGGCTACCTTGTCGAGGGCGACGCGCAGTCCGCGCCGGTGAGCGGTCCGGATTAGGATGTAGCGTTCGGCCATCGGCCGCCCACCCACCAGCACCGAACCCCGGAGTGTCATGGCTTCTGCAGCCCAGCTACGAGCGGAACGTCTCGCGGCGCTCCCGTTCGAGAAGAGCACGTCAGCCGACCGTGGCGTCATCTCGGTGTTCGCGCGCTCCCTGCGCGATCTCATCGCCAGGCGCGAACTCATCATGTTGCTCGTGCGCCGCGAGCTCAAGGCGCGGTACAAGGACTCGAGCCTCGGCTTCGTGTGGAGCCTCATCCGTCCGCTGACGCTCCTGCTGATCTACTTCGTGGCGATCGGCCAGTTCCTGGGAGCCGCCAGGGCGATCCCCGACTTCGCCATCTTCGTGTACGCGGGCCTCACCCTGTGGGGGCTGTACTCCGACATCGTCACGGGCGGCACCAAGTCCATCGTGGACAACGCCGGTCTCATCAAGAAGGTGTACCTGCCTCGCGAGATCTTCCCGCTTGCCTCCGCTGGTTCGGCCATCTTCAACTTCGGCATCCAGTTCGTGGTCCTCATCGCCGCGACCCTGGTGCTCGGGCAATTCCCCCTGAGCTGGAACCTGCTCTACGTGCCAGCGGCGATCGCACTGGTGCTGGTATGGGGTCTCGCGCTCTCCATCCTCCTCTCGGCCCTGAACGTGTTCCTTCGCGACATCGAATACCTGGTCGAGGTCGGCATCCTCATCTTCTTCTGGGCCTCGCCGATCGTGTACTCGTGGTCGCTGGTCGTGCAGTCCAGCGCGGGTTCGAGCGTGCCATGGCTTCCGAGCGTGTACATCAGCAACCCGATCTCGGTGGCGATTCTCGCGTTCCAGAAGGCGATGTGGGCCGCCGGCTCCCAGGAGCGACCGGGGGTGGATGCCGACGGCTTGCCCATCGTGATTCCGCCGCAGCCGTGGCCGGTCGACCTCGACCTGCGCATGCTGATCATGTTCGTGGTGGGACTCCTCTTCCTCTGGCTGGCGCAGCGCGTGTTCTCGCGACTGCAGGGCAACTTCGCGCAGGAGATCTGATGGCCGTCGTTGCTCGGCGAGAAGCGCTACCCGACGCGCCCGTGGTCATCCGGGTCAGCGATGTCTCCAAGCGCTTCGTGATCCGCAAGGACAAATCACTCAAGGAGCGCCTGGTCAATTTCGGCCGGTCCCGCAGGCACAAGGAGGACTTCTGGGCCCTCAAGAACGTGCAACTCGAGATCACCGCGGGCACGACGATCGGGCTCGTCGGGGCGAACGGCTCTGGCAAGTCGACGTTGCTCAAGGCGATCGGTGGGATCATCCAGCCCACCAGCGGCTCGGTGGAGCGACGCGGCAGGCTTGCGGCGTTGCTCGAACTCGGTGCCGGGTTCCACCCTGACCTGACCGGGCGCGACAACGTCTACCTGAACGCCTCGATCCTCGGACTCAGCCGCGCGCAGGTGGACCAGTACTTCGACTCGATCGTCGAGTTCAGCGAGATCGGCGAGTTCATCGACACCCAGGTGAAGTTCTACTCGTCGGGAATGTACGTGCGCCTCGCCTTCGCGATCGCGGTGCACGTCGACCCGGACATCCTGCTCGTCGACGAGGTGCTCGCCGTGGGCGACGAACCGTTCCAGAAGAAGTGCATGGACAAGATCCGCGAGTTCCAGAGCGAAGGTCGCACGATCGTTCTGGTGAGCCACTCGGCACCCCAGATCAAGGAACTCTGCGACCGCGTGGTGGTGCTGTCGCACGGCGATGTCACCTTCGATGGACCGGCCGACGCCGGCATCAAGGCGCTCAGGGCGAGCTTCGGGAGTTAGTCGCCGCCGGTCAGGTTCCCGACCGACCGGCGACTCCTGCGCCGTCGCAGCGACAGGCCGACGCGCCAGCGCATGATCCCGTAGAGTCCGCGTTTCTCGAGGGCGGACATCCAGGTCCTGAGGTAGTGAACCTCCTCAGTGAGGTCTCGAATGCGGGCGGCATCGGTGCCGCGAAGATGGCGCTCGACGATCACGCCCTCCTCAGCGATGTCGAGCTGCTGGCCGAGCCACTCCTGGTAGCTGCGCGCGATCGCGAGCGCGGTGCGAGTGGTCGGCGTCGGGTCGTTGATGTCGGTGGGGGAGCCGGGCAAGGGCGCCGCACCAGCGAGCGAAGGGTCACAGAGCTGCTTCAGCGGTGCGTCTGCAGACGGCGCCTGGGCGAGCACAGCGCCCCAGCGGGCGATGAAGTGCTGCCCTGAGCGGTCAGACGCGAAATCCCGGAATCGTCGGTCACGGCTGGTGGAACCGCCGGAGGAGTGCGTCACCCAGGCTTTGGGCTCGAGCATGGTCGTCCAGCCGGCGAGCTTCAGCCTGAAGCACAGGTCGACGTCCTCGAAGTATGCGGGCTCGTAGATGGGGTCGAAGCCTCCGACGGCCTCGAACGCGTCCCGGCGGATGAGCAGGGCGGCACCCGACCCGTAGTCGATCGGGCGGCGCGACAGCATGCCTGCCGAGACGGCTGCGTCCATGGGCATGCCCTTGCCGAACTGCACGGTGGCGGCACCGGGGAGCACCCGGCTGCCCGCCTCCTGCACCGTGCCGTCGGTGTTGAACAGCACACTGGCGATCGCTCCGACGCGCTTGGGGGCCGAGTCCGCCGCATCAACGATGGTGGCGAGCCAACCGCGGTCGACGAGGGTGTCGTCATTGAGGAGCACGAGGTACTTGCCGCGCGAGTTGAGGGCAGCCACGTTGCATCCACCACCGAAGCCGACGTTGGCTTCGAGATCGATGATGTGCGCGCCACGCACGTGGGTTGCGACGATCGCGCGTGTCTCGGCGCTCGCGCCGTTGAGCACGAGCTGCACCTCGAACGGCGGCGCATTTTTCGAGTCGCGAAGCGATCGCAGGCAGTCGATGAGCTCGGTCGTCAGGCGCCAGGCGAGCACGATGACGCTGGCGATCGGTTCGTCCGGCTGCGCGAAGCGCACCGTTTCGTCCGAGGTGGCCGCGACCGCGCTCGAGGGCTCGGGCTCGGCGGCGGGCTCCGCGCGGCTCGGGTCAGCGGTCACACGTCACGCTCCTGCATTGGATTGCGGTTGGGTCGAGCCAACGATACCGGCGCTCACTCGCCCTGGGCGCCCCGAGCGGCGAATCGCCCCCGCCATGACAACTGGCGCGCCGCGGTCACCGATGCGATCACGAGGATGAGCCATCCGCTGTCAGTGAGGATCGCACTCTCGCCGAGCGACAGCGTGATGAGCGCGACGAGCACGAGCGCGCACCACACCACGGCCGAGCTGTGCTGACGCGACGCGAGGATCCAGCTGCGCACGAATGCGACGCCCACGAGAACGATGAATAGCAGAACGCCCACGATGCCCAGCTGGAACGCGACATCCACGAACGCATTGAGTGCGGACCCGTGCTGCCCGCCCCGCGAGTTCCTCAGCAGTGAGAACGGCACGATGTCGGTGTTCCACGCACCGATCCATCCCCAGCCCTCGATGAGGTGTTGCTGAATCAGCTCGCCGAGTCGGCGCCACAGGTCGATGCGGTACTCGGATTCGCTCGCAGCGTTGAGTGTCGCGATCACCTGCGTTCGTGCCAGGTAGATCGTGACCGTGCTCACGACCACGACCACCGCCAGGACGGACTGGATGACGATGCGCCGCTCCGGAGTGCTCCGGCGCAGCACCGCGATGGTGCCCATCGCCGCCACGACGACGATGGCTACCCCGGTCACGACCGGCGACTGGGTGAGGAGCACCGTCAGCCCGGCCCCGACGAGCGATCCGATCGCGGTCCCGCGGCGCACCGAGCTGGTGCGGTACTCAACTGCGAACGTCACAATCGCGAGCAGCGCCACCAGGCCCATCGCATTGCGCGAGCCGACGAGGCCCTGGATCGGGCCGCCGAACGCGAGATTGCCCTGGATACCAAGGCCGGGGATCGCCGTGTCGATGATGAGCCCGCTGAACACCTCGATCGCCAGGGATGCGGCGATCACGATCCGCAAGCAGTCGCCGAACGCGCGGACGATCTGAATGGTGTCGCGCGTGAGGGCGATGGTCACCGCGATGAGCGCGAAGGCGAACTGGTACGCGACCGCCCCGAGCGAAGCCCAGGTGTACTGGCTCCAGGCGACCGAGATCAGGCTCCAGGCGAGGAACGCGAGCAGCGAAATGGGGAGGAGCCCCTGCCATTCGATGAACTCGCGACTGCTGAGCAGCACGCCGGCTGCCAGCAGGGTCAGCCCGACGACGATCGCGACGAGGCCTGGCCAGCCGATGACCTTCGAGATCGGCGTGGTGAGCAGCGCGACCATGATGCTGACCACCGAGAACGTCCAGGCCATCCGCGGCGAGGAGAGCAGTTCGCGGGCCACACCGAGCAGTGCGGTGCGTCCAGGCTCGGTCATGGGCTCAACTCTACGAGGGTGGGCTTCGGCGGGAGCCGCTCGGGCGCGCTGTCATCGGAGCTCCTGTCGCTCCGATCGTTTGGTCTTCACCGCGATCACGACCAGGAGGGTCAGGCCGTATTCCAGCAGCAGCCTGCTCTCCGCAACACTCTGCACGACCAGCAGCACGAGCAGCAGGATGGGCAACAGCGCGAGTGGGCTGTAGCGCCCTGCGACGCCCGCCGCGAGATCGGAACGGTCGACGGCTGCGAACCACGCCCGCACGGCCGTGGAGACCACGAGCGCACCGAACACGATCAGACCGAGGATGCCCAACTGCAGCCACAGGTCGATCCAGGCGTTGTGGGCATGCAGTTGTCGCACGCCGTTGCGGAACACGAGGTCATCGAACGGCGCGACCCACGGCACCCAGTAGCTCACCCACCCCCAACCCTGCACGGGTCGCTCTTGCGCGAGCGCAATCACCTTCTCCCAGATGTCGAGCCGCCCGGTGAGATCTTCGCTCTTGCCGAGCAGCGTCAGCAGTTGCGCACTGAAGGCGAGGGCTGCCGCGATGCCGCCCACCAGGACCACGAGGATGCCGCCGAGCGTGATCGCCCGCCGCCGGGGTGTCGCGGCCCTGCGCACGAGCAATGCCGCAACGAGTACGACGGCGACGGCGACCAGGCCGAGCGTGATCGTGGCCGAGCGGGTCATGGCCAGGGTCGCGGCCGCCACGGCGAGCCAGCCGATCGTCACCGGTCGCCGGCGCTTGCTGCCCGCGAGCTGCACCCCGAACACCACCACCGCGATCGCGGCGATCATCGCGAGCGTGCTCGCATTGCCGACGATGCCCTGGATCCGCCCGCCGTCGAACACCTCGAACAGCTCGTTGCGCGACCACAGCAGCA
>WUUC01107940.1_pt1 | contig 16454 bp, 14 predicted proteins | sample 6278441 | NCBI WGS metagenome assembly WUUC01 (sample SAMN13675441, study PRJNA597444) | soil metagenome | isolation source: soil | place: USA: Washington | collected 2017-10
CGTGGGACATGCAGCCGCGCTACTCGCCGAACGGAAAGTGGATCGCGTTCACGTCCGATCGCAGCGGCGGGGACAACATCTGGATCATGAACCGCGACGGGTCCGATCCGAAGCAGGTGTCGAAGGAGACCTTCCGGCTTCTCTCGCAACCGGCGTGGACACCGGACAGCGAATACCTCGTCGCGCGCAAGCACTTCACCTCCGAGCGCTCCCTCGGCGCGGGCGAGATGTGGCTCTATCACCGCAGCGGCGGCGATGGCTTGCAGATGACGAAGAAGCGGACGGACCAGAAAGACACCGGCGAGCCGGTGTTCTCGCCCGACGGCAAGTACCTCTACTTCAGCGACGACGTCACGCCGGGCCAGATCTTCGAGTACAACAAAGATCCCAACGGCCAGATCTACGTCATTCAGCGACTCGATCGCGAAAGCGGCGAGGTCGAGCGATACGTCACCGGTCCCGGCGGCTCGATCCGACCGACGCCTTCACCCGACGGCAAGTCGCTCGCGTTCATTCGGCGCGTTCGCTCCAAGTCGACGATCTTCGTGCGCGATCTCGAGTCGGGCCGCGAGACCCCGCTGTACGACGGGCTCGATCGGGACATGCAGGAGACGTGGGCGGTGCATGGTGTTTATCCGACCATCGCCTGGACGCCCGATTCGAAGTCGATCGTCTTCTGGGCAGCGGGCGGCATTCATCGTGTCGATCTCGCATCGAAGAGCGTGAGTGACGTCCCGTTTCATGTGAGAACCACGCGTCGCGTGCAAGAGGCGGTGCGTTTCCCGATCGAAGTCGCGCCCCGCAATTTCGATGTGAAGATGCTGCGCTGGGTCGAAGTCTCTCCGCGCGGCAATCAGGTCGTTTATCAGGCGCTTGGCCATCTCTATGTCCGCGACCTTCCGAACGGAACGCCGCGGCGGCTGACGAGACAGAACGAGCACCACGAGTATTACCCGAGCTGGTCCAGGGACGGCCGCTTCATCGTTTACACGACGTGGAGCGACGAGGCGTACGGCACCATTCGCATCGCGTCTGCGGCGGGCGGCGAGGGCCGTGTTGTGACGGCGAAGCCGGGTCATTACGTCGAGCCGTCGTTCTCGCCCGACGGGTCGCGCATCGCGTATCGGACCACGGGCGACGGGTATCTGCGGACGGCGCTCTGGTCCGCAGACCAAGGCCTGTACGTCATTCCGACGGCCGGGGGCGCGACGACGCTCGTGACGAAGAAAGGCGCGCTGCCGATGTTCGGCGCCGCGAACGACAGGATCTTCTTCATCACTTTCGAAGACGAGGGGAAGCGCGCGCTGCGCTCGATCGACATCGACGGCAGCGATGAGCGCCAACACGCGATCTCCGCATTCGCGACCGACTTCGCCGTCTCTCCGGACGAGAGGTGGCTGGCTTGGACCGAGAACTTCGACGCGCACATCACGCCATTCGTCCGCACCGGCAAGAGCATCGAGATCGGTCCGAAAATGACCGCGGTCCCGGTGTCGACGGTCACGCGCGACGCAGGCGAGTATCTGCATTGGTCGGGCGATTCGAAACGCCTCTACTGGTCGCTGGGACCGGAGCTCTTCTCGCGCGATGTCAAGGATGCATTCGCGTTTCTCGAAGGTGCGCCGGCCACGCTTCCCAAACCGCCGGAGAGCGGATTGAACATCGGCTTCTCGCGCGCCTACGACGTGCCTTCCGGCAGCATCGCCGTCACCAACGCGCGGATCATCACCATGCGCGGGGATGAGGTCATCGAGAGCGGCACGATCGTGGTGGAGGGCAACAGAATCACGGCGATCGGCGCGAACGTCAGCGTCCCCACCGGCGCGAAGGTCATCGATGCGGCGGGCAAGACCATCATGCCCGGAATCGTCGACGTGCATTGGCACGGCTCGATGGGATCGGAACAGATCATCCCGCAGCAGAACTGGGTCACCTACGCGGCGCTCGCTCTCGGCGTCACGACGATTCACGATCCCTCCAATGACACGGCAGAGATCTTCTCCGCGAGCGAGCTCGCCAAAGCGGGCATGGTCGTGGCCCCGCGGATCTTCTCGACCGGCACGATCCTCTACGGCGCGAAGGCGCCGTTCAAGGCGGACATCAACTCGCTCGATGACGCGCTCGCCCATCTGCGGCGAATGAAAGCCGTCGGTGCGTTCAGCGTCAAAAGCTACAACCAGCCGCGTCGCGATCAGCGACAGCAGGTCATCGCCGCGGCGAGACAGCTCGAGATGATGGTCGTTCCCGAAGGCGGATCGCTCTTCGAGCACAACATGACCATGGTCGTGGACGGTCACACCGGCATCGAGCACTCGATTCCCGTGGCAAGCATCTACGACGATGTGACGCAGCTTTGGGGGAAGACGAAAGTCGGCTACACCCCGACGTTGATCGTCGGCTACGGCGGCAACTGGGGCGAGAACTACTGGTACCAGACGACGAACGTGTGGGAAGACGAGCGCCTGTCGCAGTTCGTGCCGCGGCGCATTCTCGACGCACGGTCACGCCGGAGGACGATGGTGCCGCAGGAGGAGATGAATCACTTCAACAACGCCCGCATCGCGAAAGAGCTGCTCGACTCCGGCGTTCGCATCCAGCTCGGCGCTCACGGTCAACGCGAGAGTCTCGGCGCGCACTGGGAGCTGTGGATGTTCCAACAGGGCGGCATGACACCGCTGCAGGCGTTGCGCGCAGCGACCTTCGATGGCGCGCGGTACCTCGGCCTCGACCGCGACATCGGATCGCTGGAAGCGGGAAAGCTCGCGGACTTCATCGTCCTCGACGCCAATCCGCTCGAGAACATCCGCAACACACACGCCGTCCGCTACACCGTCGTCAACGGCCGGATCTTCGATTCGGCCACGATGAATGAGATCGGCAATCACCCGCGCACGCGCAAGCCGTTCTTCTTTCAGCTGCCGGGCAATGAAACGTGGGGTGCGGCCGCTGCCGCTGCGCTTTCGGATTCCGACGACTGAGGCACTTCTTCCTTCTCCCCTCCGGAAGGGGAGAAGGATTTCTTGCATGTGGTAGGGAAATCCCGCGACGAAGCCCTCCTTATGAAAGGAGGGCTTCCATGCCTGCGAAAAAGCGCCCTGCTTCGAAGAAGAGCTCGACCCGCACGACTGCGCGACGCCCGACCCGCGCCGCGGCCGCGAAACTTCCGATCGCTGCGGCCTCGACCGCGGGCGTCTCGGCAACGCCGACCATCATCTACGTGCACGGCATCGGCAATAAGCCGATCGCGTCGGTGCTGAAGTGTCAGTGGGACACGGCGCTGTTCGGCGTGCGCATGGGCGAGCGCACGCGCATGGCGTACTGGGTCAATCGCGAGCGATACCCGGTGCCGATCGAGGCGGACTGCTCCACCAAGGACGCCATCCCGGTGGCCGAAGAAGGACTGTCGTCGATCACGCCATCGGTGGGCGTGAAATCCGTGACGGGCGACGCCTCGATGGCGAAGGAAGTGACCGACGTCGCCGACACGCCCGATCAGGCGCGCATTCTCGCGAGCATCGCCGCGAAGATGGAAGGAAGGGCCGCCACACGTATCGGCGTCGCCGCACTTTCCGTCGAAGCGAAGGTCTTGCCGCTCCCGGAACCTCTGCGCCGCTTCTTCGCACGCCAGGTGACGCGCGTTTTCCTTCGCGATGTGCACGACTTTCTTTTCGACAAGGCCGCGCGCACCAGGATGCGCGACAGTGTGCTCGAGCGCATCAAAGTCGGCGGCGGCCCATTCATCGTCATCGCACACTCGCAAGGAACGATGATCGCGTACGACGTCTTGCGCACACTGACGCAGGCGCAGGCCGATGTTCGTCTGTTCGTGACGATCGGCTCACCGCTCGGCATGCAGGAAGTGCAGGACTTTTTCCGGCGCGAGAGCGGCGTGAAGAAGGGACCGTTGCCGTTCCCGCCGTGCGTGAAGAAGTGGCTGAACGTCGCCGACAACCTCGACGTCGTGGCCATCGATCCCGATCTCTCGAACGAGTTCGCCGGCCCGATCACCAATCACGACGCGTTTTTTCTCAACCCCGACTCGCCGAAACACGCGCATTCCGCGACCGGCTACCTCAGCACGAAGTTCGTCAAGGACGCAGTGCGTGAGATCGTCGGCAACGGCTTCGCGCAGGCCGTGCAGAAGTTCGTCATCGCGCGCGACCTCGTGAACGACATCGAAGACGCGGGAGCGGACGAACGTCGCGACGTTCTGATCCAACTCGCGGATCCGGTCTCAGGCACGCCGATGCGTGAAACCGCAACCGCCTTGAAGGCACGGCTCCAAAGCGTCGTTGCCGATCAGAACGATGCTCGCATCGACGTTCTCAATCGATTCGTTTCCGCGCGCCTGACGCGCAGCGAGACCGAACAGATCGGCGGCGAGTTTCAGAACCTCCGCATCTCCACGATCTGGAAAAACGCGGAGAAGCGCGCGCTCATCTATCAATCGACGAACACGATCCAATGCCGGCCGGCGACTGTCAGCTATGGCGCCGACGGCCGCGATATTCATTGGGCGATCCTCGACACCGGCATCCGCGCGTCGCACCCGCATTTCGCGAAGAACAAGAACGTGGTCGCGCAATGGGACTGCACGAATGTCGGTGCAGTCCGAAAGAGCGGTCCCGATGCCGATGGTAACGGACACGGCACTCACGTCGCCGGCATCATCGCCGGCAAGCACACGACGACGATGCGCGAGAGCGACAGCGAAGAGATCGAATTCGCCGGGATGGCGCCGGTTGCCAAGCTGCACGACTATCGCGTGCTCGACGACGAAGGCTTCGGTCAGGACTCATTCATCATCAAGGCGCTCGATCACATCTCGAACCTCAATGAAGCGGCCGGTGAGCTCGTCATTCATGGCGTGAACCTCAGCCTCGGCGGCAACTTCGATCCGAGCGTCTTCGGCTGCGGCCACACGCCGCTTTGTCAGGAGATCCGCCGCTTGTGGCGGCAGGGAGTGGTGGTGGTGCTCGCCGCCGGCAACGAGGGCTACACCGTCCTGACGAGCGAGGACGGCCCGATTCAGGCGAACATCGATCTCTCCATCGGTGATCCCGCCAATCTCGACGAGGCCATCGCCGTCGGCTCGGTGCATCGCACGAACCCGCACACGTACGGCGTGTCGTACTTCTCTTCGCGCGGTCCGACGGCGGATGGACGCCGCAAGCCGGACGTGGTCGCTCCCGGAGAGAAGATCCTTTCGGCCTGCCATCAATATGAGGAAGGATCGACGCGAGGGGAGGATTTGTACGTGGCCATGAGCGGCACGAGCATGGCAGCGCCGCATGTGTCCGGACTGATCGCGTCGTTCCTCTCGCTGCGCCGCGAGTTCATCGGTTATCCGGATCGCGTCAAGGAGATCCTGACGTCGAACTGCGTCGATCTGCGGCGTGATCCGTACACGCAAGGCTACGGCATGCCGAACCTGGTGATGATGCTCGCGAGGAACTGACTACCAGTAGGTCGTCGTCACTTCGCAGTCGCCGAGGACGACGGCTTGACAGGCCATGCGCTCGTCGGCGGCGAAGCCGCGCGAGGCGCCGAAACGCACCTCGATGGCGGTCGCGGGGCTGACGTTCTCCGCGCCCGTCAGTACGCGTACTTTGCATCGTGTGCAAACGCCGACGCCGCCGCAGGAGTTGCCGAGTGGGACGGCGGCGCGGCGGGCGACATCGAGGATGCTTTCATTGGCCAGAGCCGCTGCCGTTCGCGCGAGCGGAGTGAATGTGACGTCCTTTGACTGTCCGTTCAACGCTATTTCACATCCGAAGACAAAACTTTCGTCGAGTTTTGGCGTCTATTACAGCATGAGAACGAAGCGCCCCGAGGGCAACCAGACAGCGATGACTCCTGATGAGACGCGGATCGCCGAGGAGATCGTAGGAGTGCTTCCCTCCGGCATCGCCCGCGAGTGTTCCGCGGAGCGTGATGCGATCCGTTACGCCGTCCGTGCGGACGGGATGAAGCTGCGCACGATCGTTCTGAGCCGGCGCTCCCTGCGCCGTCTGATCGAGGATCCGGCGCGGGCGGTGAAGATCGAATATCTCCAGCGCGATCTGCTGAATGCGGCCGGGCAGCGGAGCGAGTTCCGGTACCCGCGACCGCTGCTGCATGTCCATCTGCGGAAAGCGTTTACGGTCGCACCGCAGGTAGCGTACGTACTCGGCTGACGATTCGAAGCTAGTCCGCTTGCTTTTCCGACGAACCGACACCATATTGCTGGTGTGGCTGTCGATCTGGATGAGCTGGACCTGCGCATCGTCGCCCTTCTGCTGAAGGACGGCCGGACGCCTGCGGCGCAGATCGCGGAGCAGGTCGGCCTCTCGCGCCCTGCCGTTGCCGATCGACTGGACAAGCTCGAACGGCAAGGCGTGGTGCGAGGAACGACGGTCGTCGTCGATCCGGTCGCGCTCGGCAAGCACATCACGGCATTCGTCGCCGCTCGCGGCGCCACGTTTTCCTCGGCTGCGTGGAAGAAGTTCCGCGAGCTGATGAGCCGCGAAGAGGTGCTCGAAGTGCACACCGTCGCGGGCGACGACTGCTATTTGATGAAGGTTCGCGCCGAGTCGATCGGGGCGCTCAATACACTCGTCCACCAGCTCTCCGCGGCGCCGCTGTCGCTGTCGACGCGCACCACGATCGTCATGAAGACGCATTGCGAAAAAGTGGGCGGCATCGATCTCGGGGGAGGAACCGATGAAGCATGAACGCGCCTGGGCCTACGCCGCCTTCGCCACCGTGTGCGTCGTGTGGGGCACGACCTATCTCGCGATCGCCATCGCGCTCGAAACCGTGCCGCCGCTTCTGCTGACGGGTTCGCGCTTCATCATCGCCGGTCTGATCATGCTCGGCATCGCCAAGTGGCGCGGCGAGCGGATCCCGGTCGACGGTCGCACGCTGGCGAACCTCGCTCTCGTCGGCTTCCTCCTCGTCTGCATCGGGAATCTGGCGGTGGTGTGGGCCGAGCAGTGGGTGCCGAGCGGTTTGGCAGCGTTGCTCGTCGCGACAGCGCCGTTCTGGATGGCGCTGATCGAGACGTTCCGCCGCTCCGGCGAGCGCGTGTCGCTCCAAAGCGGAATCGGCATGGCCCTCGGATTCATCGGCGTCGCGCTGCTCGTGTCTCCCGGATTCTCAGGTACATGGAGTCTCGCGTTCGTGCTCGGTGCGCTCGCTATTCAGGTGGGCGGCATCTGCTGGCAGCTCGGCTCCGCGCACAGCAAATACAACTTGTCGCATGTGCCGCTGATCTCGTCGGCTGCGTTGCAGATGCTCTTCGGCGGCATCATCGTGACCATCGCCGGCTTCGCAATCGGCGAAGGCTCGCGCGTGTCGCTGACGCCGCGCACGCTCACGGCGATGATCTATTTGACGGTGGTCGGCTCGATCATCGGGTACAGCGCGTATGTCTTCGCGCTCGCCCACTTGCGCACGACCGTCACCGCGCTCTACGCATACGTCAATCCCGTCGTGGCCATGTTCCTCGGATGGCTCGTGCTGTCCGAACGCCTGACTGCGCTGTCGGTCATGGCCATGGTGGTCATCCTCGCCGGCGTGGGACTCGTGCAGACCGCGGGATGGAAGCGGAAGAGCGCGACGGTGGCGACAGCGGAGAGCGTGCAGAGAGCAGCGTAGCGGAGCAGTCCTGAGTGCTGAGTCCTGAGTCCTGAGTGACTCTTCGTCGCAGAGCAAACTCACGATTTCGGCGGAGCCTCAGCACTCAGGACTCAGCACTCAGGACTCGTTTTCAGCCGTCTTTCTTGATTTGGTCGACGATCTCGCGGATCTTCGCGTCCGCCTCGGCGTGCGGGAGCTGACAGGTGCCGGCGCCTCGATGGCCGCCACCGTTGTAGCGATCCATCAACTTGCCGACGTCTGTCTTGGATGTGCGATTGAAGATGCTGTGGCCGACGGCGCAGACGACGAACTCTCCCTTCCTGCCGTCGAACAGTCGCACCTGGATGTTCGCCTCGGGGAACATCGTGTAGATGAGAAAGCGGTTGCCCGCCGGAGGATCGCCCGCGCCGCGAACATCGGTGAGGATCACGTTTCCGTCGACGCGTGAGTGGGCGCGCATGTAGCGCTCGAACTCCGGTGCCTGCGCAAAGTATCGGTCGATCCGCTGTTTCACATCGGGATCGTCGAGAACGACGTCGGGATCATCCGGATGGGCGGCGATCAGATCGATCATCTTGTTCATCAAATCGCGATTGCTGATTTGGTAGTCTCGGTGATACGCGAGACCGGTGCGCGGATCCATGACGTAGGAGAGAAGAATCCATCCTTGCGGACGAACGACTTCGTCCATGGTCAGCTGAGCGGAGTCGGACTTGTCGACGGACTCGAGCAGCTTCTCGTACTTGCCGAGCTTTTCCTTCCCATAGTGTTTGTAGACGACGCGAGCGGCGGACGGCGCGATCTCGAACCGACCGCGATACGCGGCGGTGTCTTGATTGCGCACGATCTCGCTGGAGTGATGATCGAACCAGAGTCCGACTCCGCTGACATAAGGGAGATTCGTGACGATGTCGTTTCGCCCGATTTCTACTTTCCCGTCCTGCACGTCCTTCGGATGGACGAAATCGACCGAGTCGACCTGTTCGACATCCCGAAGGAGCACCGCGCAGACGAGCCCGTCGAAGTCGGAGCGCGTGATCAAGCGCATGCGTATCTCTCCTATTGCCCGATTTTCGGTGATGCTAGCACTGGTGTCGGGCGCGGTGATCGCTCTCGAATCGCAGACGACGCGCCTCGGGGACAACGCTGTCGTCGTCGAGCTCTTCACGTCGCAGGGATGCTCGAGTTGTCCGCCGGCAGACGCGCTGCTCCGCCGCATCGCTCACGATCCGAAGCTGCGCGGCAAAGTCGTTCCACTCGCGTATCACGTCGACTACTGGAACCACCTCGGATGGCGTGATCCGTACTCGTCGCGCGAGTGGTCGCAACGGCAGGGCGATTACGTGCGCGCGATGAAAGTCGGCAGCGCATACACGCCGCAGATCGTCGTCAACGGGACGCGACAAATGGTCGGTTCGAACGCGTTCGGGGTGTACGTGGCGATCGAAGAGGAGTCGTGGCGGAAACAGCAAGGCGATGTGCGCGTCATCCTGCAAGGAGGTGACGCGATCGTGCACGCGTCGACCTCGCGGCCGAATCTCGAGCTCGTCGTGGTGACGTTTGCCGATGCTGCGGATACGCGAGTCGTCGCGGGAGAAAACGGGGGCAAGACGCTGATGAACGATGTCGTCGCGCGATCGCTCTCTCGCGTCGACGCGCAACCTGGGAAGGCCATCGAGACGCGCGTGGCGCTCAACGGAGCCAGCGGCGCCGCGGCGTTTCTGCAGGAGAAGGGAACGCGCCGCATCGTCGCCGCGGCCAGGGTCGCCCCGTCGATCGCGCTGCGCGCCCGCTCTTAACGAACCGTTCCCGTTTCGATCAGCGACTTCAGTCTCCGCAGATCCTCGCGCACATTGACCGCCGGGTCCTCGCCGAGGATTTTGGAGATCTTCGCACCGACGACGCCGGCGGGCGGGTCGTACCGCAGAACGACCCGCACCTCGGTGCTGCCGCCAGCTACGGGCGTGAAGTGCACCGAACCGGCGTTGTCGATCTTGCTTCCGTCGACGGAGCGCCAGCCGATCAACTCGTTCGGGAGCTCGTTGATGATCTCCGCTTCCCAATCGACTTTCGTGCCGGCCGGACCTTTCGCGACCCAGCGCGAGCGCTTGTGATCGTGCACTTCCACCGCTTCGAGGTTGTGCATGAAGCGCGGAAGGTTCTCGAAGTTCCGCCAGAACGTGTAAAGGCGTTCCGGTGTGGCGGCGATCGTCACCGATTCCTCGACGCCGACTCCACGGCCATACGGCACGCTCACCTGTCGCCCGTCATCCTCGGCGGTCGTGATGCCCATCGATTCGTAAACCATGCAATGTCCGGTCGCGCCGCGCCAGACGAGCGCCCCGCCGACGCCGGCGAGCACGAGGCCGGGGACGGACCGCATCTTCAGTCCGTACGCGGCGACGGCGCTCCCAAAGATCACGGAGAGCCACCGCTCCGCGTCGGCGATGTTTTTCGTTGCGCTGCTGAGTGTTTCGTCTGCCATGTCGCACGGGTGGATCATGAAACGTGCCTGCCCGCCGGAGTTCCGAGTTCCGAGCGATGAGTTACGCCGCGGCGCGCATGTCGTGCCGGTCGGCGAAGCTGCTCATCACTCATCACTCGGAACTCGGAACTACAATCGCGCGCGATGACGACCGCCGCCCCTCCCGTTCGCGCCGTGACGATCGATGACATCCGCGCGGCGCGCGAGCGCATCGCGCCGGTGATCACGCGCACGCCGCTCATTCGCCTGTTGCATCGCGTTGAAGGTGCGCCGCAGATCTGGCTCAAGCTCGAGAACCTGCAGCCGATCAACGCCTTCAAGCTCCGCGGCGCAGCGAACGCCGTGCTCTTGTTGCCGGAGGAGGAACGCCGAAAGGGCGTCTGGACGATCAGCGCCGGCAACGCCGGACAAGGCGTCGCCTACGCCGCCCGTGAGGCAGGCGTTCCCTGCACGGTCGTGGTCATCGAAACCGCTCCCGAAACGAAGGTCGAGCGCATGCGCGCACTCGGCGCGAAGCTGGTGAAGGCACCGTTCGACGCCTGCTGGCAGGCGATGGAGGAGCGCGCATTTCCCGGAATCGAAGGTTCGTTCGTCCATCCCTTCGATGACCATCACTTCGTCGCGGGCAACGCGACGGTCGGGCTCGAGATCCTCGAGGATCTGCCGCACTTGAAGACTGTCATCGCCGCGATCGGCGGCGGTGGACTGATCTCTGGGATCGGCAGCGCAATGCGTGCAGTCGCGCCGCATGTGCGCGTGCTTGGCGCGGAGCCGGAGACAGCCGCTCCCGGTGCCGCGTCGTTCGCGGCCGGATCGCCCCAGAAGTTCGAACAGTGGCAGGCCACCTTCGTCGACGGCGCGGGCGGGAAGAGCATCTTTCCGCGCATGTGGGAGCGGATGCAGCCTGTGGTCGATGGCTCGACGGTCGTCACGCTCGATGAGGTGAAGAACGCGATGCGGATGGTCGCGTCGAAGATGCGCGTGATCGCGGAAGGCGCGGGTGCGTTGAGCGTCGCTGCCGCTTTACGCGAGAAAGAGGGACCGGTTGTCGCGGTCGTCTCGGGCGGCAATATCGATCTCGCGAAGTTCTGCGAGATCGTCAACGGCTGACGCGCCTATTTGACCGTTGCGACGGGGCGGAAGCCGCCCGGATTCGGATAGTCGCGGCGATCCGTCATCTGTGCGATCGGCGTCTCGACGATCGGCACCGAGTAACCGGCCACCTTCGCGAACTTTCCGGTCGCGCGCTGCTTGTCGACGTCGGCGGGAAGGCGAACCTGGATCTTCTTCGGGTCGAGCACTGTCGCGCCGTTTGGCTCGAGAATCACGTCGGGAATGAAGACGTCGGAGGTTCCCGGAACGCCCTCGAGCACGACGCGTGCGTTCTCGGCACCGGGGGCGTTGAAGCCGAGGGTTGCCGCGTTCGGAGGAACGTCGAGGACGATGAAGGCGCCGTTCTCGGCGATGCCACCCGAGGCAAACTCGGTGTTCTCGACCCAGACGGAAGAGGCCTGGAAGATCTGGGTGCGGCGCGCGATCTCGACCTCCGGCGCAGCTTCGTGCTGCGCGCCTTTCACGTCGAGGATCCAACCGCGGACGCTGATCGGGGTGCGGCTGAGTGAGTGAACCGAGGAGTCGCTGGTTTCGCCGCCGCATGCGGCGAGCACGAGCATGGCCATTGCGCACAGACTTCGGGTCATCGTTCGAGAGCGTACCACCGTGCGATAATCGCGCCGCGTTCATCCTATGAAACGGCTGCTCTCTCTCGGTTCTCTCATCGTCGTCATCGTCGCCCTCGCCGGTGCCTCGATCGTGCTGGCGCAGACATCCGGCGCGGCCACGCTGCGCACGCCCACCGGTACGTTCTCCTTCAATCACGTCGAGCAGAGCGGACAGATCTACGTCTCCGCGGAAGAAGTGGTTGCGGGTCTCGGCGGGACGATCGCGCCGGATGGCACCGGCTTCAAGGTCGCGATCAGCGGCACGACCGCCGGCTTCGGACCGGACAGCCGCTACGCGGTCGTGCGCGACGACCTGATCGAAATGCCGGTTCCACCGATCACGATCGAAGGAAAGCCGTTCGTGCCATGGCAGTTCTTTCAGGGCTTTCTCCTGAAAGCGTCATCACTCGATGTGACGTGGGAGGCCGCGACGCGCTCCATGGTCGTCCGCCCCGCGCAACGCGACGCGATCGGCTTGCAGGTCTCGGTGGCGAACGTCCAGGGCATCTCCAAGATCGTCATCACGCTCAGCGCACCCGCCGACTACACGATCATCAAAGAGCCGGGCGCGTACACGGTCCGCTTCCACTCACAGGTGCGTGCGCCATTCGTCGACCAGCAGTACGAAGACCCTGGAATCGCGCGGGTGTCGTTTCTCGGCAGCGACGTCCGCATTCAACTCACCGCGCCGGATGTGGTCGGCGACGCGTACAAGCTCGAGAATCCGCCGCGCATCGTGCTTGATTTTCGCAAAGGAACGGCGCCGTTGGCGGGTGCGCCGCAGCTCCCGCAGACCTCCACGCCGGCGCAGGAAGCGCCCGGCATTCGTACGATCGTCATCGATCCCGGCCACGGCGGAAAGGAAGTCGGCGCGGTCGGACCGAACGGCGTGTACGAGAAGGACATCACGCTGGCGATCGCGCAGAAGCTCGCCGCATCGCTGTCGAACAAAGTCGGCGCGCGCGTGGTCTTGACTCGCGACGATGACAGCGTGGTCTCACTCGATCAGCGCACGGCGCTCGCCAATCAGTACAAGGCCGATTTGTTCTTGTCCGTGCATTTGAACGCCGCGGTCGTCAAAGACGCGAAGGGATCGGAGACCTACTTTCTCTCGCTCGAGGCCTCCGACGAGTTGGCGAAGAAAGCGGCGGAAGCGGAGAACGCCACGGCGGCGAGCAATCCGACGGCAGATCTCAATCTCATCCTGTGGGACCTGGCGCAGCAGTCGTATCTCGATGAGTCCAGCCGCTTCGCGCAGGCAATTCAGGAGGAGATGAACTCCGCCACTGCCGTCGCGAACCGCGGTGTGAAGCAGGCGCCGTTCAAGGTCCTCGTCGGCGCCACGATGCCGGCCGCGCTCGTCGAAGTGGGATTCATCAGTAACCCCGAAGAAGAAGAGAAGTTGCGTTCGGCGGAGTTCCAGACCCTGATGGTTGACGCCTTGACGCGCGCCGTACAGCGCTACAAGACCGATTACGAAACGCGCATCGGCATCATCCAACCCGCGGCGCCCGCTCCTGCCGCTGCAACCGCACCGGCGCCGAAGTCCGCCGCGCCTCCTGCTGCCGTGACTCCTGCTCCCGCGCCTGCCGCGCCGCAGACGAGGACGGAACGATAGCGTGAAGCACGGGGTGTTGGTGACGCTGGCGGCGCTGCTGCTGACCGTCGGCGGATGTCGCAAAAAAACCGAGACGCCGGCGAACCTCAACGCGGCGAACAGAGTGGCGATGCGAATGGTGCGTCTCTACTACGAGTCACCGCAGATGTTGCTGACCGCCGAGACCCGCAACGTCGCGCTGCCGGAAAGCGAGGCGGGTGCGGTGCCGGTGGTCGTTCGCGAGCTGCTCAAGGGACCGGCTCTGGCGACCTCGCTGCGCCTGTTTCCTGCCGACACCGTCGTGCGCGCGACCTATCTCCTCCCCGGCGGCACCGTCATCGTCGACCTTGGCGGCGCCACCCTGACGCAGGGATGGGGAACCGGAAGTCATCAAGAGCTGATGGCCGTCTATTCGCTCGTGCAGAGCGTCACGGCGAATTTCCCCGAGGCACGGCGCGTCCGCCTGCTGATCAACGGGACGCCGGCGGAGACGCTGGCCGGGCACATCTCTGTGGCGAAGTCGCTCGCGCCGATGCCGGCGCTCGTGGACGCGCAGTCGCGGTAGCAACGCGTTCGGAATCGCCCGGCCGCGCTCGATTCTCCAACCCCGACTTTGCGATCACCGGCGAAGCCAGCGCTCATCGACACGCGGTCGAAGCGCCACTGTCGAGGTCGCCCGGTCGACTCGCTTCCGATCTCTCTTCACGAACATCGCAGATTCGGGATGAATCATCATTCAATCGTGGTTCTGGAACGTGCGCCATGGACCGAACACCCGTTTTGCTTTACAGTTTTGGTCAGTTCCGCAACCGGCGTATCCCTCGACAGATCAGCACCTTGTCACAGTGCAGTTACATTGAGAAATTTTTCACAAAGTCTGCGCTAGAATGCGCCGCAACGAATGAGATCGAAATTACTGGAAGGGCAGGCGCGGGTCGCTTCCTGAAGTAAACAGCCTGCCTCTGTAGTTGCTGCCTTTGAACTCTTCCTTGAATCTTACCGACCCAATCTGACTCGCCACCGAGCACTCCGTCGGCCCCTCCAGTAAAAATCCTCAACCCCGCCGAAAGGCGGGGTTGATCTTTTTCGCCAGGCCGGTGAACGGACTCACGCTTCCGGCGGCGCGGCCAGCGTCGCTATGACACTCTCCGCCAGCAGACGCACATCCGCGTTCACCGTCAGCCAGCGGATCGCGGCCATCGCGGTATCCGCAGCGGCGAGGAGGCGGTCTGCCGCGATCTGTTGCCGCACTTCGCTCAGTTTGCGCGGATCGAGCGACTCGCGCGGCTCGAGTGCCACGACATCGCACAGCACGGTCGCCAGAAGCGCGATGGCATCCTTCGGCTCATCGTGGTTCGACACGATCGCCGCCACCGCCAGCAGTGCTGCACTCTCGCCGCGCGTCGCATAACGATGCAGCAGATCGAGGATGTTCGCCGCGAGCTCCTCGCCTTCATCGAGCAGCGCGACCTGTGCGAGACGGGTCGCTTGTCGCGGTCCCGTCAACGCACGCGACGTATCGCCGATGTACACCGGCTGGGACCGCGATCGAACCGTCGGCAACAGAAGATCGGGTGAGCGCGTGAGCAGAAGAAACACGGTGTCGCGCGTCGGCTCTTCGAGCGTTTTCAGAAGCGAGTTCGATCCACTCACGCTCAGTCCGTCCGCGGGATCGATAAGGAACACCTTCGTCCGCCCTTCGTACGGCCGCAGGGTCGACTCGTTCACGATGTCGCGGATCTGATCGACGGAGATCATCTTCTTATCCGCGGCCGCCTCGACAAAGTGCACGTCGGGATGTGCGCGCCGATCGATGCGCTGACACGAGTTGCAGTCGTCGCCGGTCGATCCTGTCGTGCAGTTGAGCGTCTTCGCCAGCCGCACGGCGACGTCGCGCAGCAGCGCAGGTGATGGTCCGTGCAGAATGATCGCGTGATGCAACTCGCCGCGCCGCGCGGTATCGAGGATCAGTGATGTCGTCGTCGTCATGAGAGGAGTTGCGGCACGCGCTGCTGCAGCGTCTCCAGCGTGCGTGCGAACACGTCGTCGATCGCGCCCGCTGCATCGATCACAGCGAAGCGTTGCGGCTCCGCGGCCGCGAGCGAGAGATATCCCTCGCGCACGCGCCGATGAAATCGCAGGTCCTCCGCCTCGAAGCGTCCTTCATCGACCGCCATTCCCGCATTGCGCGCATGCGCACGAGCGAGGCCAGTCTCTTCGTCGAGATCGAAGAGCAGCGTGACGTCAGGCGTGAGGCCGTCGGTTGCCCACTGATTCAGCGTTTGTAGGCGACTCCAATCGAGGCGCCGCCCGAAGCCTTGATACGCGAGCGTCGCATCGGTGTAGCGGTCGCAGAGAACAGGCGTGCCGCGCTCGATCGCCGGCCGAATCACTTCCACGACGTGCTGACGCCGCGATGCCGTGTACAGCAGGAGCTCCGTCATTGCGTCCATGCCCATCGCCGCCGAGTCGAGCACGATTGCGCGGATCCGGTCAGAGATCGGTGTGCCTCCCGGCTCCTTCGTCACGACGCATGCGCGACCGCTCTCGCGCAACCATGCGCCGACCCGCTGGATCTGCGTCGACTTACCCGAGCCCTCCGGACCTTCAAACGTGATGAACATGCGTCGTCTGCTCGTCCATCGCCAACCCGTCTTTGAGGCCGCGCAGGTAATGCTCACGCATCAGCGTCTCGAAGGTCGACGGTCGCGCCAGGAATCGAAAGCGCTCTCCGATCCGCGCTTTGCGCCGCAATCTGGCGAGCTGCGCCTCATCGGCGAGAGTGCGGGTAGATAGCTCGTGGACGCCGAGGAAGTGTCCGAGCTCGGGATGCTTGCGATAGAAGATCGCCCCCGACTGTCCGACGGTGTATTGACGCCGCGCGAACGAATCGACATTCATCGGGTGATAGTGCCGCGTAACAGCGTGCGCGTTGTAATGAATCTTCAGTCCTTCTCGGTCAAGCCGATATGCGAGCTCGATGTCTTCCCACGCCGCCGACGGGAACGTCGTGTCGAACGGTCTCGGTCCG
>WUUC01110812.1_pt1 | contig 16439 bp, 13 predicted proteins | sample 6278441 | NCBI WGS metagenome assembly WUUC01 (sample SAMN13675441, study PRJNA597444) | soil metagenome | isolation source: soil | place: USA: Washington | collected 2017-10
GCATGCAGTGGTGGATGCGGCCGGGGCCGAGCCGGTCCTGGGCGATCGCGAAGCCGGCGCCGCGCTCGCCCAGCAGGCTGTCCTTCGGCACCCGGCAGCCCTCGTAGCGAATCTCGCAGTGGCCGGGGCCCTTGTCGTGGCCCATCACCGAGATCGGCCGCACCAGCTCGAAGCCGGGGGCGTCGGTCGGGACGCAGATCATCGAGGCGCGGGCGTATGGGGGCGCCTCGGGGTCGGTGACGACCATGGCGATCGCCAGCTCGGCTCCCATCGCTCCCGAGGTGAACCACTTGTGGCCGTTTATGACCCACTCGTTACCGTCGAGCTCTGCTCGCGCTTGCAGCAAGGTCGGGTCTGAGCCGGAGACCTCTGGCTCGGTCATCGAGAAGCAAGAACGAATCCGTCCCTCGAGCAGGGGCTCGAGCCAGCGGTCTCTCTGCTCCGCGGTCCCGTGCTCAGCGAGGATCTCCATGTTGCCGGTGTCCGGCGCCGAGCAGTTGAACGCCATCGGCGCGATCACCGGGCTGCGCCCCATCTCCTCGCAGAGCAGGCCGTACTCCCAGTTGCTCAGCCCGGGACCGAAGCGCTCGTCGGGCATGAACAGGTTCCACAGCCCCTCCGCCTTCGCCCTCTCGCGCACCTCGACCAGTCCGGCCGGATAGGGCACCCCCGGCGCCACCTCCTCGTCGAGCGCCGCCATCAGCTCGCGCTCGCGCGGGTAGACCTCGGCGTCCATGAAGTCGAGGACGCGATCGCGCAGGGCGCTTACCTGGGGGGTCGGGGTGAAGTCCATGGCTCGTAAGTGTGACCGCTGCGCCCGAGGGGCGATTGGCGATTAAAGAACTTGCCTGTAGGAACATCTAACGGTAGGGATAACTTCCGCCATTCCGTCTGGGTGAATAGGGTGAGATTCAGCGTGGGAAAGCCAATTGTAAATTTACTAACGTTTGTTAGCATACCTCGGGGATGAGGGAAGAGCTCAGCTCTCGAGCTGGTGTCGACGGGACTCCGATCGTTCTCGAGGTGGAGCACGTGTCGAAGGCCTTTGGCGCCACCCAGGCCCTCGACGACGTCTCCTTCCGGCTGCGTAAGGGCAGCGTCCACGCCCTGCTCGGCGGCAACGGCTCCGGCAAGTCGACCCTGATCAAGCTGATCGCCGGGGTCGAGCAGGCCGACGCCGGCGAGGTCGAGATCGGCGGCGCCCGCCACGACCTGCGGGCGATGACGCCGGCACTGGCGCGCCAGGCCGGCCTTCACTTCGTCCACCAGCAGCGCACCACCTTTCCCGAGCTGACGGTGACCGAGAACCTCTCGATCGGGCGCGGTTTCGACACCGGCCGTGGCGGCAGGATCGAGTGGCGCCGCGCCCGCCGCCGCGCCGCCGACGTGCTCGAGCGCTTCCGCATCGACGTCCACCCCGACCAGGCCCTGGAAGACCTAGGCCCGGCGAAGCAGACGATGGTCGCGATCGCCCGCGCCCTCCAGGACCAGGCCGATGCCAGCGAAGGCGTTCTGCTGCTCGACGAGCCGACCGCCTCGCTGCCGGCGCCGGAGGTGACCCAGCTGCTCGAGGCGCTGCGCGGCTACGCCGAGGCCGGCCAGGCGATCGTCTACGTCACCCACCGGCTCGAGGAGGTCTTCGCCGTCGCCGACGAGGCGACGCTGCTGCGCGACGGCAGGGCGGTGGGCACGGTCGAGCCGCGCTCACTCGACCACGAGCAGCTGGTCGAGCTGATGATGGGGCGCACGGTCGAGCAGATCGAGCGCCTCCGCGGGCGGCCGGAAGGGGAGCCGATCCTGCGGGCGCGCGGGATCGCCGCCGGGCCGCTGGCCCCGCTCGACCTCGAGCTCCGCGCCGGGGAGATCGTCGGCCTCGGCGGCCTGATCGGCTCCGGCCGCTCGACCGTGCTGAAGGCGCTGTTCGGAGTCAGGCCGCTGGAGGCGGGGGAGGTCTGGATCGACGGCAAGCCGCGCTCGATCTCGACCCCGCCGGAGGCGATGGCGGCCGGTCTCGCCTACGTCCCCGAGGACCGCCAGCGCGATGCCACCTTCGCCGAGCTTAGCGTCGGCGAGAACCTCTCGCTCACCGTCATTCCCGACTACTGGCACCGCGGGGTCCTCAACCGCCGCCGCGAGCGCCGCGACGCCCTGGCGCTGTTCGACTCCTTCCTGATCAAGGCCGAGTCCGAGGAGGCGCCGCTGCGCTCGCTCTCCGGCGGCAACCAGCAGAAGGTCGTGCTGGCCCGCTGGCTGCGGCGCTCGCCGCGGGTGCTGCTGCTCGACGAGCCGACCCAGGGCGTCGACGTCGGCGCCCGGGCTGAGATCTACGAGCTCGTCCACGCCGCCGTCGCCAACGGCGCCGCCGCCCTGGTCGCTTCCTCGGACTTCGAGGAGCTGGCCCGGGTCTGCGACCGCGTCGTCGTGCTGCGCAAGGGCAGGGCGGTTGCCGAGGCAGCTGGCGAGGAACTCGACGCCGAGCGGATCGCCCGTCTCGCCAACGCCGAGGTGAGGGTGTGACCGTCCGCCGCAAGCAGCCGCCGCGTCACTACCTCGAGGCCTACGCCTTCCTCGGCCTGCTGATCGCCGCCGCCGCTTTCTTCAGCCTCTGGCCGGAAACCAGCGAGACCTTCACCTCGCCCGCCAACCTGCGGACCCTGGTCGCCAGCAACTCGGTGATCGCGATCGTCGCCCTCGCCGCCCTGGTGCCGCTGGTCGCCTACGAGTTCGACCTCTCGGTCGGCGCGATCGCCGGCCTCTCCTCGGTCTACGTCGCCTCGGCCCTGGCCAGCGGCACCTCGGTCCCGCTGGCGATCGGGCTCGGGATCGCCCTCGGCCTGCTGGTCGGGGGAATCAACGCGCTGCTGATCACCCGGGTCGGGGTCAACGCCGTGATCACCACCCTCGGCACCTCGATCATCCTCGCCGGCGTCGTCAACCAGAAAACCGGCGGCCTCTCGGTGACCGGCAACATCCCGCTCAGCTTCAGCGAATTCGGCTCCAGCAATTGGCTCGGGATCCCGAAGATCGCCTTCATCCTCGCCCTCGTCGCGATCGTCGTCTACTACGTCCTCGGCCACACGCCTTACGGGCGCTACCTCTACGCCTTCGGCGCCAACCGCGAGGCGGCGCGGCTGGTCGGGATCCGGACCAAGCTGACCCTGGGGATGACCTTCGTCATCTCCGGCGCCCTCTGCGGCGCCGCCGGGGTGCTGCAGGTGGCGCGGGCCGGCAGCGCCGACCCAAAAGTGGGGGAGACCTTCACCCTGCCGGCACTCGCCGCCGCCTTCCTCAGCGCCGCCGCGATCAAGCCGGGCCGCTACAACGTCGCCGGCACCCTGGTCGCGATCTTCTTCCTCGCCGTGCTCAACAACGGGCTCAACCTCGCGGGGTCGCCCGAGTACGTCAGCAACTACGTCAACGGGGCGGCGCTGATCGTCGGCGTCGGCCTCGCCGTCCGCCTCGGCCGGCGCCAGGAGGTCTGAGTGCGCCGGTCTTGTTGTTGCGGGCGTGTCCGAGGTTTGGGTGCCATATCGCACCCAAACCTCGGACACGCCTTCGTTCAAACGCCCGTCAGGGCCAAGGAGAGTGGAGACAGATGAGTGCAAAGCAGGTGAAGCGTCTCGCCGGCATCGCCGGCTTGACCGTTCTCGCCGCCCTCGTGCTTGCCGCCTGCGGCGACAGCGACAGCGGCGGCTCCAGCGAAAAGGCGAGCGGCAGCGACGTCGCCTCCTACGACAAGCAGCTCGACGAAGTCTACGAGGGCACCTACGAAAAGCCGAGCGGCGGCCCGGTCGACCCGCCGAAAGGGAAGAACGTCTGGGTGATCTCGACCGGCCAGGAAATCGAGACCGCGCAGGACGCCTCCTCGGCGATGGAAGAAGCCGGCGAGGACCTCGGCTGGGACGTGACCGTGTTCGACGGCAAGTTCGAATCGAGCCGCCAGATAACCGGGATCGAACAGGCGCTGGCCGACGGCGCCGACGGCGTCGTCCTCCTCTACGTCGACTGCGCCCCGGTCAAGTCGGCGATCCAACAGGCGACCGACGCCGGCGTCGCCGTGGTCGGGATCGAGTCGAAAGACTGCGAACCGGCGCTGGAGAACCACGTCGTCAAGTACGCCGGCGACGAAGCCTTCGACGACTGGGTCGCCCACGGCTTCGGCGGCACCCAGGCGAAGTGGGTGATCGCCAAAACCAAGGGCCAGGCGAAGACGATCGTCGCCGTCGAGACCGACCTCTACACCACCGCGATCACCTACGACCCCGGCATCACCGATGAGTTCGCCAAGTGCAAGACCTGCGAGATCGTCGAGACGATCGAGTTCGTCGGCACCGAATACGGGCCGCCGCTGCAGCAGAAGATCGAACAGGCGCTGAACAAGCACCCGGAGGCGAACTCGTTCATCGGCTCCTGCTGCGACGCGGTCCTCACCAGCGGCGGTGCCGCGGCGCTGCGTGCCTCGGGCCGGCTCGGCGAAGTCATCAGCATGGGCGGCGAGGGATCGTCGCCGGGGATCGAACTGATCTACGACGACGCCGGGATGGATGCCTGCAGCGGCATCCCGACCGCCTGGGAGGGCTACGGCGCGATCATGGGCCTGGCCCGCGTCTTCGCCGGTCAGGACCCCGACAAGGGCAACAGCGGCATCGGCGCCCAGGCCTGCGACCGCGACCACAACCTGCCCCCCAAGGGCAAGTCATACGAAGCCCCGATCGACTTCGTGGCCCAGTACAACAAGCTGTGGGGGGTCGAATAGGTCGCGGTTGACAGATGCCGGAGGGTCGTCTATCGTAAATAACGAACGTTAATTCGTTTACGTTTGTACCCTCCATGATTACCCCCGCGGATACACGGATAGCGCTGGTTGGCGCCGGGGAGATGGGAAAGGCGACCCTCGGGATTTTGGCCCGACGCCTCCCCGGCGCGCGCTTCCGTGTTTTCGACCGCAGCGAGAGCCACCTCTCGCTGGCCAGGGAGATAGCGCCGGAGCGGGTCTCCGTCACCCCCACGGAGATCCGCCCCGGCGCTCCGCTCGACCTCGCCGAGGCAGACGTCGTCCTCAACTTCGCCGGCCCTTTCTACCTCGGCTCCGACACGGTCGCCCAGGCGGCGATCGCGGCCCGCATCACCTACCTCGACATCTGCGACGACATCGAGGGAGCGAAGGCGATCCTCGACCTCGACGCCGCTGCCGGCGAGGCCGGCGTGGCCCTGATCACCGGAGCCGGCAACTCCCCCGGCACCTCGAACGCGATCGGCAAGCGGCTGCTCGAGCTGCACCCGGAGTGCGACGGAATCCGGGTCGTCTGGGTCGTCCGCGACTCCGACCCCGGCGGCCTGGCGCCGCTGCGCCACATGCTGCACATGGCGGTCGAGCCCTGCCCGGTCTGGGAGGGCGGTGAGATGACGACCACACCCGGCTTCGTCCCGGCGACGGCGCGCGAGCACGAGCTGCCGCCGCCGGTCGGCCGCATCACCGCCTTCGACACCGCCCACCCGGAGCCGCTGACGATGAGCAGGGCGCTGCCGCGGCTGCGCCACGTCTCCGTCCAGGGGGCGCTGCAACCGGCCTGGGCCAACGAGGCCTTCAGCACCCTGGGGCGGATCGGCTTCGGCCACCACGACCTCCGGGTCGAGCTGAACGGGGCCGAGGTCCGGCCCGATGAGGTGCTCTGGAAGCTGCTCTGGGCGCGCCACGAGCAGCGCGGTGGCGGCGCCGGGAAGCCTGGCATGACCTGCGTCCAGGTGCAGGCGCTGAAGGGCGAGGAGATCGTCGCCACGACGAGCGTCTTCGACGATCACTCGATGCTGCGCAGCACCGGCCTCGGCGCCGCCACCGCGACCCTGGCGGCGCTGGCGGAGACACCGCCACCGGGCGCTTGGGGGACCGAGGTCTTGAACGCGGAGACGTTCCTCGCCCTCCTCGCCGAGTTGGCCGAGGCCGAGGGAGCGTTCCCGCAGGGCATCATCGAGGGCGGCCCGGCTGTCGCCGATCCGGCATAGGCTCGAACGAGAGGAAGCAGAAGTGGACCAGGCGCAGACCCGAACTTCGATCGACCCGTCGACGCTGCGCGGCACCGTCGACGGCAGGCCCTGGGACCCGGAGGGTGGGGAGCGGATCGAGGTCGTCAATCCCGCCACCGAGCAATTGCTCGCCTCCGTGCCGGAGGCCGGCGAGGCCGGCGTCGCCGTCGCCGTCGCCTCCTCGGTCGGCGCCTTCGAGGGCTGGCGCCGGACCGTGCCGAAAGACCGCGCGACGGCGCTGTTCGCGCTCGCCGCGGCGATCGAGGAGCACGCCGAGGAGCTGGCCGAGCTGGAGTCGGCCGACGTCGGAAAGCCGCTCGGCGCCGCTCGGGCGGAGATCGTCGGCTCGGCCGACAAGTACCGCTTCTTCGCCGGCCTTGCCCGCTCGCTCGGCGGGGTGGCCGCTGGCGAGTACAAGCCCGGGATCACCAGCCTGATCCGCCGCGAGCCGATCGGCGTCGTCGCCGCGATCGCCCCCTGGAACTACCCGATGGCGCTGACCGCCTGGAAGATCGCTCCGGCCCTCGCCGCCGGTAACTGCGTCGTCCTCAAGCCCTCGCCGGAGACGCCGCTGAGCGCGCTGCTGCTCGGCCGCCTCGCCGCCGAGGTACTGCCGCCGGGCGTCCTCAACGTCGTCACCGGCGGCGCCCCGACCGGCCAGGCGCTCTGCGTCCACCCCGACGTCGGCATGGTCTCGCTGACCGGCGGCACCCCGACCGGCCGCGCCGTGATGGCGGCCGCGGCGTCCAGCCTCAAGCGTGTCCACCTCGAGCTCGGCGGCAAGTCGCCGGTCGTCGTCTTCGACGACGCCGACCTCGAGCGCCTGGTCAACGCGCTCCGGGTCGGGGCCTTCTGGAACGGCGGCCAGGACTGCACCGCCGCCTCGCGCCTCTACGTCAGCCGCGGCCGAGCCGAGGAGGTGACCGCTGCCGTCGCCGAGATGGCAGCGGCGATCGAGCCCCAGGACCCATTCGAGAACCCCGGCGCCGCGCTCGGGCCGCTGGTCTCGCTCGACCACCGGGGGCGCGTCCACGGCTTCGTCGAGCGGGCGCTCGCCGGCTCCGACGCGGAGGTCCGTGCCGGCGGCGAGTTGTCTTCCGGTACCGGGGCGTACTACCGTCCCACCGTGGTCTCGGGACTGAAGCAAGAGGATGAGATCGTCCAGCGGGAGATCTTCGGGCCGGTGATCTCGGTCGTCTCCTACGAGGACGAGCATGAGGCGATCGCGATGGCGAACGGGGTCGAGTACGGCCTCGGCGCCTCCGTCTGGTCCTCGAACATCGACCGGGCGATGCGGGTCGCCACCTCGATCCGGGCCGGCACGGTCTGGGTCAACGACCACGGCCCGACCGCGGTCGAGATGCCCTTCGGCGGCTTCAAGCAGTCGGGCCAGGGGCGCGACCTCTCGATCTACGCGATCGAGGAGCACACCGAGCTGCAGCACATCGCGATCACCGTCGGCGACCCCGGTGCAGGCAAGCGCTGAGGCGATGGCGGCGCCGTGGGGAGAGGACGGTCCCTCGCTGAGCTTCGCGGCGGACGTGGGTGAGGCTGACCAAGGCGAGATCGAGGCGCTGCTGGGCAGCTGGGACGCAGTCCTGTTTCCGGGCGAGGAGGTCGCGGTCAGCGTCCTCGTCGGCGGCGCCAACAACCGCAACTACGTCGTCACCTGCGCGGGGGCGAAGTACGCGCTGCGGATCGCCAACGCCCAGAACGAGCGCTTCGCGGTCGATCGGGAGTCAGCGCTCCAGGCCCAGCGCGACGCCGCCGCCGGGGGCCTGGCGCCGCGGGTCTACGCGGCCAAGCTGCCGGAGGGACACGTCCTCTCCGGCTTCGTCGAGGGCAAAACCCTGCTCGGGGCCGAGGAGCTGCGCGATCGCGGGGTGCTGGAGACAATCGGCCGCAACCTGCGGGCACTGCACGCGCTGCCGACCTCGATTCGCGCCTTCTCTCCCTTCGATGACATCCGCCTCTGGGCGCGGCTGGCGCGCGAGGACGGGACCGGGTTGCCCGGGGACCTCGACCAGCTGCTCGCCGCGGTCGGGCGGGTCGAGAACGTGCTCGCCGCGGCTGGCCTACCGGCGGTCTTCTGCCACAACGACACCGTGCCGCAGAACTTCATCCTCTCCGGCTCAGAGTTGCGGATCGTCGACTGGGACTACGCCGGCCGTGGCTGGGCCTGCTTCGAGCTCGCTTCATTTTCCGCCACCGCCGATTTGGACGACGACCTTCAAGAGGTCCTGCTGCGCTCATACGATGCCGAGACGAATGACTGTCAGCGCGCCAGCATCCAGCTCCTGCGGTTCGTCGCGGCGATGCGAGAGGCGACCTGGGCACTGATGGCGGCGCCGATCCTCAAGGGCACCACGACCACCGCCGACGACCTCTTCTACGAGAACTACCTGCGCGACTACCTGCGGCTGTCCCGGGAGCGCGCGGCCAGGGCCGATTTCGACGAGCTGCTGGCGCGGGTGGCTGCGGGCCAGGGCCAGCGGAGCTGGTGATGGCGCCCGGGGCGAAGGCCCCCAGCAGCGCCGAGCTGGTCGAGGCAGCCCAGGCGGCGCGACAGCGGATCCTCGACTCCGGGCTGCCGCTGGCGGGTAGCGATCCGGAGCCGGAGGGGCGGGGTGGCGAAACCAAGGGTCGCATCCTCGACACCGCGATCGCGATCTTCGGCGAGCGTGGCTTCGAGGCCTGCACGATGCGCGACCTCGCGGCCGAGGTCGGGATCAAGGCGCCGGCGATCTACAACCACTACCCCTCGAAGGAAGACGTGCTGGCTGCGGCGATGGAACACATCCTCGGTCGCTTCCTCTGGACACTGATGACGCCGCTCGACGAGATGCCGGTGGAGGAGTGGCTGGAGCGGATCGTCCACGACCACGTCCGCTTCCAGCTCGAGCACCGGCGTCTCTCCCAGGCCAACGATGCCCTGCTCAACGCGCCCGGCAAGAAGCGGGTGCTGCCATCCCCCGTCTACAAGCGGATCGTCGGCGTCGAGCGCGCCTACGTCGAGCTGCTCAGCATCCTCGTCTGCCTCGCCGCGCCGGAGAGCGACCGCTGGGACGGGATGATGTCCGGCTTCGCGATCACGGCGATGTGCGACCGGGTCGCCGCCTGGCACAACCCCGACGGCGAGCTCTCGATCGACCAGGTTGCCGATCGCAGCTGGAAGCTGACCCAGCAGTTGATCAGCGCCTGAGCGCCCTCCTGAGTACCGGCTCTCTTCGCGCGGCTTGTCGAGGTCGTCGCGCGCTCTTGACAGCCGTCCCGGCGCTAGCTAGCGTTTACTAACGTTTGTTAACTTAGCCGAGGAGAGAGATGGCGGACGCAGCGGTTTTGGTGATCGGCGCCGGCGGGGCCCAGGCCCAGGCGATGCTGGGGGCGGCTGACCGGGCCGGCGCGATCGTGGGCTGGGTCGCGGCCGACCGCTCCTGGCGCCCCGACGGCAAAGCAGCCTGCGAACGGTTGGGGATGACGACGGTCGAGGTCGACGTGTTGGCCGAGGGCGATCGCCTCCGCGACCTCGCTGCCGACGCCGCGCTCGTCGCCAACTTCGCCGGGCCGTACTACCGCACCGGCACCGCCGTGCTCGAAGCCTGCATCGACGCCCGCTGCGACTACCTCGACATCTGCGACGACGCCGACGCCACCCTCGACCTGCTGGCGCTCGACGGGGCGGCGAAGACTGCCGGCGTCCGTGCTCTGGTCGGGATGGGCTCCTCGCCCGGCATCACCAACGCCCTCGTCCGCGCCGCGGTCGACTCGCTCGGCCGCGCCGACGAGGTCGACCTCTGCTGGATCGTCGACGTCGCCGACGTCAACGCCGCCGCCCTGCGGCACTTCTGGCACATCTTCTCGCCGGTCGCCGCCGACGGCAGCCGCGGGCCGGTCCCCGCCTGGGACGAGCTCAACCTCCGCACCGCCTCCTTTCCGGCGCCGCTCGGCGACCGGCTCGTGGTCGAGCTCTCCCACCCGGAGCCGATCACGGTGCCGCGCTTCCTCGACGTCGAGGTCGTCCGCAACTACGGCAGCATCGTCCCCGAAGACAGCCTGGTCGTGAACTGGGCGCTATCGCGGCTCGGCGCCGACGGCGGCGAGGGGGCGGAGGTCGAGCTCGACGGCGCCGTCACAGGCATCCCGACCGTCGCCGGGGCGCTCTATGACCGTTACCTCGAGCAGCGCCAGCCGACCCCGTACCTGGGGGGCGGCCTCGTCGTCGACGTCTGGGACGGCGAGAACGGGATCCGCTTCGCCTCGGCCGACGAATCGAGCATGGAGGAGTCGACCGGGATCCCCGCCGCGGCGGGGATCGTGCTGATGCTCGAGGGCGGTCCCGAGGGCGGCGGCGTGATCGCGCCGGAGTGCCTCGAGCCCGCCGATTTCTTCGCCGCCCTTGGCCGCACCAGCCGCGGCACCGGCTCGCTCGGGGCCTACCGGCTTGAAAATGGCGCCCAAGGCGAGAAGATCCGGATCCGGGATCTTCTACAGACGCGCAGCTACTAAGGGAGGCCAGGTTGGAACGCTTCAAGGGCAAGACCGCGATCGTCACCGGCGGCAGCAAGGGGCTGGGGCGGACGATCGCCGGCCGCCTTGCCGCCGAGGGCGCCGAGGTCCTGATCGGCGGTCGCGACGAGGACGACCTGAAGCGGGCCGTCGCCGAGCTCGAGGCCGACGGCGGCAAGGCGTGGTCGCTGGCCGGTGACGTCGCCGACCCGGTTGTCTGCGAGGGCCTGGTCGCGGCGGCGCTGGAGCGCTGGGGGCGGGTCGACGTGCTGATCAATAACGCCGGCGTCTTCGACGAAGCGCCGTTCCTGGAGATCGAGCGGGATAAGTGGGACTTTGTCCTCGACGTGATGCTGAAGGCGCCGTTCGTGCTCTCGCAGCGGGTGGCGAAGTCGATGATCGAGAACGGCGGCGGCGCCATCGTCAGCCTCTCCTCGATCGACGGCCACGACGTCGACGGCCCCTTCACCAGCTACTCGGTGGCAAAGGCGGGGCTGATGCAGCTGACCAAGAACATCGCCGTTGAGCTCGGCGCCCAGGGCGTGCGCGCCAACACCGTCAGCCCCGGTTGGGCGCTGACGCCGATGGTCGAGGCGGCGACCGACGCCGCCGAACTGGAGATGATGAAGAGCGACTTCAAGCGGGTGCCGATGAAGCGGATGGTGATGCCGGAGGAGGTCGCGGCGGCGGTCTGTTTCCTCGCCAGCGACGAAGCCTCGGGGATCACCGGCACCGACCTAGTCGTCGATTGCGGCACGATCGCTGACCTCTACATCCTGCCGACGCTGGAGAGCGGCAGTGGCGACTCCGGCGGCGGCGAGCAGGCGGGCGGGTGAGCCAGCCCCGGATCGCCGTCGTCGGCGCCGGCGTCGCCGGCCTCAGCGCGGCGCTGCGCGCGGCCGAGCTCGGCTGCGAGGTGACGGTAGTCGAGCGCGAGCACCCGGCCTCGGGCTCCTCCGGCCTCTCGGCAGGGATCTTCAACATCAACGCCACCGAGCCGCTGCAGGTCGAGGTGCGGGTTCAGACCCGGGCCCTGCTCGACCGCTTCGAGGCCGAGAACGGCCTGCCGCTGGCGCGGATCGGCTACCTGCGCCTGGCCCGCAACGAGGCCCACGTGAAGCTGTTCGAGCAGGTGATCGCGCTGCAGCGGGAGCTCGGCGTCGAGCCCTCGCGGATCGTCGACCTCGAGCAGGTGCGGGAGATCGTCCCCCACCTGCGCACCGACGATCTAGTCGCGGCGATCCACAACCCCCACGACGGCCACATGGACGGGCCGCTGCTCTGCGGGGTGCTGGCCGAACGGGCCGAAGCGGCGGGAGGGTCGATCCTCCACAAGACGCGGGTCGTCGGCTACGAGCGTGGCGGCGAGCGCCGCCACCGGCTGTTGACCGACGGCGACCCGGTCGAGGCCGACGTGATCGTCAACGCCGCCGGCCCGTGGGCGATGGAGATCGGCGAGCTGCTCGGCCACCCCTTCCCACTCGTCAACCAGCTGCACGAGGTGATCAAGATCTCGCTGCCGCCGGCGGTCGATTACACGGTGCCGATGGTCCAGGAATACATCCCCGGCGAGGAGGAGGCGGCCTACTTTCGTCAGGACGGCCCCTCGAGCATGATCGGCGGCATGCACACCTACGCCGCTCTGGACAAGCTCGGCTCCGCCGACCCCGAGACCTACGTGAAGACCGTCACCTGGGACACCTGGGAGGCGGTTGCCAAGCACGTCAGCAGCCGGCTGGCCGTCGACGGTCTTGGCTTCGAAACCGGCTGGACCGGGCTCTACCCGATCAGCGCCGACGGCGAGTATGTGGTCGGGCCCTACGAGGCGGACGAGACCGTGATCGTCTGTGGCGGCTTCGGCGGCCAGGGCCTGACGGCGGGCGTCTCGGTCGGGCCGCTGGCGGCGGAGTGGGCGGTCCACGGTGAGCCTCGGAGCCTGCCGGGGGCGACGGCCTGGCTGCCGGACCGGGCGGGCCTGCGACAGGGATGACCCCCTTCCTCCCCGTTGTGTGGTTCCTTTCAGACGACATGCGTCCAAAAGGAACCACGCGATGAGTACGCCACGGCTGATCATCACCAACGACGACGGCATCGCCGCCGAGGGCCTGCACGCGCTGACCCGGGGGCTCGCCGCGACCGGGCTGCCGGCGGTCGTCCTCGCCCCGGCGGAGAACCGCAGCGGCGTCAGCCGCAACGCCTCCTACGGGCGGCCGGTGGCGATCGAGCGGCTGGCCGAGGTCGGGGGGATCCCCCACTACTCCGTCCGCGGGTTTCCGGTCGACTGCACCCGGGTCGGGATGCTGGGCGAGATCGCGCCCGGGGCGGAGCTGGTCGTCTCCGGCATCAACCACGGGCCCAACCTCGGCGACGACACCCTCAACTCGGGGACGGTCGGGGCGGCGATCGAGGGGGCGCTGCTCGGCGCCACCGGCCTCGCCGTCTCCCAGCAGCACTTCGACGGCCACTTCCACATCCTCGACGCCTTCGACCCGACGACGCCGGTCTACGACACCACCGCCGAGATCGCCGCCCTGTTCGCCGTCGCGATGCTGGAGCGCGAGGCGCCGGAGCGGGCGGTGATCAACGTCAACGTCCCCGCCACGGTGCGCGAGCCGGTGGTCGAGGTGACCAGGCTCGGCCGCCGCTTCTACCCGCGGCACTCGGTGATCGAGGGTGAGCGCGACGGGGTCCAGGGCTTTCTCACCTACGGCGAGCGCAACGGACCGCCGCCGCCTTATGAGGACGAGCCGGGTACCGACTTCGCCGCCCTGGCCGCCGGCCACGTCTCGGCGACCCCGGCCTCCTACGCCTGGCACCGCGAGGAGCAAGCGGCGGAGCTGGCGGAGTGGGTGGCGGACGTCAGCGCCGAGGTCGAGCGGCGGCTGGCGGCGTCCTTCGAGGTCTGAGGTGGCGGCGACCGATGAGAACCCGGTCGTCGGGCTCCTCGGCGCCGGGCGGTTGACGATCCCGGCGCTGCTGGCCGAGCGGGTCCGGCGCAGCCCCGAGCGTCCCTTCCTGCGCTGGGAGGACGAGCGCTGGAGCTACGCCGAGGCCTGGGACGAGGTCCTCCGCTTCGCCGCCTGGGCGCGGCGGCATGCCAATGCTGATCAGCCCGGCGCGCGGATCGCCGCCTTCCTCCCCAACCGGCCCGAGATGCTCTGGGCCTGGCTCGGTACCCTCGTCGCCGGCGCCACCTTCGTCCCGCTCAATCGCGCCCACCGCGGCGAGATCCTCGCCGACATGATCGCCCGCTCCGGCGCCCGCGCCCTCGTCACCGACGCCGAGGGGGCGCGGGATCTGCCCGACCTCGGCGGCGCCGGGATCGAGACGGTGCTGCTGGCCGAGGACTGGGACGAGGTTCGCGCCCTCGACCCGGTCGAGCCGGCGGCGACCGCCCCCGGCGACCTCGCCGAGCTGATGTACACGTCGGGGACGACCGGGCGCTCGAAGGCGGTCCGTCTCAGCCACGAGCAGCTCTGCCGCGGCGCCGGCTGGGTGGTCTGGTCGCTCGAGATGGAGGAGCGCGACGTCTTCCACGCCTGGCTGCCGCTCTTCCACATCGCCGGCCAGGCCGACACCGTGCTGCCGGCGATCCTCTCCGGCGGCTCCGTCGCCCTCTACCCGACCTTCTCCCGCTCCGGCTTCTGGGAGCAGGTGCGGGAATCCGGGGCGACCCTGTTCATCGGCTTCGCCAACATCGCCCAGCTGCTCTGCGCGCTGCCGCCGCGTGACGAGGACGCGACGACGACGTTGCGGGCGGGAGTCACCGGGGCGATGCCAGCCGCCCTCAGCGTCGAGTTCGAGGGCCGCTTCGGGGTCCGCCTGCACGACGTCTACGGGATGACCGAGGGCGAGCCGATGGCGCTGCCGCGGCCCGGCGAGGAGACGCCGCCGGGCTCCTGCGGTCGGCCGCGGCCGGACCTGGAGCTGGCGATCCGCGGGGACGACGCCGAGCCGCTGGGCCCGGACGAGGTCGGGGAGATCATCGTCCGGCCGCTGCTCCCGAACGCGATCACCAGTGGCTACGAGGGCGACCCTGAGGCGACCGCCGAGGCGATCGTCGCCGGCTGGTTCCACACCGGCGACCTCGGCCGCCGCGACGCCGCCGGCTTCGTCTTCTTCGCCGACCGCCTCAAGCACTCGATTCGGCGCCGTGGGGAGAACGTCTCCTCCTGGGAGCTGGAGAACCTGATCGCCGCCGCCCCCGGCGTCGCCGAGGTCTGCGCCGTCGGCGTCCCCTCGCCGCTGGGCGAAGAAGACGTCAAGGTGATGGTGGTGCCGGCCGCCGGCGCGAGCCTGGAGCCGGCGCGGCTGTGGGAGTGGTGCCGCGAGCGGATGGCCGCCTTCATGGTTCCCCGCTACATCGAGCTGGCGCCGGCGCTGCCGCGAGCCGACACCGGCAAGGTGATGAAGGAGGAGCTGCGCTCGCTCGACGGCGAGGTTTGGGACGCGGAGGACGGCGCCGCTCAGCGGCGGTAGCGGGCGAACAGCTCGCCGCTCTCCTCCAGCAGCCAGGCCAGTTCGAGGTCGACCACCTTCTCGAGCTCGCCCTCAATCAGGCTCGGCGGACCGTCGCCGCCGTTCAGCTTCGGGGCGATCGTCAGGAACAGCTCGTCGACCAGGCCCGCTGCCTGGAGCTGGGCGTGCAGGTGCGGGCCGCCCTCGCAGAGCAGGGCGCGGGTGTCGTGCTCGCGGCGCAGGTGGGCCATCGCCGCGGTCAGGTCGACGCGGCCCTCGTGGCGCACGACCTCGACCCTCGTCTCCGTCTCCGGCGGCTCCGCCTCCGACGCCGTGAAGATCAGCACCCGACCACCGTCGCTGAACAGCGAGGCGTCCCAGGGGAGGTCGAGGCGGCCGCTGATCAGCACCGTCAGCGGCTCGGAGGGAAGGCCGAGCCGCTCGCGCCGCTCGCGCGTCTCCGGCTTGGCTGCGAGACGCCCGTAGCGCTCGGCCCGCATCGTCCCGGCGCCGATCATCACCGCGTCGAAGCGGTTCCGCAGTCCCGCCAACATCGCCGTGTCGGTCTCGGAGCCGATCGGTCCGGAGACGCCTTCGATCGTCGCCCGCCCATCCAGCGTCGTGGCGAAGTTCATCGCCAGGAACGGTCGTTCGGCGTGGGCTTGCTCCCAGGGCCGGTAGCCGTCGAGCTGCTCGGAGACCGAGGTCGGACCGGGATCGGGAAGCAACCGTCGCATCGCTACGACGCCCTACTCAGGAGTAGTCGTTCCAGCCGGGGAACTCGCGGCCGGCGAACTTCCGCAGGCCGGCGACATCCTCGGTGAAGCGGCCGCGCAGGGTCTCGAACAGCTCGTCGGAGAGCTTCGGCTTCTCCGCCGGCGGCTTGTCCGGGTCGTGGACGATCTTCTCGACCAGCCAGCGCATCGACTCCGGCAGCCGGTCGAAGTTGCGGTCGAAGGAGCGGAAGCCCGGCAGCTTGATCAGCTTCTCCATGAGCTGATATTTGTCGCCCTCCTTGGCCGCCGACTTCTCCCACTCGCGGTCGAACTGCTCAGAGGTGAAGTCGGGGTCGACGCCGGCGAAGGCGAAGGCCTTGCGCATCGTCGCCTCGCGCTCATTCTGCAGCTCCTCCTGGGCGATCACCTCGATCTGGCCGTGGTCGAAGCGCTCGAGGTAGGGCTGCAGCTGCATCCAGTACTTGGAGCGGTTGACGTAGGAGGTGCTCGGGTCGGAGAGGACCGGGACCATCTCCCGCGTCTCGTAGCCGGCGCCGGTGGCGTGGACCCAGTGGGAGAGGATGCGCTTGATCGGGTCGCGCACCATGTAGATCAGCTTTGCCTCGGGACAGTGCTGGTGGATCCGCTCGGCGACGCCCTCGAAGCGGGGCAGGTTGGTGTAGTGCGGCGAGGACTCGCCGCGGACCTTGAAGCGGCTGTCGAAGCGGCTCGCGT